>Ga0180016_100027_pt1 | contig 88168 bp, 88 predicted proteins | sample KR46_M_MetaG_FD_129673 | JGI IMG/M metagenome (GOLD analysis project Ga0180016, IMG submission 129673) | Groundwater microbial communities from the Olkiluoto Island deep subsurface site, Finland - KR46_M_MetaG | ecosystem: Environmental > Aquatic > Deep subsurface > Groundwater | place: Finland... | reverse complement strand
GGGCTGAGGGCGGACTCTCCGGTGAAGACCTTCAGCTCCTCCATCAGCTCCTGCTCACGGCGCTGACTGATCCTCTTGTCAGCGTCCTGGCCCATCTGCTCGACCCAGTAGGCAACCCCGATGGCCAGCACGTCGATGCGGTCGTCGTGGGCCAGGGAGCCTCGCTCGGAGGTCAGGCGGGTCATCTGGTAGAACAACCTGCGCCGGACAGCCTGCTCGGGCGGAAGGTGCTTTACCGACTCATAGTCGTCCAGGATCACCTGGCGGTTGACCACCAGCTTGTGCTGGTTCATCACCGGCTCCAGGGTGTCGATGATCCGGCGCTCCTTCTGGATGCTGTGCCGGACTTCCTCGCAGGTGCAGGGGTAGATACGCTGCAGGTGAGGCTGGAGGAGCCTGGTGAACATGCCGTCACCGAAGTTGGACTCGATGATGATCCTCTTGGCCTCATGCTTCTTGGCGATGTGACAGAGGTTCTGGAGGACTTTGTCGTCGTAGCCGTCCTGGAAGCCCCCGGCCTCCATCAGGAACAGGTAGCCGTGGAGCATCTTGATGACCGCGTAGGTGGTCTCGTCCTTGCCCCGGCCGGAGGGGTCGATGGCTAGGATGCAGCCGGTGTAGGGGGCGTACTTGTCTGCGATGAACCCAGGGCCGTACAGGCGGTCGCCCTTCATGCCCACGTTGGGTAGGTCTTCCAGGATGGTACGGTGGTCAGCCGCCCAGACCAGCTTCTCAGGGGCCATCTCACCACTCAGGGGGTACACGATGAGGTCGCGCAGCTTGAGCGGGTAGCGGTCCTGGTCGGACAGGGCGGTGTTGAGCATGTACTGCAGGGCGAAGCCGGAGCGCCCGTAGGACGCCTCGCGCTCCTGGAGGTCTTCCTCGTTGAAGCGCATGGCATCGGTAGGCTCGGCTTCCTTGGCGTGGCCATACTCCAGGTCTTCCCGCAGCATGGGAGCCAGGTCCGCCCCATATACTTCCAGCTCCTTGCCGGTGGGATACCTGGCGGGCCACACCCGCTTGGTGTAGCCGCGCTCCGGCAGGACGCTGTAGACGGTCTCTTCGGTCTGAGGGGTGCCCAGGTAGGTGATCATCCCGCCGGGCTTGAGGATGGCGTCGAACTCCTTGACCGCCTCGGAGAGCTTGTCTCGCTTCAGCTGAGTCTCAGAGTTGTTGGCCACCTCGATGTCGTCGGCGATGATGATGTCGGCGCGGGAGCCGGTCATCTGTCCGAAGATACCCACGGACTTCACGGAGGGGGCGTGGTCAGCCTCGGCCGGAGCAACGTCGAAGGCCACTTTGGACTCTCGCTGGTTCGATCTGGGGATCAGGCACTGGAAAACGTCCATGCCGTAGAGCAGCTGGAGGGTAAAGGTGGAGAAGTTGTCGGCGCGTTCCTTGGAGGCGGACACCACCAGGATGTTCAGCTGAGGGTTCAGCCGGAGCAGCCAGTCAACGTAGGCGGAAGTGATCCAGCTCTTGCCCACTCCACGGAAGGCTTGGATGATCTTCCGTCTCGGGCCGTGTTGGAGGAAGTGGGCAATATCGAGCTGGACGCGGGTGGGCGGGGGGAGATTCAGGTGACGCCAGATCAGGTACAGGGCACGGCGAAAATCGCCGAACTCGTCCGGTAGGGGCGGCAGCCCCGGTACTTCGATCATGGGTTTTCCTTGTGTCAGTGGGGTTTGTGGATTTCGTCCGGGTTGAACTCGCGGACAGCCTTGGTCAGCTCATCCAGGCTCTTGTTCTCGCCGGGGATGGCTTCGATGCCGTTGTCCTTGAGGAACTGCCGGGCGCAGTTCAGGTCGGCCGCCGTGGCGTCTCCATTCTCGATTCGAGATTTCAGAACGCGGGCCAGGGCCGCATGGAGTTCACCCAGCTGGTCTTCGGTGGCTTGCTTGGCCATAGGCTGGACTCCTTAGGTGGCGGGTTGTGCTTCGCCGTGAACGTGCGCCTGATGCTCCAGGACACGGATGCGGGTTTCATGGTCTCCCAGGAGACGGTCGCACCCGAAGTGCCGCTTGTCGCAGTCTTCCTTGTCGGGATAGTCCTTGAGAAGGCGCTCGGTGAGAGCCTGCAGCGTCCTGATGTGTTCTCCTTGGGTCTTCTCGATGGCGCTCAGGCGTCGGTCGGTGTTGGTTGCGGTCTTGCGTACCAGGTAGAGGGTGATCGAACTGAGGATGGAGAGGATCAGCCCCAGCATCACGAATACGAGTTTGACGATGGTTGGTTCCATGCTGTGCTTCCTCTAGCAGCAGGCTTGCTTGAACTGCTTGTTCTTCGGGTTGTAGGGGGTTCCATACGAGCTGTTCCAGCCCGCGTAGATGGTGGCTCCGGTGAGGTCCACCTTACCGTCTACGCCGAAGATTTTGAGGGAGCCAAAGTTACTCGTATCGCTGTTGCCGCCGCGAGTGTCGATGGTGCCGGACACGATGATGCCCCACGGGCCGGGGCACACCAGGAGGACACCGCCGCCCGCGCCGACACCGCCGTCGCCTCCGTCGCCGGAGTACCAGCCGTCGCCGCAGGTGGTGCCTGCCGCGCCAGCTCGGGAGCCTGCGCTGGTTGCGGAACCACCGGCCGCACCGCTGCCGTTGGGGGTGCCGGGAGGGATGGAGCCGTTGCCGCCGGTAGCGCCGCCGCTGGTGAGGATGCTGCCGGTCACAACGAGACTGAACTGAGCGAACACCGCGAACGCGCCGCCGCCCTCAGCGCCAGCACCTCCGCCAGCGCCGCCGTTGCCCCATTGGCCGGATCCACACCACATGCCAGCTCCGCCGCCGCCGCCCCCGCCGCCGCCGCCGCCAAGATCGACATCTTCGTCGGTCGAGCTGTCGCCGTTGGCCTGGGAGCTTTTGTAGCCGCCCTTGCCTCCGTTGCCGCCGTCGCCTCCGTGCGTGGCGCAACGAGTGCCGCCGCTTCCGCCGCCACCGGCAGGGCCACCGTAGGGGCCGCCGCCGTTGCCTCCGTTGCCGCCAGGACGTCCGTAGTCAACTCCGCCGATGACGTTTCCACCGGCCGAACCGTTGGAGCCACCTTTCTCGCCGGAGCCGCCAGCGCCGCCTGGGAACTGGTTATCTACCGACCCGGTGTGAGCCGAAGCTCCGCCACCACCGGCACCGCCCCCGCCATACCCCTTCTCCCTGGCATCAACCGTGCCTCCGATCAGGGCGTACTTGCAGAAGACGCGGCTCTTACCTCCGGTGGAGCCGCTGAAGGTCGGGACGGAGACGGTGACACCGACTGGAACGTAGAAGAAACCGACGTTGGTGATGTCGCCGGACAGCACATCACCGTTGGCCAGAGTAAGGTTAGCCCCGGCCTGGTCTCCAGAGTAGGTGGTCATGGATGTCTCCTATAGGGCTTGGACCTCCACAGCAGGAAGCTCGGCGAGGTCCATTTCTTTGTCGAGGTAGGGGGTCAGGTCGGGTTCAGGGGCAGCCTCGGCGGTCAGGATGCTTTCGATGCCCTGCCTGGCAGTCGCCAGGATTTCGCGGGCATCAGCACCCGGCCGGTAGGCCTTGGTGTATTCCATCGTCTTCCCGGCATTCGGTCCGGTGACCGGCGTGTACTCGACCGTCACCACGGGGCCGGTCTCGGACTTGCCCTTATACTTAACTTTGATCTTCACTCCAGTAGCCAAGGTGCGTCCTCCTAGCTGGGCTGAATCCAGAGGTAAACGGTGAGGTCCGTCGGGCTGCCGGACAGGGTGCCGGTATCCAGTTGGACGTAATCAAGCGCGGCGCAGGCCTGACTGACGGTGCTTTCCGCGCCGGTCGTGGTCGCGGTGACGCTCCCGATGGAGGTCGATCCGTTCAGCTTGAAGGCCACGGCGCAGCTGGTTCCGCCGCGCAGGCGGGCACCGACCTTCACGATGGTCCCGGCGATGCCGCAGGGGATGATGAAGGCGTCGCTGTCTACCTGGACCGCGCCCAGGAGAACAGCCGTGCGGACGTTGATGGGAGACGGGGGATCGACCCACTCGGGGCCGGTCTCGCCGGAGTTGACCGCCAGGTGTTTACCGGCGTCCCCGGCGTTGATGGTGGGGAGAGCCAGGCCAAGCTCATAACCTGACTCGTCATCCTTGACGATAAGGGCCTTGTCCGCGTCCCCGGCCTGGATGATGGGCAGATGGGCGCTGGCCAGGGCAGCCTCAGCGGCCGCCTGGGCGTCCTCGGCCTTGGACCTGTGGTGGTAGGCAGAGTATTTGCCGGTCTCGATCTCGACATCCTCGGCCTCGTTTGCCCACGCATCGGCCTTGGCGGCGTAGTGCTTGGCGGAGTACAGGCCGGTCTCGACCTCTACGTCTTCCGCCTCGTTGGCCCAGTCCTCGGCCTTAGCCTCGGCGGCCTCGGCTCCGGTCTGCGCGGCTTCCGCGTTGGTCTCGGCGGTCTCTGCGGCGGACTGCGCCATCTCCGCAGCTGCCTGGGCGGCTATGGACGCATCTCTCGCCGCCTCGGCGTCAGATACCTGGTCGGTAACCGCGTCGTCGGCTTCCTGGGCGATGTGGATCAGCTGGGTGGCGTTCTTGTCTAGGTCCGCCTCGGTCAGGGTGCTGCCACCCTCAAAGTTCACCAGGTTGGTGCGCTCGGTCTCTCGGGTGATGCGGATGGTCTTACCGACGGCAGCCGGGGAAGCAAGCTCGATGGTGGAGGCGTTCACCCAGCTGAAGGTCACCTCGTCCGTTGCCTCCGGTCTGCTTTTCAGGGTCGGGTCGTAGACATACGCATGGACGTAGGCCTGCTTGATGTAAGGGAACGTGAAGGCATACTGCGTGGTGAGGCCATCCCCAGCGTACTCTTGGTACGAAAGAGGCATATTTATCTCCTGATGGGCGGCCCCCGAAGGGGCCACCCGCTAGGTTGGTCTTACTGTTGAGGTGCGGAGGTCTGACGCTGCAGGAGCTGAAGTTGCTCCAGGCGGGCTTGCAGTACCTTTTGGAGAAGCTGCTGATCCTCACGCAGGAGGAACATGCGGGCCGCTCGTTGGTAAGCCCCGATCACCTTCTTGGTGAGACGCAGCTTGCCTCCTTCGTATTCGCTGGTGGAATCAGGCAGCTCTTTGTAGACCTGGCTCTTGTAGAGTTCGCCCAGGTACTCATGCAGAGTTTTGCCCTGCATCTTGACCGTGCCCATCAGCTCGGCGTAGCGGGAGTGCTGCGCCGTGTCGATCTCGACGCCGCCGACCTTCCTCGGAGGACCGCTGAACCCGTGGTCCAGCCTGGCCAGCTCGGAGAGGACAGGGTCGTTCTTGGCCTCGGACGCGGCGAAGGGATTCCAGCCGGAGCCGCCGGGGTAGTACAGAGGCTCCCCGGTCACCCAGGAACGCCTGGCCGGAAGGTTGTCGCTCAGGCCGGGGGTCTTGTTCATCATGGCGTCCACGATGCCCCTGGCTTCGCGCAGGGCGGGATCGACCTCCTGCCTAATCTGCCCCAGCATAGAGCTGAAGGGCAGCCGGGCGGCGGCCTGCTGGGCCACCCAGGACTCGGCGTAGCGGGCCGGGTCGTGCATCACGTTGGTCGCGTCCATCAGTCCCTTGAGATAGGTCTTGGAGGTGATGTTCGAGGCCACGGAGGCGATCATGGCGGAAGCGAACTGGCCGATGGCCTCATCGTCGTCGTACTCGTTACCGACCACGTCGAAGAAGTCAGCCATGAGACCTAGGACGGTGCCGAACGGCTCCACCCGCTGATAGGGGATGTACTTGTCACCCACCTTAAACGAGTAGGGCCGCCAGCCGGTTTCCATCAGCTGCGCCCGCTTCTTTCCATCACGGGGGCCGCCGCCGGTCAGCATACCGGACATGGACGCCGTGGCGGCCGACAGCCATACCAGCTTGCCGACAGCCATCTTGCCTCGGGCCAGGGCGACTCTGGAGGGATCGCCATGAGAGGCGAAGTCCAGGTCGGCCTTCATGCGCTTCATGTGCTTGCCGATGAACGGGGTGTGATCCCAGACATCCAGGATGATGTTGGTGGGAGTGCGGATGAACGGCACGATCTGCCGCATCCAGGGGGAACGCCCGGCCATCTCCTGCAGGCTCTTGCCGAAGCCCCGGTCCAGGGTCTCGGTGTAGGTGACCCTTCGGGAATACTGCAGGCTGTCCTTGGCCAGCGCACCACCGGCCTCGTCGAAGGCTCGATCCATCTGATCCGCGATGAACTCGGCCAGCTTCTGAGGATCGGTGATGCCCTTGTCCAGGCCAGCGGTGTAGAGCTTGGCGTGGAGATGAGCGCGGTAGTTGACCTGCTTGGCCAGCTCGTCCATGCCCATCATAAAGCGGGTGGGCAGGCGCACCAGGGTGCCGATGCCGTCGATGAGGTGGTCCAGGCCGGACTTGGGGGTGTTGTCGATGAACTCCCGCAGGTCACCGCCCCGGAGGCCAGCTTCGAGGCCCTGGCCCAGGCGACGGTTGCGGGAGCTGATGGCATGGATGTAGCCGGTGTCCATGGTAGTGGCGATGGGGTCCAGGATGGGCTGGTCCATCTTGAAGGACTTGGCGGCCAGCTTGGTGGCGGTCCACAGGTACTCCTTCATGCCCACGAACATCTGGGCGGCCTCGCGCCGGGCGACAGCGCCCCGCTGACCACCTTCGATGATCCCGCCGATGTAGGTCTCGGCCGGGGTCAGGAGAGCCTTGAAGGTGTTGGACATGGTGTTGACCATGTGGGTCTTGGGACCGCTGAGGATCGCGTTGATGAACCACTCGTTGGCCACGTCCATGCGGCGGCCCCACTTGGAGCCGGACAGCAGGTTAAGCATGGCTTTGGGATTGTCGGCGGCCTTCATCTGCTGGGCCAGCTTGTGGACCTGCTTGCGCCCGCCGGTCTTGGTGACGATCTCGCGGATGTTCTCCAGGCTCAGGTTGGGCACCTTGCGGTTCGCCCCGCGCAGGTGGTAGAACCCGCTGCCCCAGGCCTGGGAGGCATTCTTGAGGGTGTTGGCTGCCTCGGCCCACAGCTTGGCGTGGTGGACGAACATGGCCTCCTCCACCTCGGTGGCCGCGCCATTGAAGACCTTGTCCCTCAGCTGGAGGGTCCGGCGGCCCAGTTCCTCGGTGACGCTGGACATGATGTTGTACCGGGCGGCCATCTTGTGCAGGGCCTTGGCGTCGTTCTCGACTCCAGCGAAAACCCTAGCCACGTCGCCGCCCAGCTGATCCATCTCACGGGTCACCCTCGCCTTGAACTTGGTCACGTCGTAGGGCTTGGTCTCGCGGAGATGCTCGGTGGCGTCCATCAGCTCGTCGGTGTAGGCGGCTAGGTCTTTGGCCCCTTGCCACTGCACGAAGGACTTGTTCTTGAAGTCGTCGGGGGAGATGTCGTTGATGGACTTCTTGGCGGCGATGATGTCCACCGCCTCCTCGACAGGCATGTCCTTGGAAGCGCGGACAAGCTGCTCGGGGACTTCGGCGTTAACGTGCCGGAAGGCGTCGCCATCGAGCTGCTGAAGGGGGATGTCCGCGTACTTGACTCGGCTGGTCTCGGGATCGAGATACTCTACCTTGGCGGTGCGGTTGACCTTGTCGATTTCGGTGACCGTCCCGACGGCACCGTTGTCGGCGGCCTTCACACGGGAGCCGATGGAGATTCTCTCGGCGGCTTTGTTGACCGCCTCGTCCTCGGCAGCCGCTTTGACCGCGTAAGCCTCGTCGAGCTGCTTGGTTAGAGAATCTACTTCATCCGCACTTTCAGCAAATACTTTAGCTGCCGCCTGCGGATCGGTGCTTTTCAGGTGGTAGAACTTCCTGAGGCCACGGAATCCGGTCAGGGCCGCGTCGGTAATCCCCCCGACCAGCATACCTTCGAGCACCTGCTTGAAGCGCCCCTCCATTTCGGAGTCGTTGGGGTCGGACGCCAGGTATCTGGTGAGGGCGCTGCCGAAGGGCGTGTGCTTTTCCACCAGGTCGGACAGGCGCTGTTCGTGGGGGTCGAACACGGTGAAGTCCGCGATGGCACCCTGGACGGCGGGCTGGATGAACTTGGCGGCAGAGCCGGTCTTGGCGATCATGCCGCCGATCTTGGCCACTTTGATGAACTTGCCCGCGCCGATGAACCCGGCCAGGAACTGGGAAACGCCCCTGGTGATGTCACCGGCCACGGTCTCGGTGTGGACCTCGGGAAGGGTCAGCCAGGATGGGGTCTGGTCGTTGATGGCGTCGGTTCCCAGGACATCATCAATGCCGTTCACGATGGTGTGGCCGAAGTCGATGGTTTCCTGGGCCGCGTCGCGCACTCCGCCGACGACACCCTTGGCGGCGTCCCAGGCGTAGTCGCCCACGCCGGGGTCATTGTTCTGGGGCTGGGTTTGATCAGGGCGGATGATGGTCGGGGCGACACCAGGAATCTGGCTGACAACGTTGGTGAGGTCTAGTTCAGCCACTTATCTCTCCTTATCCCCCGCTCCCTTCCTTCTCCGACCGCCACAGGGGCAGGTACTGCTCGATGACAGCTCGGAGGTATTGCTGGTGATGGGGGTTGGTTTCGTCGTAAGGGAAGTCGTACTGGCTCTTGAGGATCGACTTGAGGCTCTGCACCAGGCGGGCACCCTGCGAGGGGTACAGTAGGCCCAGCTGCTCCTGGACCATCACGGCCAGGTCATCAACCGGGGCGTCGCCTGCGCCTTGGGTGCTGGAGCTGAGATCGCTCAGGGCGATGTTGAGCTTCGTGGGGAACGGGGAAGCCTGCTGCTGCTGAGTCTGCTGTCCGCCGGTCTTGGCCGCCGCCGCCTCTGCGCTGGGGCTTTTCAGGCTCAGCCCGTTGTCGGGCGGCTTGGGCATGGACTTCCGCATCTCCTTGAACAGGTCGCGGGCCTTGCGGGAGACCTCCAGGTCGGACGGGTATGCGCCGTCATGCTCCTGCCGGTACTCCTTGAGCCACTCCCTCATCTCGTCGGACCACTCCAGGTTGATGTCGTCGATCAGGTCGAGACCCTCGGGGGAGAGCTGCTTGGTCCCGGTGAGGGGGTTGGCGTCTCCGGTGGTGAAGGTCCGCTTGACGCGCTCCAGGAGCATGTCGCGGTAGCGGGAGTAACTTTCGTAGGCGGTGACCTTCCGCTCGTAGCTCTCCTCGGTCCTGGGGCGGGCCTGGATGGAGCGGTAGGTCGTACTCTTGAGCTTGCGGTCGCGGGCGGCCACGTCGGCCAGCTTGCGGGCCAGCTCATGATATCCCCGGTTCATCGCAGTGCGGATCGACCGGACGGTCTCAGGATCGTCGTAGGCCACCTCGGCGCTTTCCAGCATCCCCTTGCGGATGGTGTGGTGGGTCGCGTCGAACTGAGCCAGGACGCCCTGCGCCCGCGCCTTCTCGCGCAGGTCGGTCACGTCGGCTAGGGGGTCTTCGTTCAGGCGGTCGGCCAGGGTGTTGCTCAGGACGCGGACAGCCTCGTCGCGGCGGTCCTTCTCCTGCGCCCTGGCCAGCCGGTAACGCTCCAGCTTCTGGTTGGTCAGGGACTCCTTAAGGGAGTCGGCCCTGATGCCGATCCTGCCGATGTCCAGGAGGTTGGGAGACTTCGGATCGTCCGGTCGGGTCTTGGTTGCGGCGGCCAGCTCGACAGCCAGGTCGGGATCATCCAGCTTGGTCGCCAGGGCGACGTAGGACTGCCAGATGAGGTCGTTGACCTTGGTGCCATTCAGGCCGGACTTGACCAGCTCCTTGGCATGGAGCGCGATGCGGCGGCCGATCTGCTCGGCGGAGACGTTGGACTCCAGGTCCGCCTTGACCCACTCAGTGAAGGTCTGGGAGGCGGTCTCGTAGCGGGCATCCTCCAGGCGCTGGAGGCGCAGCTGGGTGATCTTCCCGGCCGCCTTGTTGAGCCAGTCGTCCATGACCGGATGCAGGGCGGTTGCCTTGGCCAGGGGGTCGGTGTCCTCGTACTTCTTGAGAAGGCCGGTGGCCTGCTTCTGGAGGAACTCCTCTACCTGCTCCTGGCTGGCCTCGGGGTCCAGGATGCCGTCAGGATTCTGCTGAATCTGCTCGAACAGGGTGCGTCCCCAGGTCTGAGCATTCAGCCGCAGATTCTCCCTCATGTAGGCCGCCTTGAACCTGGGGTCCATGGCGCGGGGAGCGTTGGGGTTGCGCCGGTAGAACTCGTCCCAGGTCGCGTCGATGTTCTCGCGAAGCCTGGCGGCCTCGATGGCGGCGGCCTGGGCGGCCTTCCCCTCGTCCTCATGCGTCTTGTTGAGGAACTGGTTCAGGCCGGGCTGGACGGTAGCCAGGGCCTTGGAGAGCTGGCCCAGCGGGTTGCTGTCGGCGGGCTTGGCCGGGAGAACACTGGGTGCGATGAAGGTGTCCATCACGGGACGCGCCGGGGCGTAGCCCTTCGCATAGCCGCTGTACATATCCACAGGAGAGGCGGCCGCCCGGCGACGCGGAGCTTCCTTCAGCTCCTTAAGTTGTAGTGGTGCCATCCTTGCTCCTTGCTAGAACGTGTACTTGCCGGTCTTGGGATCGCGGGTTGCGAAGTTGGTGAACGCGCCGAACACGCTGTTGCCGATGTTGCCAAGAGCGCTGCCCCAGTCCAGGGTCTGCTGCTGTATCGGGCTTACAGCCATGGTCGGGAAGTTCATCTGGGCGGGTTGAGGGGTGTTGAAGGTGAAGGCGTTGATCTTACTCTCAGCCCCACGGCGCAGGCTTTCCTTGCTGCGCTCCCTCTGCCGGTTGCCTACATCCAGGTTGTAGAGGACGGCGTCGCGGTATCGCGCCTCCTGCCGGTAGGTGTCCGCCAGGACGGCGTCCAGGTTCATGCCGGAGAACTGGTTGGATGCCAGGGCCTGGCCTACCCTTTCCTGGGCGGCCCGGCGGATGTCCTCCAGCTCCTGGGAGGCAGCCTCGCCAGCCTCGACTTGCTGCTGCCCTACAGCCGCGACCTCCTCGATGTAGGCCTGGTTGGCTGCTTCGGCGTTCTCCAGGTAGAGTTTGTTTTGGTAGTTGACGGAAGCCGCCTGCCACGCCATCTGGGTCTTGAGGTTGCCCAGGGACTGCTCCATCTGCTGCTCGTAGATGGAGTTCCGGTAGTGAGCCATCTTGACCTGGTAGTCGTAGTTGGCGGCGATTTGCTGGTACTGGGAGGCAAGGCTCAGGCCGGTAGTGAATACCGTGGTGCCAATGGAAATGGCTGCCAGGGTGGTTGGTTCACACATCTGGGTTTCTCCTGATGAACTCCCAGAAGGGTTTCTGGGCGACTCCATACTTTTCGTGGAGCTTGACGAACTCGAAGCCAAGCCACTTGAGCCACTTGATGTGCAGCTCGTTCTCGGCGTAGACGAGGTTCCAGAGGACGGGCCAGGCCTTGTTCAGGTCTTCAACCCACTGGCGGCTCTCCTTGAGGAACTGCCAGCGATACGTCCAGAGACCATCCGACCCAAGCAGCCAGATTGCCCCGACGCCAGCCATCGGTGTGGGGGTGACGCCGAACAGGGCGATCACTTCCTCCTTGTCTCCGATCACGGCGGCCGGTACTGCCGAATAGGTGATTCCTTCGAGCAGCACGTTGATAGGCTCCCTGCCGGAACGGGCTTCGATCTCGTCCAGGTCGGCCTGTCGCAGTTTCGGGGCTAGTTCAAAAGCGTCTTGGGCGGTGGCCTCGCGGACGTATCCCATGGTCAACTCCTGCGGCTTCGGGTGTGGAAGAACGCCTCGACTTCGGCGCTGACGAATTTGCATGGAAGGAAGGTGCGATTGGTGAGGGCTACCCGCACCTGGTCCGACTTGGACATCAGGGCGAACTTGCGGGTGCCGGAGTGGAGGGCGATCTGGTCGAGGACGTTGCTGCCGTCCCCGATGATCCGGCCGGAGAAGACGAAGGTGGAGGTGTCGCGGTAGAGCGGAGTGACCTCGACCTCGAAGTAGCCGGTCTCGTTGTAGACCATGGTGATGGTCCTCAGCTGGAGGCGACCGGACGCCACGACGTTCTTGGCACCGCTAGAGCTGGTCTCCTTGAGGGTGAACTCAGAGAACTCGAAGCGGGCCTCGTAGTTCAGGCCGATGAAGACATCGCTGTTGGTGTGGTCGCCTTCCACGACGATGGATGTGGCGGTCTTGGAGACGGTCTGGAGGATGCGGCCGGGGGTGGTCGCCCCGCGCATGACCACGACGTAGTCGCTGGCGAGGTCAATGGCGTAGGGCAGGTTGAAGGTGGTCTCGTCGTTCACCGAATCGTAGGTCACGCTGGCGCAGGCGGCCTCGGTGATCTTGCGGTCCAGGTGGTAGTGGATCGGCTCACCTGTATCCTTCAGGGCCGGAGACAGCTCCAGGCGCTCCAGGTAGACACCATCCGTCCTCTGCAGCACCAGGTACATCGTGGACTCTATGAAGTCCGCGTTGAGGATGCTGGCGTCGGGGAAGGTCCAGTAGCTCCAGCTGGACTGGACCTTCTCGGTGTTCAGCCAGTGGTAGCGGTAGACGTATAGGTTGCTCGGCTCGTCGCCGGACAGGGCCAGGAGGACGCGCTCGTTGTCCGTCACTGCCATCTTGAAGACGTTCTTCGGGATGTACTGAGGGACGTGTCCGGTGCTGTCGGCGGCGTCTTCGGTGTCGCTGTCGGGCAGGACGTAATACTCCTGGATGGAGGTGTACTCGCCCCGGCTCACGGCGAAGAAGATGTTCTTACCTGCGCCCACCGGGGAGGCCTTGGTGGAGGACTCGAAGCTGGTGATGGGCTTGATGGGGGCGTTCTTGGGGGACAGGATTCCGCCGTCTAGGTCCAGCACGAACTGGGTTTGGTCGCTGAAGAACAGCACCTTCTCGTCCCAAGGGATGGCGTGATAAAGGATGCTCACCTTGGTGTGGCTGGCCGCCGCGTCCACCGGGTCGCTGTCCACGATGGTGGTTACGGTGGAGGGGAAGAAATCGAAGAAGTAGGCGGCGCGGGACATGATGACGTTCTCGTCGGCGCATAGCCCCAGCCGGTTCTGGAAGAAGAAGATGTCGTTGATCGTGCGGCCCACGAAGCTAGGGTCAGGGGCGCTGTCCGCGTCGCCCGCCTCCCGCTTACCCCAAACTAGCTGCTCGAAGGAGAAGCTTCCGTCCGACTCGCGGATTAGGGCGTAAGGCATGGTGGAGCCGTCCAGCTCCCACTCGATGCCAGGCTTGACCGTCTCGACCCACACGCCCTCGTCGAAGGTGGCACTGTCGTTGTTGGGGACGAACTTGACGTAGTAGTTGTCGAAGTCGCTGGACTTGTCGCCCACGACCTCACACACGAAGTTCGCCGGGGCCACGGTGGGCAGGTCGCTGAATCGCTGGGCCTGACCCTTGATCAGCTTCATGTGGGTATTGCCCCGGCTGTCTTCGATGGAGACGTTGAAGTCAGCCCCGTCGTTACGCTTGATCCAGATAGTGGACTGCTGCTGGGTGACGGTGTAGTTGGCCCCAAGGGCGGTGGCCAGGGAGGACTGGAGGCTGGAGGCCACGGTGGTGGACTTGATAGGCGGAGCCGAGCCGATGCTGGTGGAGGCGGTGTTGCCGTCCACCGTGATGGAGAAGTCGGTGTCGTAGTTGACCTGCTGAATCCAGACGATGGCCTCGTAGCCCCGGTCAGGGCTGGCGCTCACGGCCGCGTCCTTCATAGCTACCGTCTTGGCCTTGTTGACCACGAAGGTGTAGTCCGCGATGGTCACCACGGCGAAGTCTTCTCGGGGGCTGTCAACGTCCAGGTAGGTCTTGCCGTCGGGGAAGGCCACGGTCTTCTCGTTGCCAGCCAGGTCGAAGACCTTGAGGTCACCGTCGGTGATGATGACCTTGTACCGCTCGTTCACGTCGCGGTTGATGGTGTGGATAAAGACTTCGGAGAGGGTGCCGGTCAGCAGCTTGGCTTCGTGGTACGTTGCCGGGCGCTTCCCCTTACCCTCAACAACGGAGTCCAGGCAGTTAACCTGGAGCTGCCCCTGAGACGGCAGCCGGAGGGGAGCCGCCTGCTGGGAGACGCCGTTGATCATGTTGGGGATGGGGATACTCACCAGCATGGTTATCTCCTGATGTTCGGGAAGGCGTTGAGGATGTTGTATTGGCCGGTCCTCCCCTCCTGATCGAGCAGGATCGCCCTGGCACGAACCTCATCGACCTGGTCGAATCCATGCAGGGTGTCGCTTCCGACGTACTCATCCTGGAACTCCCGTCCCGCCTTGACGGTGATGTAGTAGCGGGCGGTCTCAGGCAGCTCCTCGAAGGGAAGGAACAGGGTCACAGTGGCGAGCACCTTGTCCTCGAACTGGTAGGTGTGGTTGGTCCGGTCGTACAGCCGGGTGCCACGGCGGGTGATCTTCCTGGGGAGGTGGTAGCGGGGGTCAGGGTTGACCCTGATGTAGTTGTTAGGGACGTTGATGTAGCCGTCCACGTCGGGAGTCAGCTCGAACTCGTCCTCGATGTTGAACTGCCAGCCTTCCGTCTGGACCACCCGACTCACCCGGTGCAGGGTCTTCTGGGCGGCCATCACGTCCATGGTCAGCTGACCGTCGAGGCTGTTGATGGGAGCCTCGCCTAGGACGGCGATAAGGGCGTTCACCGCCTCAAGCTCGGTCGTGGGGGTCTGATCCATTAGGACTCTCCAGAGGAAAAAAGAGGGGAGGCCCCTCGATTAAAAGGAGCCTCCCCTTGGGTTCAGGCTTGCCTATTTCTAGGCAGTGGCGATCTCGACGGCGCACTCGGGGCGCAGGATGCCGTGACCCACCGCCATCTTGGCCACCAGGAGGGTAGCCTGGTACATGACGGCGAAGTCACCGGAGGTCATCTCGGTCACCAGGTTCTGCAGCTTCACGGTGCCGATGGCGTCCCGATGGAACACGGCAGCGGCGGTGTTGCTGAAGTCACCGTTGTAAGTGTTGTTCGCGCCGGTAGTGGCGGAGATCAGGCTGGAGGGCAGGTTGTTGCTCTTGGTGAGCGGGATACCGGCCACCCGGTAAATGGAGCCGTCGGCGTACACGCCAGCGCCGCCCCAGTCCTTGTTCAGCAGCTTGGTGGTCTGAGCCAGCAGGCTGTACTGAGCAGGCTTGAGGACGCAGTGGCGGTCGGTCGCCGGGATGTCCTGCTCGTCGAAGGTCTGGGCCGCCTGGAAGATCAGGCCAGCCAGAACCTCGCCGTCGGTCTTGGCGGAGGCGTTGGTGATCTGGGTGCCACCAAAGCCGCCGGTAACGTTGGCGGACGCACGGGCCGCCAGGAGGGCGACCTGCAGGGTGTTCTTGTCCATGGTACGGGCCAGGGCCGCGCCCAGCTGCTTGCTGTACTCGGCACGAACCTCGTAGTGGTTCTTCAGCTCGTCCAGGCTGTAGATCACGGCGTCGGCGATCAGGAGATCGTCGATGTTGATGGTCTTCTCGCCGTGCTTGATCTGGGAGTTACCCAGGATCGGCTCACCCGGTACATGGTAGTGCGCGTCGGCCTTCCACATCACGGGGAACTGGGCGGACTTGCCACTGGTGATCTGGCGCACACGGTGGAGCGGCAGCATCACGTTGGTCTCGTCGAACGCGGTCAGCACCTCGCCAGCGAAGACCTTCAGGAACAGGGCGTTATCCTGCGCCCAAGACCCGTCGGTGGTGGTGTCAATCACGCCCACGCGGGACAGAGTCGCGTTGGTCATTGGACTTTTCCTTTCTCAGGTACGTTTGGATGGTGATGATCGCTTCCAGACGTGGCAGCAGCTTCGCACCCAAGTTGTCCTCCGCAGAGGGCTTGCCGCTGGGCGCTGTTGGTCAGAGAAGCTAAGGCCCCCTGGATAGGGGCACCTGCGTCGGATCATCAGCTGAGAAAGGATGTTTGGAGCTGGAGGTAGGAATCGAACCCACATTGGCGGATTACTAAACCGCAGTTCTGCCGTTGAACTACACCAGCTCAAGGGAATCGCTTTAGGGAAGAACCAGAGGGGGCCTAGCTGGCCTAGCTAGGTGGGGACTTTGGAACGCCTCTGGTTCTTCCCAAGGAAAGGGCCGGTGGATGCCCGGCCGCCAGCCCCCGCCTAGGCAGAAATTAACGGCCGAACACCTTCTTGACGGCAGCCGTGAGCTTGGCGGCCCAATCGTCGTCGGTGGTGTTCTTGGTGATCTTGGTGATGGCCACCACAGCACCGGCCACAGCGAGGGAGGCGGTGCCGATGGCGGCCCAGTTCTCCACAATCCAGTCCATAGGTTCTCCGTTGGGTTTAGAGGTTCGGGGACGCGGCGATGCGCTTTACCACCTCGGCACGGAAGGCCGGGTCGTTGGCGTAGCGCGGATCGGACATGGCCTCCTTGACCTGGGCGTAGCTGGCGAAGGGCTGCACCGTGGGGGTAGAGGTCTTGCCTCGCACGGAAGTCCTCGGAGGCTGACCCATGGAGGCCACATAGCGCCCATGCAGGTTCAGGATGGCGCTCCTGGCCTTGGCTACGTCGCCGGAACCGACGGCGGTATCGAAGTCCGCCCGCTCGGCCTCGGTCAGGTTGGACACGGCCCACTGAGCCATGACCTGGTAGGCCTGGGGACCGCCCACCTCGTTCTGCAGGGTCAGCACCTGGTTCTCGGACAGGGCCTGGGCCTCGCTGACGGCATTCTGGATGCCGCGCAGGTAGGTATCAACCACCGCCTTAGGGAACCCGGCCTCCTCCAGGCGTTTGTAGGAATCCTCGGATAGCTGACCGCTTTCCTCGAACTCCTTGGTGAAGTCGGCCATCTCCAGGCCAGCCACCTTGATGGCTTCCGTGGCGGCCTCCTGCATCTCCTCGGCGGAGTCGGTGCCGTCCTTGTCGTCGCCCTCAGGCTGCTCCTGGTCCTCGCTGGCGGCCGGGGTTTCTTCTTTACCAGCGCCCAGCTTCTTCTCCAGCTCGGCGTAGGCCCTGGCAATCTCCTCGGCGCTCTTGCCCTGGAACTTGTCGGGCATGACGAACTGATCGTCGCCGGTTTTCTCGATCAGGCCGGTCTCGGGGTTCTGGCCAGGGGCCAGGTCGATGCCGTCCTTGGGGGTCTCCTTCGGGGTAACGCTGCTTACAGCCACAGATTCAGACATGGTTCCTCCGGCCGGTCATCGGTGGATGATGGTGGTTCCAGCGGGAGCGCCCTGCGGGTCTTCGATCACCACAGGGTCTCGCTGAACGAACTCCACCTGTCCCAGGTTGGCCACGTTGGCGCGGCCGGGAGCCTTCACCGGGGGGCGCTCCTCGTTGGAGCTGACGCGGGTGCCCTTACCTTGGGCTTCCAGGTCAGCCACAACGTCTGCGGCAGATTCTTTCTTGGGGGCCATTACTCAGTACCTCCTGGTTGTGGGGCGGCTCCAGCGCCGCCTTGTTTGATACCGGCCTGGGCCAGACCACCCATCTGCTTGAGAGCTTCAGGGCCGAACATCTGCATCATCTGCTGCATCTGGGTCTGCTGCTTCTCGGCAGCGATTTGCTCGGGGGTCTTGATCAGGCCATCGGTGTTCACGCCTTCGGAAATTCCAAGGCGGTCGATCAGCTCGGCGACATTTAGCACCTGTACGGCGATCTCGGGGCCGACGGTGTTGGTGATGTCGGAGATGAACTGCATGAGCTTGTTGCGGTCGTGGCCACGGCCAAGGGCTTCCAGGCCGGTCACGATGGTGGGCCGCACCAGCTTCTCGGGGAGAGCCGGAATCCGGCCAGCCCTTTGCAGGCGGGCCATCCTGGCGCGGACGTAGGGGAGCTGAAACTCCTGGGAGAGAATGGCGTAGGCACCGCCCAGCGCATCCTCCAGCTCACCGGCCATGTAGCGAATCTCCTCGGCGGTGACCCGCTCGGCGTTACGCTGGATGGCGGTGTTGAGCATGAAGGCGAAAGACAGGCGCTCGGTCAGGGACTCGATGGCCTTGTAGGCTACCTGAAAGTCCGCGAACTTCTCCAGCTGGAGGAAGTCCACGTCGTCGGCAGTGCCCTCCACGAAGTCGCCGTTCTTGGCCTCGTTCAGGGTCTTGACGCTGGTGGTCCCGTTGGGATGCACCAGGCCCAGGACGCGGGCGGAGGCAACGGAGCCTTCGACCACAGCTTGCCAGAGGGTCTCTAGGGACTTGAGGTCGCCCAGGATTTCCTCAACGTAGCTCCGGCCGTAGTCCTCGCCGTCAAGGTGGGACCAGCGCAGGACAATCCAGGGACACTTGTCCTGGGGATAGGTGGCCTCGGAGCCAGGAATCTTGATGCCGAAGCACTCCTGGTACTCGGTCCACATATTTCCTTCGAGCTTGACGTGGGTGAAGATGTGGAGGCTCCGCTCGACAGAGTCGCGGTCCTTGGAGAAGGCGTCCTTGTACTGCTGGGTCTGGGAGATCGCGTCGAGGGTCTCCTGGTCCAGGGCGGACGGGGAGACCATCTCCAGGGACACGGTCTCGATAACGTTGCCCTCGGGATCACGGACGCAGACGTAGCGGTCCAGGTGGTAGAACCTGAGACCGTACTCGGTGTCGTGCAGGAGACCGTTGCCCGCGACCACCAGGTGCTTCAGAGCCTCGTCCACAACCACGCGGTCGGACGACGCCTCGATGTCTTCCTGGACGGAACGCTCGATCTTGCCTAGGGCCTTCTCCATCTCGGTCTTCTGCTGCTTGCCGTCTTCGCCGGGAGGCAGTTGATCGAGGACCATGCTGTCGGGTTGGAGTTTGAAGAATGGGTCGTTGGGAGGGAGGAGCAGGAGAAGCATCTTGGCCGCGATGTTCTTGACTCCCCTCGCGCCTAGGGCCTGCCAGGGAGTCTTGATGTCGTCGCTTTGGGTAGCGCCTTCATGCTGCCGAATCAGGTGCGGCATGGTGAACTTGGCGCACTCCCTGGCCCTGTTCAGGTAGATGTTCCTCTGCGGCTCAAGCTGCCGATAGCGGGCTTCTGCCGTCCCCCCTACGCCACGATCAGCGGTAGGGGCGTCGCTCATGGTTTAGCCTTTCGGAATCTGGAGGCCGGAGGGACCGTCTTCGACGGGCAGGGACAGGCCGATGCGAAGCGCCTTGGTGCCCTTCTTGCCAGCCGTCGGGGAGTTGGTGGAGCGACCGGCGGTGCGGCCGGGGCCTTCCTTGCGTTTCTCGGGGGAGAGCTTGGCCAGGGAAAGGGCCGAAGGAGTGGCGGGCGGGGGCGCGGGCGGGGTCGGCTCGATCTCGGGAACCTCGAAGCTGGGAATCTCGATCTTAGGAGGCTCGTACTTCGGCGGCTCGGGAATGTCGGGTACGTCAGGGGCGAGACACATGGTGGGTTCTCCGTTAGTTGGTCTCGAAGACGGAGAGACCGTCCTCAAGGGCCTGTTGGAGTTTGCGGACGACAGACCGCTGGCCGACCTTGATCCAGATTTGCCGCTCGGAATCCTTAGGATCGGGGCACTTGTCGGGATAAAGGCGATCCAGGGCCTCGACTAGGGCGGGATCAGGGGTGGGAATGCGGCGGGACATGGCTAGTCCTCGTCTCCGTTCACCGCGCAGAGAAGCTCGATGTCGGGGATGAACTCAATCTCGAAGTCGCCTTCGGGTACGAGGATCACATCGACGACCTCGAAGTCGCCTTCGTCGGTGAACTCGATTTCAACCTCATGAATTTCGTGGGGGTCTGGCACTACTGCCTCCAGGAAGGATGGCTGGGGCGGCTGGACTCGAACCAGCATCTCGCGGTTAACAGCCGCGTGTTCTGCCGTTGAACTACGCCTCAGAGGAAAGGAGATGAGCGCCCAAGGCCCCAGCTCCCCGGCTTACAGGGCGGGAACCTCAGGCACTCAAAGGTCTAGCGAATGGGACAGGCCCCGGTGGCGCACTCGTCCTCGACGGGAGAGTTGCCCTGGACCTTGTCAAGCTGGATGGGGCGGAGGCGCTTCACATAGTCAGTGAAACGCTCCTTAGTGACGACTTCCTGAGGCAGGTACGCATACCCGACATCCTCTGCCGTCTTGGTGGGATCGACGCGGGGGAGGAAGGACACACCGACGTAGGTTGACCAGTTGTTTTCCAGCCAGTCGATGATGCTCGGAATCTCCTCCTTGTCGTAGGAGACAGTGATGCTGACGTTCTGGTCGCAGTAGGACTGCATCAGCATCTTGTAGCGTTCAAGCTGCTCCGTGGCGCTTTCCAGGTTGACCGGCATCCCTCCGACTTCCTCGAACGGGACATCCGGCCATTCCACCGGCATACGCACCACGGTGATACCCGGCTCGAAGGGGCTGGGGAAGGTGTGGTAACCGGCCGCCTCCATCTCACCGACCAGAGGATCGGCGGACTGGAAGCTGACGTGGTTGAAGATGTAGCGACCGGCGGGCTTGTGGACTCCCTCGGTCGTGTCCATGATCTTGCTCACGGTGCCGCTGGGCTTGATGGTGGTGACGTTCTTGGGCATCTGAGTGCCAAGCTCGGCAGCCATCGAGTAGGCCCCTGCGGTCGCCGCGTTCCTCAGCTGGCGAAAGTCGAAAGGTGTCAGGTCGGGACGGCGCACCACCCCGGTTAGACCGACGCCACACAGGCGGAGGAACTCATTGTTCTGGTGCCAGGCGGGCGACAGAATGCCGTCCTCCAGGTTCACCAGGGTTTGCCTGTAGGAGGCCCTGGCCATCAGCCAGACTGCCCGCTCCAGGCCCAGGTAGTCGTCCTTGAACGCGGCCAGGTTTACCTCGGCCAGATTGCAGAATGATTTATTGGCCAGCAGGACTTCCCCGCAGGGATTAACGCCAGAGAACCATGGTGCCCTCCGGCGGGCCTCCTGGCCGTTGATGAATCCAGGCTCCGACCCGCCGCACTGGAGCATCAGGTCGAACACATGCTCCAGTTCCTTGTGGCTGGGTTGGTCCCAGAAGATGAGCGAGTTGTTGGATTGCGCCCGCTGTCGGTTGTCCTCCCAATAGCGATCCTTGGCGGTGGCGAAGGCATCCCACTCAGGGTCACCGTAGGAGATCAAGCCGATCTCGGCGGCGCGGCGGCTGGACAGGGTGGTGCCCAGCCAGTTGACCAGGTCGAGGATGTCGAGCTTGGTCAGCAACTGCCCTGCCCTCTTGTTGAGGATGGCGGCCATGGCCGGGAAGGCTACTGATAGCTGCTCGTCACCAAGAGAAGTCCAACCATAGCCAGCCAGATAGCTTCCGGCTGGGCGAATTTCGGACAGGTCAAATACAAGGCGATCAGCAGGATACTTGCCAGCAAGCAACTTCCCGGCAGACTTAGCCCAGCCTTCAGCAGAGTCGCCAACCTTGATCGTCCAGGTACGCGAGTCCGCGTCCCAGATTTCCTCATTTTGATCACTGCCTCCTTTACTGCGGCGGGTTGATCTCACAACATCCACCGTCGGAATGCGACGAGCGAAGCCGCTGAGGGTTCCGGTGATCGGCCGGAAGCCCACGCCGCACCCTTGCAGGAGCAGCCAGAAGCAGTCCACGATGTCGTTGACCGTCTCGATCTTGAGGAACGAACAGTTGAACTGCGACGCCTCCCGGCGCTTGGCGGTCTCGGTGCCGCCCAGCCACAGGGTGCGCCCGGCCACGGAGGCCTTGCGGGAAAGCAGCAGCTGCTGCAGCTCGATCAGCTCGGTGGCCTGGGAGCGCCCGTTGGCCCGCTGCCACAGCCACTGCTGATGCATGATCACCCGGTTGACAGTGTCCTTCCAGGTCTCGAAGGAGCCATCCTCCAGGGGTCGGTTGTATGTCCTTCTGGTTATCAGTTCAGCACGGGTTGATGGGTTCACTGCATGATCTCCTGCACACGCTCGAAGATGATGTCCACCGCCTCGTCGTAGGGGATCGACTCGAACGGGATGGAGTTGTGACGGAGGAACACCTTGATGCCCCAGTCGATGTCACAAGCCTGCTCCAGGGTTTGCACCCGGCCATACGGCTCGTACTCCTTGGAGCGTCGCAGCAGGAAGTTCATGTTGTCGAACTCACGAAACAGCCGTGCGGACATGCTCTCGACCACCGCGTCCACGTCGTAGAACAGGGGGAGCAGGACGGGGCTGTCGGTGATGATCAGGTCCACCTGACCGTCGAGTATTTTCTGGCGCTTGTACTGCTCGATCAGCAGCTCGGCCGGAAGGGCCTTGTCGAGGGTGCCCTGATAGACCAGGTCTTTGGCGTACTCACGCACCAGCTCGACCTTGAATATCTGCTGCATCTTGAGCTTGTAGAACAGCCCGGCCGCCGTGGTGGATTTGCCGCAACCGGGACCACCGAACAAGTTGATCACCTTCATCGGTTGCCTCCGCCCATCTGCTTGTGCAGGGAAGGTTCGATCTCCTTACGCTCAAGCCGCACCTTGACCAGGGCCTGGAAGCTCTCCCACGGCATACCCATCGCCTTACACAGGCGGCGGCGTAAAGCTCGGGGAGGCTGCTGCTGTGCTTCGATCATGGCGGCGGCCAGGTCGGCGTCCTTGTTCAGCTCGGCGTCGATGGCTCCGATGTAGAACCTCATGCCTCACCTCCCAGGATGTCCTCCATGGTCAGCAGACCGTGCTGGTCCTGGCGGATGGCCATGGCGATGCGGCAAATGGCGTGTCCCAAGTGATCGTCGGATCGATCACCGGCCAGGTAACCGACTAGGTGGCCAAGCGCATGGTTGATGCAGTCCTCGGCCGGAATGTTGTGCCAGTTGTCCCGCTCGTACTTCTTGGCTCCTTCGCCAAACACGTTGGCCAGGGCGAACAAGGCCTCAGGCGGAACCAGATGGAAGGCGTAAGGTATGGGGCTGTTCTTGCCACCGGCCTCGTTGACCACAACCTCGTTGGTTGGGGCTAGGCCTTTTTGTTGAAGCTTGTACGCTTCGTATTCGGCAGCAGGGTCGTGTGCTTGCATAACCAACTCCTGTAAATCCAAAGAAAGACGCCCGGCAGCCACCTCAGGACCACCAGACGTTTTTCCTTGGACTATAAGGGCAACTTAATTGTCAGGCGTCCAGGGGATCACCCGCTTTTGCTTGAAGTTGTAGTCACTTACGCGACATATCCTGGCCACCTGCGCCTGCACCAGGGCGGCCTCCTCTCCCAGGTTCTTCTTCCTGTAGGCGGCGACCACCGCCTCCCACAGCTCAGGGACCGAAGCGCCTATTGGAGGGAGAATCCTCTTGGCGGTCTTGGGGCCGATGCCGGGGCACCCCTTGTAGCCGTCGGTGGTGTCGCCGGTCAGCGCCTGGAACAGGTGATGCCAGTTGGCCTCGTCTTCGCTGATCTCGCGGATGTCCTCGCCGCGCCGTCGTTGGTACAGGCCTGGGATGGTCTTGAGGTCTTTGTCCAGGGAGACCAGGACACGCTCACCTGGCTTGATGCCGGTGACCATCTCGAAAGGCTTGGCTCCCATGGTGGACAGGATGCCCAGCACGTCGTCGCCTTCGAGCGTGGGGCGCTCCAAGGTGACGTAGTTGTCCAGGACGTGCTGGACCAGGGCCTTGTAGACGAGCGGCTTGCGCCCGTCGCGGTTGTACTTGTAGGTGGGGAGGATTTCGAGACGCCAGTTGCTGGAGCGGTCGGTGGCGGACAGGGCCATCACCACGTTGTCCGCGTTCAGCTCGTCCATGATCTGATCCACGGTGTCGTCCAGGGAAATCTTGGCCAGCCTGGCGTCCCCGTGCAGCGTCCAGAAGTCCTTGTGCCACTCGATGGCGGTCTCATGGACGGCGCTCACCTGGTAGATCAGGATGTCGGCGTCTAGCAGAAGTGTACGCATGGACGCTCCCTCCGGTTCTCAGCTGCCTGGATCACGGAGTTCAGCCAGGCACCGCAGGTGGGGCACAGGTCGTACCGGCGGCGCACGAAGGCGGAGCCGGAGTTCTCGGGAGCCGCGATGGTGATCTCCCGCAGGTCTTGCGAGTGGGTGATCTCCTCACGGCAGATGTCGCAGAGTCTGAGCAGGGCCATGGTTATCTCCTAGTGGGTCTCGGCCCAGTTCCGGCCGGACTTGTACTCCCCGTCCAAGGGGATTCTCAGGTTGAAGTGTTCACCGGCCTTGCGAATGGCCTCGACGCAGATGGGGCCGATCTTGTCCTCAAGTCCCTCCTTGACGTAGAGCTGGTTCTCGTCGTGTACGTTGAGAACCTGGAACCAGTCCTTGCCCTCGATGTAGCCAGCCTCATGCAGCATGTCCCACTGCAGGACGGTGGCCTTCTTCATCACGATGGCCCCGGCCCCCTGAAGCAGGGTGTTCAAGGCGGAGTGCTGGGAGCGCACCGGCAGCTGCCTGCCGTCCAGGCCGCGCAGCCAGCCGCGCTTCTTAGCGGCCAGCTTCACACCGTCCTGGAGCATCTTGAGGGCGGGCAGCCCCCTGAGGAACTTGGCGCGGAGCCGCGCTCCGATCTTGCCGCGAATCTCCTTGGATGCGTCAGGTCGCAGGATGCCGCCCAGGAGCGGGTTGCCTGCCCCGTAGAGGAAGGCGTAGATGAAGGTCTTGGCCGGGTCTCGGGCGGGCAGCCCGGCGGCCTTCTGGTTCACGGTGTGGATGTCGCCGCCCAGGACTTCCTGAGCGTAGGCACCGCCGTCCCACCGGCCCATGTAGTGAGCCAGCATTCGCAGCTCCAGGCCGGAGGCGTCGCACCCCAACATGACGTAGCCCTTGGGAGCGTAGAACATCTCCCGGCATTCCTTGCCGTAGGGCACCGGCCCCTTCTTGTTGTAGAGACTCGGCACCTGGGCCAGGTTGGGGTAGCGGTGGGTCATGCGGCCGGTGGCGGCCCCGTTGGTCACCACACCGCCGTGGATTTTTCCGTTCTTCACGCACCGGAGCCAGGCCTGGTTGCCCTCGGCGATCTGGCTGATGCGCTTGGTGAGCATCAGGTACTCGGCGATGGGTTCAGCTTCGGGGTACGGAAGGCTCTTGAGGATGTCCTCGTCGATCTTCGGCAGCCCGGTCTTGGTGAACTCGATGGGGTTCCAGCCGCGCAGCTTGATCAGCCGGTCGGCGATATGCTCATTCGAGCCGGGGTTGAACTCGACCAGCTTTATCTTGCACATCGCCGCGCCCTGGACGTAGCCCATCTTGCGGTTGTCGCGTTTCGGGATGAACAGCTTTGGCTTTCCGGTGGACTGGTGCTTGGAGGCGGGCACCCACCACGGCTCGAAGATGGTCCGCAGTTGGCGCTCCAGGGCCGCCCGCTTGGGGGCCAGCTCGGCATACAGTGCCTCGGCTGCCTTCTCGTCGAAGAAGACGCCGTTCTGTTCTTGCTTCCAGATGATCTCACGGACTCGATGCTCCAGCTCGATGGCCTCCTCGGAGTAGTCCTTGCTGAGGACCAGCTTCCAGAGGGCGTCGGTGACCTCCACGTCCTGTTCGCAGTAGGACTGCATCTCGGGGGTCCACTCGGACCAGTCGGTGGTCTCGCCGAAGTTGCCTTTGAGAACGCCCAGGCGATATCCCCAGGCCTTGAGAGAGTGGCTGCCCATAAGGTTGCCGGGGAAGCTCGGGTTCTTCCGGCGCAGCTTCATGTCCAGCGGAAAGATGTCGGACCAGATCAGGCGCGACAGCACCAAGGTGTCGCGGACGACTCCCTTGGGCTGCCAGCCTGGGTACAGTTTTTGGATGGCCGGGATGTCGAAGGTGATAATGTTGTGGCCGACGATCATGTCAGCCCGTTCCAGCATGTCCAGCCCCACAGCTATGGGAAGCCATCCCGGTTGATCAGCGCAGCTTGCCGTCTCGCCCGACTCTGTGTCCTTGATCACGATGGAGTGGATCGTGGTCAGCTCGTCCAGCAGTCCGTTGGTTTCTATGTCAAAGAGAAGGGCCATCGGGCCTCCTTGTCCTAACCGCTGGGCGGCCAGGTCTTGAGGCCTTGCCCAGGTCGGTACTTGATTGCCATGTAGGTGGGGTTGAGGGAGGTGTCCTTGATCACCTTGATGCCGAAGATGTGTAGGTCGGAGTCGGGAGGCGGAGCCAGGACCGGCAGCGCCCCAGGAAGCGACGCCTCAGCAGCTTCACGCAGCAGGCAGCGATAGGCGTGGCTGCCGCACACCGCGTGTTTCGGGGTATCTCCGCGAAGCCTGACCTGCTCGGCCAAGGTGTGGAGGTACTCAATCCACAGCATCTCAGAAGTCCATCGCCGCGCAGGGGTCGGCCCCCAGCTCGGCCTTGGCGTGATCCAGCAGCACGTCGGCGCGGGCCACCTTGGAGACCAGTTCGTTGCGCTCCTCGCGCAGCTCCTTGAGGGACTGGTTGAGCGCCTTGCTGGTGGTCTCGGCCAGGTGCAGCTGGTGCTTCAGGTTCTCAACCTGGGCCTCCAGGTTCACGACCTCGCGGCGGTGAGCTGCTTCCTTCTCATGCAGCAGGTCGCCCAGGTTGCACTCGTAGCGGTAGCACTGCTCGGACAGGAAGCTGCCCTCCAGTCCCACGCACTTGAACTCGACCTCGTAGATTTGGAGGTTCCTGAGGCTGTTCAGCGTCTCGCTGTAAGCCCGAATGAAGTGGGTGGAGATGGAAGGGGACACGGCCACCTTGACCACGGGCAGCGGACGGGCCAGGTATTCCTCGCGGAACAGCTTGCCTTGGATGTAGAGCTTCGCCTTGACATGGGTGTCGTTCATCAGAAGTCTTCTCCCTCAGCACCGTCCGACTCGTCCCCAAAGGGGCAGTCCTCATAGGCCAGCAGTCGGCCGGTGTCGTGGTAGTAGCGGGCCTTCCCGGCATCGCCGGTCTTGCCCACTGGTCTGTTTTTGAGAACCCGCAGGCCCATCACGTCCTGTTCGCTGTTGCTGGTCTGGTCCCGGTAGCCAGCGACCACGATGTCGCTCAACTGTTCGAGACCGCCGGAGCCGCGCAGGTCGGTCAGGGTGGGGATGCGCCCTTCGTTCCAGCTCTTGCCGGTGCCGCCGGGGCGCTTGAGGTGGACGATGGCCAGGCACCCTGCCCCGGTCTCCTCAACCAGGGAACGGAGTTTGGTCATCAGCTTGTCGATGGTTTTGCGTTCGTTGCCGTCGTCCTCGTCCAGGCCGGAGACGACGATGCTGATGTGGTCCAGGATGATGAACTTGCAGCCCAAGCCGACGATCATGTACCTGATCTTGGAAAGCAGGTTGTCGATCTCGGAGCTGCCGAAGTGTTCGTAGAACCACCAGCGGTCGGTATCCAGGGTCTCGTCGAAGGCCCGGTCGATGTCCTCGTCGGTGACACCTTCGCGGGTCAGGTGGATCGGCTTGTTCAGGTGGATGCCGATGTACCGCTGGCCGGTGCGCTCGACATTTTCCTCCAGGGCCAGGACGCCCACCGTCTGGCCGTGAGTCATGGCCAGGTCATAGGCCAGCTCCTGCACCAGGGTGGACTTGCCGATGCCGCTGCCAGCGGTGAACAACCAGATTTCTCCAGGCCGGACACCCATGGTCTTCTCTTGCAGCTCGGGATACGGCACCGTGAATCCAGGCACCGGCTCTTTCTTGACTCGCTCCCTGAGGTCGCGGCCGGAGATGATGCCGTCCGGCCGGTAGGGCTTGGCGTCCCACAAGGCTCGCATAAGCTCGTCGCCCCTGTCGGCCAGGAGCATCTCGTTGGCGTCCTTGAGGGGAAGGTGGGCGATCTTGGCGCGGCCAGGGGTTAGCAGCAGGGCGCAGTCACGCGCCGCATCCTGCCCAGGCTCGTCCATATCGAAGCAGATCACCACGGACTCGAAGGTTTCGAGCCACTCCATGTTATCCTGGAATGCCTTCTTGGCACCCTTTGCGCCGGAAGGGATAGAGACCACGGGGTACTTGTTGCCCTGCAGTTGGCTGACGGACATGGCGTCTATCTCGCCCTCGGTGACGATCACGCGCCTGCCGCCGGTACGCCAGATGTGCTGGCCGAACAGCTGTACTCCCTTGGCCTTGCCCCGCCAGATGAAGTCCTTGTCGGGGAAGCGGATGTGCTGGGCGCACACCTGGCCTTGCTGGTTGCGGTAGTGGGCCACCTGACAGACCTGCCCGGCGTGACCGTGGGGGTCATCCTTGGGCATCCGGCTCACGCTGTAGTCGAACTTGGCGGCGGTGGCTTGGCTGATGCCCCGCTTACTGAGGGGCATGTAGTCGCCGCGCTCGATGAGGTCTTTGGCCATCACCCTCCGCTCCGGTTGGCCTCCGTCAGGAGGGAAGTAGGTATCGCAGGAATGGCAGAACCTGTGCCCGTCGCTCCAGACAGAGCAGGCATCGCTCGATCCGCACTCGGGGCACGGTTCATGCCGAATGAAGTAGGACTCCGTTTCGGAGGTAGGCATCGCTACCAGGTCTTGACCTTGTTGGTGGGGTAGTAGACGCCGTCCACGCCCTTGACCAGGAAGCCCTCGGCCACCAGCTTGTTGCGTTGCTCGGCGCTCAGGCGATAGCGCATGTAGGTCTGGCCGGTCGCCGGGTGGGTCAGCTTGGTGCGGCCCACCTGGCCGATCACGGTGCCCTGGCCGTAGCCCAGGCGGCTCCAGAACATCATGTTGTCCAGGTCGCTGATGCGGGCGGTGACGTTGGCGATGCCCAGGTTCACCATGGCGTCCTGGCGGGTGATGCCGGACTTGCTGTTGGCCATGTGGAACAGGAGCTTCTGGTTCTGGTTGTAAGCGGCGATCTTCATGGTCTGAGTCATGGGTGACTCCTTTCGTTCTCGGTTGTTGAGAGGATTTGAGGTGCGCTACCGGCAGGCACGTCCGTAGGCGACGAGCATGTCCCTGATGCGGGCGAAGAACTCGTCGTCGGTCATGGTGCCTAGAGCGCGGTTGACCCACCAGCAGACCCACCGGACGTTGTCCTTGGTGTAGCCTTTGGCCGGGTCGATGCGGTCAGCTGACGGTGCGTCCTCGGCCACGCCCCTCTCGCTGAGTTCCCAGGAGAAGGGCAGGCCGGTGAGGTCGCAGTGCGTTTTGGTTTTGTAGGCCTCGTAGATGTCGTCGATGGTGAACTCGACGGGAGGCAGTTTCTGCTTGGCAGTGGTCTCCACCATCTTGGCTAGGGTGCGAGACGCCTTGTTCCTCCGCCTGTTCGCTTTGCTCTTGCAGCTCTTGCAGTAGCACTGCAGCCCGTCTGAGGTGCAGCGGTTCCTACTGAACAGCGTCCGGTGAACCATCGCCTTACATCTAGGGCACCACTTAAAGGAGACCCACATGCTCTGCCCACGACTTCACATCGAAGCTCGGACAGTCCTTGTGAGGGTCCAGGTCTCGGTGTCCGACAACCCGCCGGATGCGATAGCGGAGGAAGATACTATCGATCAGCTTCCGCAGGGCGGCGAATTGTTCCTTGGTGAAGTTGTTGTACGGTCGCTTGCGGGTACTCAGGCCGCCCACCAGGCAGATGCCGATGGATACCTTGTTGTAGCCGTAGGCGTGAGCGCCGGGGCGATCCTCCGGCCTGCCTTCTTCGACCGTGCCGTCGCGCCGAATGACGTAGTGGTAGCCGATCCCTAGCCATCCGCGTTGGCGGTGCCAGCGATCAATCTCCTTCGCCCCTACGTCCATCTTCGCGGGCGTGGCAGAGCAGTGGACCACCACCATCTCTGGCAGGTTGGCCATCTTGGCTGCTCCGGTTGTGTGAGGGTTGGCGATGAAAAGGCTGATCACCAGGATCAGCAGACTAACCGTCCTGAGGCAGCGAGATACCCCATTGAGCGAGGGCATCGGCGCTTCTCCTGTTCAGAGGTTCCTCCAACCATTTGGTGGGAACCCGGCGGGCGGCATACTTGAACCCGTGATGCTTGCACCACAGGGCGTAGGTGGTTGTGGACCGCTTGCTGATCTTGGCGTTGGGGTTGGAGAAGACGAAGCGGATGTCCAGGTCGGGCAGCTGCTCCTTGATCAGCAGGTGCTTGTGCCTGTCGCTCGTCTCGAACCGGCCCTTGGCCTCGATGATGATTGCGTTGGGGAGGATGAAGTCGGGGGTGTACCGCGCCGTTCTTGCGGGCACGGTGTACTCGACCCGGCCTGGCTCGTAGAGAAAGATCAGTCCCTCACGCTCCAGGTTCTGGGCCAAATTCACCTCAAGCCCGCTACGATAGCCTGTCTTTTTCCGCTGTTCGTGGTACGCTGCCCACCGGCTTCGCCCTCTAAAAGTCCCCCGCGCCATCGTCGTCGTCGCCGTCTGCGGGAGCCTCGTCGAAAGCACCGGCCTCCTTGGAAGCGTCGAAGCCATCCTCCTCGCCGAAGCCGTAGCTGCTGGCGCTACGCTCACCCGGACCCTGGCGCTCGATGACCTGCACCGCTTCCAGGCGCAGGCTCACACCGGCCTCGTTGTCCTTGGGGGTGTAGTAGGGGGACAGCTCGTATGCGATCTTGACCACGGAGCCACCCCAAATGGGGGTCTCGGTGGGGTCGATGGCGTTGCCCTTGGCGTCGAACACGCCGGGGCGGAACTCGTAGGTCTTGCCGGTCTTCTTGGAGGTGACCTTGGCCTTCATCTTGAAGTTGAAGATGTAGTTGCCGGTCTCCTCGCCCTCGTCGTCTTCCTCCATCTTGCAGGAAACGTCGGCCGCGCCCATCTTCTTGAGCTTGGCGGGCTTGATGTCCTCGCGGGTGTCCTTGATGAACTCCACCGCCTCGTCGCGTTTCTCGTTCAGGAAGGCCAGGAACTTCTCGCCCTCCTGCTCGTCCAGCAGCAGGCCGATCTTGTACACGCCGTCGGTGTCGAACCGGGTGTCCGGCTCATCCAGCTTGGGGAAGAATGCGACTCCCTTGGGGGTCACGCTACGGAACCACGCTTTACGCGCCATACTTATCCTCCAGGGCCGCGACATCCACGCCGTCGGCCATCAGTTCTTCTTGAAGGTCCAGGGGGAGGGGCTTGTCTGCTTTCAGCAGCAGGACTGCTACCTCGATTGCCGGGAGCGCCATCAGCACATGCTCCCCAGCGGGCAGTCGAACATGAGCATGAAGATCACCCTCGGGTTCGCCATGCTGCCGTGATAAAGGGGAAGCTGCCGGGGATCGAAGGCGTCGCAGGCCCGGTCGGTCGAGGTGGCAGGCCAGCAGAAGCCGTGGTTGATTCGGCACAGTCCGTCGGCCGGGACCAACTCGGTCGGGCCGCCCGGTCGCTTGCTCCAGCGGGTGCAGTCGTAGCAGGTGGGCGGCATCACAGTTCCTCCTTCATGTACATCTCGACGGCGGCGAACTCGGGGCGCTTGCCCTCGGCGTCGCTCATCATCCGGTCCACGCTGCCCAGCACGTCGCCCAAGGGCATGTCCACATGGGCGGCCAGCAGGATGGACACCGCACCAATGGCGGCCATCTGCACCTCGGGGTCGAATGCCTGGAGGGCGTCGATGGCAGCCATCGAGGCGTTGCTCACCTGTCGAAGGTCAGCGTTGTTGAACTGGTCTCGATTGAACATTTGGGTTTCACTCTCCTTGCTGTCAGGGGTTGGCATGTGCGCCTGCGAGTGTTTCGCAGACCATAAGGGCAACTTAATTCATCGCAGACCAGGGAATGTCCCGATTTCAGGACTATTTACGCAAAAAAATAGCCTGCCTCTGCCACGCTATCGAGACAGAGGTTTCCCTTGGGAGGCAGGGGCGGAAGTTCAACACCGTCTGGAAGGACGGCGGAGATTTCCCTGGCGAAGTCGGCCAGCACATCACTGCTGCCGTACATATCAATGAAGGCCTGGCGCAGGCAGTCGGCCAGCACCGGGGCGTCCGCCGCATGGGTGGCGTAGCTGTCATGGACCATGCCGAAGCACGACACTCCCCGGTCCAGGGACAGGCAGATGGTCTTCATCAGGTGGCTGGCATCCAAGCTGTGGACGTAGTTGGGACTGACGCCGGAGGCCTGCTTGCGCTTGTTGATCTCGTCTCGGGCGACGGGAATCTTGATGTACACCGGGTCACCCACCACGGTCTTCACCAGGCGGAGGTCGAAGGCCTTGTACGCCTGGAGTACCGGGAACCCGGTAGGGGTGGTCCAGGTCAGGGGCAGGCCTTCCTTGGAGGCCACGCGGGACGCCTCCACCAGCCAGTCCATGGCCTCGCGGGCGGCCACCACGGTCGCGCCGATGGCATCCCACACGATGTCCGCTAGGTAGGCGGCGGCCGGGAACAGATCATCGCCGAACGGGTTGAACCCTTTGGCCTCGATCTTGTCCCTCATGTAGTCCAGGATGTACCGGCGGCAGGAGTAGGGCTTGGCACCGTAGGGCAGCACCATCACCGGGCGCTTGGTGCATTTCCTGTCGATCCCGAAGGCCAGCCAGTTGGCCGCCAGTTGATCTCCCTTGGTCGCCTTACCCTTGAGCTTCTCGATGGTCTTGTCAGCCACCACCTGGTAGATGTCCTGCGGGGTCTCGGCCGGGATCAGGTTTACTGCCTTACCGCTGATCTCGTCCCTCAACAAGGCGGCGAAGTTCTGCAGCCCGTTGTTGCTGCCGTCCATGGCCACCGGGATGCGGCTCTTGTAACCGTATCCGTGGGCCACGAACTCGGACCACTCGAAGCAGAAGGCCAGGAACTGAAACGGCTTGTCCGCCTCGGTCCAGGCCAGGTGGGTCAGGGGATCGTCGGCGATCTCATGGATCATCTGCAGGTTCTCGACCACCCACTTCACGCGGTCGTCGAACGACACCTTGTCCTCGCCCCAGCAGTTGGCACCGTGGATGGCCAGCCAGCGGGACTGCTCGGGGGTCTCGATGGCCTTGCCCTCGGCGAACTCCAGGCATCCCTTGGACACGTCCATGCCCTGAGGGTTGAGGAACATGGGCATGGGATAGGCCCGGCCACGAAAGTCTAGCTGGTGAGGGAAGTAGATGGCCTCGAAGTCGCGGAACATCTCACCGATCCATATGATCTTGGCGATCTGCAGGCGCTTCGACACCAGCTTGGCATTCTCGGCGTGGATCAGGGAGGCCTCGCGTTTCCAGTCGCGCAGGGAATCCTTGTTGGTCTCGATGTCCTCCGGCTTCTCCGGCAGGGGCTTGTCGTCCGTCGGGGGCAGACCGGCAATCTTGCCGCCCGTCTCCCACAGCCCTTTGAGGGTCTCCAGCACGTTCTGGTTGATGCGCCAGGGAGTCTCCTGCATCGCGTTCACCGCACGGTAGACCTCGGGCATGTCCTCCACCCGGTTGGCCAACTCCTCCAGGTACTCCTTGTTGTGGGTCTTGACCAGGGTGCGCTCGGGGATGATGCCGGTCAGGTAGCCACCGCCCACCGGCCCCTCCCAGCGACGAGGCGGGACCACCATGGGCAGGTAGAACGGGGTCAGCAGGTCACTCTGAGCGTTAACCTCCTGAATCAGGTCCAGGCACTCGCGGGTGGCCTGGATGACACGGGTGGACTTGTTCTTGCCGGTCCTCAGGGTGTGGCTGGTGAACCAGGGCAAGGTCTCCAGGGTCAGGGTGACCAGGGCCAGGCCGACCGACGCCTTCTGCGAGGCAGTCCACGGCTCCCACTCAGGGTCAACGTCGAACTTGTTGGCGACGTGTACCAGGACGGTGTTGGCGCGGGCATGGGGCTGCTTCTTCACCTGGTCCACCACCTTGTTGAAAAGGGGCTTGGCCTTCTCCTTGAATCGGCCGAAGCGAACCTCCAACTCAACCAGGCGGCCCACCCTGGACACGATCTGACGTATCTTGGGGGTGGTGGAGACGCAATCCAGCATGGACTTGAGAGTCAAGTAGGCGACAACCTGGGGGTCCACCTGGGAGATCAGCGTGGCGGCCAGGTGCTTGCGACCGGCCCGCCCGGTGTTCGCCTTGGTAACGAACTCAGAGATGCGTTTGGCCAGGGGCGGGATACCCACGCCCATCATCCGGCGGCCATACTCGGTTGCGCTTTCCTCCCTGCTTGCCTTCTTGTCATCCACCTCCTTGTAGTAGCGGTCAAAACCCAGGCCAGCCTGCTTGGCTTCCATCTCCTGCTGTACCTTGATCAGGTCAGAGTTCATGTGTCCTCCTGTTGTGTTTGCGGGACCATAAGGGCAACTCAATTAAAAAAGCCCCGGTCAAGGAGACTTACGAGCCTCCCCAACCAGGGCCTGTCGGCAACATTCTGCAACAAAATCCCCACGTCCCTGTTTCCTGATTGTCTCAGGAGTGTTACAGAGATGAGGGGATTTGAGTTAAGTGCTTGAGTTTTCTATGGTGAATCGTCCTGAGATGCCGACGATCTGTCTAAAAAGACAAAAACACAGGGGATTTTAAGTCCCCTGTGTCTACCGGTTCCACCACCCGGGCTTGGACGGGCCGATCAGGCCGTCGCGGGTTAGTATATACCATTGTTGCCTGCTGGAGTCAGCGCCGGGCCGCCCCTCTCGCGTTTGACAGGGCGGTGGTGATAGGGTATTCGAGCCAATAGGTTTTTAGCGCAGAAAGGAATCCCGTGGCCTCCAGCTTCAAGCAAACCTTGCCCGCCGACGAGTTGCGCCGCCGGGTCCTGGCCCTGGCCGAGCCGGCCGACCAGGCACTCAAGGACACCCTGACCAGCCACGTGCCCTACATCGAGCAGGTGAGCGGCTACATCATCTTCAGCGGCGGCAAGCGCCTGAGGCCGGTGCTCTACCTGCTGGCCGCCGCGGCGGCGGGCGGCCAAGGCCAGCCGCGCCAGGCGGCCATCTTCGAATACCTGCACGCCGCCACCCTGCTGCACGACGACGTGGTGGACGAGGCCGGGCTGCGGCGCGGGCGCCCGGCGGCCCGCACCAGGTACGGCAACGACGCGGTGATCCTGGTGGGGGACTTTCTTTTCTCCAAGAGCTACTCCCTGGCCGCCGAGGTGGCCGACCACCGCTTTGTCAACGCCCTGACCGACTGCACCACCCTCATGGCCGAGGGACAGGTCTTGGAGCTGCTGTTCACCGGCGACTACGAGCTGGCCGAGGCCGACTACCGCCGGGTGATCCAGGCCAAGACCGCGGTGCTCATCGCCGCCTCCTGTCAGATGGGGGCCATCTTCGCCGGAGCCGACGACGCCATGATCAAGTCCATGTACACCTACGGTATGGAACTGGGCATGGCCTTCCAGATGGTGGATGACGCCCTGGACTACGTGGGCACCGAGCACGAGTTCGGCAAGCCGGTGGGCCACGACCTGGCCGAGGGCAAGATCACCCTGCCCTTCATCTTCGCCCGAGAAAACCGTGGCCCCGCTGAGCGGGCCCGCCTGCTGGAGCTGGCCGCCGCCGCGCCCACCGACCGCGCCGCCCAGGCCGAGGCCAAGGAGGTGGTGCGCCGGGCCGGAGGGGTGGAGCACACCATGGCTCAGGCCAAAGCCCACGCCCTGGCCGCCCAGGAGGCCCTGGCCGCCTTGATCCCGCCCCAGGGGCCGGGCGAGCATCTGGAGACCCTGCTGGCCCTGGCTCCCTACGTGGTGGAGCGGCGCTCCTAGTCTCTAAATTCTTTCGGTATATACCCGCCGACTTACGGTAACCGGGCTCACGCCTGGAGCCGTCTTTTTTGCTATTACCCGCAAATAACTAGCTAAAAGCCACGCGCCTTTTTTGGCGGCCGTTTTGCAATCGGTCCAGGCCAAAGGAGGCGCAATGTGGCGCAAATAAAAGTGGCCCTGCTGCAGCAACCCGGCTCTCCCCTGACCAACTCCCTGGCACCCATCCTGGCCGGCTGTGAGGTGGCCATGCTGAAACCGGCCTCCCCAGCTCCCTTGCCGCCCAAGGTGGCCGCGGGCGACATGCTGGTGCTGTGGGATCTGCACGGCTTTGACCCTGAACAACGCTCTCTCTGGCTGGAGCGCCTAGCCGCCGAAAAGGTGGGGGTGGTGCTGGCCGCGCCCGAGGGCCTGGCGGGGCTGGCTGAGCTGGCCACCGCCTGCGGGGCCCTGGCTCTGATCACCCCATCCCAGGGCGCGCCCCAGTCCCGCCTGCAACTGGCCGCGGCCAGCGCCATGCAGAACCGCCTGCGCGAGCTGCTCTCCCAGGCCGTCCATTTGGAGGCCAAGCTCAGCGAGCGGGCGGTCGTCGAGAAAGCCAAGAACCTGCTGGTCCTCAGCATGGGCCTTAGCGAGCCCGAGGCCATGCGCCGCCTGCAGCAGCACGCCCGGCGCACCAATCAAAAGCTGATCAAGGTGGCCCAGCAGGTGCTGGCCACCTATCACCTGTTCAACGGCGATAAAACATAAACACCACCGGGCCGCGCCCTGACGGCGCGGCCCGGCGAGGTGGGGGGAGTGGGCCGGAGGCGCTTTAGCCTTCGGCCCGCGTTTTTTGCGCGCCTAAAAAAGCACCCGCCGGCGCTCCGGGGAGGTGGAGCGCCGGCGGGATTTGTGGGTGGATCAGGGCTCAGGCTAAGCGGCCTCGCCCAGGATGGCCTTGAGGTCCTCGTCGGGGGTGGTGATGGGCATGATGTTGAAGTTGTCCACCAGCACCTGGAGCACGTTGGGGGTGATGAAGGCCGGCAGGCTGGGGCCAAGGCGGATGTCCTTAATACCCAGGTGCAGCAGGGTCAGCAGGATGGCGCAGGCCTTCTGCTCGTACCAGGAAAGCACCATGGACAGGGGCAGGTCGTTGACCCCCACCCCGAAGGCGCCCGCCAGGGCCACCGCGATCTGGATGGCGCTGTAGGCGTCGTTGCACTGGCCAATGTCCAGCAGGCGGGGGATGCCGCCGATGTCGCCCAGTTGCTTATCAAAGAAGCGGAACTTGCCGCAGGCCAGGGTGAGCACCACGGTGTCGGCCGGGGTCTTCTCCACGAACTCGGTGTAGTAGTTGCGTCCGGGCTTGGCGCCGTCGCAGCCGGCCACCAGGAAGAAGTGCTTGATGGCTCCGGCCTTGACCGCCTCGATGACCTTGTCGGCCACGCCCATCACCGCGTTGCGCCCGAAGCCGCACATCACGCTGCCCCCCTCCTGGTCGCTGGGGAAGCCAGGCAGGGACAGGGCCTTGTCGATGACCGGGGAAAAGTCCTTGTTACGGCCCTCGCCGGGGATGTGGGGCACGCCGGGCCAGCCCACCAAACCGGTGGTGAAGATCTTGTCGCCGGTGTCGCCCTTGGGCTTCTGGATGCAGTTGGTGGTCATGAGGATGGCGCCGGGGAAGGCGGCGAACTCCTTGCCCTGGTTCTGCCAGGCGGTGCCGTAGTGGCCGCGGAAATGCTCATAGGCCTTGAGCTTGGGATAGGCCAGGGTGGGCAGCATTTCGCCGTGGGTATAGACGTTGACGCCCTTGCCCTTGCTCTGCTCCAGCAATAGCTCCAGGTCCATAAGGTCGTGGCCGCTCACCAGGATGGCCTTGCCCGCCTTGTGGCCCAGGGAAACCACCGTGGGCTCGGGGTGGCCGTAGGCGCCGGTGTTGCCCGCGTCCAAAAGCTCCATGGCCTTCAGGTTCACCTCGCCGCACTTCAGGGCCATGCCCACCCAAGCGCCCAGGTCAAGCTGGTCCTCTGCCATGGCCGCCAGGGCCTCGTAGATGAAGGCGTAGACCGAGTCGTCCTCCTGGCCCAGGATGGCCGCGTGGTCGGCATAGGCGGCCAGGCCCCTGAGGCCGAACAAGGTGGTGTGCTGCAGGGCGATGATGTCGGCCCGATCGCCCTCGGCCGGGGCCAGGGGATAGGCCTTGCCCTGCTCCACCATGGTTTCCAGGCTCTGGGCGGGCTGGAAGTTCGCCGCCGCCTGGGAGAAGGAGACGCCGGGCAGATTGGCCTTGAGGTCCTCGCGCAGGTCAACCGCCTTGGTGATCATGGGCGGGAAGCGCTCGGGGTCGAAATCGACGTTGGTCAGGGTGGAGAACAGGGCCCGGGAAATAAAGCGGCCCACTTCACGGTCAACCGGGCCTTGCTTGCCCGCCTCCACCGCCACGATGGCCAAGCCCTTGAGGGCGTAGGTAAGCAGATCCTGCAAAGCGGCCACCTCGGGAAGCTTGCCGCATACGCCCTGGATGGTGCAGCCCTGGCCCTTGGCGGTCTGTTCGCATTGATAACAGAACATATCCATGACTCTCTCCTCCGACTCCTAGTTTGTACCTATGCTTACATTGTAAGGGTAATGTGGTTCTGAAATCCGGGTTTGTCTGGCCCATGGGGCGGCCTTTGTTGTATTTAGGTACTAAAATACCTCATTAGTGGCGAGAGTCAAGTTTTTTTGGGCCAAAAAGAAAAAAATAATTACTATCGAAACCGGGCGGAGCGGGATAGGTATTACCGGTTGAAAGGTTTGGAAAAAATTGGCTCTGTGCCTAGAGGGAGGCGTCCTGGGAGCGGCTGCGGCCCTTTTTTATGGCGATTTCCAGGCCGAATTTTTTCACCCGGTAACCGATCTGGCGCAGGGTGAGGCCCAATTCGGCGGCGGCGTGGGACTGCACCCAGTTGTTGCGCTCCAGGGCGGCCACCACTTCCTGCTTCTCTATCTCCTCCAGGCGCGAAAGCTGCTGCTCCTGGGTTCCGGCCGCCTCGCGGTAGAACAGGAAGGACGGCAGGTCGTCCAGGCCGATCTCCGGAGTGTTGGTCAAAAGGACCAAGCGGCCGCACAGGTTTTCCAACTCGGCCACGTTGCCCGGCCAGGCGTAATGGGTGAGCACGCTTTGGGCCTGGGAGCTGAGACGCGGGGTCTGGAACTCGCGGTTGCGGGCCAGGAAGTACTCGGCCAACAGGGGCACGTCGGCCCGGCGCAGGCGCAGAGGGGGCAGATGAATAGGCATAACCCCCAGGCGGTAAAAAAGGTCTTGCCGGAAGGAGCCCTGGGCCACGTTGCGCTCCAGGTCCTGAGTGGAGGAGGCCACCACCCGCACCTGGGCCCGGCGGATTTCGCCGCCCCCGGCGGGCTCGTATTCACCCTCTTGCAAGACCTGCAACAGCTTGGCTTGCAGGGGCAGGCTGAGGCTGCCCACTTCTTGTAGATACAGGGTGCCCCCGGAGGCCTGCTCCAAGAGGCTGTCCGCAGGAGAGCCGGAACCGGCCGCCCGCCCGAAGAGCCGCCGCTCCAGTTCAGCCGGCCCCCAGGCCGAGCAATCCAGGTGGAGCAGGGGGCCGCCCCGGCGCTGGCTGAGGCGATGGATCACCTGGGCGGCCAAGGCCTTGCCCACGCCTAGAGGCCCCAAGAGCAATACCGTGGCTTCGCTGGGGGCTGATTTGCTCACCAACTCCTGGGCACTCACCATGGCCTCGCTTTGTCCGGGCAGGAAAAGATGGGTCGCCGCCGGGTCCAGGTCCGCCGCATTTTCGCCGGAGTGGCGGCGCAGGGACAGGTCCCGGTGCAGGGCCAGCACCGAACTGGCCAGTTGGGCTGCCGCGTTGACCAACCGCCGGGCGCTGCCGGAATCTGGTTTGCCATCACGCAAGGCGGCCACCAGGCGGCCGGACTCCCGCCCCAAGGGCAAAAGGGGGACGCCGATGACCAGGCTCTGGTTGACCGCGTCCGGGCCCAGGTCCTGGTCCTGACCCAGGCCGGTGGCCACCCAGGGCGCGTCGCCCGCCTCCCAGAGCCAGAAGCGGGCCCCTCGCAGATCCAGGGCCTGGTCCAGGCGGAACAGAATGCCCTCCAGCACCGATTCCAGGTCCAGGGCCTTTTCCACCAGGCGGGCCATGTCCAATACGGCCTGGCATTCCTGTAGAGACGACGAAAGTATCATGACCACTTGATGTAGCAAGTAATGTGCCTTGCGGGCCCCTGGAGAAAATTTGCCCTAACCTCCCGCTTTGTGAAGACTTTTTGGAAGGCCGTCTCATGGGGCGTCAAAACTTTCCTACCAATTTGTAACTTGTGGCAGGGATTTTGTACCCTCAGGTAGGTTCAAGGACCTTCTTCCACGCCCGCCGCTCCAGGAGGCAAATCGCTAACAAGCTGATTTTTATACCTATAGAAGTTATTTTTACTGCCGCCCCCAAAGTTGGCAAGGGCCTTGCTTTATATGGGGGCAACCGGCACCCCTCCTCACAGCCGGCGACTACTCCCTCCTCCACACACCCCCCCGGCCACCAGGCCGGGGGTTTTCTTTTCATCCCGCCTTGCCTCCCTTTCTCCACCGGGCCGAAACCCGCCCTCCCCGCCCCACCGCCGTTGTCCTCCACCATGCGTGGAATATTGAAATACATAGCCATTATGGTGGCTTGCCCTTGACATACCCCTATAGGCCCCCTATAATCCGCCTACCCGCACGCTTGTTACTACCGCCGCCCCTTCAGGACGGTAACCCCTTGGCCGCCGCGAGGTGAATCATGCCTCAATTCCCGTGGTTGGAGCACTACGACCCCGAAGTGCCCCATAGCCTGGAGTATCCCTCCACCGACCTGTACGGCCTTATGGCCCAGGGCGCGGCCGGGGTCCCCCACAAAACGGCCCTCAATTTCCTGGGCAAGCGGCTGACTTTCGGCCAGCTTTTTTCCTTGGCCGAGGACCTGGCCGGGGGCCTGGCCGCCAGGGGAATAAAGCAAGGGGACCGGGTGGCCCTGCTCATGCCCAACTGCCCCCAGTTCGTGATCTCCTATCTGGCCCTGATGCGCCTGGGAGCCACGGCCATGCTACTGAACCCGCTCAACGTGGAACGGGAGTTGGTGTTCAAATTCAAGGACTCCGGGGCACGGGCGGTCATCGCCCTGGACCTGCTCAGCCAGAGGGTGGGCAACATCCGCAAGGAAATCCACCTGGACCTGGTGGTCTACACCGGGCTTCAGGACTTCCTGCCATTCCCCAAGAATTTGCTCTACCCCATCAAGCGCTCCCTGGACAAGAACCTGCCCAAGCCGGTAGTCGGTCGAGACGGGGCCACCTGGACCTTCAAGGGCCTGCTGGCCCTCAAGGCCAAGGCCCCCCAGGTTCAGATAGACCCCGAATCCATGGCCGCCCTCATCTACTCCGGCGGCACCACCGGCATCAGCAAGGGCATCGTGCTATCCCACCGGGCGCTCATCGCCAACCTCATGCAGGCCTGCTCCTGGGTGGACATGAACCAGGACGACTCCCTGCTGGCCGTGCTGCCCCTGTTCCACGGCTTCGGCATGAGCGTGTGCATGAACGCGCCCCTGGCCCACGGCGGCACGGTCACCCTGCTGCCCCGCTTCGAGGCGGGCGAAGTGCTCAAAGCCATAGACAAAACCCGGCCCAGCATCTTCGCCGGGGTGCCCACCATGTTCATCGCCTTCAAGGAGCACCCGGATATAGACAAGTGCGATCTCAAGAGCCTCAGGGGCATCTTCGTGGGGGCCGCCCCTCTGCCCTTGGCGGTGCAACAGGAGTTTGAAAAGCGCACCGGCGCCCAACTCATCGAGGGCTACGGCCTCACCGAGGCGGTGACGGCCATAAGCTGCAACCCCCTGTACGGCAAGAAAAAGCCCGGCACCATCGGCATCCCCTTCCCGGACGTTGAGTGGCGTATCATGGACCTGGAGAACGGGACCAAGGAGATGCCTCGGGGCGAGGCTGGGGAGATCGTGCTGCGCGGGCCGGACCTGATGACCGGGTACCTGAACCAGCCGGAGCTAACCTCCTGGACCATCCGCGATGGTTGGCTATACACTGGTGACATAGGGGTGATGGACGATGAGGGCTACATCACCATCGTGGACCGCAAGAAGGACCTGGTGATCGTCAGCGGCTTCAACGTGTTCCCCAGCGAAATCGACGAGGTCCTGCACCAGCATTTGGCGGTGGCCGAGGCCGTGGCCGTGGGCCTGCCCCACCCCACCAAGGGTGAGTTCATCAAGGCCTTCGTGGTGCTGAAAAAAGGGCAGAGCGCCACGCCCGAGGAGATCAGGGCGTTTTGCAAGCAGAACCTTTCGGCCTACATGGTTCCCAAGGAAGTGGAGATCCGGGGGGAGTTGCCCAAGAGCATGATTGGTAAAGTTCTGCGGCGCAATTTGCGCGAGGAAGAGGAGGCCAAATGGGCCACCCAGCGGGAGTAATAATTACCATTATGCGTCATTTGACAGTAGCCGGGCCCTAGGGTTTACTTACTGAAATTGCGGGATGGGACTAACTGCCCCGGCCGCGGGCCGCAACCAGCAATTACGGCTCACCGGCCATCCCACTGGCCCTCGCCCCAAAGTTCAGGCGAGGTAAACATTTAGCAAGACACGAGGACAACATGTACAAAGTAATGCTCTTTATTGACGGCACCTGGCTTTATCGCACCCTGCCCCGCCTGGCCGAGCAAAGCGGCAAAAGCGAGTTCAAAATCGACTATGGCGTGCTGCCCCAGGTGGTGGCCCGGGAGTTGGCCGACCGCTTGGGCGTGGACCCCGCCGGCATCGACGTGGTGCGCAACCACATCTTCGCCAGCCTGCCCACCAACTACGACCATCTGGACGAGGGGTTGATCACCCGGCAGAACGAGTTTTACAAGCTCTTGCGCGAGGACTACCACTACGAAACCGAGCTGTTCAACATCGACTTCCGGGGCCGCCGGGTGCGCCAGGCCGACCGCGACCCGGGCGACAGCTTCCAGCCCCGGGAAAAGTGCGTGGACATCGCCCTGGCCTCCAAGATGCTCTACCAGGCGGCCATGCCCTTCGGCATGGACATCGCCGCCGCCGTGTTGGGCGACCGCGACTTCACCCCGGTGCTCCAGACGGTGCGCCAGCTCAGCAAGCGGGTGATGCTGGTGAGCGTGCGCTCCTCCTGCGCCCAGGAGCTGGCCGACCCCGAGGACCGCGAGCGGGTGAAGGACTACGACACCCTGTGGATGGACGACCACATCGAGGAGCTGGAGCTGCGCTACGAGCCCCAGTGGCTGGAATGTCAGTCGCCCGAACACGTGGGTGACCGGGCCTTCCAGACCCCCTACCGCCCCCGCCGGGGCGAGCCGGTCTACTGCGACGCCTGCCGGGCGGCCTACGCCCAGCGCCGGGTCACCAGCGTAAGCACCTCCATCTATCAGGAAGACGAAGAGATCGACTACGGGCCCCAGGCCGGGATGCCGGTTATCGGCGAGACCCTGGAAGGGGTGGTGGAGTTCAAGAAGGAGGACAAGGGCTACGGTTTCGTCACCACCGACGACGGGGTGAGCTTCTTCTTCCACCTCAGCGACCTGGAGGGCCTGGACTTCGAGACCCTGGAGGAAGGCCGCGAGGTCATCTTCGAGGTGAAGACCCTGCCCGTGGGCGGCAAGGCCGGAGCGGCCCAGGACGTGCGCCCCATCGATTATCAGGACGAAGAGCCCTTGGAGGACTAGGGCGCCTTCCGCGCCAAGGGAGCGGCCAGTCCTCTGGTTTCCTCCCGGCCGCCCTCATGCCTATAATGAGGGCAAGAGTTTTTGTCGCGGGCCGGGAGGAAAAGCATGCGCAAATATATTCTGATCGGTTTGGCGGTGGTGGTGGTGGCCATCGCCGGAACCCTCTATTACGCCTACAGCAATCTGGACAGCATCGCCAAGGACGCGATGGAAAAGGCAGGCAGCGAGGCCCTGGGCGTGCCGGTGCGCGTGGGCGGCGTGCGCATCGAGCTGAGCCAGGGCAGAGCCACCGTCACCGGCCTTACCGTGGCCAACCCTCCCGGCTACAGCAACAACTCCGCCCTGTCCTTCGGCCAAATCACCGTGCAGATCGCCTCCGGCGGCAAGGTGATCAAGGAAATCCTGGCCGTGGACCCCACGGTGCGCCTGGAGCAAAAAGGCGATTCCAGCAACCTGAGCGACTTGCAGAAGCGGGCCCAGCGGGCCGGCGGCGGCAAGGGCGAGGAAAAGAAGGCCCCTGCCAAGGACACTGAGGAGCATCACCTGAATATCGAGCTTTTAAAGGTGACCAACGCCAAGGCCATCGTCACCGGCCCGGAGCTGAAGGAGCCCCAGGAGGTAGTGATACCCTCCATGGCGATCAAGAACCTCCAGGGCACCCCCAAGCAGGTGGCCGGTCAGGTGTTTGACCAGCTCCTGGCCCAGGTGATGAAGCGGACCCTGCAAAACGCCATGCAGCAGGGCGCCAAGTCCCTGATCGAAAAAGAGGCGGGCAGCGCCGGATCGGCGGTGGAGGGCTTCCTCAAGAAGCTGGGCGGGGACTAGGCTTTTTAGCCTCCAAATAGACGGGGCCTCCGGCAATGCCGGAGGCCCTTGTTTTTTTAGGCCTGGCCGTGCTGGGCCATGAAGTCCCGGAAGGCGGCGGTGATCTCCGAGAGCATCTCGGGGATGGGCAACTCGTAGGGGCATCGCTCGCTGCACTCGCCGCAGTCCTCGCAGCTCTCCTCCACTTGCAGGATGAAATCCTTGGAGGCATTGATTAGGTGCTGGGGAGGGAAGCGCCGCGACTGGCTGGTGAACAGCATCACCTTGGGGATGTTGATCCCATTGGGACAGGGCATGCAATAGCCGCAGCGGTGGCAGAAGTGGGTGCCCAACTCGTCGCGAATGCGCTGCATCTCGTCCAGGTCGGCCTGGTTAAGCTCACGGCGGTTTTCGTATAAATCGGCGATCTCCTCCAACTCGGACATGGATTGCATGCCCGGAATGGGCAGCACCCCCTCCTGGCCTTGCAGCCAGCCGAAGCAAAGGTCGGCCCGCTCCAGCAGGCCCCCGCCCAGGGGCTTCATGGCCACGCAGCCCATGCCCCGCTCCTTGGCCGCGCCGAACACTTTCCCGGCTGCCTGATCCTCCACGAAGTTGCAGGCGAACTGCACCGTGGCGAAGAGCCCGGTCTCGATGGCCTTGATGGCCATGTCGGGGTGGTGAGAGGAAAAGCCGATATGGCGGACCTTGCCCTCTTGCTTGGCCCGGAGCAAAGCCTGATAGGCCCCGTCCGGATCGGAAAGCGCCTCGATATCCTCGGGCTTGACCAGGTTGTGCATCTGGTAAAGGTCGATGTAGGAGGTGCGCAGGCGCTCCAGGCTGGCCTCGATCTCCTGGGTCATCTCCCGGCCGCCGCGCTTCATGGTCTTGGTGGCCAGAATCACCCGGTCCCTAATACCCTCAAAGGCCCGGCCCATCTTGACCTCGCTGTCGCCGTACATGCGGGCGGTGTCAAAGTAGGTAAAGCCCTTGTCCACGGCGGCCCGCAGCAACCCCACCGCCTCGCCCTCGGATATGCGGGTCAGGGGAATGCCGCCGAAGCCCACTTCGGAAACCATGAGACCGGTGCTGCCCAGAGGAACCTGCTTCATTGTTTCTATATCCAAAAACTAAGGGTTAAACGTAGATATTTAATGTCTGTGGATCCGTCCATAAGTATCTAAGACATTAATTTTTATTCATATAAATGCTCACATACGACCGTATGAAATTTGGTTATTGCGTGAGATAAATCGTATAGAGGGATAGTGGCCTCAAAAAAGTCTTCTTGCCTCGAAGGTCGTTTGTCATGAAAGGTTAAATAAACATTTTTTTCAAAACCATGAGCATCCATCTTATCAACATCTTTTACCAGCTTGGGGACAATCTTAATATTACCATGGGCCATCGCGTTCCTGAGCCTTCGAAACACATATTTAATTGTTGGTTTTTTACAAAAGGGACAAGAGTAATTCATTTTTTCAAGAGCCCATTCAGCTCCTACATTTTCAATAGGTTCATCGGGTAAAAAATCGAACCACTGTTCTTTTGTTAAAAGTATTCCGCAGTACAAATAGCCCACCACAGCCCCCGTGCTATAGGGGACATAATTAGCACCACATTTTTCGCCAAATCTATTAATCCATCCATCATATATCTTGCCAATCTCATCATGTTTTAAAGAATTATCAAAAATAGCATCCGTAGCATTTCTCAAGAAATTTAAAGAGCACATACTACTAGATACAATCTCAAGCATAATTTTATCTTGTGGGGATATTTCTTCGAGCATTGATTCCATACAAGCAATAATCCTGTAAGTTGACTATTGCGTTGCCTCCCTTGCCGCCATCAGCGCCGCGCCCAAGGCCCCCACGATCTGGGGCTCGTCCGGCACGGAAATGTCCACGCCTAGGCGCTCGGACATGAGCGCCACCACGCCCGCGTTCTTGGCCACTCCCCCGCTCATGATGACCCGGGGTTTTATTCCGATGTTGCCGGTCATGGCCGCCACCCGGTTGACCACCGAGCGGTGCAGGCCCTTGATCACCTGGTCGATGGGGTGGTTCTTGGCCACCAGGGACACCACCTCGCTCTCGGCGAACACGGTGCACACGCTGCTGATGCTCACCTCGCCCCCTGCGGCCAAAGACAGCCGCCCCAGGTGATCGAGGCCTACCCCCAGCTTGGCGGCCATCACCTCCAAAAAGCGGCCGGTGCCCGCGGCGCACTTGTCGTTCATCACGAAGTCGGCCACCTTGCCGTTTTCGCCCAGACGAATCACCTTGGAATCCTGGCCGCCGATATCGATGACCGTGCCCACGTCCGGAAACAGGGAATAGGCCCCCAGGGCGTGGCAGGAGATTTCGGTGATCTTCTTGCCCGCCAGGGGCACGGCGGCCCGGCCGTAGCCGGTGGCCACCACAAAGGCCAGGTCATCACGGCTCAACCCGGCCATGGCCAGGGCCGCGTCCAGGGCGGCCTCGGCCGCGTTGGTGCTGTGGGGCCCGGTCTCGGTAACGCTCCAGCCCTTGAGAGTGCCGTCCTGGTCGATAACCGCCGCGTCGCTGCTGAGGGAACCTACGTCTATACCGGCGAAGTAGCTCATTTTGCGCTTTCTATAATGCTTGGCTTGGCAAGCCAACCGCTATCACTCATAGTTCGCCCCCACGCCCGGCACAGCCCCGCCCGGCACAGCCAGGTGGGGCTAGGCAAGGCGGCCCAAGGCTTGGGCCCCCAAATTGGTTACTCCGGGAGCCACCGAGGCTGGTGAAGGCAACAAGTTTTTCGACCCGCATCGCCCCCAGCGGTGCGCTGGGGCAAGCGAGACTCGCAGGCGTATATGTCAATACGCCGAGGAGGCGAGCGCCGCCCGCAACGCAGCATAGCCGCGCCTGGCGCAGCCGGCGCTAGCAGGCCGCGGCTTCGTCCATTTTGAAAGCCTTGAACATGATGCCGTCGGCCACCATGCCCGCCCCGTGGGATGTGGCGTCGATGATGTCCCCGTCGCTCCAGCCCAGGTCGCGGAGCTTCTGCACGTCCTCGGCGGCGACCTCGTTCGGGGTCTTGATGGCCTTGAGCACGAACAGGAGCATGGCCTTGTCCTTGTCGCTCAGGGGCGCGCTGGCCGGGTCGGCCAAGACCTTGGCCGCCGCGTCCTCGTCCATGATGCCTATGACCTTAAGAATCTCCCGGTTCAGGGAGATGCAGTAGTAGTATTTCAGCTCTTCGGCCACCAGCATGCGGATCAGGGCCAACAGGGGCATGCTCAGGTTGGGGTGGCCGCGGAAGTAGCCGAGGGATTGGAGGCGCACCCCAATCAGCCCCGGAGAGGAGCTGTACATCTGGAAGGGGGTGGGCACCATGCCCAGCTTTTCGAATAGGTCGTAGCCTTCCTTGACCTTGCCTTCCGCCTGCTCCGGCGGCACCACTTTGATGATGGACACTAAATACTCCTTTTAGGTTCAGGCCGCTTCCAGGGACTCGAAAAAGGCCTCCAAGCGGGTGAGGGCCTGCTCTTCGCTGAAAAAGCGGTAATCGGTTATGTCGGCCTCTATCACCACCGCCGGGATTCCCAGGCGCTGGCTCAAGAGGCGCTTCAGGTCGTACTGGCCCAGGGAATAGGGCTTGCAGGAGCGGGCCGAATGCACCACCAGCCCGTCCACCGCGTATTCCCGAACCATCTTTTCCATGAGCCCCAAGCGGTGCTCCAGGTTGTTGTTAAGTATAACCAGGGAGTAGGTCTTGGCCAGGGACTCCCAGGGGTGGCTCATGTCCAGGTGCTGGATGGTCTCGGCCCAGGCGTTGGTGTAGGTGGCGGCCACGAAGTTCATGCCCCGGGCGGCGAACAGCTCGGAGAAGTCGCGCACCTTGTACCACACCGCGATGTTGTCCCACATCAGGCGCTTCTTCTCGTTGGTGATGGCCCCGATGCCCCGCTCCACCCGGTCGGTCAACTCGGCCAGAAGTATCTCGTAATAATTCCGGGCCACGGGCAGGCCCCGCAGGCTCACCACCGGGGCCAGGTGCACGAAGGCGTCGAAGATGGTCATGGGCGCGGGGCGGGCTTGCATGGTCTCCAGGCACTGGCCCCAGAGCTGGCTGGCGGATTTGCTGAGCTCGGCCAGGCGCAGGAAGCGCTCCATGTCAAAGGCCTTGCCCGAGGCTTTCTCCAAAACCGGGATCATCTCCAGGATCTGGTCCTTCATGTAGGCGATGTTGGCCTCGGTGATCTCGCCGTAATTAAAGGGAGTGTCGAACATCAGCAAGGGGATGCCCAGGCGGTGGGCCAGCACCTTGTACCAGTACACCACGGTCTGGCAGATGTTGTTGGAGCAGAAGAGGATGTCGGGCTTGGGCAACTTGCCTGCCGGGGTCTTGCCCGAAAAGAAATGGCCCAAATCCACCCGGGCGTAGGAGCAAAGGTCGGGCGAGTAGCCCTCGTCCTCGGCCGCGGCGCACAGCTCCGGCCCCATCTTCTGGGCTCCGCACAGGGCCCCGTGGTTTTCGGGGTAGATGGTGTAAAAGTCGAAGGCCCGTAATAGCTCCACCGGCGCGCCACTGGTCACCCAGGCCACGGGCCGGGCGCCCGGCGCGAAGCGCGACAGGTAATAGTGCCGGGTCATGATCTCCTTGAGCCGCGTGGCGCACCTTAGCGGCGGCCCGAAGTCCGGGTTGGCCTTGCGCGGTTTGCGCTTGCCCTTGGTGGCCTTGGCCAGGGAGAGCATGGCCGGAAACCCCAGGTCCTTCATGAACTGCATGCGGGCCTTGGCGCTCAGGCTCATGACAACATCTCCCCGAAGGCCTCCAGGCGGGTCGCCGCCTGTCCGCCCACCTCCTGGTTCACGTCCACCTCCAGCACCAGGCTGGGCAGCCCCGCCTCCTTGAGGCCCCGCCTGAGCTCGGGTAAATCGAACAGCTCGGGCTCGCAGAACTTGACCACGCTGAACACCACTCCCTGGGCCCCGCCGCTTTGGGCCAGCCCCTTGAGCCACTCCAGGCGCTCGCTCAGGGAAGAGCCCCGGGTGCTGCACGGCGGCATGGCCAGGAAGCTTTCGGCCAAGGCCTCCAGGGGATCGCCCTGCCCCGGCGGGGGGTAGAGCAGGCGGCGGCTCATGGAGATGAGGTCGTCGTGCACCACCCTGAAATCCAGGCCGTCCAGGGTCTCCATGAGGTCCGGCGGGCTGGGCAGCACCCCGCTGATGATTATGCCCTGACCCTTTGGCCCGCCCTGGGCGGGGGCCTCATTCAGCCAAGCCTCCAGCAGGGGGATGTAGTCCCGGGGGTGCAGGTATTCCCCGGCGCGCAGCAGGCGGTAAAACTCCTCCGCGCCCACTCCCAGTTCGCCGGCCGCCCTGCGGGCGTAGGCCTGGGCGTATAGCTCGGACAGGCGGCGGCTCCACTCCAGGGCCTGCTCCATGGCCCCCTCGGGCGCGGGCCCGAAGATCAGGGTCAGGTCTTCTTCCAGGGCCTGGAGTTGGCTCACGTAAAAACCCTTGGCCGCCGCCGCGAAGGGGGCCTTGGGGTTGTAAAAAAACAGGCTGGGCGCGGGCGGCTCCAAATAGTCGGCCACCAGGGAGGCCAGGTTTTGCAGGGAATCGCAGGTGTGGGGGAACAGGATGGCCCCCACCTCGTCCATGCCCCCGGCCAAAAGAAGCTCCAAGCCCTGGCGCACCACCGAGCAGATGTAGGGCTGCAAGTGGCCCTGGGCCCTGGCCGGGGCCAGGGGCGGGTCCCAAACCTCCATGGGCAGCACCCCGTGGGCCCAGAGCAGCTCCTTGGGGTATTGGGCGGGAAACACGGCGCAAACCTTGCCGCCGCCGCGCCACTGTTTGAAATAATCGCCTCGGCTGGGAAGCTGGGCTGGGCTCATAGGGCCTCGCATATGGTCTTGATAGGGTTGGCCGTGCGGTGGCAGCAGTATAGGTTGGCCGCGCCCGCCAATGCAACTTATGAGTCGGTTTCACCCCTTGGACCGCCCCTCGCCCAGGCGTTGCGCCCATCGTCGCGGATGGCCCCGCCCTCGCCGGGGTAGACCACTTTGTCCTCGGCGGTGCTGGGCGCGGTGACCGGCGGCCACATGCCGGGCCGGGGCTCGGTCCCTTCCAGGGCCTCGGGGCAGGGCTGGTGGTCGGCCATCACCGGGTTTTGGCGCAGATCATTGCCCGGCACGTCCCAGGAGAATTCGATGGCGATGCCGTTGGGGTCAAAGGCATATAAAGAATGGATGAAGCCGTGGTCGATGACCTCGCTGACCCAGAAATCCGCCGCGTCCAGACGGTCCTTTATGGCCCACAGGTCGTCCTGATTCTCCACCCCCACTGACACGTGGTCAAAGGCGTAGGGGCCCTTCACCGGCACCCCGTGGTCTTTTTCCTGCCTGGACTCCACCCCCGGCCACTCGAAAAAGGCGATGTAGTCGTTGGGGCCCAGCTCGAAAAAGTAGTGGCGGTATCCTGGCTTACCCAGGCCGCCCACCAGACGCAGGCCCAACAGGTCGCGCCAAAAGCGGATGGTGGCCGGCATGTCCCCGGTGGCCAGGGCCAGGTGGTTCACTCCCTTGTATTGGATCATGGACGCGCTCCCGGTTGGCTCGTGGTTTGCCCAAAGGGGTATTTTCATTTTAGCCGCCCAGGGCCCGGCGGGCCACACCCTCTTGCCCCGAGGCCGCCGCGCCCAATAAAGCCGCGACTGTTAATGGTTAAAAGCTTGACTGCCACAGGGGGCCTGTGTTAAATATTGCCACTGATGTTCAGGCGCTAAACCCTCTATTGCACTGATAATTGCACGCTTTTCCTCGGCGGGCGGGCCAGGCGGTCAAAACGACAAGACACGCCGTCGCAAGCAGTGGAAGGGGCGGAGGCCAAACGGCATAAGTGAAATGAAGCTCAAGACATTATTGGCCAAACACAAATCCGCCCTGATCTCGCGGTGGGTCGACGCTATTGTGGAGACCTATCCGTCCGAAACCGCCAAGTTTCTGAAAAACAAAAAAGATCAGTTTAGTAACCCGGTGGGTCACACCATCGTGTCTGAAACCAAAAATTTGTTTGATCAGGTGCTGGAGGGTGTGGACCGCGAAAAGGTGACCCCCTTCCTGGACCGCATCATCCGTATCAGGGCCATCCAGGAATTCACTCCGTCCCAGGCGATTTCTTTCGTATTTTCTCTCAAATATCTTATACGTGAGATCGTGGGCCCGGAGATCGACACCGAGGACCTGGATCAGGAACTGGTGGATCTGGAGGCGGCCCTGGATTTTATGGCCCTGGTGGCCTTTGACATTTACATGTCCTGCCGAGAGCAGGTATACGACATTAGGGCCAAGGAAGTGCAGCAGAACGCTTTTCTGTTGCTGAAGCGGGCCAATTTGTTAGTGGAAAAACCCGGCCCCAAGCCGGAAGACTCGTGACGCCAACTAACCAAGGCTAACCGAAACGAGGTAGCAGTAGAATGATTGGTTTCCTATTCAGCCTAGTCGCAGTGCTGGTGCTCGTAGGGATAGCGCTGGTGGGTGTGGGGGGCCTTGGTCTCAAGGTCCTCTTCGGGGTGATCATCCCCTACGCGGCGGTGCTCACCTTCTTCGCGGGGCTGGTCTACCGTGTGGTGGACTGGGCCCGTTCGCCCGTGCCGTTCCGCATCCCCACCACCTGCGGACAGGAAAAATCCCTGGCATGGATCAAGCCCAACAAGATCGACAACCCCTGCAGCACCGGCGCAGTCGTGCTCAGAATGATCTTCGAGGTGCTCACCTTCCGTAGCCTTTTCCGCAACATGAAGCTGGATTACCGAGAGGGCCCCAAAATCCGCTACAGCTCGGAGAAATTCCTCTGGCTGTTCGCGTTGATGTTCCACTACGCCTTCTTGGTGGTAATCCTCCGGCATCTGCGCTTCTTCACCGAGCCCATCGCCCTGTGGCAGCAGACCCTGGAGCACCTGGACGGCTTCATGGAGTTCAACCTGGCTTCCTACGCCATCGGACTCCCCACCATCCAGCTGAGCGGCCTGGTCCTGTTGGGCGGGGTGACCTTGCTGCTGGTGAGGCGCATCATCGTCCCCGGCGTGCGCTACATATCCCTGGCCGCCGACTGGTTCCCCCTGTTCCTGATCACCTTCATCTGTCTCACCGGCATCCTGGCCCGCTACGTGGTCCGGATCGACGTGGTCAAGGTGAAGGAAATGGCCATGGGCCTGGCCACCTTCCATCCGGTGGTGCCCGACGGGATCAGTGTGTGGTTCTACATCCACCTCTTCCTGGTGTGCGTCTTGTTCGCCTACTTCCCCTTCAGCAAGCTCATGCACATGGGGGGCGTGTTCCTCAGCCCCACCCGCAACTTGGTGAACAACAGCCGCGCGGTGCGCCACGTCAACCCCTGGAGCTACCCCGTCAAGACCCACAGCTATCAAGAGTACGAGGATGACTTCCGGGAGGAGATGGTAGAGGCCGGCCTGCCGGTGGACAAATCCTTGGAAGAGGCCGCAGCTGAAAAGGCCGCCAAGGAGGCTCCGGCCGCACCAGAGACTCAGGAGACTGAGGAGAAGAGGGAAGATTAATCATGGCTGCCAAAACTCCTAGTCCAAAAGTAGTCGGTCAGATAGATCACCATCCTCCTGCAAAGGGTTGGATGGACACCAAGCCCGAGTTCAAACCGGGCACCTTCCTCTATGCCGGCAAGGCCTCGGCCCTGGAGACCGTAGGCTTGGCCAACCCCCGGGACTGGTCGCCCACTGACGACGACTGGAAGCTGCCGGCCGACTGGAAGGGCATCGTCCGCGAAGGCATGGCCGAGCGCCTGCAGCGTTTCCGCAGCTTCAAGCTGTTCATGGACATCTGCGTGCGTTGCGGGGCCTGCGCCGACAAATGCCACTTCTTCATCGGAAGCGGCGATCCCAAAAACATGCCGGTCTTACGCGCCGAGCTGATCCGCAGCATCTACCGCGGCGAAATGAAGACCGCGGGCAAGATCCTGGGCAAGCTGGCCGGCGGGCGCAAGCTCACCGAAGATGTGATCAAGGAGTGGTTCTACTACTTCTATCAATGCACCGAGTGCCGCCGCTGCAGCGTGTTCTGCCCCTACGGCATCGACACCGCCGAGATCACCATCATCGCCCGGGAGATCCTCAACCTGTTGGGCACCAACATCGACTGGATCGCCTCCCCGGTGGCCAACTGCTTCATGACCGGTAACCACCTTGGTCTGAAACCCCACACCTTCAAAGAGAACATCGAGTACCTGCTCGACGACATCGAAGAGTACGTGGGGGTCAAGATCGAGCCCAGCTTCAACCGCAAGGGGGCCGAGATCCTGTTCGTGACCCCCTCGGGCGACGTCTTCGCCGAGCCGGGCATCTTCACCCTCATGGGCTACTTGATGCTCTTCGATCACATCGGCCTGGACTACACCTGGTCCACCTACGCCTCCGAGGGCGGCAACTTCGGCTTCTTCACCTCCCACGAGATGATGAAGCGCCTCAACGCCAAGATGTACGCCGAGTCCAAGCGCCTGGGGGTCAAATGGATCCTGGGCGGCGAGTGCGGCCACATGTGGCGGGTGGTGCACCAGTACATGGACACCCTGAACGGCCCGGCCGACTGGCTGGAGCAACCCATCAACCCGCTGACCGGTACTCGTTTTGAAAACGCGGCATCCACCAAGATGGTGCATATCACCGAGTTCACCGCCGACCTGATCAAAAACAACAAGCTCAAACTGGATCCCAGCCAGAACGACCACATCATCCCCACCTTCCACGACTCCTGTAACACCAGCCGGGGCATGGGAATGTTGGAGGAGCCGCGCTACGTCCTCAACAACGTGTGCAACAACTTCGTGGACATGGCTCCCCAGGTGATTCGGGAAAACACCTTCTGCTGCGGATCGGGCTCGGGCCTCAACGCCGGTGAATACCTGGAGATGCGCTTCAGGGGCGGCCTGCCCCGGGCCAACGCGGTCAAGCGGGTGCACGAGGACCACGGAGTGAACATGCTCTCTTGCGTCTGCGCCATCGACCGCGCGGTCTTCCCCGCCCTCATGGACTACTGGGTGCCCGGAGTGGGCGTCTGCGGGGTTAGCGAGTTGGTTGCCAACGCCCTGGTCATGGAAGGCCAAGGCGAGCGTGAGTACAACCTCCGCGGCGAAGAGAACCCTTCTTACAAGCCTCCCGCGGAGGATGAAGCCTCAGCCGAAGCTGGAGAGGAGGGTGAGGAGTAATGTACGACAGCGGCAAAATCATTACCGGCCTGGTCATCTTCCTGGCCATCTTCACCTATCCCTTGTGGAGCAACATGGGCAAGGCCGCTCCGGTGCCCAAGCCGGAGCTCCCGCCCAAGAGTGTGGCCACCCAGTGCGTGGCGGACACCAACTACATGCGCACCAGCCACATGACGCTCTTGAACGTCTGGCGCGACGATGTGGTGCGCATGGGTGACCGCGTCTACGTTTCGGCCAACGGCAAGGCCTACAACATGAGCTTGACCAACACCTGTTTGGAGTGCCACTCCGACAAGGTCAAGTTCTGCGACCAGTGCCACAACTATCTGGCCGTGGCCCCGTTCTGCTGGGACTGCCACCAAGTGCCCAAGCCGAAGGAGAAGGAGTGATGGGCGTGGATAGGAGAAAGTTTCTAAAACTCGCCGGGGTCTCGGCCGCCCTGGGCCTGGGTGGCGCCACCGGTTTCCAGCTTCTCAGGCCCGGCGCCCTGGACGCGGCCGAGCGCATGCCCACTCCTTATCAGATGATCTTCCCCAAGGAGCAGGGCAACACCGATGTAATGCCCAACCCCAAGCGCCTCAAGGGGCGCCGCTGGGGCATGGTGATAGACATGCGCAAGCTCACCCCGGCCAAGGCCCGGGCGGCCATCGAGGCTTGCGACTACTACCACAACGTCCCCCAGATTCCGGGCAAGCAAAACATCAAGTGGATTTGGACGGCCCCCTACATCAACGTCTTCCCCGAGACCGAGAACCCCTGGGCCGACCCGGAAATAAAGAACGCGCAGTTCATCGTAATGTGCAACCACTGCAACAATCCGCCCTGTGTGCGGGTGTGCCCCACCAAGGCCACCTTCCAGCGCGAGGACGGCATCGTCATGATGGACATGCACCGCTGCATCGGCTGCCGATTCTGCATGGCCGGTTGTCCTTACGGCTCCAGAAGCTTCAACTTCCGCGACCCGCGCCCCTTCATCAAGAAGGAATACCTGGACTACCCCACCCGCAGCAAGGGTGTGGTGGAAAAGTGCACCTTCTGCGCCGAGCGCCTGGCGGTAGGCAAGCTGCCCTACTGCGCCGAGGTCAGCGGCGGGGCCATGGTCTTTGGAGACGTGGATGACGCTGGTAGCGAACTGCGCCAACTGCTGCGCAAGCGCTACAGTATCCGCCGTAAACCCAACCTGGGCACTGATCCCCAGGTCTTTTACCTGGTGTAGAGGTCGTCATGCTTGAAAAGGCTTTAAGCGGAAGCAAGCTGTACTGGACCTGGCTCATCGCACTGCTCGTCGTGATAGCGGCCGGCTTCGGGGCCTATCTGGTGCAGTACAACAAAGGCCTTATGATCACCGGCATGAGCCGGGACGTGTCCTGGGGATTTTACATCGCCCAGTTCACCTTCCTGGTCGGTGTGGCCGCCTCGGCGGTGATGTTGGTGCTGCCTTATTATTTGCACCATTACAAAACCTTCGGGCGCATCACCATCCTGGGCGAGTTCCTGGCCATATCCGCGGTGATCATGTGCATCCTGTTCATTACGGTGGACCTTGGTAAGCCCAGCCGTATCCTGAACGTGATGCTGCACCCCACGCCCAACTCGGTGCTGTTCTGGGACATGGTCGTCTTGAACGGCTACCTGATCATCAACCTGCTGGCCGGTTGGGTAACCCTGGAGGCCGAGCGCAAGAACGTGCCTCCTCCGGGCTGGATCAAGGTAATCATCTACCTTTCCATCCCCTGGGCGGTGTCTATCCACACCGTGACCGCCTTCTTGTATGCCGGTCTGCCCGGCCGCGGCTTCTGGCTCACCGCCATCATGGCCCCGCGCTTTTTGGCCTCGGCCTTTGCCGCCGGCCCCGCGGTGCTGATTCTGCTGGGCTATCTGGTCAAGAAGCTCACCCGCTTCGACGCAGGCAAGGAGGCCTTCGAGACCCTGGCCAAGATCGTGTGCTACGCCATCATCCTGCACATCTTCTTCTTCCTGTTGGAGGTGTTCACGGTGGCCTACAGCGCCATTCCCAGCCACACCTCGCACCTGGCCTACCTGTACTTCGGCCTGCACGGGCACAACATGCTGGTGCCCTGGGTGTGGACGGCTCTGGCCTGCGGCTTCACCGCCATCGTGCTCCTGGTGAACCCGCGCACCCGGCAGAACCCCAAGATTCTGCCCTTCGCCTGCGTGCTGGTGTTCATCTGCACCTGGATCGACAAGGGCATGGCCATGATCGCGGGCGGCTTCGTGCCCAACCCGTTGCATGAGATCACCGAGTACGCCCCCACCGCCTTGGAGCTGATGATCACCTTCGGCGTCTACGCCACGGGCATCCTGATCCTCACCATCCTATACAAGGTGGCCCTGGGAGTGAAGGAGGAGGAAGAGGCGGTCTAGCCCTTCCCCAACGACCAAAAGCAAAGGCCCCTCCCCCTTTCGGGGGAGGGGCCTTCTTTTTGGCTTTGGCCCGCAAAACCTATGCCGGGCCTGGGTATAATAAAATTAGCGCCCTCGACAAAACGAACCTTGCGACACTCTACCAGGGAGGTTAGTACATGGCTGATAGTGACCGCCCCCAGGTGAAAGGCACCTGGCTCAATGTGTTCTGCCCCGAGGCTCGCTGCCTTAGCGAAGCCGAGGTGCAAGCCCTGCCCCCGAATATGGCCCAGGCCCCGGGAGTGCAGGACAAAGACGGCCTCTGGCTCAAAGTCTTCTGCCCTGACGAGTCGTGCCTCAGCGAGGCGGAAAAGGGCTCACCCTCGGTGCCGGTCTTGCGAACCTCGCGCCAGGCAGGCCACCAGGGCCTGTGGCTGAAGCTGTTTTGCCCCGACGGCGCCTGTAAGGTGGACGAAGACACCGACCTGCCCTAGAGGTCCTTACGGCAGGCGGCAGTGCTCCGGCCCGCGCACCGACAGCACCGGGCAAGGAGCCCGGCGGAAGACCTTTTCCGCCGTGGAGCCGAACAGGGCCCCTGCCAGGTTGCTGCGTCCCTTGGTGCCCATGACCACCATGGAAATTTCCTCGTCGCGCAGGAACTTGAGCAATTCTTCGTGGGGATGGCCGTTGAGGATGACCACCCTGGTCTTTATGCCCTTGGCCGCGCTCAGGTAGTCCTTTTCAAACACCTCCCGGCGCTCGGCCTCCACCCGCTCCAGATAGCCCTGCTTGCCGCCCAGGTCGTAACCCTCGGCGGTGAGGCGGTCCAATACGTCCAGCCCCCTGGCGTTGATCACGTTGACCACCACCAGCTCGGCCCCGTGGCAGCGCGCCTCTTCTAGAGCGTAGGCAAAAGTAATTTCGGAATAATCGCTAAAGTCGATGGCTGCGGCCACCCTTTTCAGTTCCACATTGCAATCCGCCATATCCAGCTCCTTATAGGCCATGAGGTTATCAGCGATAGATGCATTATAACCCGAGGACGTGCCTAATGGTAAAGGCCGTAGTTGGTGGACAAGCCCCCGAAGTTGTGGTAGATATGCCCTTTACATTCCAGGGCGATTAGCTCAGATGGATAGAGCGTTGGCCTCCGGAGCCAAAGGCCGTGAGTTCGAATCTCGCATCGCCCACCAGAGATATCAAGGGGTTAGCCGAACCGGCTAACCCCTTTCGCGTTGCCCAGCCACGAGGCCCCATGGCGGCCTGGTTGGCTATGAGCTTGAAAACAATAGTTTCTCAGCGATCCTTCAACAGCTCTCGGGCTATGATCATTTTCTGTATCTCCGAGGTGCCGCCGCCTATCTCCACCAGCTTGGCGTCGCGCATGTAGCGCTCCACCGGGTACTCGCGCATGTAGCCGTAGCCGCCGTGTATCTGGATGGCGTCCAGGGCCGCCTGGGTGGCCATGGATGATGCGTAATACTTGGCGATGGAGGCTTCCTTGGAAAGGCGGCGCCCCTCGTCGATCAGGGGGCACAGCGAGTAGGTGTAGTGCCTGGCCAGCTCCAGGCGGGTGGCCATCTCGGCCAGCATGTTCTTGACCAGCTGGAAGTCGCAGATGGGCTGGCCGAACTGCTTGCGCTCCTTGGCGTATTTAACCGATTCGTCCAGGCAGGCCTGCATGATGCCTACGCTGGTGACCGCCCCCAGCACCCGCTCCTCGTCCAGGGTCTCGAACAGGATGGGGAAGCCCTGCCCCTCGGCGCCCATGATCTGCTCGCCGGACACCTCCACTTGGTCCAGGAAGACCTCGCCGGTGGGCGAGCAGCGCATGCCCATTTTCTCGAAGGGCCGGCCCGTGGAAAGCCCCGGCATTTCCCGGTCCAGGATGAACAGGGTGCCGCCGCCTGCGCCCTTGGTGCCATGCTCTCTAGCCACCACCAGGAAGTACTGGGCCAGGGGGGCGTTGGTGATGAAGGTCTTGGAGCCGCTCAGCACATAGGCCGCGCCTTTTTTGGTGTAGGTGGTCTTGATGGCCAGGGCGTCGGAACCCGCCTCCGGCTCGGTGAGGCAAAAGGCGGCCAGCTTTTCCCCGTTGAGCACCGGCGGTATGTAGGTGGTCTTTTGCTTTTCGCTGCCGTACTTGGAGATGAAGTAGCAGAAGTTTGTGGTGCACATGTTGACCGACATGCCGAACCCGGCGGCCACCCGGCAGAACTCCTCCTTGATCAGGGCGTTGGTCAGCAGGTCGGCCCCGCCGCCGCCGTACTCCACCGGGGAGGTGGAGCCGATCAGGCCGTTGCGCCCCGCCTCCCGGTAGGCCTCCATGGGGAATCTCTCTTGCTCGTCCAGCTCCCGGGCGATGGGGGCCAGTTCCTTTTCGGTAAATCTGCGCGCCGTCTCGCGCACCATGCGGTGCTCCTCGGAAAGCAGCGCGTCCCAGATATTTTTCACAACAGCTCCTCCCGCCTAGGCGTCGCCGGATTTTTTGCGCAGCATGAGCACGGTGGTGGTCCCGCTTTGCACTACCTGGTGGCGCTGGTTGAGCACCTCCTTTTCAAAGGTCAAAACCCCGCGATCGTCTTGGGAGGTCTCGCGCAGTTCCTTGACCCGCTGCACCACGTGGATGGTGTCGCCGATCTTGATGGGGTGGTGGAATTGCCAGGTCATGCCCAGGAAAGCCACCAGGGTGCCCTCCAGGGTGCCCAACTGCTGGGATAGACCGGCGTGGATCACCAGGCCCAGCATGCCGTGGGCGATGCGCTCGCCGAACTGGCTCCGGGCGGCGAACTCGGCGTCGGTGTGCAGGGGGTTGGTGTCCCAGGACAGGGCCGCGAAATTCACGATGTCGGCCTCGGTCACCGTCCTGGCCTTGGTCACAAACTTCTGCCCCAGCTCAAAGTCATCGAAGTACATTGGATTCATTTCAGGCCTCTTGTAATAATGCAGTGTCTCGGGCGGCCGCGGGCAGGCGCCACCCCTAGCTGTCTTTGAACATCTCGCGCAGCTCCCGCTTCAGGACCTTGCCGCCGAAAGTGGTCTTGGGAAGCGCGTCCACGAAGCGGATCATGGCTGGCTTTTTGTACCCGGCCAGGCGCTGCTGGCAGTGGGCCTGAATGCTCTCGTCGTCCAGGCGGGCGCCGGGCTGGGCCACCACCACCGCGCACACCGCCTCGCCCCAACGGGGATGGGGCAGGCCGATCACCGCCACGTCGCGCACCAGGGGGTGTTGCAGCAGCACCTCCTCCACCTCCCGGGAGTACACGTTCAGCCCGCCGGTCTTTATCATGTCCTTGAGCCGGTCCACCACGTACAGATAGCCCTTGGAGTCGAAGCGCCCCAGGTCGCCGGTGTGCAGCCAGCCGCCGCGCAGGGCGGCCTCGGTCTCCTGGGGGGCGTTGTAATATCCCTTGAACACGCTGGGCCCCCGCACGATTATCTCGCCGGGCTCGCCGGGTGGCGGCTCCTGGTCAAGGGCGTCCACCACCCGCACCTCGGTGCACATGTAGCCCCGCCCCACGCTGCCGGGCTCCTCGGGCTGGTCCCAGGGCTTGAGCACCGTCACCGCCGGGGAGGCCTCGGTGAGGGCGTAGGAGCCGTAGCAGGCCCCGTTGGGCCACAGCCTGGTCTCTATCTCCCGCCTCTCCGCCGGGTCCAATATTCCGTGGGTGTTCAGCCAGCGGCGCATGGAGCTGGTGTCGCGGGGCTTGCGCTTGATGGAGTCCAGCAGCATCCGGTAGATGGTGGGGTTGCCCACCACGAAGGTGGTGCGCTCGCGCTCCACCACCTCCAGGAAGTGGTCCGGTTCGAAAGTCTTGCTGCCGATGAAGGTGCCCCCCGCGTACATGAAGGCCAAAAAGCGGCTCAGGGAGGCCACGTGGTACATCTGCATGGGATAGAAGATGCGCTCATCCGGGGCCGGGCTGTGGTTCTCGGTGGTCACCGAGATTATGTTCCACAGGATGCTTTTGTGGGTCAGCACCGCCCCCTTGGGGCGGCCGGTGGTGCCGCCAGTGAAGAGAATGAACGACTCGTCGTCTTCGCTCACCACCTGGGGCGACCCCTCCTCGGAGGCGCTTTTTTTCAGATCCTCATAGTCCCGGGCGAACCCTGGAGCCGCCCCGCCGAAGGAAACCAGGGTTTTCAGGGCGGGCAGGCGGTCGCGCAACTCCTCAGCCAGGCCCTGGTAATGAACGTCGAAGACCAGGGCGGTGCAGTCGGTGATTTCGGCCATGCGGCAGACGTCGTCCACCGTGCCGCGAGAGTCGAGGGGCACCGACACCAGGCCCCGCTTCAGGTTGCCCAGGATCACCTGCATCAGGCTCAGGCAGTTGTCCGAGAGGGTGGCAACGTGGGAGCCCTTGCCCAGGCCCAGGCCATCCAGGGCGTTGCTCCAGCGGTTGACCGCCGCGCTCATCTGGGCATAGGTGGCCCTGGCCTGGTCGTCGATGCAGGCCACCTTGCCCGGGAATTTGCGGGCCGAGCGCTCAAAGGCCTCGCCTAGGGTCATTTCCATGGGGTCGGTCCTCCCATACGCTGGGGCCGATCCCGTGACCGACCCCCAACTGATCGCGGCTATCCCCGGTTGAGCAGGGGCAGCATCCGCCGGGCCTCTTCCACGCCGGCCGGTTCCAGGCCAAGCTCCCTGGCGATGCGCACCGCCTTGGCCACCAACTCGGCGTTGCTCTTGGCGAGCACCCCCTTGGAGAGGTAGACGTTGTCCTCGAAGCCCACCCTCATGCCCCCGCCCAGGATCAGCGCGCCGGTCCCCAGGGGGAACTGGTGGCGGCCTATGCCGATGGCCTGCCAGGAGTAGCCGGGGTCCAGGGCGTCTTTCAAGAGCACCAGGTTCTTGAGGCTGGCCGGGATGCCGCCCATCACCCCCAATACGAAGCTGACCCTGAAGGGAGGCTCCAGCAGGCCCGGCTTGCGGATCCAGTGCTCCATGTTTTGGATCATGGACAGGTCGTAGACCTCGAACTCGGGCATGACCCCCCACTGGCGCATGCGCTTGGCGTACAACTCCATGGTGTCCGGGGTGTTGGGGAACAGGCCCCGCCCGAAGTTCATGGACCCGGCGTTCAAGGAGGCCGAATCCGGGCGCAGCTCCTCCACCGGCTTGAGCCGGTCCTCCACGCTGAGGCCCAGGGTGGTGGCCCCGCCGCCGGTGGTTATCTGGGTGATGATGGGGCAGGCGTCGCGCACCGCGGCCAGGTAGTCCCGGAAAACCGCCAGGTCCGGAGTGGGCTTGCCGGTGTCGGGGTGGCGGGCGTGCAAATGCACCACCGAGGCGCCCGCCTCGTAGGAGCGGCGGGTCTCGGCGGCCACCTCCTCGGCGGTGTAGGGGATGTTGGGGTTGTCCTCGCGGGTGGGGATGCTACCCGTGGGGGCTACGGTGATGATCACTTTATTGCTCATGAAAAGGGCTCTCCCTCAAGGGCCGCCGACCCGGCGGGCGCATTAATCCAGGGGCTTGAAATACACGTCGGTGATGGCCCCCAGCCTTAGCTCGCGGTAGACCGCCTTCACCTTGGTGCCCACCTTGACCTTGGCCACGTCGTCCACCTCCATGTTGGTCATGAGCAGCGAGTCGGTGCCGTCCAGCTTCACGTAGGCGCAGACAAAGGGCACCTTCTTGATGAAGCTGCTGGTAGTGTAGTGCTGCACGGTGCAGGCCTCGATGGTGCCGGTGCCGACCAGCTTCTTCCACTGGGTAGGCTGGTAGCAGGTGTGGCAGTGGCTGCGCGGCGGGCAAAAAACCTTGCCGCACTCCGGGCACTCCGCCCCGTACAGGGCCTTGTTTTCCCGTAGCTCCCGGAAAAAGCGCGACTGGCCGCCATAGGAGTACTTGAACACCACCTCCATCTTGTCCGGTATCTCCAGGGGCGCGTCCATGGAGTTCTTGCCGCTCAGCTCCTCCTCGAACTCCCGCCGCAGGTGCTCCACGGGGATGCCGTATTTTTCGTGCTGATAGCGGTACCAGGCTTCTCTTTCAGCGCTGTTCATTGGCTGCCTACCTTTCCAAAACCAGGCAAATACTCCAGGTGCATAAGGTCCCCCCGATGCTCTGCACCAGCCCCTTGCGTGCGTTAGGGCGCTGGCGCTCCCCGGCCTCGCCGCGCAGGTGTTTGCACACTTCATAGGTTTGCATTATCCCCGTGGCCCCCACCGCGTGGCCGCAGCCGATCAGGCCGCCGCTGAGGTTCACCGGCAGGCGGCCCTCGGGCAGCACCGTGCCGTCGTCGATGAGGTCGCCGCCACGACCCTCCTCGCAGAAGAAGCAGTCCTCGTAGGCCATGATCTCGGTGCCGGTGAAGGCGTCGTGCAGCTCGGCCAGGTCCAGCTCCTCCACGGGGTTGGTGATGCCCGCCATCTCATAGGCCTTTTTGGCCGCCAGGCGCGACGATTCGAAGGTGTAGATGTTGGGGCGGTTGCCGGGCATCACGTAGTCCACCGAGGCCCCCAGGCCGCTGATCCAGACGGGGTTGTCTGAGATGCTCTCGGCCACCTTTTTGGAGGCCAGGATCACCGCCGAGGCTCCCTCGGTGTACAGGCAGTTGTCGTAAAACTTGAAGGGCTCCACGATCATGCGCGAGTCCAGCACGTCCTGCACGGTCAACACCTTGGGGGACTGGGCAATGGGATTCTTGGTGGCGTTGAAGTGATTCTTCACCGAGACCTTGGCCATCTGCTCCTCGGTGGGGTTGCCGTACTTGTCGCGGTGGGCCACCACGGCCAGGGCGAAACCCGAGGCGGCGGTGCGCCCGGCCGGGTTGTCGTAGGTCATGTCCGCGGTGTACAGGATGGCCCGGAGCACCTCCGGGGTGGCCATTTGCAGCTCATAGTTGTAGGTGTCGGCGCACTTTTCCACGCCCAGCACCAGGCAGACGTCCTGCAGGCCGCTGGCCACCTCCTGGTAGCCGATGCGCAGGGCGGCCCCGCCGGTGGCCCCGCCGGAGTTGACCCGGACCATGGGCTTTAGCCCCAGGCCCAAGTAGTCGTGCACAAAGGCGTCGGGCTGATACTGGCGCTGGAAGAAATCGTTGTAGATTCCGTACACCGCGCTGTCCACCCGGTCCTTGTCGATGCCGGCGTCCTCGAAGGCCATCTTGGCCGCATCGAAAGCCAACTCATAGTAGGTCTTGTCCAGCCATCTCGACTTGAATTTCGTGGTTCCGATACCCACGATGGCCACGTCTCTCATGTTTCCTCTCCTAGAACCTTTGCCGCGATTGATCTTGCAAGCTCGTCAATTCCGCTCGCCCCCATGCCGCCGTCTACTCCATGAAGTTCGGCAGGAAAAGCGCCAGATCGGGGAAAATGGTCACGATCAGCAGGCACACGGCCTGCAGGATCACGAAGGGAATGATCGAACGGTAGATGTCGTTGAGGGTAACGTCCTTGGGCACCACCGCCTTCATGATGAACAGGTTGAAGCCAAAGGGCGGGGTGATGTAGGCCATTTCCATGTTGATGGTGAATATGACCCCGAACCAGACCGGGTCGAAGCCCAGCTCCATAATCAGGGGCACGAATATGGGCGTGGTGAGCATGATGATGCCCGCCGGGTCCAGGAACATGCCCAGCACGAAGAAGCAGATTTGGATGCCGATGAAGATCCACCACTTGGACAGGTGCAGCCCCAGGATGGTTTCCTTGATCAGATCCGACACCCCGGCGTAGGCCAGGACGTGGGTGAAGGCCACCGCCCCGATCACGATCCACAGCACCATGGCGGTGAGGCTGAAGGTGGAGGACAGGGCGTCCTTGAGGCTGGCCCAGCTAAGCCTGCGCTGGATCGCCGCGCAGAGCAGGGAGCCGACGGCCCCGATGCCCGCGGCCTCGGTGGGGGTGGCCGCCCCGGTGTAGATGACCCCCAGCACCACGATGATCAGGGCGGCGGGCAAGACGATGTCCTTGAGGGCCAATATCTTCTCCCTGAAGGAGAACACTTCCTCCACCGGCGGACCCAGGCTGGGCTTGAGGGCGCTGCGAACCAGAATGTACACGCAAAAGATCAGGGCCAGCAGGATGCCCGGCACCAGGCCGCCCATGAACAGCTTGCCCACCGAGACCTCGGCCATGGTCCCGTAGATGATCATGATGATGCTGGGCGGGATGAGGATGCCCAAGGCCCCGCCCGCGGAGATGCAGCCGGTGGCTATGTGCTTGTCATAGCCCCGCTTGAGCATGGCCGGCAGGGCGATGAGGCCCATGCTCACCGTGGCCACTGAGCTGATGCCCGCCATGGCCGCGAAGATGGCGCAGATGACCACCGTCCCGGCAGCCAGGCCTCCGGGTAGCCGCCCCATCCACACGTGGATCATGTGGTACAGCTCGTCGGCCAAGTTAGATGTTCGCAAAACGTTGGCCATCAATATGAACAGGGGCACGGCGGTGAGGATGGAGTTGGTGCCTTCGGAATAGGCGGTCTGGGCCACCATGTACATGCCCTTGGCGCCCCAGATGTAGACCACCCCCAACACCGCGATGCCGCCCAGGGAAAAGGCCACGGGCAGGCCCAGAACCAGGAACAGCAACAGCAGGCCGGTGATAATGGCTGTAAAAAGCGCGGTGTCCATGGGCTACGCTATTCGAAAAAGGATTTGCCCAACCGCAGCTCGTCCAAAAGGCCGGGCAAGTCGTCGGTCGGGTGATTGAGGATGAGCAGGTTCTTCAGGCTGCGCGCGATTATCTGCAACAGCAGCAGCAGCGCGCCCAGGGGCACCATGAACAGAGAGGGCCATAGGGGCATCTCCAGGATGGTGTCGGAGAGCTTGTTCTTGACCAGCGCCTCTATGGCCATCTCGCCGCCCCACCAGATGATCACCAGGCAGAACAGGGCGGCCAGCCACCAGGTGGCCAGCTCCATCGCCGCCTTTTGCTTCTCGCTGCGCAAGCGGAACAGGAAGTCCACCCGCACGTGCTGGTCCAGCAAGAGGCAGTAGCTGCCCCCCAGCATGCTCATAAGGCATAGCAGGTACTGGTTGGTCTCGTTGACCCAGTCGGTGGGGGAGTTGAGCAGGTAGCGGCAAAAGACCTCCCAGCAGATGCTGATGGCCATCACCACCACGGTGAGGGAAAAGATTTTCTCCACCCACAGGGTCAGGGCGTTGATGCTTTTGATGATCCGGGCGGCAGGACGCTGTTGCACTGATTCGCTCATGGTCCCCGCTCAAGCGCGGGACGGCCGCCGGGGGCCGCCCCGCTTGGGTGTTTTTTACAAAGCGCCTTTTTTCTGCAGGTAGGACTTCATCAGGTCCACCAGTTCCTTGCTAAGGGGGGTGGCCCCGCCGACCTTGTCCCAAAGGGGCATGCACATCTTGCGTACCTTGGCCACGTCGGCCTGGGAAAGCTCCATGACCTTCACGCCCTTGCCCTCGGCCGCCTTCAAGGCGCTCTGGTCCCACTCGGGGCTCTTGAGGGAGGAAGCGTAGAAGGTCTCGATGCCCGCCTTGTTCAGCGCCACCTGCAGCTCAGGCGTCAGGGACTTCCAGAAGTCCAGGTTGAGGTACAGGCCGGTCATGGCCGGGGTGTGGAAGCCGGGCAGGATGGCGTACTTGATCACCTCGTAGAGCTTGTAGGTGCTCAGGGTGTAGTAGGGGTAGACCACGCCGTCCACGGTGCCCCGTTGCAGGGACATGTAGATTTCCTTGGCGCTCAGGGAAACCGGGGACGCGCCCAGCAGCTTTACGATGGGGCCGTCCAGCCCCGGGGCCCGCATCTTCTTGCCCTTGAAGTCGTCCAGGTTGTTCACCGGGAAGTTGGTCATGCAGCCCATGGTGCCGGCCATGACCGGGAACAGGTACTGCACGTTCTGCTTCTGGGTGGCCTTGCGCATAAGGTCCAGGAAGCCGCCGTTGACGTAGAGGTCGTAGGCCTCCTTGGGATCGCGCCAGGTGAAGGGCAACCACTCCACCTTGCCCTCCTTCAAGGTGCCGCCGTAATAGATCAGGGCGGAGACCAGCCCCTCCACCGTGCCCTTGCTCACGGAGTCGAAACCCTTTTTGGCGGATACGAGCTGCCCCGGCCAAAACAGCTTAATCTCCACTTGGCCCTTGGTGTACTCCTCGGCCTTGGCCACGAACTGCTTTATCATCTGCGGTACGTAGCTGGTCTCCGGGTAGATGCACTGGATGCGCAAGGTGTATTTTTTGGCTTCGGCAAACCCGGGCGTGGCGGCCACGATAAAAGCCATCGCCACGGCCAGCAAGCAGATGACCTTACCCCATCTGGTCATGTCTCCCTCCTCCCTTAGTATTGACAAATCAAACCTTACAAACCGTTCAAACGAGTCGCCGTTTTTTGGCCTCTCCGTTGGAAACGACAAAAACCTCCACCCCTGACGCCGCTCCCGGGTCAAGTTCGCATGTGTTGTATTATCAGTGGGTGTGCCGAGAGAGAAACTTATGACATAAATTTAATTTAATTTAAAATCTTGATATCCGGCGTGTCAAGCCAAATTATCTCCATTTTTTGAGTTTGCGATGAAGGCCCTTCTCAGGAAACAAGGCGCAACTAAGTTTTATTTAATTTTTATATCAATTGGTTAAATTATATAAACCGTGAGAGCGTCCGCATGGCAATGGCTGGGGCGCTCCCCCGCGCGCGGCCGCCGGACCGAGCGCTTAATGACGCGAATACTATTGGTAACTGGTTTTTTCGCTTGATTAGCGCCATTTTTACATATAAATATAATTATATTTTAGGAGGTGCTCCCGCAAGGCTGATTTCGCCCATGCGCGGCCGCCCCGAGAGATGAACAGAGCATGAAAGCCCGCCCGCAGAGGCGGCCATCGTTTGCCGAGGATAACCTAGCAAGATGCCATTCAAGCGCGGCGTGGTCATAGAAGAGGCCTACAACAAGATCAAAGAAATGATCTATTCCAACCAGTTGGCTCCTGGGCAGAAGATCATTTACACCGACCTCGCCAAAAAGCTCCAAATGAGCGTCACCCCCCTGATCCACGCCTTGAACCGGCTGGAGGCCTCGGACTTCGTCAGCTACGTCCCCAACAAGGGCTACTTTTTAAACGAGATCACCGTGGATGAGGCCACCCAACTCTACGAGGTGCGCGAAGCCCTGGAGTTGCACGCCCTGCCCAAGGTGATCGAAAACATCGCGCAAGCCCACCTGGACCAGATCAAGAAGGCCTCCAAGAAGTACCGCCACCTGGGCCAGGTGCCCGCTGACCGCGACCTGTTCCTGGCCGACGCCCGCTTCCATCTGCAACTGGTGAAGATTTCGGGCAACGATATCCTGCACCGGATGCTCAAGGAAATATTCGAAAAGCTCTACCTGAAATACCCTCCCCAATACATGGACACCGCCCGGCTCAAGGAGATCGCCTCCGAGCACCGCAGCCTGCTGCAAGCCCTGGCCCGCCGGGACACCGTGGCCGCTGCCGCCATCACCAAGCTGCACATCGCCCAGGGCCGGGAGCGCATCCTGGGCTCCCTGCGCATACGTCAGCAGGAGATGCTGTCCCTGCCCTGACCCTCGTTTAGCTTAAGCCGCCGTCCCCCTGCCCTCCGCCCTTCCCCTGGGCCGGCCTTTTTGGCATCATGGGGCCTGCGCCAAAACCGGCCGCCGAGCAAGCGAGGGGTGATGGACAAGACCGACAAGCTGAACCTGTTTTATCTGCTGAGTTTCCTGGCCCTGCTGCTGTGGTCGGGGATCAGGCCCTACGACCGCTTCACCTGGTTTTTGGAGGTGCTCCCGGCGCTCATGGGCCTGGCCGCCCTGGCCCTAACCTACCGCCGCTTCCGCCTCACCCGCCTGGTCTATCTGCTCATCTGGATCCACGCCATCATCCTGCTGGTCGGCGGGCACTACACCTACGCTCGCGTGCCCCTGTTCGACTGGCTGAGCCAGATCCTGGACCTGGGACGCAACAACTACGACAAGCTGGGGCACCTGGCCCAGGGCTTCATCCCGGCCATGGTGACCAGGGAGGTGCTGCTGCGCAACCGGGTGGTGACCCGGCGTGGCTGGCTGGCCTTTCTGGTGGTGTGCGTGTGCCTGGCGGTCAGCGCCTTTTACGAGCTCATAGAATGGTGGACCGCGGTGCTCACCGGCACCGGGGCCGAGGACTTCCTGGGCACCCAGGGCTACGTGTGGGACACCCAGAGCGACATGGCCCTTTGCCTCTTAGGCTCCCTGCTGGCCCTGGCCTTCTTGTCGCGCCTGCACGACCGACAGCTGTCCGGTCTGCCTAGCGAGCAAGGCTGAATCTCAGGCCGATAAAGAACACCAGGGCGTTGCAGCCCACCCCCACGATGAGCCCGTCCACTCCGCCGGGCCCGCCCAGGCCCACGTTCCAAAACACGGTGGCGCCCAGACCGGCCGCCGCCGAGGCCAGGAAAAGGCCGCTGCTGGCCTTGGTGCCGAAAAAAGCGGCCACCAGGGGCGGCAGGATAACCGGAGCCCAGAAGTTGTAGGCGTAGAGCAGGATATCCAGCACGCTCTTGATACTGATGGCAAAGATGATGGCCAGGATGCCGGTGATCAGGTTGGCCGCCTTGGCCAGGGTGAGTTGGGCCCGCCCGCTCAAAGGCTTGCGCATGGCCGGCAGCACCACGTCGCTGGTCAGGCACACCGCCGCGCCGTTCAGGAAAGAGTCGGCCGAGGACATGACCACCGCGATGATGCCTGCCACCACTAGGCCCCGCAGGCCGATGGGCAAGGCCTGCTGCACCAGGTAGGGCATGGCCAGGTTGGGGTCCAGATTGGGCGCCAGGGCAAGGGCCACCAGGCCGATACCCCCAGAGATGGCGAAGAAAGGCACCGAGAACAGGCCGCTCCACAGGGTGCCCCGGACGGTGTGCCCGGCGCTGCGGCCGATCATCAGGCGCTGCACGTAGGGCGGCACCAGGGTCTCACCCAGCAGGAAGGTGAGGAACAGGGAGATGAAGGCCAGGGGCCCCATGTTGCCGAACAGGGTGAGGTGGTTGGACGGCACCGCATCGGCCACCGCCCGCCAGCCACCGGCCAGGTCCAAGCCCAGGATAAGGGTCAGGGGGATGCCCACCCCCAGCACGATGAATTGCAGGATGTCGGTGAACACCACCGCGCGCATGCCGCCCACCGTGGAATAAGCGATGGCGATGCTGCACCCAATGAGGATGCCCACCAGGTAGTCCACCCCCAGGAACAGGTTGAACACGTAACCCATGGCCCCCACTTGGGCCCCCATGATCCCGGCGCAGAGCATGACCCCGAACACCCCGGTGACCATTCGCCCGGCCTTGCCGTAGGCCTCGCCCATGATGCCGCCCACGCTGATGGCCTCGGGGAAGCGTTTCATACGCGGCGCGATCACCGTGGCCACCAGGATCTCTTTGAGGCTGAAGCCCCACAGGGCGAAGATGTTGACCACGCCCACCAGGAACACCTTCTCGGCGTTGCCCATGGTGAAGCCGCCGCCGATGAACGAGGCGGACAGGGTGGCGAAGATAACCCACGCGCCGAACTGCCGTCCGGCCACGGAGAAATGCTCCAGCTTGGTCACCCCCCGGCCGGCCCACAGGCCCACCACCAACACGGCCAGCAGGCTGGCCCCCAGGATCATATGGTCAATCAGAGTCATGTAGCACCACTATGTTAGAGTTGCGCGCGTGGCAGCCCCGCGCCCGTGTAGGAAGGCATTTCCGACCGGTAGCCGAGGGAAGCATCCAAGCGGACGCAAAACTTACATTCGTGGGCCCGTTCATGCAACCCGCCCGGAACCGACGCGGGCCGGATGTCAAGACGGGTAATGGCGCTCAGCCGGGCTCAGGCTATCTGGACGAACTCCACCACGTTGCCGTCCGGGTCGTGCACCATGGCGATGGTCACCCCGGGGCGGATCTCCACCATCTCCCGCTCAAAAAACACCCCCATGGCGGCCAGCTTTTGGCAGACCTCCTCCAGGTTGGTGACGACGAAAGTGACGTAGCGCAATCCCAGGCTGGCCATCAGGCCCTTGGGTCCGGCGGGAACCGGATTTGCCGGGTCGATCAGCTTGAAATCGCTGGTGCCGTAGCGGAGCCGGTGAAGGGTCCCAAATCCCACGGCATTGCTGCCCACGTAGCTCAGGCCCAGGGTGTCACGGTAAAAAGCCAGGCTGGCTTCTATGTCGCTTACCACCACTCCCAAATCAAGGCTGTCCTTGGCTGGCTTCAACATCGACGGCTCTCCTTTGCGTGAAATTCAAGTGCGGCCGAACCAGGGGCCCGACCGTGGGTTGAGGGCCTAATCATAACCCAAAACCGGCCCGCCACGGCCAGGGAATATCCCGCCGGGGCCGATAAATCGGCCGCAACATTGCCGCAACATTAGTGTTCCGTGAGTTGGAAAAGCGGGTGGTTATCGAGGCTTGCGCTCAGTCGGCGGCCTGTTCCAGGGCCTGGTACACGTCGGCCGGGATGTCGCGGGCGCGGAAGCGCTCCGGGTCGCTGACGTCCAGGCAGATGCGCTTTTCCCGGCCCTTGACCATCACCTCGCCAGAGGCTACGTCGATGATCAGGTTGTCCAGGGTCACCGTCTTGGGGGCCAGCGCGGAGACGCTGGTGTCGATGCGTATGCGCTGGTGGTAGCGGCCGGAGGAGAGATACTCCGAGGAGGTGCCCACCAGGCCCAAGCAGATATTGCGCTCCTGCCACAGGCGGCCCAGGTTGAAGCCCAGGGCCTCAAAGAACAAGTGGCCCGAGGCGTCGATCCATTCGTAGAAGCGGGGGTAGAACACGATGCCCAGGGAGTCCAGGTCCCCCCACATTATTTGGCGCTCCACGCTGTTGACCAACATTCATCCACTCCCAGGCTGCCTCCGGCCCACCCCGGCCGAAGCGGTCGGCCTAGTTGGGCTGGAGGAATTTGTCGCGCACCACTCTTTTTAACAGCTTACCGGTGGGGCTTTTGGGAAGCGAGTCCCAAAATTCCACGGTCTTGGGCTTTTTGTAGGAGGCCAGGTTTTTCTTGCAGTGCTCGATTATCTCCTGGGCCTCCACCTTGACCCCGTTCTTAAGCACCACGATGGCCTTGACCGATTCACCCCAGTGGGGATCGGGCACCCCGATGACCATGGCCTCGCGCACCTGGGGATGCTGGTAGAGCACCTCCTCGATCTCCCGGGGATAAATGTTCTTGCCGCCGCTGATGATCATGTCGCCCTTGCGATCCACGATGAAGATGAATCCCTCCTCGTCGCGGCGGGCGAAGTCGCCGGTGTGCAGCCACCCTTCCTTCATGGTGGCCCCGCTCTCCTCGGGCAGCGCCCAATAGCCTCCCGCCGTGGACTCGCTGCGCACCACCAGCTCCCCCACCTGGCCGGGGGCCACTTCCTTGCCGGTCTCGTCCACCACCATGGCCTCGTACATGAGCACCGGCCGCCCGCAGGATGCCAGGCGCTCCACCTCCTTGGGCGCGCCCTCCAGGATGTGGTCCTCGGGCCGCAGGATGGTGGTCATGGGGCCGGTCTCGGTCTGGCCGTAGAACTGCATGAAGCCGCACTTGAAGCGGCCCATGGCTTTCTTGAGCAGCTCCACCGGCATGGGCGCGGCGGCGTAGAGGATAAGGCGCAACGCGCTGAGGTCGTAGGTCTCGATGTCCTTGTTCTCCAGCATGCTGGAGATCATGGTGGGCACGAACTGGCAGATGGTGATGCGGTGCTTGGACAATAGGTCCAAAACCTGGGCCGGGTCGAAGCTGCCCTCCCGGCGCAGCACAAAGGTGTTGCCCAGCATCAGGTGGCAGAAACGGTCCTCAAAGGTGACATGGTAGAAGGGGAACAGGAGCAGCACCCGGTCGTCCGGGCGCACCCCCACCTCAATGGCCGCGCTCATGGCGTTGAGGCAGTTGTGGTGGTGGGTCCTGAGGGCGCCCTTGGGCCTGCCGGTGGTGCCGGAGGTAAGGAAAATGCTCATCAGGTCCTCGCCCCTGATCTCCACCCGGGGCTCGGCCTCGCTGCCGTTGTCCATGAGGGCCTCGTACTCCAGGTGCCCCGGCGCGGGCTCCCCACCCAGGCACACGGCGCTCTCCAGGGAGGGATGGCGGTCCATCACCTCCAGGACCAGCTCCTGAAAGTCCTTGTGGTAGACGATGAAGCGGGGCTTCATGTAGGCCATGATCTGGTTCAGCTCGCCCAGGCGCAGCAGGTTGTTTATGGGCACCAGCACCCCGCCGGACTTGCACAGGGCCAGGTAGATCTCGAAAAACTCGATGCAGTTGTTGGTGAGCACCGCCACCCGGTCGCCCTTGACCAGCCCCCGGCCCATGAAGGCGTTGGCCAGCCGGTTCACCCGGCGGTTCAGCTCGCCGTAGGTCAGGGAGGCCTCCCCCATTATCAACGCGGGCTTGTCGGGCACCCGGCCCGCGGTCCTGCGCAGCATGTCTCCCATGTTCATGTGCTCTACTCCACTGAGGCGAGTTGATTAATCCGGGCCGGGTCAGTGCATGATGTGCTCCGGCAGCAGCAAGACGATCACCGGGAAGGCCATCATCAGGGCGATGGCGATCATATCGATGACCACGAAGGGGACGGTGGAGCGGATGATCTCGCCCATGGAGATCTTTTCCGGGGCCACCCCCCGCATGACGAACAACAGGAACCCGAAAGGCGGCGTCTTCATGGCCACCTCCAGGTTGACCAGCATGATGATCACGAACAGCACCTCGTTGATGCCCAGGGCCTTCACCAGGGGCATGAAGATGGGCAGGGTGATCATCATGATGGATATCTGCTCCATGAAAGTGCCCAGCACCAGAAGCACCAGCTGCATGGCGATCATCAGGAAGATGGAATGCAGGGGCAGGCCGGAAACGAACTCCACCAGGCCCGAGGTGGCCCCGGTGTAGGCCAACAACTGGCTGAAGGCCAAGGAGCCGGTGAGGATGGCGAACATCATCACCGCGATCTTTAGGGTGCCCACCACCGATTTTTTTAGGACCTCGTAGGTCAGGCGGCGATAAACCGCACAGAGGATCACCACCGACATGGCCCCCATGGCCGCCGACTCGGTGGGCGTGGCCACCCCCAGGAAGATAAGCCCCACCACCACGAACACCACCCCGGACATGGGCAGCAGGTACTTGAAGGACACGGCCAGCTTTTTGCTGAGCGGTATGGGCTCGGGCTGGTAGCTGGGGGCGATCTCGGGGTTGAAATAGCAACGCCCCACGATGTAGAGCACGTAGAGCGCGGCCAACAGCAGGCCCGGCAAAAGCCCGCCCACCAGCACCTTGCCCACCGAGACCTGGGCGATGGAGGCCAGGATCACCGCCAAGGCGCTGGGGGGGATAATCATGGCCAGCCCGCCGCTCATGCACGAGCCGATGCTGATGGCCGGCTTGTAGCCCCGGCGCTCCATCTCCGGGATCATGATGGAGCCCAGCATGGCAGTGGTGCCCATGCTCGATCCGCTGAGGCAGGAGAACATGGTGCCCGCCCCCAGGGTAACCAGGCTGAGCCTGCCCGGCAGTCTGCCCAGCCAGGAGTCCACGATGTCGATGGCCTTGAGCGCCAGCTTGGAGTGCAGCAGCAGCTCGCCCATGAGCACGAACAGGGCCACGGGCAACAGGGAAAACATGGTCACCGAGCTGTAGATGCTGTCCACCAGCTGCTCCAGCCCGGACAGGCCGCCCCACAGACAGTAGGCCCCGATCAGGTTGATCACCAGGAAGCTGAACGCCACCGGCAGGCCGGTGGCCAGGATCGCCAAAGGTCCGCCCAAAATCAGGGCCAGGGTCCACCACCAGTCCATATCTACCTCAGGCCGCCTTGCTGGGAGTTTGTTCTTGGGTGATCTCTCGGTACTGTTGCCTGTGCTCCAAAACCTGCCGCCCGAATTGAATGGTCAGCATGAGGCTTCCATAGGGGATGACCCACAGCAGGGTCCACTTGGGGATGCTCAGGGTCTTGATTTCGGGGGTGCCCCGGATGAAGGCGTCGATGGTGGACTGGCAGCCGATGATGAACAGGATGGCGCAGGCCAGCGTGCCCGCGATGGCGGTGATGAGCTTCAGGCGGGCGATGGAGCACTCGCTCAAATAGAAGTAGATCAGGTCCACCCGCACGTGGCCGTGCCTGCGCAAAAGCCAGGCCGCCCCCAGGAAGGTGACGTAGAGCAGCAGGTACTCGCAAACCTCCACCACCCAGCCCATGGGGCTCTGGAACCAGTAGCGCATGATCACATCCACGCACACCGCCACCATCATGAAAAGGAATATGAGGCCCGCGGCCGCGGCTCCCGCCGTCACCATGCCGTCGAAAACCTTCATCGCCCGGTTGGCCATACGCCTCCCTGATGGGCCGCTACGCGCCGAATAGCGCCGCCGCGTGGGCCGCGATGGAGGGCCCCGGCCCCGGATGGGGAGCCGGGGCCTGGTGGTTACTTCTTGGTGGTCAGCTTGCGCATCTCGGGAGCGTACTTGGGGGCCTGCTCGATGACGTACGCCCAGGTGACGTCGTTGGCCGTGTCCACGAACTTCTTGGCGTCGGCCGGCGGCAGCACCAGCTTCTGCATGCCCGCGGCGCTCATGATCTTCCAGTCGGTCTCCATGCGCACCAGGGAACGGGCCGTGTCGATACCCTCCATGATCTCGGTGACGTCCTTGAGCACCTTCTGGAGGTCCTTGGGCAGCGAGTTGAACTTGTTCAGGTTGACGATGGTGGCGGGCTCGATCTGGAAAGCGCCGGGGATCACCATGTACTTGGTGACCTCGTGCCAGCCCAGGCCGGGAATGGCGTAGGCGGGCCACACGAAGCCGTCCACCACGCCGCGCTGCATGGCGGTGTAGATCTCCATGGGCGGGATGGTGATGGGCTTGGCCCCCAGGGCCTTCATCCAGGGCATGTACAGGGGGGCCACCCTGATCTTGAGGCCCTTGAGCCCGTCCACGCCGGTGATCTTCTTGTTGAGGAACAGGCGGAAGGGCACCAGGGAGTTGAGCGAGCCCAGGTACTCGGCGTTGACCTTTTCCCGGAACACCTTAACCCACAGGTCGAAGGCCCCGGTCTGGCGCTCCTGCCAGGCGGGAATCTGGGACAGGCCCCGGCACATGAAGATCGCGCCCAGAGGCTTGAAGAAGGAGAAGGGGTTGTAGAGCAGCATGTCCACCGAGCCCCGTCGCAGGGCCTCGGCCTGGTCAAAGGTCTTGACCACCTCGGGGCCGCCCAGCCAGTTGATCTTCAGGCGGCCGCCGGATTTTTCCTCCACCAGCTTGATGAACAGGGGCAGTCCCAAGTTGTGGGGGTGGTTTTTGGGGAAGGCCGAAATGGCCTTGATCGTGTAGACGTCCTTGGCCATTGCCGCGCCGGCGGGGGCCAGCAGGAACGCCGCCGCCAGCAGAGCCGCGATACAGAGCCGGAACAGTCCCCTCCACGGCCCAAGAATATTAGCCACCATCCGAACCCTCCTTTGCTTCGGTTTTTAAAGGGTGCGGCCGGACCGCCCCTAATAAACAACTGAAAGAAGAGGCCTTCAGGTTGTCTCAGCTCCGGTGGCCCAAACATGGTGGGACAGGGGCCCGATGGTTCGAATCAGTGTTGCGTTGTTCCGCCCATTTCTCGGTGATGATCGACTTGATGCTGCCGGTGATTTTGCCACGGGCATGAAGCTGGCACAGATGCGACGCCTCATTAATTTATAGTTAATTATTTTATAGTTTAATCTTTTTGCCGCTGTCAAGTAGTTTTCTATAATCAACAGGTTCCATATTTTGCCCTTGGGGATAACTGTTTCTATAAACGCTAAAAACAAGGCTTTGCCGGGAGGGCAGGCAAACTTGCCCTCCGGTGGGTGTCGGGACAGGGCCGGGGACAAAATATTGCCCCATATTAGTCACTTAGCGCGGCCCGGGCCGATGGCTTGATTTATTTTGTCATAATTTCAATGTGTTGCAATTATTTTATATTTCAAAGCGTAGCCAGCCGAACCCATTACAGGAAACAACTGTATAGATTTATTATTAACTGCTTGGTTATTGGGCGACACGGGGCGGGACCTGGATGCGTATTTCAGATTTAAAATAAGTATCTTATATAGATAAAGGACGCCCGGCGGCCCCAAGGTGTCAGCCCAACCGCACTACCTTCACCCGCTTGCCCAGCCAGCGGAGCGGCAGGTATATGCGCCCCAGTTTGCGGCTGCCGCGGCTCACCCTCTTTTGGCGCATCTGAACGCCGTAAAGCTCCATCTTGCTGCCCTGGGCCGCTTCCCGTTCCGCCCCCGCCCCGAGATGCCTCCCTGTTGCGCGCCCATCCTCGAACCACCCCCTACAAGAACAGCTTCCTGGCGATGACCATCTTCTCCGCTTCCTTGGTGCCCTCGTAGATCTCCAGGATCTTGGCGTCGCGGTAGAAGCGCGAGATGTCGTACTCGTCCACGTAGCCGTAGCCGCCGTGAATCTGCAGGGCCTGGTTGCACACCCACACTGCCGTCTCCCCGGCGTAGTACTTGGCCATGGAGTTGGTCACCGGGTCCGGGCGGCCCTGGTCCACCAGCCAGGCGGCCCGGTAGGTGGTCTGGCGGGCCAGCTCGATGCGGGTGGCCATCTCCGCCAGGGTGAACTGGATGGCCTGGTTGCTGATCAGCGGGCGGCCGAAGGTGATCCGCTCCTTGGCGTAGGCCACGGCCAACTCCAAAGCGCCCTGGGCCAGGCCCACTCCCTGCCCGGCCACGGTGGTGCGGGTGGCGTCGAAAAAGTGCATGAGCTGCTTGAATCCCTGGCTCCGCTTGCCCACCAAGTTGTCCAGGGGCACCCGAACCTGATCAAAGGCCACCTCGGCGGTGTCGGAGGCGCGAAGGCCCATTTTGCCCTTGATGGGCGTGGCGGTCACGCCGGGCCGGTCGGACTCCACCATGATCAGGCTGTGGCGCTGGTGGGGCGAGGCGGCGTCCGGGTCGGTGAGGCAGAACACGGCCATGAAGTCGCACACCGTGCCGTTGGTGATGAACATCTTGTTGCCGGTGATGACCCACTCGCCGCCGTCGGCCACCGCCTTGGTGCGGGCCGAAACAATGTCCGTGCCCGCGTCGGGCTCGGTGTAGGCCCCGGCGGCGATGGCCTGGCCCGCGGCCAGGGGGGGCAGGTACTTTTGCTTCTGCTCCTCGGTGCCGAAAAAGGCGATGTTCTGCGAGCCGAAGGCGGCGGACTCGATGGCCTGGGTGATGCCCAGGTCCACCCGGGCCATCTGCTCGGCGATAAGCGCCTGCTCCAAAAAGCCAAAGCCCGGCCCGCCATACTCCTCGGGGATGGTGGGGCCCACCAGGCCGATCTCCGCCGCCTTGAGCACCAGCTCCCGGGGATACTTCTCCTCGCGGTCGTGCATTTTGGCCACCGGGGCCATTTCCTGCACCGCAAAGCGGTAGGCGGTTTCCTGGATAAGTCTTTGCTCTTCGCCCAGTTCAAAATCCATGAGAAGTCCCCTTCACGTTTAAGGCGGTAGGCCCGCCCGGCTTTAGTCGTCCCGGCTGATGAGCAGCATGTTTCCCTTGCGGCTCAGGCGGTCGTACTCCGGGTCCAGATGTTTGCGCAGCCAGCTTAGCACCGCGTTTTCGTCCACGGGCGCGAAGGTGGGCTGGTAAAGGTCCTTTTCTTCGCGCCACAGCTCGCCCTTGGTGCGCCGGGCCAGGGGGGTGTCCGGGTAGACCCGCACCCCCAACTGCGCCGCCACCTGATGGGGCCGGGTGCGGTTTATCAAATCGCAGGTCTCGGCCACGCTGGCCTCGTCCTCACCGGGATAGCCCAGCAGCAGGTGGAAGCCAAAAGCCACGTGGTCCAGCTCCCCCCCCCGCAGCCAGTCCGAAGCGGCCCCGCGAAACGCCTCCAGCGAGGCCCGCAGCTTGGCCGTGTCGTAGGGCTTGCCCAGGCGAGCCAGCATGCGGTCGGAGCCGCTCTCCATGTCGAACGGGAAGAACATGGCCCTGCCCCCGCTAGCGTCGGGGTGCTCGTGGCGGCACCAGCCGTTGGTGTCCTTGAGCAGTTCCAGAAACTCGCGGTCTATCTGGGCGGGGTCCAGGTAGGCGTGCCAGGAGTAGGGGATGATCCCCGCGTCCCGCATGGCCGCCACCACCGCCTTGGCGTGGGCCAGGGGGCGGTTGAAGATGTCGTCGGCGAACATGAAGCGCAGGGGCGCGGGCGTGGGCCGCTCCCGATGCACCTCGGCCAGCAGCTCCAACTCCGCCACCACCTCGGCCGGGTCCTTGAAGCTCTGCTTGGGGCCGTTGATCAGGGGATAGGGGCAGTAGCCGCAGGCCTGGCCGCAGCCCACCTTGGTGCGCAGGCCAAAGGTGCCCTCCCCTATGGGCAGCTCCAGGTAGCGGGCCAGAAGCTCGCGGTTTTGCAAACGTCCCAGGCCGCCGCCCTCTTGGCGCGACAAAAGGGGGGCCTCGCCTTTCTCCACGATGGCGCGCACCATCTGGGGAAAGGCGCTCTCCGCCGGACCCACCAGACCGTGCCAGGTGTCCGGGCGGCCCTGCAGAAAGGCCCCCGGCATCATGGAAAAGCCGGTGCCCCCCAGCAAGACGTGGGTCTTGGGGGCGGCGTTGGCCTGCACGCAATCCAGATAGGCGGCCAGTTGGGGCAGATAGTGGTGCAACTCGGCCTGACCCTCCAGGGTGGGATAGGTGGAGTCGATGTTGCGCAGGCTCAAGCCCACCACGTCCCAGGGCTGGGAGGCCAGGGCCTTCTTGATCAAGGCCAGGCTGCGCGCCCCGCGTGCGCTCAAGTCGCGGGAGGCCAGGGGCCCGCCCGCCCGGGTCAGGTCCAGGATCTTGGCGGTGCCCAGGCCGCTGTCGGCGAGGGCCCCTTGCAGGTAGTCCAGACCAATGGGGTAGACCGGGAAGGCCTCGTTAAAGGGCGTGGTGTTGGTGTCTATGAGCAGTACGTCCGCCATGGGGCCCAGGCCCAACCTTCCCTCGCCGCCGTAGCGGCCCTACTTATTCAGGTAGTTGTTCTCCAGGGCCCGCACCAGGTCGGTCATCACCTGATAGTGAGGCACGGCCAACCCCGCCTCATCGGCGTACTCACACACCTTGCCGCCCAGGAACTCGATCTCCGTGGGCGCGTGGTTGGCCAGGTCCACGCACATGGAGTCCTTGTGCGCCCCCACCTTGTCCAGATAGCCCATCACCTGCTCCAAGTAGCCCTGGCCCAGGTCGTAGCCCTTGGCCTTGGCCACGCCCAGTATCTCCTGGAAGCAGGCGTCGGCGATGCGCCGGGTGGGCGGGTCGTCCAGGCAGGCCCGGATGGTGCGGTCAGTCACCGCGCAGATGTTGGCCATGGTGCACTTCATGATCATCTTTTTCCAGATGAACAGCTTGATGTCCGGCACCAGCTCGGTGTCCAGGCCGCCCCGGGTGAGGGCCTCGGCCAGGTCCCGGCCCACCGCCTCGCTGGCCGGGTCCAGCGCCCCCAGGTGATTGGGCCGGTTGAAAAAGGCCACCTGCACCTGGCCGGGGGCCTGCATACCCACCCCGTAGTTCAGCGACATGCGCAGCGCCGCCTGGGGGCCGAAGCGCGAGGCGATGAGGTCCTCGGTGCCTAGGCCGTTGTGGGCGCTGACGATCTTCATGCCCGGCCGGAACACGGTGGCCAGCTCGTCCAGCACCTTGGGCAGATGAAAGGTCTTGGTGGCCAGGATGACCACCTCCGGCGGGGCCTCGGCCAGGGCGGCCACCCCGCCCACCGCCCGATCCACCGGCGTGTTGAAACTCAGGGCTCCGCTTACGCTGAGGCCTTTTTCCTTGAGGGTTTGGGCCTTGGCCTCCGACGAGGCCACCAGCACCGTGTCCGGGCGCTCTTTGATTAATGCCGCGGCCAGCACCGCGCCGGTGGCGCCGATGCCCACAACCGCCATTTGTGCTTTAGGCACTGATTGACTCCCTTGGAAATGAGGGGATGGGCCGGAGCCTAAATTCTGGCGCCGGCCCTCCCAAGGGTCAACCTATTTCCTTGTCGTCGCGGTCCCAGTACCACTCCGGCAGGCAGTCCTTCCACTCGATGCCCCGGCTGGTAAGCACCTTCCACCACTCTTTGCCGTCGTGCATGAGATCGGTCCAGGTCTGGAAGTCGTAGTCCTCCTTCCACTTGGGCGCGAACTCGTCGATGACCCGGTCGTGCAGGTCCAAGGGCGGGTTGGAGATGTCCAGAGGGTCCACCGCCTGGCGCACCTTGTCGTAGATCACCCCGTAGTTGGGGCCGAAGGCCGGGCCGGTGAGGCCCATGACGCTCAGGCTGCCGATGTTGGCGGTGAACTGGCCGTGGTCGATGGCCGTGCGCTGGCTGGCCACCCAGTGCTCCCAGGCCTTGTACTCGCCGGACTCATACTTGCCCAGGGGGTGCTCCGGGTCCCACTGGATGAGGAACTCGAAGTAGCTAGTGTGACCCATGTCGGTCATCTGGATCCAGCCCTCCTCGCCGTATTCGTCCACCAAGGGCGGGGTGAACTTGGATTCCTTCTCCGCGAGCAGGGTCTTGCCTCGGGCAAAGGAGTGCTCCAGGGTCTCCACCACGAACTCCACCGACACGTAGCCGCCGGCGGGCCACCACATGCCCGCCGAGTCGGCGTTCTTGATCCAGGACTGGTCGGACTGCTTGGTGCGGCCCAGCTCGCCGCCCACCTCGTCCATGATGCCCATGAGCACCGACTCCTCGTACTGGAGCTGCTCTTCGCTGGTGTAACCGATCAAGAGCACCCGGCAGACCGAGGAAGTGGCCCGGGAGTCGCGAATCTTCTTCTCGTCCGGCCCCCACTTGCTCCAGAAGTCCTCCCGGGAGCGTGACTTGCCCCGGTAGCGCCAGATGGTGGGCACCCGCATCACCGCCGCGCCGATCTCGCAGCGCGAAATCTCGCGCATGGCGTCGCGCATGGCGTCCTCGGAGGGCATGCGGAAGTTGTACCACTTGATGCGGTTGTCCGGGAACTCCAGGGTGGAAAGCATGCCCCGCTCCACCGGCTTCATGCGCTCGGGCAGGAACAGGGGGTGCATCTTGATGGCCATCTTGGTGATGATGCCCACCTTGCCCCACCAGCCCAGATAGCCGCGCAACAGGCCGCGCAGGTCCGGGCCGGGTCCCTCGCCCCAATAGGGGTCGTCGCTGGTGGCCAGGGAGCCCAGGCGGATCAGCTCGCCGTTGGGCAGCACCCACTCCACCCCCAGGATGCGCCGGGTGGCCAGGCCCAGGCGATAGTTGAGCGGCGAGTAGTTGCAGGTGAGCATGTTGCCGATCACCGCCGCCTGGGAGCCGCCGCCGGGGGTCATGGTGTACAGGCCGCGCTCCTGGGCCTCGGCCTGGAGCGGCGAGTGAATCTGGCCCGGCCCCACCATGGCCACCATGTGCTTTTCGTCCCACTCCAGCGAGCGCATGCGCGACAGGTCGATGGACACGTGGAAGGGCACCTTGCCGCCGCAGTGCACCCCCCAGAAGGCCCCGATGGGGGTGTAGGGCAGATGGTAGCGCATGCAGACCTTGACGATCTTCTGCACCTCCTCGGTGTCCTTGGGCATGACCACCACGCCGGGAGGCTGCTGGCCGCGCTGGTAGATGCAGTCGTGGATTTCGCCGCCCTTGACGTAGCTCTCGGTGATGGCCACGTCGTCGGTGACCCACTCGGGTCCAACTATATTTTGCAGGGCGTTGTAAGCCGCCTTGGATACCTTTTCGGTAACTTTGGGCATGGCCTCTTCCTTTCTCTAAAGCGCCTGGGCGATCAGCTCGGTGATGTCGAAGACCGGAACCTGATGGTCCCGCTTCTTCTGGCCCGCCTCGAACTGCTGCTTGCAATAGGGGCAGGCGCTCACCACGGCCTCGGCTCCCACGGCCTTGGCCTCCTCCAGCCTCTCGTCCACCGCGTAGGCCGCCAGGTCGGGGTAGGCCTCGGGCGCCCCGCCGTGGCCGCCACAGCACCAGGAAAACTCGTGGTGCCGCTTGAACTCCAGCACCTCCACTCCCTCCATGGCCGCCAGGATGTTGCGGGGAGGCTCGTAGGTTCCGGCGGTGCCCCGGTTGAACTGCTTGGCCTCGAAGCCCTTGGAGGGCTCCAGGCAGCCCCACTGGCCGCGGTCGCCTTCCCAGTGGGTGTAGGGCTCGGACATGCGGCCCAGGTTACAGGGGTCGTGCCAGGCCAGCTTCATGTCCAGCTTGCCCTTGAACTGAAGCTCGCCCTTGTCCAGGGCCTGGTCCACCAGCTCGGTGATGTGCACCACCTCGAAGGGAAGGTCGGAGGTGCTCTTCTTCATCAAGCGGGGGTAGTCGACCTTCCAGGTCTTGTAGCACTCGGCGCAGGCGGTGACCAAGCGCTTGGCCCCGGCCTTGGCCATGGCCTTGAGGTTCATTTCCATCTGCTTTTGGAAAGCGTCGTAGTGACCCATGGCGAAAAGGGGATGCCCGCAGCACTGCTCGCCGGGCAGAAGCATGTAGCCGCCCAGCTTGCCCAGGATCTTGTCGGTGGCCTGGGCCACCTTGTTCTCCTTGTAGGAGGCGCCGCAGCCCACGAAGTACACCGTGTCGGACTTTTTCTTGGCCTTGGTGGGCTTCCAGGCGGTGCGCTCCTTGGCGGGGAGGCCATAGCGGTTCTTGCTCTTGACCACGTTGTCGATAAGCTTCTGGTGCTGCTTGGGGTAACGCCCGCTCTCCACCATGTGGCCGCGCAAGGCCTCCAGGGAGTAGTTGATCTCCAGGTCCAGGTTGCGCTTGCAGCCGCTGTCGCAGGAGCCGCACATCAGGCACTGGAACACCATGTCCTTCATGCCCGGTGAGTCCTTGAGGCGGTCCTCGGTTAGGGCCAGGCCCAGCTTGAGGCGTCCGTAGGCCACCTTGGAGAAGTAGTACTTGCCGTAGCTGGGGCAGCGGTACACGAAACGGTTGTCAGGCATGTAAATGTGGTCGAGCCACTTGCAGCTGGCGCAGCGCATGCACCGGCGCATCTCGTACATGTAGTCTTTAAGCTCCAACGATCCTTCCACGATCATTTGGCCGCCTCCTTTAGAAACAGACATTGCCGGGGCACATGATGTAGTTGGGGTCCAACACCTCTTTCACCTTGGTGATGGTGTTGGTGTAGCCGCGGGCCTTGTCGAACACCATGGGCGAAAGCAGGCTGTAAGGCCGGGAGAAGAAGGCCCCCTGCTCGAACAGCTTGGCCGCTGCGTCCATGTAGAGCGCCTTGACCATGGCCTTGTCCGTCTCGTCCTCCGGGTCGTAATAGAATTGGTATTCCATGTGGCAGGCCCTGCCCTGCTCGATAGGCTGGAGGTACACGCCCATCTGGCGCACGTCGTAGCCGTGGGCCCCGGCGGTCTCGGTGACCAGCTCGGTGAAGGCCGCCGCCTGCTCCATCTTGGCGATGAACAACAGATCCTCGCACTCGCCCTTGAGCTGGTGCTTCCAATAGGTGCGCTCGGCGGGCCAGGGGTTGCGCAGCATGCCCGGCAGCTTGCGCTCCAGACCCACCGCGCCGGGCAGGGACTCGTCCACCCTGAGCACCGTGGGCTGGTTGGCGCACACCTCGTCCAGGGCCTTTTTCTCGTAGGCCAGCTTGGCCTCCGGGGAGCGCGGCGGACCCGAAAGCACCAGCACGATGAACCAGGGCGGAAGCTGGCGCTTGAGGGCCTGGTAGGTCTTGTCGCTGCCGTCGCCGAAGATCAGGGCCCCCACCTGGTTGTTGATCAGCAGGCACTCGTTGCCGATCATACGCCGCTGCATCTGGTACAGCGGCTCGATGGCGTCGCCGATCTTGTCGAAAGTGATGAAGTAGGTCTTGTCGAGCTCGGGCAGATACTCGAACTTGACTATGGACCAGGTGACCACCCCCATGGTGCCCTCGGCGCCCTGGAAGAAGCGGTACCAGTTGGTGCTCGGCCCCTCGGGGTTGCCGCCCCGGGAGTCGGCCTTGTCCGGGAAGCCCGGCACGCTGGCCGAGCCGGTGCGGAAGCGCATGCCCGATCCCCAGATCACCTCGTTGGAGGTCATGGGCTCGCCGTACTCATAGCGGGGGTTGGTGGGAACCTCGCGCTCCAAAAGGCTGCTGACCACCGAGCTGGAGGCCAGGGGCATCAGGGGCATGACCACCCGGTGGCCGATCTTGTTCATCTCCGGCTGGAGCTGGCCCCAGGTCACACCGGGCTCGATGCGCACCAAACGGTCGGGCACATCCACGTCCAGGATGCGGTTCATGCGCTTAAGATCCATGATGATCCCGCCCATCTTGGGCAGGGTGCTGCCATGGAAGTGCTGCTCGGAGCTGACCGGAATCACCGGCATTTTTATCTCATTGGCCAGCTGGACTATCTTGTGCACCTGGTCGGCATCGTCCGGCCAGACCACCACGTCGGCCAAGCCGTTGCACTCCAACAGGCTATGGTCCTTGGAATAGGGAAGCAGGGCTTTGCGGGTGGCGTCCACATGCTCCTTCCCCACTATCTCCGCCAACTTTGCCTTGATTTGCATCGGGCCCTCCTCGCAGTGCTCGGCATATAGTTAATGTATTATTTATTTAAATGTTTAGCTTGAAGCTGTCAAGGCTTTTTATCGCGGGAGGCCCACATCAACTTACCCATTTAATTTATTATTAAAATTAGGAGATGGCATTATAGGTGAAGAACCGGAGAGCAAGGCCCTTCTCGGGCGGCATCGCGGCCCCTTCTCTCGGGGTATCCGGCGACCTATGAGCCTGCTAGTGCCGACCCACAACAACCGTGGCAGACATTCCCTGAAACTCTCAGGTTATTGTGATGCAAAATTAGCTGGATAGGAGCATAGGGCGATCAAGCAATAATTATCATTTGCCATTGGTAACTTTTGCGTATTGACAGAATTTTTGATAAATTATATGTTTAATTAATGTCTTAAGCTTGTAACCCCAGCCGGATCAATCGCATGAGTGGCAGCAAGTATCGAAGCAGTCTTAGCGTTGATGAAAAAGTGTTGATGAGCATGGTCCGGGTCTCGGAGCTGTTCAAGAAAACCGCCTCGGAAATATTCAAGAACTACGGCCTCACCTTCACCCAGTACAACGTACTGCGGGTGCTCAACGCCTCGGAGAACGGCACCAACACCATCACCAAGGTGAGCAAGATACTGCTGGTAACCGGAGCCAACATGACCGGCGTGGCCAAGCGCATGGAGCGCGACGGCTTCCTCTTGCGCAAGCGCTACACCCAGGACGAGCGAGTCACCCTGTTGGAGATCACCCCCAAGGGCAAAAAGGCCCTGGAAAACATTCAGCCGGAAAAAGAAAAGCACATCGACAAGTTCGTGGGCGACCTCTCAGAGGAGGACAAGACCAACCTCCTGGCCATGCTCAAGCAGATCTACAGCAAAAACGAGGCCTAACCGCCTCTCCCCGACATCAAAACCGTCCCGTCCAACTCACGCCTTTTGGGCCGCCTTGCGGTCCAGCACGCAGATGTGCCCGGCCGGGTCGAAGCACTGGTTGCACGAGCGGCAGCGGGGCTGGTGGGCGGAGTCGTCTCGCCAGCGATTCACCAGGTCCGGCTCGCTGATCAGGGTGCGGCTCAAGGAAAAGTAGGCGATGGCCGTGGTGTCCAGCATCTGTTGCAACATCCTCGCGTCGCGGTTGCCCCCCACCAGGATAACCGGCGCCTTCACCGCCCTGGCCACCGCCTCGGCGTAGGGGCGGTAGTAGGACTGCCGCTCGGGCTTGAGGATGTGGGGCTTCACGAAGTAGGTGTCCGGGTCCTTGGTGCGCACCCCCCCGCTTATCTCGATGCCGTCGATGCCCAGGCCGTCCAAAATGCGGCAGGCCTCCAGGCTCTCAGCCGCGCTGAGGCCGCCGGGCATGTGGTCCGCGCTGTTTATCTTGATGAGCACCGGGTAGCTGTGGCCGGTCTCCCGGCGGATGGCCGCCAGAATCTCCCGGTGGATGCGGCAGCGGTTTTCCAAGGACCCGCCGTAGGCGTCTTCGCGGCGGTTGAAATAGGGCGACAGGAACTGGCTGAGCAGATAGCCGTGGGAGCTGTGCATTTGCACGCAGTCGAAACCCGCCCGCTGAGCCCGCCCGGCGGCCAGGGCGAAGGCCTCCACCAGGCTCTGGATGTCGCCCAGGCTCATAGGCTGGGGCACCACCTCGGTGGCTGGGTGGGGCACCGCCGAGGGCCCCCAGATGAGGCGCCCCTCGGGACGATAGTTGGTGAAAGAGCCGCCGTAGGCCAGTTGCAGGCCGATGGCCGCGCCCCGCTGGTGCACCCCCTCGGTGAGCCGCTCCAGATCCGGCACGCAGGCGTCGTCGTAGATGCCCAACATGCCGGGGTTGGGCTGCTCCTGAGCGGTGACAAAGGCGTAGCCAGGGAAAATCAGAGCCGCGCCGCCCTCGGCGATGTCCAGCAGGGTCCGCTCCAGGCGGGGGGTGAGGCGGCCCTGGCCGTCGGCCATGCGCTCCCAGGTGGCCGAGCGCATCAGGCGGTTGCGCAGGGTCATGCCCGCCAGGTTAGTGGATTCAAACAATGACGGCATGCCCTACCCTCCCGAACTTTTTGATTGAACCGCGTCGTCGGCCTCGGTCAATGTACAACAAAAGCGGTTTTGCAGGCCACCTCCTGACACAATGTGACCTAACCGGCTAAATTTATTGACAACCATGCCCGTCATTCTGTAAGAAACATGGCGAGGCCCAGTTCCCCCTCTCGGTCGGGAGGCTGCCCCTCTTCAGCAGACAAAACCTCTTCGCGCTATCCAGGCGAATTCCCGCCGTGATCGCCCGCCAGAGGACTGAAAGCTTTTTGAACCAAGCGCATCGCCCGGCGGTGCCCGGAGGAGACACGACCATGAAGACCTACTCCATTGCCAACATCCCCGGAGACGGCGTGGGCGCGGAGATCGCCCTGGAGGCCGTAAAAATACTCGCCGCCGCGGGCGACAAGTTCGGCTTCGCCTGCAAGGTGGAAAGCTACGACTGGGGCTGCGACTACTACCTGAAGCACGGCGAAATGGGCCCCAAGGACAGACTGGACACCCTCAAGGATTTCGACGCCATCTTCCTGGGCTGCATCGGCGACGCGGCCAAGGTGCCGGACCACGTGTCGCTCACCATCCTCCTGGATATCCGCAAGGGCTTCGACCAGTACGTGAACCTGAGGCCCATCAAACTCTATCCCGGCGTGTACTCCCCCATCCGCACCGCCACCCCCCAGAGCGTGGACTTCATGGTGGTGCGCGAGAACACCGAAGGCGAATACGCGGGCACCGGCGGCTACTTCAAGCCGGACCAGCCCGAGGGCTTCGCCTATCAGACCGCCATCTTCTCGCGCAAGGGCTGCGACCGGGTGATCCGCTACGCCTTTGAGCTGGCCCGCGGCCGCAAGGGCCGGATCGAGGGCGACCAGGTGGGCATGGTCACCAACTGCACCAAGTCCAACGCGCTCAACTACTCCATGGTCTACTGGGACAAGATTTACCGCGAGGTGGCGGCGGACTACCCGGACATCAAGCAAGACATGGCTCTGGTGGACGCCATGACCATGTGGATGGTGAAAAACCCCGAGTACTTCGACGTGGTGGTGGCCTCCAACCTCTTCGGCGACATAATCACCGACCTGGGGGCCATGCTCCAGGGGGGCATGGGCTTTGCCGCCGGGGGCAACATCAACCCGGAAAAGGACTACCCCTCCATGTTCGAGCCCATCCACGGCTCGGCCCCCAAGTACGCGGGCAAGGGCGTGGTCAACCCCATCGCCACCATCGAGTCGGTGCGCATGATGCTCGACCACCTGGGCGAGGCCGAGGCGGCCCAGGCGGTGCAGGACGCGGAGATCAAGGTGCTGGAAGCGGGCCAGGTGCGCACCAAGGACATGGGCGGCACGGCCAGCACCTCCCAGATGGGCGACGCGGTCAAGGCGGCCCTGTTGGCCTAAGCCACCATCTAAACGTGAGCAGGGGCTCGGTGCATCACCGGGCCCCTGTCTT
>Ga0180016_100025_pt1 | contig 89778 bp, 90 predicted proteins | sample KR46_M_MetaG_FD_129673 | JGI IMG/M metagenome (GOLD analysis project Ga0180016, IMG submission 129673) | Groundwater microbial communities from the Olkiluoto Island deep subsurface site, Finland - KR46_M_MetaG | ecosystem: Environmental > Aquatic > Deep subsurface > Groundwater | place: Finland... | reverse complement strand
GCTGCCAGCGGAGCACGCCGGCCTCCGCCTCCCCCTGGATCCCGCCGCACGTTACGACGAGGCCAGGAGGCCTTCCTCCCGCCTGGACCGCACCGTCTGCGATCCATCCGGCGGCGGGAGTGACACAAGTTTGGCACGGGTGCGGAAGGCGGGGAAAAAGTCAGGGCGAAATTGGGATAAGGTGTTGGGATTGTTGGGGGTGGGTCGGGATTTTGTCCACGTTTTTGGGACGGCACGAGTGGCCAGCCGGCGTCCTCCCTTCTCCGTCCGGGAGAAGGTGGCTCGACGCGAGAGCGGCGGGACGGATGAGGGCGGGCCTCAGTGGGTGGACCCTCATCCGTCAGCTTCGCTGACACCTTCTCCCGGAGGGAGAAGGGAGGAACCCCGCGAGCGCCGATAGCCCCCGCGAGAAGGAAGCAGCTACAGCCCTTCGCCCCCCCGGCTTCCGCCGCCCTGCCCCTGCCCTCTGGACGAACAGGCCCCCATCTGCCAAAAGCCGGACGGGACGCGACTGCCGTTATTCATAGAACGGGGTCGGGCTGTAGATTGACGTCACGCAGCTGCCGCGAGGACACGCCGGCCGTCCTGTTTTCCCCGCTTGACGCCTCGTTGGAAATGTCTCGTTGCGGCGAGCCGCGCGCTTCTGGATGACGGCCGGAAAGAACCGGTGTTCCCCGCCCCGCCTCAAATCACCGGCCGGGCGCCCATTTCGTCCTCGCCATTGCCGGTGAGCAGGTCGGCATCCGGCTGCTGCTGCCGTTCGTCGTCGACCTTCTTGAGCACCGCTGGGTCAACCGCGGTGTCGGTGACCTGATCGGCCGGGGCCGGCTGCGGAGCCGCGGGGCTGCCGGGGGGAGTTTTGGCGGCAGGCTTCTTGCCTGCGCCCGGCTTCGGGCCGGTCCGGGTTTTCGCGCCCGTCCCCGTCGTTGCCTCCGCGAGATCGCCCAGCTGGCTGGCCGGGTCAAAGCGCAGCCGGTAGATCGGTTCGGGCAGCGCGAAGCCGGCGGTCTCCAGCGCCGTCTTGACGGTGCGGATCGCCTCGGAGCGGGCCTTGGCGTAGTCGGTCTCGGTCTGGTTGATCCAACCCGACACGCCAATCAGCACGTTGGAATCCCCCACCTTTTCAATCCACGCGCCAGGCTCGGGTTTTGGCAGCACGAAGCCCAAGCCCGCCAGCGTGTCGTGGCAGATGGTGAGCGCCTCGTGCAGCGCGCTGTCGGCATCAATGCCGAGTTCAAAAGAAAAGCGGCGCTCGGGATTGCGGGTATAGTTGATGATCGTGGCCTTGAACACGGCGGCATTGGGGATGCGGATGTGGTTGCCGTCAATATCCATCAGGATGGTGGCGCGCGAGGTGAGCCGGATGACATAGCCCTCCATCCCCTCGAGCGCGATGAAATCGCGCGGCTGGAACGGCTGGCGAATCGAAAGCAGGATCGAGGCGATGTAGTTTTCGACCGTGTCCTTGACGGCAAAACCGATGGCGAGACCAATGATGCCGACGGCGCCGATCACGGTGCCCAGCACCGCGGTGGCGCCCAGGATATCGAGCGCCATCAGGGCACCGAGCATCAGGAAGGCGAGCCAGACGGTCTGGCGCAGCAGATCGGCGATGAAGGCATTGGGCGTGAGCCAGTTCCAGGGCTGGGTGCGGGTGGTGACGAACCAGCCGAAAAGCCCGATCATGAGCCAGACAAGGCCCGCCACCATCAGCAGTGGCAGGTAGTCGAGCGTCTGCCGCAGACGGTTTTCGAAGCGGCCGATGACGGGTTTGAGGCGCTCGGTGACCTCGGTCTGCTCGGTGAGCCGGTTCTCGATGGCGACGACGCCGGAAACGCGGTTGACCAGATCCTCGGCCCTCTGCGCCAGCACCGCCTCCTCGACCTGGCCGCTGAGCGTGACCACGCCGGAGGAGACCATCACCCGGATGCCGCCCAGGCCGTCGATCTCGCGGAAGATGGTCTGGATGCGGCCGCGGATCTCGGAATCGGCAATGACTGCGTCGCCGATCTCGATGGCAGGGCCTGCGGGCGCCGGGACGTCCTGGGCGAACGTCTGGACGGAATGCCCCAGCATGAGGATGAGGCCCGTGATAAGAAGGCGGAGATGCCGCATGCGAGAGGAGTCCTGGCCTGAGGGCTGCGGGGAACGGTTGGCGGCAGGGTAGCTTGAAGGTGGGGTAGCGGCCAAGGGTTTGTTTGGGGACGGCCAATGACGCGTTATATTCTTTCGTAGGTTCTCAATTCTGCTGGGCCGCGCGACAGCATGATCGGACGTTCCTTCCAAGTCTTGGTCGTCCATGTGCCGCCCATTTTACGAAGTGTGCGCTCCATGGGAGTATCAAAAGGCGGCTCACCTTTTTCCTCTTTCACAATGTCACCCCGATATGCTGGCAAGTATTCGGTAAAAAAGTAGAACTGACTTACGAAAATCTCATCAAAAAATGTCTGATAGGTGACGTCACCATACACTTTGAGGGTGTGCGTCTCTCGCTTTTCGTATGCCTCCTTAATCGCAGCTCTGTCTTGTTCCTCGTGATGGCTGATCGAAAGATCGGCCCCGGAGTCCAGTGCGTTCCACCTGATGGCTTTCCGTTTATTCAGCTCTTCAAAATCGATACCCGAAGTACCTTGTTCATCCACTGCACACACGCAGCGGAACTCGTACCATTTTGCAGGCGTTTGCCCGGTGTTTTTCACCCATAAGCGAACATCGGGAAACCTCATTGCTTTCCCATTCCACCTTATTTCGGCGTTGTGGATGTTGACGTAAGCCCGTGTTTGATCCCGACCTACTTCGCGTGTTGCCCCCAATGTCTGGCGCACCAGCCATACAGCCCAGACGCTAACACCTGTCGCAACAATGGAAAGAAAAGCCATGATCCACTGTGCGTATGTATCAGTCGGAGAAGTGTAAGCCTCCCAAATGCTGGGCCTGATGACTGGATTATTTACCTCAGTTTCGTTACTAAGGGAGTGGCTATACCGGTCTTCCTGATAAGTCGGATTACGAAACCCCGGGAAAGACCAAACGAGAAAAAAGAGCGCGATCCCGACGCCTAATCCTAATCCAATCGCAAATCCCGTGCCCCAAGTGCGATTAGACATTTTGGCATGAGGGCGGCAGTGAATTTCCCACAGCTTACCTTGGTCCTCAGGTTTTGTTCATATTCTTTGACGCCAATTGATTCCAGCCTTTCAACCAATTGTAAATGGCTGGCGTCCTGTCTTGCGAGTTTTACGCGCAAGTTATTGGTCTGAGGATGAAGAGATCAGTGACTTTTTGAGATGAAATAAAAGCACTAAAGCTCACACATGGAAGATTGCCCAGGGTGCAAGAGTCCCCCTCACCTGCAATTTCTAGCACTTAGCCTGCGGCTAAGATGCTGAAATTGCTTCCTCTCCCACAAGGGTAGAGGGAGAAGCCGTCGCGCCTCCGCCCAAGTGGCCGCGGGTCTTTGTTGGACGCGGAACTTGTACCAGTCAATCATTTCACGATTGACTGGTATTTACACCAGCCGCGATTGCTCCAGCGCGGCCTCGATGAAGCTCGCGAACAGCGGGTGCGGCTCAAGCGGACGGGACTTGAGTTCGGGGTGGTACTGCACGCCGATGAACCAGGGGTGGACGTCCTGGGGGTATTCGATGGTTTCGGGCAGCAGGCCATCGGGCGAGACGCCGGAGAAGACGAGGCCGGCGGCTTCGAGCTGCTCGCGATAGGCGATGTTGACCTCGTAGCGGTGGCGGTGGCGCTCGGAGACTTCCGTCGAGCCGTAGATGCCAGAAATCAGCGAGCCGGGCTTGAGCGGATGCGGATAGGCGCCCAGCCGCATGGTGCCGCCGAGATCGCCATTGGCGGCGCGGGTTTCGAGCTGGTTGCCCTTGAGCCATTCGGTCATGATGCCGACGACATGGGTGCCGGTCTTGCGGTCGAATTCGGACGACATGGCGTCCTCGATGCCGGCCAGGTTGCGCGCCGCGTCGAGCACCGCCATCTGCATGCCGTAGCAGATGCCGAAATAGGGAACCTTGCGCTCGCGGGCGAACTTGGCGGCGGCGATCTTGCCTTCGGCGCCGCGCTCGCCGAAGCCGCCGGGCACCAGGATGCCGTTGACCTTCTCGAGCCAGGGCGACGGGTCTTCCTTCTCGAAGATCTCGCTCTCGATCCATTCGAGCTTGACCCGGACCCGGTTGGCGATGCCGCCGTGGTTGAGCGCCTCGATCAGCGATTTGTAGGCGTCTTTCAAGCCCGTATACTTGCCGACAATGGCGATGGTGACCTCGCCCTCGGGATTGTGGATGCGCTCGGAAACGGTTTCCCAGGCAGCCATGCGCGGCGCGGGCGCCGGATCGATGCCGAAGGCGGCCAGCACCTCGGTGTCCAGCCCCTCCTTGTGGTAGGCGATCGGCACGTCATAGATCGAGGGCACGTCGAGCGCCTGGATGACCGCAGACGGCCGTACATTGCAGAATTGCGAGAGCTTGCGGCGTTCCTCGGCCGGGATCTCGCGGTCGGCGCGGACAAGCAGGATGTCGGGCGCGATGCCCATGGCCTGCAGCTCCTTGACCGAGTGCTGGGTCGGCTTGGTCTTGAGCTCGCCCGCAGCCGCGATCCACGGCATCAGGGTGAGATGGACATAGACGGCGTTGCCGCGCGGCAGGTCGTTGCCAAGCTGGCGGATCGCCTCGATGAACGGCATCGCCTCGATGTCGCCGACGGTGCCGCCGATCTCGCAGAGCACGAAATCATACTCCTCGTTGCCCTCGAGCACGAAGTTCTTGATCTCGTTGGTCACATGCGGAATGACCTGGACGGTGGCGCCGAGATAATCGCCGCGCCGCTCCTTGTCGATGATGTCCTTGTAGATGCGGCCGGTGGTGATGTTGTCGGTCTTGACCGCCGAGCGCCCGGTGAAGCGCTCGTAATGCCCCAGATCCAGATCGGTCTCGGCGCCATCGTCGGTGACGAAGACCTCGCCGTGCTGGGTCGGGCTCATGGTGCCCGGATCGACATTGAGATAGGGGTCGAGCTTGCGCAGCCGCACCCGATATCCACGGGCCTGCAGCAGAGCACCGAGTGCCGCCGAGGCAATGCCTTTTCCAAGCGAGGAGACCACGCCGCCGGTTATGAAAACATATCGCGCCATGGGATTGAACCGATACCTTCAGATCTGTGATTCCACCACCCCAAAAAGCCCGGGCGGCGATTTTTCGGTGCATAACGGTGAAACCGCCATGAAACCGGCATGAAAAAACCGGCGGAGGCGAGGCTCGCCATCCGCCGGTTGATGCGTATCCAGTCTTACTGACCGGACGGGACGTCGGAGCCGGGAACGACCGGGGCCGCGGGAATATCCGTGCCGGTCGCAGGCGTCTCGGCGGGCGCCGGAGCCTGGCTGCCGCCAAGCTGGTCGAGCACGCCCGAGCCGGAGCCGTCGGTCTGCACCGGGATCCGGTCGAGAATGTCGGTCGGGCTGTCGCCGTAGCGGGCGAGGATGCCCAGCGCCAAGGAGGTTACGAAGAAGGCGGCCGCGAGAATGGCGGTGGTGCGGGTCAGCGCATTGGCCGCACCGCGGGCCGACATGAAGCCGGAGCCGCCGCCGATGCCAAGCCCTCCGCCTTCGGAACGCTGGATCAGCACGACGCCGACAAGCGCCAGCACGATCATGAGATGAATGACAATCAATACGGTTTGCATCGGGGTTCTTTCCTGCCCTTGAAGGGCGCAATCAAAGTCCGGTTTGGCGGCTCTTTACACGAGGGCCGCCCGCTTTCCAAGTGCCGACTGGGCCAAAGGCCCGCGCCAATTGGTCAATTCAGGCGCAATCTCAGCCAAGAAGCCCGCGACAAGCCTTACAGATGGCGAGGAAGTCGGCCGCTTTCAAGCTGGCGCCGCCGATCAGCGCGCCATCGACATGGGGGACACCCAGAAGCTCGGCCGCGTTGTCGGGCTTGACCGAACCTCCATAGAGAAGCCGCATCGAGGCCCCCTCGCCTGCGAACCGCTTGACCATCTCGGCGCGGATAAAGCCATGCGCCTCGGTCACGTCGGCGACGGTGGGCGTGAGACCGGTGCCGATGGCCCAGACCGGCTCGTAGGCTATGACCGTGTCTTCTGCGGTCGCGCCCTCGGGCACGGAGCCCGCGAGCTGGTGGCCCAGCACATCGAGCGTGGCGCCGGCCTTGCGCTCGGCCTCGGTCTCGCCGATGCAGATGATTCGGACGAGGCCCGCCTGTTTGGCGGCTTCCGCCTTGGCGCGGACGGTGGCGCTGGTCTCGCCATGCAGCGTGCGGCGCTCGGAATGGCCGACCAGCACATGGGTGCCAAGGCAATCGGCGATCATTTTCGCCGAAATGTCGCCGGTGAAGGCGCCGCTTTGTTCCGTGTGGCAATCCTGCCCGCCGATCGACAGCGGGCTATCGTCCGCGAGCGCGGTGGCCACATAGAGAAGCGTCGCAGGCGGGCAGATCAGCGCGTCGATGCGGTCGGCGAGGTCCGGACCCAGGCCAGCCGCGATCGCCTTGATCTGGTCAAGGCTCTCGCGCGTGCCGTTCATCTTCCAGTTGCCGGCCACGAGCGGGCGAATGTCAGGTGTCATCGGAATTCCCCGGTTTGGTATGGATGGACAGGGCTTAGCAGACGGGGCGCGGTTTGCAAACGGTGGGGGCGCGGCTCGCCATTTCCGGGACCGGCCGGAAAACAGGCGTAGCCTGTCCATGCATCCGCATCTTTCGTTGAATTACGGATCGCCCGATATGCTGTATAGTTGGGCACTTGCTCGCGCACTGCCTGTCTGGCAACCCCGCCACGATTTCGTTCGGTCTCGAAGCTTGTGATAGAGTCGCGCGTGCTGGTACTTGGCTGGTGAGAACAAATGAAGCCGATCCATGATCATATAGACAAGGTGCTGGCGGCGTCGCATTCCGCCTCCGGCTCGGCCAAATCCCGGCTTGTAGCGTCCTGGCGGCGGTCGATCACGGTGCACGGGCTTGATCCGGGACAAGATACGCTCATTGACCGGATCGATGAGGCCGCGCTGTTGCGCCGGCGCCAGGAGATGGAACGGTTCCTCCTGGTCGCCGCGCCCAAACTCGATCAGCTCTTCGGCCTCGTCGGGCAATCGGGCTGCGCGGTCATGCTCTGCGACAGCGAGGGCGTGGTTCTCGATCAGCGATGCAATGACGCCGATCGCGGCGCCTTTCAAAGCTGGGGCCTCTGGGAAGGCGCGAACTGGTCTGAAGCAGCGGTCGGGACCAATGGAATTGGCACCTGCCTGGCCGAAAACCGCCGCGTCATCATTCATCAGGACGAACATTTCCTCGCGCGCAATACCGCGATGAGCTGCATGGATGCGCCTATCTACGGCCCGGAGGGAGAACTGGTCGGCGCACTGGATGTGTCGTCGGCGCGATCCGACCAGACCGAGGCCTTCAATCGTCTGATTGCCGCGATGATCGCGCAAACCGCCAGGCAGATCGAGGCAGACACTTTCCGCGCGGCCTTTCCCAATGCCCGCATCCTGCATGCCGACGCCGACGATACCGAGGCCGCGACCCTGCTGGCGGTTGATGGGGATGACATTGTTGTCGGCGCAACGCGAGGCGCGCGTAAGGCATTTGGCATGTCGGCCACCGGCCAGATCACTCCGGTTCCGGCGTCCGACCTGTTCGGGCGCAAGGATGGCTTGCGCGGATTCGAAAAGGCCGAGCGCGCGGCGCTGATCCGCGCGCTGACGCGCACCGGCGGCAATGTCTCGAAGGCCGCGCGCGACCTCGGTGTGGGCCGCGCCACACTGTATCGCCGCATGAAACGGCTTGGCATCGGCGAAAACGCCGAAGTTCTGTCTCACCTCTGAGACACTTTGCATCCGCTGCGGTTTCCAAGGGGAAGACAGCGCCGCTGAGCCTCGTCATCTTCCCGCATCCCCGGCGGAGGGCCGGGATGATGAGGAGGATAGCATGAACGAAATGATTCAGAACGCGCGCCTGTTGGGTTCGCCTTTCAAGTCCAGCTACGACAATTTCATCGGCGGAAAATTCGTACCGCCGGTCAATGGCCGTTACATGGACAACATCACGCCGATTACCGGCGCGGTTGTCTGCAAGGTCGCCAGGTCGGACGCAGCCGACATCAAGCTGGCTCTCGATGCCGCCCATGGCGCCAGGGAGGCCTGGGGCAAGACCTCGGCCGCGCACCGCTCCAATGTGCTGCTCAAGATCGCCGACCGGATCGAGGAAAATCTCGAGCTGATCGCGACCGCAGAAACCTGGGACAATGGCAAGCCGATTCGCGAGACCGTCAATGCCGACATTCCGCTGGCGGTTGACCACTTCCGGTATTTTGCCGGCGTCCTGCGTGCCCAGGAAGGCACGATGTCGGAAATCGACAATGACACCGTCGCCTATCATTTCTACGAACCGCTCGGCGTTGTCGGCCAGATCATCCCGTGGAATTTCTCGATCCTGATGGCCGCATGGAAACTGGCACCGGCCCTGGCAGCGGGCAACTGTATAGTTCTCAAGCCAGCCGAACAGACCCCGGCCGCGATCCTGATCCTCATGGAGCTGATCGCCGACCTGCTTCCCGATGGGGTGCTCAACATCGTCAACGGCCTCGGCGCCGAAGCCGGCGACGCGCTGGTGCGCTCGGGCCGGATCGCCAAGATCGCCTTCACCGGATCGACCGTGACCGGCCGCAAGATCATGGAGGCCGCCACCGTCAATCTGATCCCCGTCACGCTTGAGCTGGGCGGCAAGTCGCCCAACATCTTCTTCTCCGATGTGATGGCGCAGGATGATGCGTTTCTCGACAAGGCTGTGGAAGGTTTCGTTCTGTTCGCCTTCAACCAGGGCGAGGTTTGCACCTGCCCCTCGCGGGCGCTGATCCAGGAAGACATTTACGAGGAATTTATCGCGCGCTGCATTGCGCGGGTGAAGGCGATCCAGCAGGGCGACCCGCGCGACATGGCCACGATGGTGGGCGCGCAGGCTTCCAAGCAGCAGCATGAGAAGATCATGTCCTACTTCACCATTGGCGTCGAGGAAGGCGCCGAGATCCTGGTGGGCGGCGACGCAGCGCGGTTCGACGGCGAATTGTCGGGCGGTTATTACATCCAGCCGACGATCCTCAAGGGCCACAACAAGATGCGGGTGTTCCAGGAGGAAATCTTCGGGCCGGTGGTCAGCGTGGCCACCTTCAAGGACGAGGCCGAGGCATTGGCGCTGGCCAATGATACGATCTACGGCCTGGGCGCCGGTGTGTGGACCCGCGACGGCACCCGCGCCTATCGCTTCGGCCGCAACATCGAAGCCGGCCGGGTCTGGGTCAACAACTACCACGCCTACCCGGCGCACGCGGCCTTCGGCGGCTACAAGCAATCGGGCATCGGACGCGAGACGCACAAGATGATGCTCGATCACTACCAGCAGACCAAGAACATGCTGGTCAGCTACAGCCCGGACAAGCTCGGCTTCTTCTGATAGCCCCATAACCAGACGGTGAGGCCCGCCATCGTGCGGGCCTCGGATCGTTCTGCCGTTCCCCGCGATCCTCCCTGGCCGAGGCCGCCATCGCCTTGATCTGGTCGAGGCTCTCGCGCATGCCATTCATCCTTCAGTTGCCGGCCACGAGCGGGCGAATGCCAGGTGTCATCGGGTGTCCCCGGTTTAGAAGGGATGGACGGGGTTTAGCGGACGGGCGCGGTTTGCAAATGACGGGGGCTTGTTTCGGTCCGGCGACACCCGCCTATTTGTGCCCGAGCGGCAGGATGCGGTTGTACTTGCGGGCGTCCCTTGGCCTGAAATGGAGGGCCGAATTGGGCTCGAGCCGGGCGATGTATTTGGCGAGGTCCTCGGTGACCGGTTTTGCGAACTCAACGCCGATGATATAGGCGCCGACGCGCCGGACCTTGCCCTTGCGGTGGATGTTGGCCCAGGGGATGTAGATGTGACAGTCCTCGTCGATCAGATCGAAGGCCGAGTCTCCCGCCTTGCCGAGATCAATGGTGCTCCAGGGCGTCGTCTTGTTCGAAAACAGGCAGCCCGTGACCGAGATGTTGACGATGGCGCCGGTGAGCGCGATGTAGAGCTTCCTGTTGACGAAGGTCAGTTCGACGATGCCCGGGCAATTGGCGCTGTAGCGAACGCCGGAGTTGCGATTGTAGGCATTGCTTGCCTCTTTCGCCGCCGCTGCCCTGGCTACTTCCATGTCTTGCTGCCCCATACGCCCAAACAGATATGTCTTCATGCATGTTTTCGGTTAAAAAATGCCTGAAGTTCCCGGTATTATTTGCATTTTTTGATCGATCGGCCAAAAGAAAACCGGGTCATGGCAATAACAAGGTTGTCCGCGAGCGCCTCAACCTGCGCAGGGAGATGTCTTACCGCCTCCGCCACACCCGCAAATCCACCAGGGCCTTCACTGTCACCGCCACCACCAGAATGCAGAGCGCTGCCTTGGACACCGTTTCCATCGTGCCGGTGATGAGCCAGGCGTGGACGACGGTTCCGGTGACGATCACCACGGCGAGCGCGGTGTGGGCCAGGCGCCAGGTTCGGGGACGCACGCGGCGGCGGGAGGTGGCGAGCAGCGCCGAGAGGAAGACCGCCCACATGGCGGTGACGCCCCAGACCGAGAAGGGCGTCGGCGAGGCGAAGGTGAGCGCGTCGATGACATCGGGCGGGCTGGTGATCCACAGGCCCGCGACATGGACGACCACGAAAATGACCAGCAGGACGCCGGTGAAACGATGGATGAGGCGGCCGCGTGTGGCCGGAATACCGGGCAGCAACCCGCCCGCCAGCAACGGCTGGAGCAGCAACAGCGCCATGGCGATGATGCCGGCGAAGCTTGCGATGATATAGACCGGGTCGCGCCATTGCAGCAGCGGGCTCATGGCGGCCGCGGCGATCGGCACGGCGATGGCGGCCGTGACGGCGCCCCAGATTAGGATGGCGCGGCCCCGTCCGGGCGGATTGACCTTCACTCCGGTCAGACGGGCTGGAGCACGAAATCGGCGTGGAGCGTTGTGTCGCCGGGGCTCGGCATCACCGGCCTGAGGAATACGGTTTCGAAAGCGCCATCCGCATGGGGGGCATCATGGGCCGCGTCATAGGCGAGATGGCCATGGGGCTGGCCGAAGGTCGGCACGATCTGCGGCATTTCCAGGCGGAATTCGCCATTGGCATCGGTCAATGTGGCGCCGTGGCTGCGTTCGTCGCGCTCGTTGCCTTCGGTCGTGTGGGCCCAGATCTGGATGCGACGTCCGGCCAGCGGCGCGCCGTCGCCGGCGCGGCGGACGGTGCCGGTCATCCAGAAGCCGCCGCCGCCGATCCGCTCGACGACCGGCGCGCCAGGGCGGTAATTGTTGGCGCCGCCGCGCATGGTGGGCGTGGGGGCAAGGCTTTGGGCGCGCGCGGGCGTGATCAGGCCGGCAAATCCGGCCGTCACCCCGGTCGCAGCCATTGCGCCTGCAGCAACGAACAGCGTGCGGCGGGTGAAGAAGATTTCGGTCATGGATTTCTCCTGTCGCGTGAGGGGTGATCCGCCTGTTCAGTCGGAAATGTAGCCAAGCCATAACTATAGTGCGCTTCCGAGCGATTCTAAGGCGGCGCGGGCCGAACCCGCGGCATTCCGTGGTCACAGCTTCGTGAACGGGAGGGCCTGGGCGCCGGTTATGTTGAAAGCTCGGTGCGGCGTTGCGCCCCTCAAACCTCCCCCTTGAGCGGAGGTCGGACCGTAGGTCCGGGTGGGGGTACGTCGCCGCAGGCGACCGAGCAAGCCCTTAACCCCACCCCTAACCTGGCTCGCGTCGACGGCCGTCCCGTCCTTCGCCCCCCTCAAGAGGGAGTAAAACAACAAGACTTGTGAACCCAGCCTGCCCGCTTCGCCGAACCCCTCAGGCGACGAGCATCTGGTGGCTGACCAGCGTGCCATGGTGCAGGTGATGCAGTTCATAGCCCGGCGTGGTCGGGATTGGTGTGTGGCGGGCTCCCGAGAGGGAGAGGCTGAGGCCATGGCCGATGGCGATCGCCGTGCTGGCGGGGACGCCGGCCCAGAGCGTCTGCATGCCGCGGTGGCTGTGGCCGGCGATGATCCGGCAGACCGGGCTGTCCCTGACGAGGGCTTCGAGATCCCCTGCCCCCTCAAAGCCGCCCTTGTCGAGATGCGGCGCATGGGTTGAAAACGGCGGGTGATGCAGCGCCAGGATGACAGGGCTCCGGGCGTTTGCGAGCACGCCTCTCAGCCAGTCGAGCCGCGCCCGGTCGACGCCGCCGCTGGCCCCCGGCAGGTTGCTGTCGAGACCGACCAGCAGCATCGCGCCCACCGGCCGGGCGAAGCTCAGGTGACCGTCGGCAAAGTCGGCCCATCCGGCGAAGGCTGCCCGGAATTCATCGGCGCGGTCGTGGTTGCCGGACAGGGGTAGAAGCGGCACAGGCGCTTCTGCGAGCAGGTGCATAACATGGTCATAGGATCTGGCGCTGCGGTCGATAATGTCGCCGGTGAGCACGATCGCGGCGGGCTTAAGCTCCATCGCCGCGATCATGGCGAAGGCGCGGCGCAGGGCGTCGGCCGGGTCATGGCACGGGTCGGCGCCGTCGTCGCGCAGATGCGGGTCGGTGATCTGGGCGATCAGCGTCACAAAAGGTTTCCTCTCCGGCCCATCAGGCTCAGCACGATCAAAGGCAGCGCCGTGGTTATCAGGATGGTGATAAAGGCCATGGCCATGCCGAGGCCGACAGAGCCCTGCTCGAACTGCCGCCAGATATAGGTCGATATGGTCGACACGCCAACCGGGGCGACGACGACCGAGGCCACCAGTTCGCGCGTGGCGACCGCAAAGACCAGCAGCATGGCGGCAAGCAGGCTGGGCGCGATCAGCGGCAGCAGGATGCGGCGGAAGGCCACGAGCGGCGAAGCGCCGAACACCCTTGCCGCGGCCTCGAGATTGTCGCCGATCTGGTGGAAGGCGGCGGTTGCGTAGCGCACCGGCTGCGGCAGCAGGATGCAGCAATAGGCGAGCAACAGGATCAGCGCGGTGTTGTAGGGCGTCACCGGCAGCCAGGGCTGGTTCCAGGCGAGGATCAGCCCGACCGCGACGACGATGCCGGGCAGCGCATTGGGCAGGATGGTCAGCACGTCGAGCACGCCGCGCCCCCTCACCTTGGACTTGACCACCGCATAGGCCGACAGCGCGCCCAGCAGCCCGGTGACGAGGGCCGCGGCAACGCCCAGCGACAGGCTTGTGCCGAGCGCTTTCAGCGCCCCGGTGGTGTCACCGAGGATGGCTGAGAAATTGCTCAGATCAAGGTTGGCAAGGGTGAGCCCGCCCGAGATCGTCCGCGACAGCGCGGTGGCGAGAATGGCCAGAAGCGGCAGCCCCGTGGCGGCCACGGCGACAGCCGCAAAAAGGGCCAGGACCGGGAATTTCCAGACCCCGAGATCGCGCTTGGCGGCGTCCTGCGGCTTGCCGGTGGTTGCCTCGTAGGAGCGCCGGGTCAGGATCCAGCGCTGTAGAAGAAAGGCTCCGAAGGACAGGATGACCAGCACCAGCGACAGGATCGCAGCACCCGGCAGGTCGATCGGCCAGTCCGACACACGCAGGTCGATGGCGGTGACCAGTACGTCGAAGCCGGCGCGGCGGCCGAGTGCTGCGGGCGTGCCGTATTCCTCGATCGACATGGCGAAGACCAGAAGCAGGCTTGCGGCAAGGCCGGGGGTGGAGAGCGGCAGGGTGACGCGCCAGAAGGCCCTGAGCGGAGACGCGCCAAAGACGCGCGCCACGTCGGCATAGCGCGAACCCACCGTCTCCACCGTGCGCGAGACGGCGAAATAGACCACCGGAAAGGTGTTGAGCGTCATCACGAAGACAATGCCCGGAACCGAGAACAGGAAGGCTGCGAGATCGAAGCCGGCCAGTTGTTCGAGATAGCCGCGCGGCTGCAGCGTCATGATCCAGCCGAGGACCGCGATATAGGGCGGGATCATGAAGGGGATCAGGAACAGCACGTCCCAGATCACCGCGCCGGGCACCCTGAACAGGGCGCGGGCCACCGCCAGAGGCACCGCGATCAGCGCTGACAGAACCACGACCAGCAGGCCCAGCAGAAGCGTGTTGCCGGTCATGCCGATCAGTTTCGGATCGCCCAGCGCGCCGGCGAGCGCGGAAAAGGGCGCGGCTAGCGAGCCGCGCCCCAGATGCGGAAACACCGCCTGAAGCAGGATGAACAGAAATGGCACGGCCACGACCACGACGAGACCCGCCGCCGCGATGACGACGGACGGGCTGACGGCTTCCCTGGCACGCGCCATATTCTTGTCCTTACTTGGCGAAGACCTTGGAGAAGGCTTCGAGCGTTTCGGCGCGCTTGCCGTAGACGGCTTCTGCGTCGACGGGCAGGATCTTGAGGTCGGCGATCAGCGGACGATCCGCCGTCACATCGGCGCGGGCGGGCATCAGGCTGGTGCCGGCAACGATGGCCTGGCCGGCATCGGACAGGACGTAGTCGACGAACTTCTTCGCATCGTCCTGGTTTTTCGACCAGTTGAGGATCATCACCGGGCGCGGCGCGATGACGGTGCCGGTTTCGGGGAAGATGACCTCGATCGATTCACCCTTGGCCTTGCCATTCAATGAGATGTAGTCGACCGCGCCGAAGACGGCGGCCTTGGCGCCCTGCAGAACCGGATTGAGCGCTTCGGCATTGGCGCCTGCGACAATCGCGCCATTGGCGGCGAGGCTCTCGAACAGGCCCATGCCGTCGGCCGAAAGCGCCGAGACCAGCTCGAAGGCCGAGCCGGACTGCGCCGGATCGGGCAGGTTGACCAGATCCTTGTATTCGGGCTTGGCGAGATCGGCCCATTCGGCAGGCTTCGGCGTGCCCGAAGCGGGGTTCCAGGCAATGGCAAGCGCTGCCACGCCCTGGGCCACGGCGGTCTCGGTCTTCAGGAAGTCCGGAACGGTGGCTGCATTGGGGCTGGTGTAGGGCACGAGCCAGCCGCGTTCGGCGAAATCGGTGGCGGTGTCCCAGGAAGCAGAGATCAGCACGTCGACCACAGGATTGGAGGCCTCGGCCTCGATGCGGGCCATGACCTTGCCGGTCGTGGCCTGGAAGAACTCGACCTTGACGCCGGTCTCTTCGGTGAAGCCGGCGGCGAGCTTTTCGATCAGCGAGGCGGGGCCGGCCGTGTAGACGGTGACATCGGCAAGGGCGGAGCCGGCGGTCAGCAGGGCTGCGGCGGTGACGCCGGCGCGGAGCATGGTTTTCAGCATGGGTTGATCCTCAGTGGACAGGGGCTTGCGTCCGGGCCGGAAACCAGCGCAGACGATCGGAGACAATCTCCAACCCGATGCGCTCCCCAAGGCGCATGCGGGTATCACTTGAAATCTGGACCGTCTGGGCGGGGGCGGCCTGGTTGAGCCTGACGGTCACGGCATAGGCCGTGTCGCGGTACTGCACCGCCATGACCTCGCCCGACAGCGCGGTTGTCCCGAAATCGGCGATCCGGAGCGCGCGCGGGGTGACCAGCACTTCGGCCGCTGAAGCCTCAGGCCCGCCCATGGGACCAAGCGCGTGGCCGCCGTAGGACCAGCCGCCCGTGTCGCGCGTCAGCGACAGCACCGCGCCCAGGCGCAGGAACTCGGCCACCTTGGGACTGGCGGGGTGCTCGACAAGATCCTCGGGCGCTGCCAGCTGGGCGATCTGCCCTGCTTCCATCACCGCGACCTGGTCAGCCAGCGTCAGCGCCTCAGACTGGTCGTGCGTGACATAGATTGCCGTCAGCCCGAGGCCCCGGATCAGAGCGCCGAGCTCGGCCACCATGGTCTCGCGCAACTCGCGGTCGAGATTGGACAAAGGCTCGTCAAACAGCACGATGCGGGGTTCGGCGACGATGGCGCGGGCGATGGCGACGCGTTGCTGCTGGCCGCCCGACAGCGCCGAGGGGCTGCGATCGGCCATGGCGCTGAGGCCGACGCGGTCAAGGGCTGCCTTGACGCGGGCCTGGCGCTCGGCACCGTTGATGCCGGCCATTTCCAGCGGGAACGCGACATTGCCGGCCACGCTCAGATGCGGCCAGAGCGCGTAATCCTGGAATACCATGCCGAGGCCGCGCTTTTCGGGCGGCACGAACAGGCTGGGACAGGCCACCATCTGGCCGTCGATGGCTATTTCACCGGAGGTTGGCGACAACAGGCCCGCCACCAGCCTGAGCAGCGTGGTCTTGCCGCAACCGGACGGGCCCAGAAGCGCCAGCGTCTGGCCTTGAGGCATCGAAACATCAATGCCGCGAAGGACCTCGGTCTTGCCATAGGCCATGTAGATCTGCCGCGCAGAAATTGCGTTACCGGCGCGATCGCCCGTCATGTTTTCAATGGACAAAAGTCGTACACCCCCACGTGGAGAGTTGGCCTTAGTCGCCCTGCATGAAGCTTTGATGACAGATCTGTGTCAGGGCGGCCGGCTCTGACTTCACCCACCGTGATGTGCAGCCGGGCGCTGCAAAGCCCTGTGTGTAATCCGCCCGTCACACAAGCTTGGTAGCGGAGGGCGACCAAGAACCAAGGAGATCCCCCCGTGACCAAGACCCTGATGCTGACCGGAGCCGCCTGTCTCGCCCTGATGACAACCATGGCCCATGCCGAACCGCTTGGCGGACTGGCCTTCTCCGAGACGACGCCGCATTCGGCCGCGATGACGCAGAAGGACGATTTCACCATCGTCGGCACCGACGATCTGATGGAGCTCACGGCGATCAACGAGGACGGCACAGTTCGCGCCATCGTCGAAATCCCGACCGGCACCTCGGCCAAGTGGGAAGTCAGCAAGGACGATCCGAAGGCCGTGTACTGGGAGTACAAGAACGACAAGCCGCGGGTGGTGAACTATCTCGGCTATCCGGGCAATTACGGCGCCATCCCCGGCACCGCCCTGCCCAAGGAACTGGGCGGCGACGGCGATCCGCTCGACGTGATCGTGCTCGGCCAGGCCGTGCCGCGCGGCGAAGTGGTGGATGTGCGTGTGATCGGTGTGCTGAAGATGCTCGACGGCGGCGAACAGGACGACAAGCTGATCGCCGTGCTCGCCAAGGACTCGCCCTTTGCCCATATCGAAAGCATGGCGCAGCTCGACGCCGAGTATCCCGGCGTGAGCCAGATCATCGACCTGTGGTTTGCCAACTACAAGGGACCTGACGGCGGCATGGAAGGCAAAGGCTTCGAGGACGCCGCCACGGCCCGCACCGTGCTTGAAGCCGCGGCCGCGAATTTCGAGGCCGGACGCTGATTGATCCGAAGCTCGTCACACGGAAGCCGGCCGGGGAACTGGCCGGCTTTTCTTATGGACGAACGCTCGCGCGGGCTGGCCGCGCATCATGCGCCCGGTGAATTGTGTTGCCGATCCAGCGCATCATCCGGTAGCGTCGCGGCTCCCCCGTCTGGCGGGGCATGGCGGAGGATTTTCATGCGCATACTGGTTATCGGGCTGGCCTTGGGGCTTGGAGCTTGCGCGGCGGGGCCGGAGCGCGGGCCGGTGCGGCCGGTGGCGGAAACCCATGTCTGCACGCAGTCGCCAGATGGGCTGGCCGAATGCCGCACCATCGAGCCAGAATCATGAGAAGCAAGCGGGCGATCGGCGGCATGGTGCTGCGCGCGCTCTCCATGGGCCTGGGCGTGATGATCGTGCTGCCGGTGGTGCTGGCGCTCGGCGCGCTGGCGGTCGGGCATCTGGCGGGCGGCTGCGGACCGGGCAGTTCCGGCGGCTGCGAAATGGGCGCGGCGGGGCTTGCGCTCTATGCCGCAATTCCGAGTTTTGTGCTGGGCGCGGGCTGGTCGGTGTTCCGCGACTTGAGGAAGCGGTGAGCCATCGGGCCGGCGAGATCGTGGGAATGCATCAGTGTTTCGACCTGCCGAGCCAGATCAGCCATAGACCCAGCGCCACGGGCAGCGACAGGACCAGCATCGCGTCCAGCGTCGGCCTTGGCAGAATTCTTGAGCAGCCGCCGGGGTTGAACTCGCAACCATAAAGATCCAGTAGCCACCAGATACCGATGGCGCCCAGGACCACCAGGACCCCCAGGCCTTGCAGGGCGCGTCGCCACATCTGAGGGCTCCTTGTTGCAGATCGGTTTGTTCGCCGTCCGGACTGATGCCGAAAGCGGCAGCGTGTCTTCCTATGAAGCGAAAATCCGCGGGTCTGGCAAGGCAGGAATTTCGTCAGGTGACTGGCGCCCTGGCGCACCGCCTGGTGGCGGGCCGGCCCGGGCCATCTGACTGTCCGCAACAAGCGGAGCAATCGCCGCAAGCCAACCCGGCTGCAGGCGTCTGCCCGCCACGCGTCACCTATTCACCCCGCCCGCTCTTCATTTCGCCAAAGGATTGGTCTAAAGGGACGCATGAGAGGTCTATCGGGCCGGCGGTGCGCCGACCGGGGCCTGGGTTTGTGACACCGCGGGAGATTTAATGCTTGATTCATTGCGAAGGGGCGCCAAGAGCTGGGTCGCCAAGGTTCTTCTGCTGCTTCTGGTCGCCTCTTTCGGCGTCTGGGGGATTTCGGGCTCGATCCTGAACGCGGGCAACACTGCGGTGATCACCGTCGGCGACACGATCGTGACGCCGAACGAGTTTCGCCTGGCCTATGACCGGCAGATGGCGGTTGTCGGACGGCAGCTTGGTACGCGGCTGACTGCCGAGCAGGCGCGCGCCTTTGGCATTGAAAACCAGGTCTACGGGCAGCTGATCGCTGGTGCTGCGCTGGATGAACAGGCGCGCACCATGAATCTGGGGCTTTCGGATGACAGGCTCGCGGCGCTGATTGCCGAGGACCCGGCATTTCATGATTTCAACGGCCGGTTCGACCGCGGCAATTTCCAGCGCGTGCTGGCTTCGGTCGGCATGAGCGAGGAAGACTATCTCAAGAGCCGCGGCCAGGTTGCGGTGAGAACCCAGATCGTCGAGGCGATCGCCGACGGGTTTAAGGCGCCTGATGCGCTGATTGCGGCGCTGGCGCGCTATGAGGCGGCGACCCGCGATGTCTCCTACCTGCTTCTGACCCCGTCGAGCATCGATCCGGTGGCAGCGCCCAGCGACAGCGAGCTTGCCGCCTGGTTCGAGGAGAACAAGGCCAATTATGCGGCGCCCGAATACCGCAAGATCACCTATGTGAAACTGCAGAACGAGGACATCGCCGATCCCGAGGCGATTTCCGACGACGCCGCGCGCGCCGATTACGAGGCCCGCAAGGACCGCTACACAACAGCCGAGACCCGCACCGTGGACCAGCTGGTGTTTGCCGACCGGGCGGCCGCGGATGCGGCGGCAGCAGCGCTTGTCGCGGGGACGAGTTTTGACGAACTGGTCACGGAACAGGGCCGCAGCGCGGCCGATATCAGGATCGGCTCGTTCAGCAAGGCCGCGATGCCCGACCAGACGCTGGCCGACGCCGCCTTTGCGGTGAGCCAAGCGGGCGGCACGACGCCGGTGGTTGACGGCCAGTTCGGTCCGGTGATCCTGAGGGTCGCCGAGATCACCCCGGAATCCTCACAGAGCTTCGAGGATGTCGAGGCCGAGATCCGCCAGGAGCTGGCGCTCAACCAGGCCGCTCAGGTGCTGCTCGACGTGCACGACGCCTATGAGGACGCCCGCGCCAGTGGCATGACGCTGATCGAGGCTGCGACTCAGCAGAAGCTGTCGCCAGTGACAGTGGAAGCCGTTGACCGCAGCGGCCGGGCGACGGACGGCACGGTGCTGTCAGACCTGCCCGAATCGCAGCAATTGCTGCGCGACGCCTTTGAGGCGGAACCGGGTATCGAAGCTCCGCCGCTGAGCATGGACGATGGAGGCTTCCTCTGGTTTGAAGTGGTTGACGTGACCCCTGCCCGCGACCGCACGCTCGATGAAGTGCGCGATCAGGTTGCCAACGACTGGACCGAGATGAAGACGCTCGAGGCCTTGGGCGCCAAGGCCACGGAATTGAAGGAACGCCTGGAAAAGGGCGCGGACCTCGCCAGTATCGCCGAAGAGCTGTCGGTTGCGGTCGAGACCAAATTCTCGCTCAGCCGCGGCAGCGCCGACGGGGTGTTCGGCGAGGCCGCCGTGGCCTCGGCCTTTTCCGGACCTTCGGGCGTGGTGGCTGTCGCCAATGACGCATCGGGCGACAACAAGATCCTGCTCCAGGTGACATCGGTGAATGACGCGGCGTCGGTGACGGCGGATGCGGTGGGAGCAGACCAGCGCGCCCAGGTGTCGCAGCAGATCGCCGACGACATTCTCGACCAGATGGTGGCGCGGCTGCAGGCCCAATACGGCGTCTCGGTCAACCAGCAACTGGCCGAGCGCGCGCTGGCGTTCTAACCACCGGCAAGGGGGGCCGATCACCATGGCTGATCTCAAGTCATTCATCGCCAAGGCCGCGGGTGGCGAGGCGCTCAACCGGGATGAGGCCCGCCAGGCTTTCAACGTGATGATGTCGGGCGATGCGACGCCCTCGCAGATCGGCGGGTTGCTGATGGCGCTGAGGGTGCGCGGCGAGAGCGTCGACGAGATCGTGGGCGCTGTCAGCGTGATGCGCGAGAAGATGCTGCCGGTCAAAGCGCCGGCGGATGCCATCGACATTGTCGGCACCGGCGGAGACGCCACGGGAACCTACAACGTCTCCACCGCCGCCGCCTTCATTGTGGCGGGCGCAGGCGTCAAGGTGGCCAAGCACGGCAACCGGGCCTTGTCGTCCAAATCCGGGGCTGCGGATTCGCTGGCTGCCCTCGAGGTGTCGCTGGAGCTTGATCCGAAGGGCATATCCGCCTGTATCGAGCAAGCGGGCGTGGGCTTCATGTTCGCGCCTGCGCATCATTCGGCCATGCGCCATGTGGGGCCGAGCCGGGTCGAACTCGGCACACGGACGATCTTCAACCTTCTGGGACCGCTGTCCAATCCGGCGGGCGTGAAGCGGCAGTTGCTCGGCGTGTTTTCGCCGCACTGGCTCATGCCGCTTGCCCATGTGCTGCGCGATCTCGGCTCCGAAACCGTCTGGGTGGTGCATGGCGACGGGCTCGACGAAATGACCACGACCGGGGTGACGCGCGTTGTGGCGCTCGAGAACGGCCAGATCCGGGAATTTGAAATTACACCGGAAGAGCTCGGCCTTGCACGGGTGTCGCTGGATCTTTTGAAGGGCGGCGACGGCGTGGAGAATGCCGCGGCACTCAAGCGTGTGCTTGAAGGCGAGAAGAACGCCTATCGCGACATCGCCATGCTGAACGCGGCGGGTGCGCTGGTGATTGCCGGCAAAGCAGAAGATTTGCGCGACGGTGTGGCTCTTGCAGCCCAATCGATCGACAGCGGCGCGGCCCTTGCCTCGCTTGAGACACTGGTGCGCGTTTCCCGGGCGCATGCGCCGGCGCCGAAGGCGGGTTGAGCACATGAGCGACATTCTTGCGAAGATCGAAGCCTACAAGCGCGACGAGATTGCCGCCGCCAAGGCCGCCATCCCAATGGCCGAGATCGTGGCGCGTGCGCGTGACGCCTCCCCGCCGCGCGGCTTTGTGGCGGCACTTGAGGCCAAGCACGAGGCCGGGGGGTACGCGCTGATTGCCGAAATCAAGAAGGCGAGCCCGTCGAAAGGCCTGATCCGCCCCGATTTCGATCCGCCGGCGCTGGCGAAAGCCTATGAGGCCGGCGGCGCTGCCTGCCTGTCGGTGCTGACCGATGCGCCGTCGTTCCAGGGTGCGCCGGAGTTTCTGACCTCGGCGCGCGACGCCTGCGCCCTGCCCGCGCTGCGCAAGGATTTCATGTTCGAGCCCTACCAGGTGCACGAGGCCCGCGCCTGGGGCGCCGACGCGATCCTGATCATCATGGCCTCGCTCGATGATGATGACGCGAGACGGCTTGAGGACGAGGCGCACGGGCTCGGCATGGCAGCGCTGATCGAGGTGCATGACGAGGCCGAGATGGAGCGGGCGCTGAAGCTCGACAGCCGGTTGATCGGCGTCAACAACCGCAATCTGCGCACCTTCGAGGTGTCGCTCAACGTGTCCGAGCGGCTGGCGGGGATGGTGCCCGAGGGGCGCATTCTGGTGGGCGAAAGCGGGATCAGTTCATTCGAGGACTGCGAGCGGCTGTCGGCAAGCCGCATCAAGACATTTCTGGTGGGCGAGAGCCTAATGCGGCAAGCGGACGTTGCCGCCGCCACGCGGGCGCTGCTGACTGGAAAACCCACGGACGGGACATCGAATGGCAAATGAGAACGAACCGCGGCTGACGCATCTGGCCGCCGATGGCTCGGCCGCCATGGTCGATGTCGGCGACAAGGACGACACGGTGCGCATCGCCGAGGCCGAGGGCTTTGTGCGGATGAAGCCCGAGACGCTTGAGCTGATCCTCCAGGGCAACATGAAGAAGGGCGACGTGATCGGCGCCGCACGGATTGCCGGCATCATGGCGGCCAAGCAGACCGCAAATCTCATTCCCCTCTGCCATCCGCTGGCGCTGACCAGGGTGAGTGTCGAGATCGAGGCCGACGAGGCCCTGCCGGGCTTGCGGGTCCGCACGCTCGCCAAGCTCACCGGCAAGACCGGCGTCGAAATGGAGGCGCTGACGGCGGCGTCGGTGACGTGCCTGACGATCTACGACATGGCCAAGGCCGTGGACCGCGGCATGGAGATCGGCGGCATCCGGGTGCTGGCCAAATCCGGCGGCAAGTCCGGCGACTGGACCATGACTTCCGAAGGAGTGCGCTGATGGCGCTGATGCCGGTTGATGACGCGCTGGCGCGCATTCTTGTGGGCGCCGCTCCCCGCGGTGAGCCCGAGATGCTGCCGCTCAACCAGTGTTTCGACCGTGTGCTGGCGCGGGACCTCGCAGCGCTGCGCACCCATCCACCGTTCGAAGCCTCGGCGATGGACGGATATGCGGTGCGCGCGGCTGACGCGGTGGCCGGCGCAAGGCTCAGGCTTCAGGGCGAATCCGCCGCTGGCCATGGCTATGAAGGCAAGCTTGAACCCTGCTCGGCCATCCGGATCTTTACCGGCGCCCCGGTTCCCGCGGGCGCTGATGCCGTCCTTATCCAGGAAATGACCGAGCGGCTCGACGATGGGACGGTTCGGATCAACGAGGAGGCAGTTCCCGGCCGGCACATCCGCAAGGCAGGCGTCGATTTCGAAACAGGCAAGGTCGGGCTAGAGGCCGGACGCCTGCTTGATGCGGGCGCCATCACCTTTGCCGCGGCGATGAACCACGCCATATTGCCGATCGCGCGCCGGCCGAAAGTGGCGGTTCTCGCCACTGGCGACGAGTTGCGCCTGCCCGGCGAAAGCCTCGGCCCGGACCAGATCATTGCGTCGAACACATTCGGCGTGGCCGCGCTGGCGCACGGCGCGGGCGCCGAGGTGATCGATCTCGGCATTGCGGCCGACCGGCTGGAAGCGCTCAATACCGCGCTTGATTCGGCGATTGCCCAGGACGCCGATGTTCTCGTGACCATCGGCGGCGCCTCGGTGGGCGATCATGATCTGGTCCAGAAGGCGATGCTGGCGCGCGGCATGGCGCTCGATTTCTGGAAGATCGCGATGCGCCCCGGCAAGCCGCTGATGTCGGGCCGCCTGGGCGGAATGCACGTGATCGGGCTGCCCGGAAACCCGGCGTCAAGCCTCGTCTGCGCGCATCTGTTCCTCGAGCCGCTGGTCACACGGCTGGCCGGGCGGCCAGACCCGCAACGGTTCCAAAAGGCAATTCTCGCCAATGAGTTGCCGGAAAATGATCAACGTCAGGATTATCTGCGCGGCGACCTTCAGGTTACCGACAAGGGGCTGATCGCCACGCCGATGGCGCGGCAGGATTCGTCCTTGATGAAAGTGTTCTCCGACGCGCGCTGCCTGATCATCCGACCGCCCTTTGCGCCCGCAGCCAAGGCCGGATCGGTCTGCGATGTGCTGGTTTTGCGCCCCTGATGTTCTTTCATTGTTTCTTTACCCCTTGCGGAACACATATGGAACATGATACCTAGGTTCTGGGTTTGTTTCATACGGCTTTCACGCCGGCCGCAGGGGTGCTGCAACTATGCTGACGCGCAAACAACACGAGCTTCTCCTCTTCATCAACGAGCGGATGAAGGAAAGCGGCATTCCGCCTTCCTTCGACGAGATGAAGGATGCGCTTGATCTGGCGTCCAAATCCGGCATTCACCGGCTGATCACGGCGCTCGAGGAACGCGGCTTCATTCGAAGGCTCCCGAACCGTGCCCGCGCGCTTGAAGTGATCCGACTGCCCGACAGCTATCAGGCCAATCTGCAGCCGCGGCGCGGGTTCTCGCCCAGCGTCATCGAGGGCAGCCTTGGCAAGACTCCGGAGCCGGTGCGCCGCGCCGAGCCCGCCAATGACGAGCCCTCCGAGGTCACCCAGGTGCCGATGATGGGCCGCATCGCCGCCGGCGTACCGATCTCGGCGATCCAGAACAACACCCACAGCATCACCGTTCCATCGGAAATGATCGGCCCGGGCGAGCATTATGCGCTCGAGGTCAAGGGCGATTCGATGATCGAGGCCGGGATCTTCGACGGCGACACGGTGGTGATCCGCAATGTCTCGAGCGCAAGCCCGGGCGACATCATCGTGGCGCTGGTGGACGATGAAGAGGCAACGCTGAAGCGGTTCCGCCGCAAGGGCGCCTCGATTGCGCTTGAAGCGGCCAACCCTGCCTATGAGACCCGCATTTTCGGGCCGGACCGGGTGAAGGTTCAGGGCAAGCTGGTCGGACTGATCCGCCGCTATCATTGAGGGGGTGGGCCTGTCCTGTTGATCCCTGCTGGGACCACCTGGCCCTGTTGATCCCCGCCGGGACCATGGGCGGGCGCCTCGTGCAACCTCAGTTCGGCAGATCATAGCTTCGGCTGCGCCAGTCATAGTAGCGCTGGATGGTCCAGGGACGGATGACGCCTTCAAGTGACGCATCGATAGTGAAGCCGGGCCTCGTGGTGCGGGGATGATCCGGGCTCGCCGTTGAGCGCACCGGAACCGACCTCATGCGGATAGCCAGCGAGCCGGTTACGCGAAGGGTGCGGGAGGTGACAAGCGTGGCGCCCGAGTGGCAGGCGCGCATGCGGACGGGAATGGCGAGTATGACCAGATCCGCCCTGTCGCAAGCCGCGCCAATCAGGGCGGCCTCCCGGATGGCGATGATTTTGGCCCGATGATGAATGGCGGCGCAGATGCCGCGGCTTGCGCAATGGAACCGGGACCGTTCGCCCGCGGCCGAGGCCAGCAACCGGTCGAGGATTTTCGGATCGATAGCCGCGTCGGAGCCTTCGACTTCGGACGTTTGGGCTTCAGAGCCTCGAGCGTCGGATCTCGCGGTTCCGGAGCTTTCGGTTCCTGATCCGGCGGTTCGGGTTTCGGCGGATTTGAGCGAGACCGGCGCGATATGCGGCTTGTCCCTGAGCGCAGTCTGCCATTGCCGGAACAGAAACTCGCTTGGTCTTGCCGCATTGCTGGCAAGCCCCTCCGGACCTGCGAGCGCCACCAGAGCGCCGTCCTCGCTGATCAGGATGTCGGGGCCATGATCCCTGAAAGGCGGCAAGGCAAGCACCGCACCCAACAAGATCAGCGCGAATCCGCCGAGCCGCAGCCAGCTTCTCAGGAACACCAGAAGGATCAAGCCGCCAGACGCGGCCAGGGTCGCCTGCAGCGGGATCTGTCCGACGACGATGTCGCCGCCGAGGCTTTCCACGTATTGCGCCGTCCAGATCACACCTTCAAGCCCCTTGCCCATCAGCCTGAGCGGCCATTCGTCAAGACCGAAGGGCATCAGGAGCAGCGCCAGCACGCCTGCGGGCATCACCACGAAGGTGACGAGCGGCATGGCCAGCACATTGGCCAGAACTCCGTTACCGGCCAGGCGGTGGAAATGGTGGGCAGAGAACAGGCCGGTCGCAAGCCCGGCCACCAGAGCGGTGATCGCCAGGCCAAGAATCGCCTTGACGAACAGGATGATCACCCGGCCCGGCATTGAACCCGCCAGCAGACCGGGCTCGCCCTGTCTGGCGCGTTTGCGCGCAGCCAACACGGCATAGGCCGAGATCAGCGCCGCAGTGGCGGCAAAGGACATCTGGAACCCGGGACCCACCACCGCGGACGGCGTGAGCAGAATGATCGCCATCGCGGCCAGCGCGACATTGCGCATGGTCAGCGCCGGACGGTCGGCCAGCACGGCGACCAGCATGATGACGAGCATCACCCAGGCGCGCTGGGTGGCGACGCTGGCGCCGGAAATCATCAGATAGGCGGTGGCCGCCAGCAAGGCGCCAACGGCGGCGATTTTCTTGACCGGCCAGGCTTCAACCACTGCCGGCGCCGCCGCCAGGGCCGTGCGGATGAGCATGTAGAGCGTCCCAGCGGCAAGCGCCATGTGAAGCCCGGAAATCGCCAGGATATGGGCCAGTCCGGTGGCGCGAAGCGAATCAACGGCCGCCTCGGAGATGCCGCGCCGGTCGGAGACGGCGAGCGTTGCGGCAATGCCGCCGGGATCGCCCGGTAGAACCGAGCGGATCCGTGCCGAGATCTGTTCCCTGACCGTGCGCAAGCCATGCCTGAACGCTTGCAACCGGCTCGGCGGAGGTTGTGCGAGCGGGTCGGCGGCCTGCGGCGCCCGGTAGAAGAAGCCATGCGCGCCGATGCCGTCGATGAACGCCCGGAAGGCAAAATCATAGCCGCCCGGCATCACCGGTCCTGATGGCGAGGACAGCCGCGCCCGGCCCGATATTGCGGCCCCGACCGGCAGCGGCGGATGCGGCGCGCGCGCGACCAGACGGACGCGTTCGGGCGGTCGCCCGAGTTCCGGATCGGCGGTCGAGATCACCCGGATCAGATAACGCACCCTGCCCCCGGCATCGAATTCGCGCGCCTCGACACTTCCGGTGATCCCGGTTGTCACATCCTGGTCGAGCAGCACCGTGCCGGACCGCTGCTCTATACTGCCCGCAATAGCGCCCGCGAACAGGGCCGCGGCAAAGCCTCCGGCGCGGGCGAGGCCGATATGGCGTGCGCCTGCAAACAGCGCCAGGATCAGCGCGACGGCAAAACCGCAAAGCGGGCCCAAAAGCCCTGGATCCCGCTGCGCCCCATAGAACAGTCCGGCGCCCGCACCCATCGCCACCGGCAGAAACAGGAACGCGAGCCCCCGGTCGGCTTCGGTTTCAGCAGCGGCTGTGAGCGCTGTCCAAAGACGGGCTGGAGCGGAACCTGCACGGTCCGACCGCAGCATCACCGGGGTCGTGGCGGTCAGCCTCTGCTGGGGACGAAGCGTCAGATCCGACGGGCCTGCGCCGGGGCGCATCCGCGCGAGGCTCAGGGGCGCTTGAGCCTCGACCGTCTCATGCTCCTGCCTGCTGCGGTTCGCCTGCATCATGCACGCCTCGCTTGAAGCGTCGCAGATTACACCCGGACTTCCACTCAGTGCCACCAAAAATTGCGGGCCGATGGAACGCTAATGCATGTCGCGCTCAAATGTATTCATTTGAGCGATAACGTACATGCATTAAATTAAAAGCTTACAGCGACCTTTGCGCATCCAATTGGATGCGCGGCGCTGTAGGCATATGCAACCTGCACCCCGTCGCATCAGACGCTGGCGCTTCAGCCCGAATCGGACGGTGTAGGGCGATAGCGGCGCGCGCTCAGGCGGCGCCTGCATGTCCCTGCCGCGCCGCACAATTAGCCTTCCGCATAGCTTGGCAGGGTGAGGTAAATCATATAGCTAACCCATGACGGTCATCCAAGGCGTCGGCTTTCAGGCCGGAAGCCTGCTTTTGTGGAAGGACATGCCAATGGCAGACAAGAACGCAAAACTCATCCTGGACGGGAAGGAAATCGAGTTTCCGGTCAAATCCGGATCCATCGGCCCTGACGTTGTCGACATCGCCACCTTGTACAAGCACACCGGGGCTTTTACCTACGATCCGGGCTTCACCTCCACGGCATCCTGCGAATCCAAGATCACCTATATCGACGGCGACGAAGGCATTCTGCTGCACCGCGGCTATCCGATCGACCAATTGGCCGAGCACGGTGATTTCCTGGAAGTCTGCTACCTGCTTCTCTACGGCGAGCTTCCGACGGCAACCCAGAAGGCCGATTTCGACTACCGGGTGACGCGCCATACCATGGTGCATGAACAGATGAGTCGCTTCTTCACCGGCTTCCGCCGCGACGCGCACCCGATGGCCGTGATGTGCGGCTGTGTTGGGGCGCTTTCGGCGTTCTATCATGACTCCACAGACATCACCGATCCGCATCAGCGCATGGTTGCTTCGATGCGCATGATCGCCAAGATGCCGACGCTGGCGGCGATGGCGTTCAAGTACCATATCGGTCAGCCGTTCGTGTATCCGAAGAACGACCTTGATTATGCGGCCAACTTCCTGCGCATGTGCTTTGCCGTGCCGTGCGAGGAGTATGTGGTCAATCCGGTGCTGGCGCGCGCCATGGACCGGATCTTCATCCTGCATGCCGATCACGAGCAGAACGCCTCGACCTCGACCGTGCGTCTCGCCGGCTCGTCGGGCGCCAACCCGTTCGCCTGCATCGCGGCCGGCATCGCCTGCCTCTGGGGTCCCGCCCATGGCGGCGCCAACGAGGCGGCGCTGAACATGCTCTCCGAAATCGGCAGCGTCGACAAGATCCCGGAATTCATCGACCGCGCCAAGGACAAGGACGATCCGTTCCGGCTGATGGGCTTTGGCCACCGGGTCTACAAGAACTACGATCCGCGCGCCAAGATCATGCAGAAGACCTGCCATGAGGTCCTGAGCGAACTCGGTATCAAGGACGATCCGATGCTCGAGGTGGCGATGGAGCTGGAGCGCATCGCGCTGACCGACAGCTATTTCATCGAAAAGAAGCTCTACCCGAACATCGACTTCTATTCGGGCATCACGCTCAAGGCGCTGGGCTTCCCCACCACCATGTTCACGGTGCTGTTCGCACTCGCGCGCACGGTCGGCTGGATCGCGCAGTGGAGCGAGATGATCGAGGATCCGAGCCAGCGCATCGGCCGTCCGCGCCAGCTCTATATCGGCGAGACCTCGCGCGATTATGTGCCGGTGTCCAAGCGCTGAGCCGGAGCACTGGCTCTCGACTTAAGAAAAGGCGCCTTCGGGCGCTTTTTTAATGGATGAAACGCGGGTCTGATCAGCGGCCGATGACGCAGAGCAAGGTCCTGGCAGCGAGCTCGGATGCGGGCTCGCCGGTCTGCATGCGCGACCAGACCAGATCCAGATCCTTGAGCATGGCGGCACGATAGAGCGTGTCGCGGGCCAACTGATCGGCATCGCGCGCCAGACGCGCGGCGCGGACCTGGGCGTCATAATACTCGGGAACAACCACATGACCGGCGATCATGTTGGGAAGCGCCGCGGTCCAGATGGTGATCTTGCGCGACATCAGACGCGCGATCGGATCCAGCCTGTAGCTGGAAATATGCGGCACGCCCGCAAGCGCCAATTCGAGCAGGACCGTCCCCGAGGCGGCAATCGCAACATCGGCCTGGCCGAAAGCTTCCCACTTGGCGGCGTCGCCCGTGACGATCCGGCAGGTGACATCCCAGGCCAGCGCCTCGTCGCGGACCTGGCGTTCGACATTGCCGCCAGCGGGCAGCACGAAGCTCATCGCGGGATTGATTTGTTTGAGGACCCTGGCGGCCTCGCCAAATTCGCGGCCAAGCCGGGCCACCTCACCGCTGCGCGATCCGGGCAGGATCAGGCAGACGGGCGGGGCCGAGGACTGTCCAGAGCTGCGCCGCGCGGCTTGCGCCGCATGGGCAGCGACCAGACCCGGATCGTCCATCAAGCGGTGCCCGACATAGGTCAGCGGCGGGCCGCCGAGGCGGGCCACGATCTCCGGCTCGAACGGAAAGATCGACAGCACATGATCGACATAGGCGTTCATGGCCGGCGCTCGCTCGGGCTTCCAGGCCCAGACCGTGGGACAGACATAATTGATGATCTTGAGGTCGGGCAGCGCTGCGCGCACCTTGCGGGCGACCCGATGGGAAAAATCCGGACTGTCGATAATCACCAGGCAATCGGGCCTTGCCGCAATGATGGCGTCGGCGGTTTGCCTGATGCGCAGGATGAGTTTCGGCAGTTGCTTGATCACGGCCGAAAAGCCGATGATCGACAGTTCCGTGTAATCAAACAGCGAGTTCAGTCCCTGAGCAATCAGATGCTCGCCGCCCACTCCGATGAGGACCGGCTGCTCACCGGTGGCGGTTGCAAGCGCGCGAACCAGCTCTCCGCCGAGGATATCGCCGGAGGGTTCACCGGCAACCACGGCCAGCCTGAGCGCGGTCATGAGCTTGCTCCCTCATCCTGCGGCGCGATGCCGGTGACGAACAGCCCGAGGCGGTCGGCTTCGGCGATCACGCCGTCACGGTCGAGCATCAGGCTGCGTCCGGCCTCGATCGCAATGCCTGCCAGGCCTGCCGCATGGGCGTTGGTCACCGTGCCGGGGCCGATGGACGGCAGATCGGCGCGCTCATCCTGACCCGGCTTGCAGAGCTTGACAAGAACGCCTGCGCGGGCGGCAGGCAATCTGCCCGCGGCCCGCAGATCCGCCACACGGGCGAGCATGGAATCAGTGCCTTCGAGCCCTTCAAGCGCGATCACCCGGCCGCCTACAGAAACTGCCCCCTGCCCGATATCGAGCCGCCCCAGCGCCAGGGCGGCTGTTGCCGCGGCTTTGATATCGGCAAGATCGGCTTTGGTCGGCCGCACCCGGCCGAGCGGACCGGCCGGGCCTAGAAGCCCCGGTGCGACCTGCTGCGCTGCAATGACCTTGACGCCCTCGTTTTCCAGAACGCTGATGGCAAAGCGCAACAGCTTGTCATCGCCGCCCGAAACGACAACACGCAATGCCGTGATAAATCCCCTGAGTGAGCGCCAGGTCGGGCGGATCTCGGCCATATCGGGGCGGCGGCCGATGCCGCCGGCGAGCACGACCGAGCCGATGGAGTGGCGGCGCACATCCCGCGCAAATCCCGCCAGATCAGCAATGCTGATCTCACACTGATCAAAGCCGGACCAATCCTGATCGGCCTCTCCCTTGATCGCGAAAATATAGGGATCGTGCCCGAGATCCCGCGCGGCCTGAGCCACCAGGACCGGGAACCTGCCCTTGCCCGCGAGGATAGCGAGCCGACCGGTGATGTCAGGCGCGCCGGCGGGCAGCGTCATCTGCGTCAGCCCCGCTGGCCCCGGGCAGGCGAAGACAGTGCGCGCTCGCTTTCGGCATCGATGAAGGCGACGATATCGGCCACGGCTGCATTCGTTTCCGCCATTTCGCGCACATGTGTGATGTTCTGCCGGATCGGTGTCGCGGGATCGAAGATCATCTTGTACGCCCGGCGAACGGCATGAATGGCAGGCTTGTCGAAGCCCGAGCGCTGCATGCCGATGATGTTGAGGCCCATCAGCACGCCGGGATTGCCGTTGAGCATGCCGTAGGGAATGACATCATTGCTGACAGCGGCGAGCCCGCCAATGAAGGCATGGTGGCCGATGCGGGTGAACTGGTGCACGGCGGCGCCGCCGCCCATGATCACCCGGTCGCCGATGGTGACATGGCCTGCGAGCATGACATTGTTGGACAGGATGACATTGCTGCCGACATGGCAATCATGGGCCACGTGCGAGTAGGCAAGGAACATCGAATTGTCGCCAACCGTTGTCTGGCCGCCAAAATCCGGCATGCCCGGATGCATGGTCACGCCTTCGCGGATGGTGCATCCCCGGCCGATGATCAGTTCGGTGTCTTCGCCCTTGTAATGGATGTTCTGCGGCGCACAGCCGAGAACGGCGTTGGGATAGATGATGGTCCCCTCGCCGATCGTTGTCGTGCCGTCGATGACGACATGGCTCATAACCCGCACATTGTCGCCAAGCTTCACCTTCGGGCCGATGTGGCAGAACGGGCCGATCTCGACATTCAAACCGATTTTCGCTCCATCCTCGACAATCGCCGAAGGATGAATGCGGTAGGCATGCAGGGTTGCTGCGGGTGCGGTAAAAGTCATTCAGTCTCGCTTTCTGACGGAACCAGCATGGCTCCGATGTCAGCTTCGGCGACCTTGGCGTTGTCGACCATTGCCTCGCAATGGAAGCGCCAGATGTTGCCGCGCTGCTTGGTCTTTGTGACATGGTATTCCAGCCGGTCGCCGGGAATGACCGGCTTGCGGAACTTCGCATTGTCGATCGTCATGAAATAGACAAGCTTGCTTCCGGCCCCGGTCGCGCGCGCGCAGATGGCGCCGGCGGTCTGGGCCATGCCTTCGATGATCAGCACCCCGGGCATGATCGGATTGCCCGGAAAATGACCGGTGAAATGCGGCTCGCTGGCCGTCACGTTCTTGATGCCGATGGCGGAATTGTCGGCATCAATGTCAATGATCTTGTCCACCAGCAGGAACGGGTAGCGGTGCGGCAGCAACTTCATGATGTCGCGAATTCCGGCTGTTTCCAGCGTTGTCTTCGAAGCTTCGGTCATTGCTCCTCGCCACCCTTTTCCATCCTGGCCCTGCCCGTCTTGCCGAAGGCCCGGGCATTGGCATCGGCCACATCTCTCAAAAAGCCGTTCATCGGCCGCGCGGGTATTCCTGCCCAGCGGACATTGGCAGGCACATGGCTTGCAACGCCGCTCATCGCGGCAATCTGGGCGCCATCGCCGATGGTGATATGTCCGTTGACAGCACAGGCGCCGCCAATCATCACGCCGTCACCCAGCGTCGTGCTGCCGGCTATACCGGTCTGGGACACGATAACACAATGACGTCCGATCCGGACATTGTGCGCGATCTGTACCTGATTGTCGATTTTCGTGCCTTCGCCGATCACCGTATCGTCGAGCGCACCGCGGTCAATTGTCGTGGACGCGCCGATTTCAACATGATCCTGGATGATGACCCGGCCGATCTGCGGGATCTTGACCAATCCCCGTGGACCAGCGCTATAGCCAAAGCCATCCTGCCCGATGGAGGCCGAGGGATGGATGATCACGTGATTGCCAATCAGCGCGTGCTGCACCGTGGCCCCGTGGCCGATGTCGCAGTTGCGGCCGATGCGCGTGCCCTCGCCGATGGCCGCGCCCGAGGCAATGACCGTCCCCTCACCAATCTCCGCCCGGGCGCCGACAACCGCTCCGGCTTCGACGATGGCCCCATCCTCGATGATCGCCGAGGGGTGAACTATGGCCGCCTTGGACACACCGGTTGCCGATGTGAAGCGCAACGGACGCATGGCCGAAGGCATGAGTGCCGCGCCTGCGAGGGCAAATGCGGATTGTGGATCGGCTGTGATCAGGGCAGCAACGCCAGCGGGAACTTCAGGGGCGAGTTTTGCCGTCACGAAGACCGCGCCGGCCCGGGAACTTTTCAGTTCTGGCAACGCCTTACGAGCGCTTGCGAAGGTAACATCGCTGGTTCCGGCACGCGACAGCGGCGCTATCGATGTGACAATCCGTCCGGAAAAAGCGGGATTCGCGACTTCAGCTCCGCAACGACCGGAGAGGTCTGAAAGCGAGATGCCTTCATGCGGAGAAAAGAAGCGAATTTTGTCCATAAGGAAACCAAATCGAGAGACCGGGTGGCCATCAGGCCACCCGTGCCGGATCAGAAGCGCGTCGAGGCGCCGAAGCCGAATTTCTTGACGTCGTCGTAGTTTTCCTTGACGACCGGTTCGGCATAATAGACCCGCAAGGGACCAAACGGCGAGGCCCAGGTGATGCCGACGCCCACCGAGGCACGCCAGTCCATGTTGTTGCCAACCAGGGTCTGCCCCCCGAAATCAGCGGCAGAGATGTCATTGCCATAGAGCGTGGCCGCATCGGCGAAGACATTGAAGCGCAGGCCAAGATCACGGGAGACCAGCGGCATCGGTGCGGACACTTCCGCAGAGCCATTGAAATAGGTGGTGCCGCCAGCGGCGCCGACATTGGTGGCGCCACTGAACACACGCGGGCCGATGCCCCTGTTGTCAAAGCCGCGAATGGTTTCCTGACCGATGAACAGATGGTCGAAGACGCGCAGATTGTTGCTGGTGGAGAGAATATGTCCGCCACCCACGCTCAGTTGACCGATCATGTCAGCCTGCTCGGAGATCATCCGGAAATAGCTCGCCTTGGCGGTTGTCTTGAGATAGTCGGAGTCAAATCCGAGACCGGCGTATTCCTGGGTGAACCGGGCCGAAATCCCCTCACGCGGCAGCTTCTGGTCGTCCAGCGTGTTGTAAGTCAAGGTATAGGACAACGCGCCGATCTGGTGACCGCCATTGGCAACTGTACGGGCGACGGCGTTCCGCTCCGGAAGCGATGCGATATTGGCCAGAGTGACGCCGGAATAGCTTGTATCCGAGTATTTGAACGCCGTGCTCAGATAAATCTCTTCGGTAATCGGCGCGCCGATCCTCAGGTTGATGCCCTGGGTTTCGTCCTCAAAGCCCGTGTAGCTCGAATCTTTGGTCTTGAATACATCGAACCCGGCAGCCAGGCGGTAGCCAAGGAAATAGGGCTCGGTGAACGACAAATTGTATTCACGCGTATCCTCTCCGCCGCCGACCGATGCCCGGATAAACTGGCCGCGACCGAGGAAGTTGCGCTCTGTAATGTCAACGCTGGCACTAAAGCCGCCATTGTTGGAATAGCCGCCGCCAACACCGAATTCGCCGGTCGACTGATCCTTGACATCGACAATCAGAACCACGCGGTCAGGCTGCGAACCGGGCTGGGTGGAAATATCGACCGAGGAGAAGAACTTGAGGTCTTCGAGCCGCTTCTTGGCGCGACGGACCAGGACCTGGTTGAAGGCGTCGCCTTCAGACAGATCGAATTCGCGACGGATCACATAGTCGCGGGTGCGGGTGTTGCCGCGGATTTCGATGCGCTCGACATAGGCGCGCGAGCCCTCGTCAACCAGATAGACCACTGAAATGGTGCGGTTGGTGTAATCGCGATCGCCGCGCGGGGTGATGGTGGCGAACGGGTAGCCCTGTGTGGCGACGCGGTCGGAAATCGCGAGAATCGTGTCCTCGACATCCTTGGCGCTGTAGACCGCACCGCTGCGGGTTTCGACCAGGCCCTTGAGCGAGTCCGAATCAATCCCGGGAACGGTGCTCTCGATGCTCACGTCACCGAAAACGTAGCGCTCACCCTCTTCCACCGTGATGGTCACAACATATTCATTGTTGGTTTCATCAAGCTCGGCGAAGGAGGAGATGACGCGGAAATCGGCGTAGCCGCGGTTGTAATAGAACCGGCGCAGCAGCTCTTCATCGGCGCGCAGCTTGTCCTCGTCATAGACATCCTTGCGGGACAGGAACGACAGGAAGCCGGAGCGCTTGGTGGTGATGACATCGGACAGGCGGCCATCGCCGAATGCCTGGTTGCCAACGAAGTTGATCGAGGAAATCTTGGTGCGGTCGCCTTCATTGATCTCAAAGGCGAGATTGACGCGACCGCCCTCGACGGGAACAACGCGGGTGGTCACGACAGCGTCGCTGCGTCCGATGGCTGCATAGGCGTCGCGAATGGCCTGCACATCGGCCTGAATGATGAGATCATTGTAGGCGCCAAGCTGGCGGCTCTGGACAACACCCCTCAGGGCCACGTCCTTGATCTTCTTGTTGCCGTTGAAGACGACCTGATTGATGACCTGGTTCTCTGAAACAGTCACGACCAGAGCCGAGCCGGAGACCATAATCTGAACATCGGAGAACAAGCCGGTCGCAAACAGCCGCTTTACCGATTCGTCGATGTCGTTGTTGTTGAAACTCGAGCCAGGCGTGATCGTCAGATTGCCGCGGACGGTTGATGCGTCGACGCGGGAATTCCCCCTTACGTCGATACGGCTGACGACCGCTGCTTCTGCAATTGCAACCCCGGCAAGCATCGAGACGCCCGCGCCCGTCACAACGATCCCCGCGGTCAGCGCAACTGCTGACACTGCGTTCAAAAACTTTGAACCGGCTTTCATTGATCTTATTACCTTTTTTTACTCGAATGCCCCAAACGGAGACACGCATCGTGAGTCATGACTTGCGCCCGTTTTACCCGCTTTTCATACACAAGCAAGGGACGGAGTTAATTTCTGTTTACTTCCCTCGACGGCGTGGCTGTTTGGCCACGCTTGAGCAATTTCAGGGTTAACAACTGGTTAGCATAGCTCACACCCAGATTTCAACCGATCAGCATCGTAACATCGTTCCAGGTCGCAAAAATCATCAGCGCCAGAACAATCGACAATCCGAACCGGTAGGCCCACTCCTGAGCCACCTCTCCCGGCGGTCGGCCACGCACGGCCTCGATGGCGTAAAACACCAGATGACCGCCATCGAGCATCGGCACCGGCATGAGGTTGAGCAGGCCGATGGACACCGACAGAACCGCCGCAAGCTGAATCAGCGCCATGATGCCGAGTGTCGACATGTCCTTGGAATATTTGGCTACCCTGATCGGGCCGCCCAGCTGATCGGGCTTTTCGCGGCCGCTGATGATGTTGCCGAGATAGCCGACGGTGCGGGTGACAATGTACCAGCTTTGCGCAACGCCCTCGCCGACCGCTTCGATCGGTCCATATTCGCGTACCCTGAAATTGCCTGCGTCAGTGTCGGTCACCACGCCGATGCGGCCGACCTCCATCTTGTTGCCGAAATTGTCGGCAATTTCGGTGCGGACGGGCGTCAGCGTGAGATCCACCAGCTCGCCATTGCGGTCCATGGTCAATGTCATCGGGACTTCCGGGCGCACGCTGACATAGCGCTGCACGTCGTCAAAGATCTCGACCTCGATGCCGTCAATCGCAACGAAACGGTCGCCGGCCAGGATGCCGGCCGCCTCGGCGGCGCTTGCGGGCTGGACGCTGGCGACCACGGGATCGGAGATCATCCGGCCATTGATGCCGAAGGTGACGGAGAAGATCGCAATCGCCAGAATGAAATTGGCAATCGGTCCTGCGGCAACGGTTGCGGCGCGACGCCACAGGGCCGCATTGGGGAAGGATTGCGCCCGCTCGGCCGCGGAGAGCGCCGGCGCACCGGAACCCGAGGGCTGGCTCGCGGCGTTCTCGTCGCCCAGGAACTTGACATAGCCGCCGAGTGGAATCAGCGACACTTTCCAGCGGGTGCCGTGGCGGTCGGTGCGGCCGAAGAGCTCCGGGCCAAAGCCGACGGAAAAGACTTCGGCCTTTATGCCGCACCAGCGCCCGACCAGATAATGCCCCAGCTCGTGGAAGAAGACGACAATGGTCAAGACCAGCAGGAACGGCGGCAAGGCGCTGAGGATGCTTCCTGCCGAGGATGTCAGAAATTCCATAGGGTCGTATCCTTTTGGGACGCGAACAGTCCAGCGCGTCTCATGACGCAAGGCTGTCAGCGCCAGCTTGATTCATACCGCCGGAGGCGACTTCCCCGCTTATAGACCGAGCAACCTTGCCGCAAGCTCGTCCGTCACGCCTGCATGATCCGCCAGCGGCAGAAGATTGCCCAGTACAAAGGCTGCAAATGCGGCAAAGACAAGACCGTCGACCCGGTCCATGACGCCGCCATGGCCGGGGATGATATGGCCGGAATCCTTGGCCCCCAGACGGCGCTTGACCCAGGATTCAAACAGATCGCCAATGATCGACGCCACCACCAGCGCAAAGGCCACCAGAGGGATAGTGACCCCGCCGCCCTGGCGAAAGGCAAGTGCCGTGGCCACACCGGCCCCCACGCCCGCAGCCGCGCCAAAAACCGCGCCCGACCAGGTCTTGCCGGGCGAGATGCGCGGCGCCAGCTTGGGGCCGCCGAGCGCGCGGCCGCAAAACAGCGCCAAAGTGTCAGCGGTCCAGACAATGGCGTAGATGAACAGCATGGCGAACAGGCCGGAGAGGCCATCGCCGCGAATCTCCGCCAGCGCCAGGCCGGCGAAACCGGCATAGAGCACCGCGGTCGCCGACCACAGCCCGCTGCCGCGCTTGACGCCGGCCAGGGTCGCGCCTGCCGCGCCGATGACGATTGCCGCCAGCGCCATCGACGGCAGTGATGTCATGACAAACAGCGCCGTCGCAAGCACCGCCAGCCAGCCGATCGCATTGGCGAGCGGGGCCTTGACCGGCGCGTTGGCCATCGTGGAGAATTCGTAATGCATGGCCAGCATGATGATCACGGCCAGGCTTCTGAACCAGATGCCGCCAGCCCAGGTTGCCGCCAGGACCACGATGCCCAGGACGAGGGCGGAGGCGATCCTGAGCTGCAACTCGCGCGACATCAGGAGCCGACCGCGATGTCGGGCGTTGTCACCGCGCCGAAACGGCGCTCCCGGCGATTGTATTCGGCGAGCGCATCGTAAAACGCACTGCGATCGAAATCCGGCCACAGGCACGGCATGAACACGAATTCCGAGTAGGCCGCCTGCCACAAGAGGAAATTCGACAGCCGCTGCTCGCCGCTTGTCCGGATCACCAGATCCGGATCGGGAATGCCGGTGGTGTCGATATAGGTGGACAGCGTCGCCTCGTTGACGGTTGCCGGATCGATCCGGCCCGAGCGGACCGCTTCGGCGATCGAACGGACGGCGCGGGCCAGTTCGTCGCGCGCGCCGTAATTGAAGGCGATGATCAGGGTGACGCCAGTGTTGCCGCGGGTCCGGTCCTCAGCCTCGTTGAGCAGAGCCCGGATATCGGGCTGGACCGTTTCGCGGCAGCCAATCACCTTGACGCAGACATTCTCGCGATGCAGTTCGGCCAGATCCCTGCGCAGGAAGAACCGCAGGATCCCCATCAGGTCGGAGACCTCGTCCTTCGGGCGGTTCCAGTTTTCAGACGAAAAGGCAAACAGGGTGAGGTAATCGATCCGGGCTTCGGCGGCGGTGCGCACGGCCTCCCTGACACGCTCCACGCCAGCCCGGTGGCCGGCCGTGCGCGGCAGGCCCCGCGCACTGGCCCAGCGACCGTTGCCATCCATGATGATGGCGACATGCCGAGGCATGATTATGGGAGCTTCATGTCGCATTGTTTTGGCCATTTCCCGGTTTGTAACGCGAGTCGCACCTAAACCTGCATGATTTCCTTTTCTTTTTCGACCAGCAAGTGGTCGACCTCCGAGATTGTTTCGTCCGTCATCTTCTGGACCAGGTCGGATTCGCGGCGGCTGTCATCCTGGCTGATGCTGCCGTCCTTTTCCGCCTTCTTGAGCGTGTCCATGCCATCGCGGCGGACATTGCGGATGGCGATGCGGGCATTTTCGGCATAGGTGTGCGAGACCTTGACCAGTTGCTTGCGGCGCTCCTCGTTGAGTTCGGGAAGCGGAATGCGCAGGTTCTGGCCGTCAACGATCGGGTTCAGGCCCAAGTTTGCCTCGCGGATGCCGCGATCGACGGCGCCGACCATCTGCTTGTCCCAGACCGAAACGCCGAGCATGCGCGGCTCGGGCACGGTGACGTTGGCCACCTGGTTGAGCGGCACGCGGGAGCCGTAGGCCTCGACCATGACCGGGTCCAGCACATTGGCTGACGCGCGGCCTGTTCTCAATGATGCGATATCGCTCTTGAAAGCCGCGATTGCGCCTTCCATGCGACGTTTGAGTTCCTTCAAATCAACGCCTTCACTCATCCCCAGTCCTTCCTGCAGAATACCTGCTGTCATTGCGCGGGCAGCACGTCGGGCGCTGCCGGCATCCTAATGATCGCGAACGATGGTCGCGCGGCCTTCGCCGACCATAATCTTGGCGAATGCGCCCTTTTCGTGAATGGAAAAGACAACAATCGGTATGGAGTTCTCACGCGCCAGCGCAACGGCGGCGACATCCATGACGGCAAGCCCCTTGTTGAGCACCTCATCATGGGTCAGCGTGTCAAAACGGGTCGCCTCCGGGTGGAGCTTGGGATCGGCCGAATAGATGCCGTCGACCTGCGTGCCCTTGAGGATCGCCTCTGCGCCCATTTCGGCGGCGCGCAGTGCAGCGGCGGAATCCGTGGTGAAAAACGGGTTGCCGGTGCCGCCGGCGAAGATCACCACCCTGCCCTTTTCGAGATGATGCAGCGCCGCGCGCTGGGAAAAGCTCTGGCAGATTTCCGGCATGGAGATGGCCGAGAGCACTTCGGTATCGACGCCGAGCTTGCGCAGCGAGGTGGCGAGCGCCAGCGCGTTGATCACGGTCGCCAGCATGCCCATGTGGTCGCCGGTGACCCGGTCGCCGCCCTTTGATGCCACGGCGACGCCGCGGAAGATGTTGCCGCCGCCGACAACGACGCCGACTTCGACGTCCATGGCGCGCACTTCGGCGATATCGGCGGCGATGCGATCGGCCACGGCGACATCGATGCCAAACCCCTGGCTGCCCATCATGGCTTCGCCCGAGGCTTTGAGGAGGACGCGCTTAAACAGGGGCTTGGTTGTCATGGAATGGTCCGCATTTCTGTGTCAGGCCCGGATACACGAAGGGCACCGCGTTGTCACGCGATGCCCCGATGGTTTTTCCACAAGTCGTCGTCGGGGCGCCGTCAAAGCGCCTGCGATCAGCCCTTTGCGGCGGCAGCCACTTCAGCTGCAAAATCGCTTTCTTCCTTTTCGATGCCTTCACCGAGCTGGAAACGCACGAAAGCCGTGATCTCGACCGGCGCGCCGGCTTCCTCGGCTGCAGCCTTGACTGCATCGCCGACGGTCTGGTCGGGGTTCATGACGAAGGCCTGCGAGAGCAGCGCCACTTCCTCATAGAACTTGCGCATGCGGCCTTCGACCATCTTTTCGATGATGGCTTCCGGCTTGCCCGATTCGCGGGCCTGTTCGATGAACACGTTGCGCTCGCGGTCGGCGACGGCCGGGTCGACATCATCAGACGTTAGCGCCAGCGGGTTGGTGGCGGCAATGTGCATGGCCACCTGGCGGCCGATGGCGTTGAGCGCGTCGGCATTGCCTGTCGACTTGACGGCGACGAGCACGCCGAGCTTGCCAAGGCCGTCGGCAACCGCGTTGTGCACGTAGCTTGCGACCACGCCGTCCTCGACGGACAACTTGGCGGAGCGGCGGAAGCTCATGTTTTCGCCGATATGGGCGATGGCGTCCTTGACGGTGTCGGTGACCGACTTGCCCGAGGACGGCACGATGGCGGCGCTGATGGCTTCAGCCGAGCCGTCGGTGGTCAGCGCAACGGCTGCGATCGACCGGGCCAGATCCTGGAAGCCGTCGTTGCGGGCAACGAAATCGGTCTCGGAATTGACTTCGACGACGACCGCCGACTTGCCTTCGGAGGCAACGGCGATGAGGCCTTCGGCGGCGGTGCGGCCCGACTTCTTGTCGGCCTTGGCGATGCCCTTGGCGCGCAGCCAGTCGATCGCGGCTTCCATGTCGCCACCCGTTTCGGCAAGCGCCTTCTTGCAGTCCATCATGCCTGCGCCGGTCTTGTCGCGCAGCTCTTTCACCATTGCAGCGGTAATGCTCATAACAGCCTCTTCATTCGTGATGCGTCCGGTCGGGCCTGAACGGCGAAATCGAATCCGGCAACGCTATACGGCATGTCGACCATGCCATTGAAATGTGACAGCCCGGCAAAGCACTCTGGCTCGGCCGGGCCGGTTTGGTCCGAAACCCGGCGTTACGCCTTGGCGGCTTCTTCGGCAGGCGCGGCTTCGGCAGCAGGAGCTGCGGCTTCAGCTTCAGGCGCTGCCTCAAGAGCAGGCTCGACCGGCGCGTCCATGGCGCCGAGATCGACGCCCGATGCACCCTGCTGACGGGCGATGCCGTCGATGCAGGCGCGGCTGATCAGATCGCAATAGAGCGAAATGGCGCGGCTGGCGTCGTCATTGCCCGGGATCGGGTAATCGACAACGTCCGGATCGCAGTTGGAATCGATGATGGCGACCACCGGAATGCCGAGACGCTTGGCTTCCTGGATGGCGATGCCTTCCTTGTTGGTGTCGATCACGAACATCAGGTCGGGCGTGCCGCCCATGTCGCGGATGCCGCCCAGGGCACGGTTGAGCTTTTCACGCTCGCGCTCGAGGTTCAAACGTTCCTTCTTGGTGAAACCCGAAGATTCCGACGCCAGGATCTCGTCGAGCTTGCGCAGACGCTGGATCGAGTGCGAAATCGTCTTCCAGTTGGTCAGCATGCCGCCGAGCCAACGGGCGTTGACGTAATACTGCGCCGAACGGGCTGCAGCATCGGCAACGATTTCGGAAGCCTGACGCTTGGTGCCGACGAACAGCACGCGGCCGCCCTTGGACACGGTGTCGGAAACCAGCTTCAATGCCACGTTGAGCATCGGAACGGTCTGGCCGAGGTCGAGAATGTGAAGATTGTTGCGCGCACCAAAGATGTACGGCTTCATTTTCGGGTTCCAGCGGTGAGTCTGGTGGCCGAAGTGGACGCCTGCTTCAAGCAGCTGGCGCATGGAAAAATCAGGCAATGCCATGCCTTGTACTCCTGTTTCCGGTTGAACCTCCGCGGGGCGTGAGCGCTCAAGCGCCACCGGCGGACTGACCCGGATTTCTCCCGGATCACCCCATGCCCCACGTGTGGAATAGGCGTCGCTTACAGGCAATGGGCCGGTATTGCAAGCGCGAAGGCGCGGAAAGCGCGGCAGCGGCCGCCACCCGACCCACCCCTGCCAGCCGGATCAGCCGTCAACCGGCACGGTCCATTGTGCGATGTCGTCGCGTTCGCCGATGAGCGCCAGGCCGTGGGCGATGGAGATCAATTCGCCGCCGGACTCGATGCGGCTCGCCTCGAAGCGCTCGGTGAAGATGCGGCGCACGGCGGGCACGAAGGAGGTGCCGCCGGTGAGGAAGATCCGGTCGACGTCGGCTGCCCGGGTTTGGGTCTTGTCCAGCACCTCGTCGAGCGCTTCGGTGATCCGCGCCAGATCGCCCGAGATCCAGGCTTCGAAATCGCTGCGCCTGACCGGCTTCTCGCCGGCCGGGCCGAGCGGCGCGAAGCGGAACCCGGCCTCGTCCTGTGACGACAGCGCCATCTTGGCGGACGAGACGGCCTGGTGCAGCAGATAGCCCTCGTCATGCTCGATCAGGTCGATGAACAGTTCGAGCTTGTCCGGCTCGACAGCCTGGCGCACCAGCGCCTTGAGGCTAGCGAATTCCTTCGTTGTCTTGAAGATCGACAGCTGGTTCCAGCGCGAGAAGTTGCGGTAGTAGCTGTCGGGCACATCAAGCTTCTTGCCGAAGCTCATGAACTGGCTGCCCTTTCCGATCTCGGGGGCGACCAGGTGTTCGATAATGCGGGCGTCGAACTGGTCGCCTGCTATGCCCGCGCCGGACTGGCCGAGCGGCGTGACACGCATGCGCCCGGCTACCGTCTCGAACCGGATCAGCGAAAAATCGCTGGTGCCGCCGCCGAAATCGGCCACCAGCACGGTGGCGTCGTGCTTGAGGTTCCGGGCGAAATAGAAGGCCGCGGCGACCGGCTCATAGACATAGTGCAGTTCGGGAAAGCCCAGGCGGCCGAGCGCCTCGCTGTAGCGGCGCATGGCGAGATTGGAGTCCGGGTTCGCACCGGCGAAATGCACCGGCCGGCCGGTGACGATGCGCCTTGCGGCGTCGGGCCAGTTGTCGCCGGCATAGGCCTGCAACCGCTTGAGGAAGACCTCCATCAGGTCCTCGAACTGGAAACGGCGGGCATGCACGAACGTACCCTGGAACAGGGCTGACGCCGCGAAGGTCTTGATGGATTGCAGATAGCGGCACTCGCCCGGATTGGCGATGAAGGCAGCGATGGCCGCCTGGCCTGCTTCCACCTGCAGGGCGCTGGCGCCCAGGTGCGGATCCTTGATGAAGGACAGCGCGGTGCGCATGGTGTCACTGGATCCGGCCGGCGAGGTGAAGCTGATCGAGGCGGTGTCGGCGCCCTCGCCCGCTTGCGCCAGCACCGTGTTGGTCGTGCCGAAATCGAGCCCGAGCGCGGTTGCCATGGCGGGACCTCATCTTGTCTTCGGGTGAAACAGGTGAAGGGCGGCGCTGATGCAGGGCCGCCGCAAAGAGCGGCCGTCATGCCATAGGCTGGCGTCACAGTCCATCAGTCGATCCGGGAAAATCCCGCAAGCCCGGTTCACAGCCCTGGCCAGGATCGGCCAGAACTCCTGGACACTTACGCCAGATTCCGCACGCTACGATGCATGGTCCGGGTGTTCGAGGGCATCAAAGCAGGGCGTGAGCCGCAGGCGCGTGAAGCCCTCAAAGGCCCTTGCGTAGTCGGCCAGCAGCTTCTTGCGCGCAGCGGTGACCGGACAGGTGGGAATCAGCACCAGATCGGTTTGCGCCAGCATCTGGGCTTCCGCGTCAGTCAGCGGCAGCACCGTCCGGAACGGATCGCCGCCGATCGAGACACCCCTGGCCGGCGTGCGGCCCATGATGGCGGGGATCGGATTGGCAAAATCCCGCAGATCGATGGTTTCATAGCGGATTCCGAGGCCCGCTTCGCGCGCGCGGATCGCCGCGATCACATCATCCATGGCCTGCAACACATTGACCTGAAACTGATGATCGAAATAGAGCCAGTAGACCGGCAGGATGTTCGCGTCGGCGTAGTTTTCATAGGTCTCGCGACCGGCGGCGATGATCGGACGGGACTTTTCCGCGGCCTCCAGCGTCAGCGATTTCGTGCGGAAACTCATCGCCGCGGGCAGATGCTCGGTATCGAGGGAAACGTCCCTGATCGACGAGGCGGCTGCGTGGGCGGCAGAGTGCAGAACCTTCGTGACCGCCGGCAGCGCCACAAGGGCGATGAGGAAGACCAGCGGCGAGAGCCTGGCGCGCCGGGCGGGTTCGGTTCCCAGGAACAGCACCACCAGCAACGGCCACAGCGAGATGAAGGCGGCGCTGCCGAAATTCTGCGATTCGAACAGGATGTTGGCTACGATCAGCGTGCCGGCCCAGATCCAGTCCTGATCCAGACGGTTGGTCGCGGGGCTGCGGGCAAAATTCCGGTCGAATCCGGCCACCAGATTGTCGCCGCCCCGCCAGCGCGCCAGAAGCAGATAGGCAGCCAGCAGCGAGGCCGCGAAGATGACGTCGAACCGGGCGGTGCCGGTGGTCATGATGCGGCTGAGCAGTTCCGAACTGTTGTCGCCGACCAGCCTGAAAACCGAGGCCAGGTAGGCCGAGACGACACCGGTGCCGAATTCGAGCAGGGCTGTAGACGTCAGGCACAGTGCGGCAACGCCGAGAGACGCGCGCAATCCGATCCGGCGGGTCAACAAGGCGACGGCGAGAATCATGCCGGCGGCGAGGAAGGCGTTGATCTTGATGAAGGCGAGTGCGAGCAGCAGGACCGACACCAGCACCACCAGGGTCACCTGGGACCGCACGAAAAACAGGCTGGCTGTCAGCAGGTAGAGCAGCACCGCGCTGTGCCGGTTGTAATAGGCAAAGCCATCGACGCCGGGAAAGGCGTTCCAGGACGTGTCGTTGAAGGGCAGGATGGAAAACAGCAGATAGGGCAAGAGCAGCGCAAAGGCCGTGCCCGCCCCCCGTTCGAGCGCGTGCCAGCAGATGCAGGCGATAACCGGCACGGTCACGAGCATCAGGCTCCACTGGATGGCGAACACCACATTGCCGTCGGGAAACAGGCTGCTCAGGGCGTTGAACAGCACGTAGTTCAGCGGGCCGACCGGCGCGTGGAAATCCCGGTAGATATCCTGCCCGACCGCCATCCGGTGGGCGCCATCAATGTAGATGTAGGTGTCCCAGAAGCTCTCCCCCATCGGAAGCGCAACCGGAAAGGACAGAAGTCCCGCGAGAGCAACGAGGAAGGCGGCCAGGACCCCATAGACATGAAGATGATGGTGTCTTGTCAGTCCGTTCATCGTCGGCCCCCGCCCGTTGATGCCCCGTTGCCTCAAGGCAAAGCCTCAGAACAAGACACTTGAGGCGTTGGGTCTTGTTACTGAAACTCCCGGTTTTGGTCCACACGCGGTTGGGTTCACGGTTAACGCTGGATCCGCCGGGAACCGCGGCGCTACGGGCGAAATGGCGCCCGCAACAGCAGTATGTCCCGTTGACAAAGGCCGAGGTTTTGCTTCCGGCAGGCCGCGACGCAAATAGCCATAGAAAGGCTCTGCACACTCATCGGATGCGCAGCGCGGCTGACCTTAAAGTAAAAAAAATGCCTTTTGCTCAAACGAACCTGTGCGCGGAACACATCATTCCGGGCAGGGTTCGGCCTCGTACATGTCGAGCTGGGCCAGACGGCCTTCGAGCACGAAGTCACCATAATCCATGGTCAGATCGCGGGTGACGCCGTTCTCGTAGAGCTTGAAGGCGATGGAGTAGACCGGCAGGCCGTCGCCTTCGGCTTCCTCTTCGAAATAGGACATCGACACCGGCCAGTAGGCGTGATCGGCGAGATCGCCTGCCCGCTCGGCTTCCGTGTCGCCGCCTTCGACTGTTTCCTTTTCACCGAGGATGGTGGTGGTGATCATCGCCTGGTCGCCCTCATCGGAGCCGTCATAGATGCGCGATTCGTAAAAACGCTCGCCGCCGCGGGCCTTGTCGATCATCTCGATCATGTGTTCGGTGGGGAAATGCGCAGGCGCGATGTCGAGCGCGAGTTCTTCGGGTTGTTCGATCTTGACGGCCAGTCCATTGCCAGCGGCTTCGGCCGAGCCGCGGATCTCGTGGTCCAGTTTCTGGTTGACGAAGGAGCGCGTGACAAACCGGAAGGTCTGGTTGCGGATGTCCTCGAAGGTGGTGGTCTGCTGGTCGGTGACGCGGGAGTCATCGCCCGTGGAGATCTCGGTGACAAAGCGGAAGCTGACGGTGTAGCCCTCGCAGGCCGAACCGCCGAATTCATAGACCATGCGGCCAACCATTCCGGTTATGCCGGACCGCTCGGACGCGTCCTTGAGACTGAGATCGTAGACCGCGCGGTGGGCGGCCAGACCTTCGCCTCCGGCGCGACCCACGGTCCCTGCCCCGGCGAGCGCCGGCGAGGCTATTGGCGCAACGGCCGCTACGGCCAGCGACGCAATTACAAGCATGCGCATCAGGTTTTCTCCTGTCGAATCCATCTTTGATGTTATATGACCGGCTACGGCAAAAGCGAGGCGGAACTTCATACAAACGCGAATTCGCCGCATGAGCCTTCACCGAGCCTGATATGGAGCGTCTTACATGACCGATAGTGTTGAGTCCCGCCTTGCAGCCCGCAACATCACCCTTCCCGAAGCCGCAGCACCTGCCGCCAATTACCTTCCCTATGTGATTTCCGGCTCGCTGCTGTTCGTCTCCGGGCAATTGCCGATCGAGGGCGGCGCGCTGGCGGTCAAGGGCCTGCTCGGCCGCGATGTCGATGTCGCAACCGCGCAAAGGGCCGCGGAACTGTGCGCGATCAATATTCTGGCGCAGGCCAAGGCGGCGCTTGATGGTGATCTGGAGCGCATTGTGAGGGTGGTCAAGCTGGGCGGTTTCGTCGCCTCCGAACCCTCCTTCACAGACCAGCACCTGGTCATCAACGGCGCATCCAACCTGATTGCCGAAATCCTGGGCGATGCAGGAAAGCACGCCCGCGCCGCCGTCGGCGTGGCCTCGCTCCCGCTCAACGCCGCCGTCGAAGTCGACGCGATCATCGAGATCCGGTGACATCGGCATGAGTGACAAGCGCAAGGATCTGGGCTGGCTCACTGCCCGCCCCATCGCCCATCGCGGCTACCACGACATGAACCAGAGCATCTGGGAGAACACGAAAAGCGCGTTTACCCGGGCGATCGAGGCCAATTATGCCATCGAATGCGACGTTCACATCGCCACCGACGGCGTGCCGGTTGTGTTCCATGATGATGATCTGGAGCGGCTCTGCGGGCTGAAGGGCGACGTGCGGGAACGGACCTCGCAGGAACTGGCGCAATTGCGGGTCGGCGGAACGGCCGACGGCGTGATGTCGCTGCCGGCCCTGTTCAAGCTGGTCAAGGGGCAGGTGCCGCTGGTCGTCGAACTCAAGGGCAGGCCCGGCGAGGATGACGGCTTTGCCGATGCGGTGGTCGAGTGCCTGGAAAGCTATGACGGACCGGTGGCGCTGATGAGTTTCGACGACCGGCTGCTGCGCGACCTGAAGGCCGCCGGCGCTTCCTGTCCACTCGGCCTGACGGCGGAAGGGGTGAAGCCGGAAAGATTCTTCGCCCATGAAGACGCGATGAATCTCGGCCTCGATTTCATGTCCTACTGCGTGCACCATTTGCCCAACGCCTTCGTCACGGCCCAGCGCAGCCGGGGAGTCCCGATCATCACCTGGACGGTGCGGGATCAGCCGGCGCGGCAACTCACCCGCCAACATGCCGATCAGATGACGTTCGAGGGCTTCGACCCCGACACCACCGAAGACGCGTGACCTTGCCATTCGGTGCTGCGATCATAAGTGGATGGTCAGCGTGTCGGCGGTCTCAGGCTGGGGAACAGGCACGGCACGGGGCGATGCGCGGAACGGGATCTCATGACTGCTGACCACACAGAGCATACGCTGTCGACCATTGAGGGCATGGCGGCGGTCACGGCCGCCGACTGGAGCGGGCTTGGCGGCGCCGCGCGGGCTTCACAGTCTGATTCAGGTGGTTGCGGGATTGAGTCCGGAACTATCTATAACCCCTTCGTCAGTCACGCTTTTCTGTCATCGCTCGAGGACTCCGGATCGGTCACGGCCGAGACCGGCTGGCTGCCGCGGCACATCGTGCTGCGCGCGCCCGACGGCTCGCTTGAAGGCGCGCTGCCGGCCTATATCAAGAGCCATTCGATGGGTGAGTATGTGTTCGACCATGCCTGGGCCGATGCATTCACGCGGGCGGGCGGGCGCTATTATCCGAAGCTGCAATGCTCCGCGCCGTTCACGCCCGCCACCGGTCCGCGGCTGATGGTGCGGCCGGGTCCGGGCGAGGACCCGCGCCGGCGGGCGCTCGCAGCCGGCGGACGGGCGCTGTGCACGCAGCTCGGCCTGTCCTCGGTGCATGCCACGTTCGTGCCGGAGGCCGAGATCCCGGCCTTCGAGGCGGAAGGCTATCTGCACCGCACCGACCAGCAGTTCCATTTCCAGAACCCGGGCTATGGCAGCTACGAGGATTTTCTCGACACGCTGGCGTCGCGCAAACGCAAGCAGTTGAAGAAGGAACGCAAGGCTGCACTCGAGAACGACATTAGCATCGAATGGCTGACCGGCAGCGACCTGACCGAAGAGATCTGGGACATCTTCTACGAGTTCTACATCGACACCGGCGGGCGCAAATGGGGGCGGCCGTATCTGACCCGCGCCTTCTTCTCGATGATCGGCGACCGCATGGCCGAAGACGTGCTGCTGGTGATGGCGCGGCGCGGCGGCCGGTATGTCGCGGGCGCGATCAATTTCATCGGCGGCGACTGTCTCTATGGCCGGCACTGGGGCTGCGTCGAGGATCACCCGTTCCTGCATTTCGAGGTCTGCTATCACCAGGCGATCGATTTCGCCATCGCCAGGGGCCTCGCCCGGGTCGAGGCCGGCGCCCAGGGCGAGCACAAGCTGGCGCGCGGCTATCTGCCGGCCACCACCCATTCGGCGCATTACATCGATCATCCTGGACTGAGGCGCGCGGTGGCAGATTATCTCGACCGCGAGCGCCGCGACGTGGAACAGATCGGCGAAATGCTGAGGGATCATGGACCGTTCCGCAAGGGCGGCGGCGAGGCGGACAAGCCAGACGGCTGAGTGGTCCTGCCTGCGGCGTGTGCCCGGCTTGACCCGGGGGCGAAGCCCGTTACAAACACATCAACCGACACTCACCCGGAGATCCCCCGATGACCGAGCCCTATGACAACGGCAATGTGTTTGCAAAGATCCTGCGCGGCGAATTGCCGGCTGAGCGGCTCTACGAGGACGATCAGACGCTTGTGATCATGGACATCATGCCGCGCGGAGACGGCCATTGCCTGGTGATCCCCAAGACCGCCGCGCGCAACATTCTCGATGTCGAGCCAACCAGCCTCTCGGCCGTGATGGCGACGACGCAGCATATGGCGCGCGCGGTGATGAAGGCCTTTGGTGCCGATGGCGTGACCATCCAGCAGTTCAACGAGCCGGCTGGCGGCCAGGTGGTGTTTCACCTGCATGTGCATGTGATCCCGCGCTTTGACGGCGTGGCGATGAAGCCGCACACCGGCACGATGGAGGATGCGGGCGTGCTCAAGGTCAATGCGGACAAGATCCGCGCGGCGCTGGGCTGAGGTCTCTTCTGCCAGAGCAGCCGTCCGGCGTCAGATCCGCGCCAGCAGCTCGGCCTTCTTGGCCTGGTATTCGCCATCGGTGAGGATGCCCTTGGCGTGAAGCGCGGCCAGGCGCTCGATCTTGGCGAAAATATCCGTTTCTTGCACTGTTTCAGCAGCAGCCGGTTTCGACGGCTCCGGCATGTCCACGGGCGCCGGCTCGGTCTCGGGTTCCCGATGTTCGGGCTGTTCAGCGGCCTTGTGCGCTGCGCCGGCTCCGGAAGGCATTCTCTGAAGCGCTTCCGAAAGCTTCGGGGTCCGGGCGCGGGTGCCGTTTTCGCTGTCGGACATATCGATTTCGCGCAGATCCGTGAGTTTGACCAGGCCATGCTGCGAGGTGAAGCTGAGCGACTGGTCGCCCGATTGCTGCTGCGCGAAACCACCGACGCGATGATCGCCGGTGTCATAGACCTTGACCGTGCCGTCGCCTATATCGATGGCCAGCCGCCGTGTCTCGGGGAACCAGGCGTAGCGCATGCGGTTCTGGGCGCCGGTCGAGGCTGCATGACCAAGATCGCCGGGCCACCAGTTGCCTGATGCGTTGCCCGATGAACCGTTCGAGACGAACAGGCTGACACGATCGCCCTGGGACTGGGTCTGAGATGAAAAGGCCGAGGGCAGATGCAGGGGCGAAGACTGGCGCATCAGTTCCGCGACATCGGTGCAGATCGCGTCGACCCTGGCTTTCAGCGTGGTATTGAACATGTCGCCGACCATGGTCATGCCGCCCATGGACCATTGTCCCATGCCGCCGAGCTCGGGGTGATTGAACTGCGCCAGAGCTCCCTGCCCGGCGATCAGAGCGGTCAGCACGTGTTCGACGGCCTCGGGGCTGACGCCATGCCGGCTGGCGATCCGGTCAAGGGCCTGGCGTCCGGCTTCGGTCAATTCGGTCAAGGGATGACCCTCCTCAGTCCGGTTGCGAGATCGAGGCGCAGGACGCGCGGGCGCCCCGGCTGGTAATCATCTGTTTACAACTGATGGGCGCGGACGCAAAGGCTCCAAGCCGACAATACGCGCACTTGTCCCGACAGCTGGCGCTGCAAAACCCCGATCTACCGGAAATGCAACGACTCAGTGCGCCAGAAGTTCCGCGACCTGGCGGCTGATTTCCGGCGCCAGAATGACGCCGGGATGAGCCACCGCGAGACAAAGCCCGTCAACATCCTGGGCCGTGGAGACCAGCGGACGGCCATCCGCCACGAATGGGCGCAGGCCGATCTCGACTTTTTCGACGCGAGGGTTTTCCATGCCGGGAAAAAACCGCCTTACCTTTGACAGCACATCACTGGCCAGTTCCTGCTTCTCCTGATCATCATCGCCAGGTTTAACGCTGCAGGCCGCAACCAGATCGCCATTGGCGCGGGAGCGGATTTCGATGCCGCCGCCATCCACCACATGGGAGAGCCTGCCCGCATTAACACCCAGTGTGACCAGCGCCGAAGGCGATGTGGTGATGCCGTGATCGGGCATGACGCCTGCTACGATGTCCGCACTGCCGGCGCCGGCCGCCACGATCACGCGGTCCGCGGCGATGATCCGGTCGGAAACCCTGACGCCCGTGACCCGACCGCCTTCGGCTTCGAGCGAGAGGACTTCTTGAGCAAGGATGATGTCAGTGCCGCTGTCGCTCGCAGCGCGGAGCAGCGTTACACAGGCATGACTGACATCTACGGCTTTTTCGCGGGGAAAATGGGCTGCGAGAGCCGGCGGTTTGGCAATCATCGGCTCGAGTTCGGTAACATCGGCGGCGCCGAGCAGCCGCACCGTGCTGCCTCTGTCAGCGTGCCTGTCCGCCCAGTCGAGGGTTTCATCTTCACTTGCACCCCACACTATTGCGCCCTTGCATGGCGCAAGCAGGCGACCTCCGAATTCCCGGTCAAGGGCGGTGTAATCGTCGATTGCCTGCAGCCGCTGCCGGTAAAGATCCTCCGGGAGATCCGGATCCCCCGCCGCGGTGGTGATCCATCCGAAGGACGCGGCGCTGACCCCGAGCCCGGGGGCTTCTCCCGACTCGATGAGGGTGACTTTCGCGCCGGTCCGGCTGAGGCGATGGGCAATGCAGGCTCCGACAATTCCTGCGCCGATGATGATGATGCTGTGTGAGGCCATGTACCGCGTTCCGAACTAAAGTGCTTTTCTATAGGCGATTTCGTGTTCCGGAATAAGACAATGGCGGACACTGTCTCCACCTGTCCATTTTCGCGGGCAGCGAAGCCCCGCGCGGCTTTGCCTTGCTTTGGCAACAATGCCGGTTCATGAGCGAAGAATACCCGTTTTCGCGAGGCCACCATGCAGACCGCCCTCATTCTCATGACGATCCTTGGCTGTGACGACAGCGCCACGCAATGCCACTATGTCGAGATGCTGGACCAGCGCTGGGCAACGATCCAGGAATGCGACGCAAGCTCGGAAGAAAAGCTCCAGCTCTATTCGAACATCAATTATCCCGTGGTGGTGGCTGTGTGCCAGACGCCGGAGGATAGCGGCGTGGCGGAACATGGCGGAGAACCGGTGCATGTTCCGAGCACTGCGACAGAATCCGCGTCACGGTCTGGAGCCTCACCGGAAATACCGCGGCCGAAGGCGGATATTCCCGAACCGGTGATCGCCGCCGCGGCGGCGTCTGGCTCCCCAGCCGATGCACACGCCGAGGCGGGAATCGCGGCGCGGGCGTTCACCCGCTTCAAGGACGCGCTGCCCGAAGCCGACACCCTGAAGGCGATCGTCGCCGAACCCGTGCATGTGGTCACCGACAGCTATTCGTGGGTGGCGCGGCGCTTTTAAAAAAAATAGCCTGGCGGTCAGCCAAGCAGGAATTGGCCGCCGATCAGCAAGGCCAGCGCGGTAACGATGCCGACCCAGGTCCGTTTTCCAGCCATGAGAAACGCCGCGAAACCGGCGGTGACCGCGCCAATGCGCAACGCCAGCGGGACATTGGCGAGTTCTCCCGTCGGGTAGATGATCAGCTTGGCGATGACGGCGGCGAGCAATGCGGTGGCGACCGCGCGGACCCAGGTGAGTGCAGCGGAATCCTGCTGGAGCCTGTTGCCGACCAGCACGCCGATCCAGCGCCACATGTCGGTGGCGAGCCATCCGGCGATGGCGATGAAGACATAGGGCCACCACCAGGTGTCGAATGTGGCGTAGCCAATCATGAGCTTGATCTGCCTTTCCAGACACGATCAGCGAAAAAGGCCAGCGTCCCGCCGACGACGCCGGCATATAAAATGTCGAATTCCGGCGCGACCTGGTGGAACATCGGCCCGAGCGCCAGGCCGAAGACCATGGCGATGTGCCCTGCCCGGTCACGCGTCGAGGCCCAGATCGAGGTGAGGAAATAGACCGGGGTGAGGAAGAACAGCGCACCCGCAAGCATCGCCGGAAGATTGGAGACGGTGGAGTAGATCACCGCCACAAGCAGGATGTTGGCGCTGGTGACGGTGATGCCGAAGCCCGCGAAGAACGCCACGCGATGCTCGCGCGGAACATCTCGGATCCGCTCCATGGTGAAAACATAGGCGGTGATTGCGATGAAGTGCGACAGCAGCAGCAAGAGCCAGGTCGGGGTTTTCTCAGTGCGGATTTCAGGAATCAGCGCCGCCACCATCGGCATCAGCCGGATCGAGGACAGCGCCACCGTGAGGAAGGCGGCGGGCAGCGAGGCGCCGGCGATGATCGAGCCGACCAGCAGCACCTTGGCAGGCAGCGCCCAGATCATCCCGGTCATGAACACGGTCTGGCCAAAGGGAATGCCGGCTTCGACCGCAAAGCCGCAGAAGCCGACAAAGGCGCTCATCAGAATGATGGCCGGTAACGAGGTGATGCCGCGCGCGCCCTTGAAGAACCAATGGACGTCGCGCTTGGCGGACAAAGTGCTCATGGTCTTTTGTTAGAGGCTTTGCGCGGGGCTGCAAACTGTTTTTGGCGCAAGGCAGAGGCCGCAGTTTCGCATTTCTGAAGCGCATATGGCAAAACACCCCGGCGTGAACCGGGGTGTCTGGGGAGTGGACCGAGATGTGAGCGCTACTTCTTGCGCGGCACCTTGGGGACGGCGCTTGACGGTTTTTTCAATGCGGGCCGTTCCGCCAGGTCGACTGCGGCTTCCGCGGGTTTGGACGCATCTGGCTGCTGTTTCGGGGCTTTGGGGTCCTTGCCCTCCGACGGCTTCTCCGCGGTCTTGGCTGTCTTGGCCTTGGCCGGCGCGCGCTTCTTCGCGGGCGCCTTCTCCTTCTTCGGCTTGACCGGAACTTCGGCCGGGATCGCCTCGAGGATCAGGCCACTGGTTCCATTCTTGTCGCCGACGGTGACCCTGACCGTGCCGCCATGCTTGAGCTTGCCGAACAGCAATTCATTGGCAAGCTCCTTCTTAATGTGCTCCTGAATCACCCGGCCCAGTGGCCGCGCACCCATGCGTTCGTCATAGCCTTTCTCGGCAAGCCAGGTGATAGCGTCTTCGCCGAGATCGAAGGTAACGTTGCGCTCGGCAAGCTGGGCTTCAAGCTGCATGACGAATTTCTGCACCACCATGTGGATGACCTGCGTCGGCAGGCTTCCAAACGGGATAATGGCGTCGAGGCGGTTGCGGAACTCCGGCGTGAACAGCCGGTTGATCGCCTCCATGTCGTCGCCTTCACGCTTGGACGAGCCGAAGCCGATGGCGGCCTTGGCTGCGTCGGCGGCGCCGGCATTGGTGGTCATGATCAGGATGACATTGCGGAAATCGATCTTCTTGCCGTTGTGATCGGTGAGCGAGCCGTGATCCATCACCTGCAACAGAATGTTGAACAGGTCCGGATGGGCCTTCTCGATCTCGTCGAGCAGCAGCACGCTGTAGGGATGCTGGTCGACGCCGTCGGTCAGAAGTCCGCCCTGGTCGAAGCCGACATAGCCCGGAGGCGCGCCGATGAGCCGTGAGACGGTGTGCCGCTCCATGTATTCGGACATGTCAAAGCGCAGCAGTTCGACGCCGAGCGAGGCAGCAAGCTGCTTGGCGACTTCGGTCTTGCCGACGCCGGTGGGGCCGGAGAACAGATAGGAGCCGATCGGCTTGTCGGGTTCGCGCAGACCCGCGCGCGCCAACCGGATCGCCGCCGTCAGTGCATCGATGGCGGTGTCCTGGCCATAGACGACGGAGCGCAGTTCCTTGTCGAGATTGGCGAGAACCGTCTCGTCATCCTTCGACACCGTCTTGGCCGGAATCCGCGCCATGGTGGCGATGGTTTTCTCGATCTCGACGTCGGTCAGGATCTTCTTCCGCTCCTTTTCAGGCAGCAGCATCTGGGCCGCGCCCGACTCATCAATCACGTCGATTGCCTTGTCGGGCAACTTGCGATCGGTGATGTAGCGCGCCGACAACTCGACGGCGGCCTTGATCGCCTCGTCGGTGTAGCCGACCTTGTGATACTCCTCGAAATAGGGCTTCAGGCCCTTGAGGATCTCGATGGCGTCGGGGATCGTGGGTTCGGCCACGTCGATCTTCTGGAAGCGACGCACCAGGGCCCGGTCCTTTTCGAAGAACTGCCGGTATTCCTTGTAGGTGGTCGAGCCGATGCAGCGGATCGCGCCGGACGACAGGGCGGGTTTCAAGAGGTTGGAGGCGTCCATCGCCCCGCCGGATGTGGCGCCGGCGCCAATGACGGTGTGGATCTCGTCGATGAACAGCACAGCACCGGGCAGATCCTCGAGTTCCTTGACCACCTGCTTCAGGCGCTCCTCGAAATCACCGCGGTAGCGGGTGCCGGCCAGAAGCGAGCCCATGTCGAGCGAATAGATCACCGCATCCGACAGCACGTCGGGCACATCGCCCTCGACAATGCGCTTGGCGAGGCCCTCGGCAATCGCAGTCTTACCGACGCCGGGATCGCCCACATAGAGCGGATTGTTCTTGGAACGGCGGCAGAGGATCTGGATGGTCCGGTTGACCTCTTCCATGCGGCCGATCAACGGATCGATCCGGCCGGTCTTGGCCTTTTCGTTGAGATTGACGCAATAGGCGGTGAGCGCGTCCTGGCCCTTTTTCTTGCCGCCCTCCTCATTCACTGAATCCGGCTTGACGGAATCGGGCTCGGGCTCTTCCGACGAGCCGCGCACGGGGCGGGCTTCCTCGGCGCCGGGGCGCTTGGCAATGCCGTGGGAGATGAAATTGACCGCGTCGTAGCGGGTCATTTCCTGCTCCTGAAGGAAATAGGCGGCATGGCTTTCGCGCTCGGCAAAGATCGCCACCAGCACGTTGGCGCCGGTGACTTCCTCGCGACCGGATGACTGCACATGGATGACGGCACGCTGGATAACACGCTGGAACCCGGATGTGGGCTTGGAATCCTCGTCATAGCCGGTGATCAGGTTGCCGAGTTCCTTGTCGACATAATCGCTGACCGTGCGGCGCAGTTCTTCAAGGTCAACATTGCAGGCGCCCATGACTGCGGCGGCGTCGGGATCCTCGATCAAGGCCAGCAACAGATGCTCGAGCGTGGCATATTCATGATGCCGCTCGTTGGCATAGGTCAGCGCCTGATGGATCGCCTTTTCGAGACTGTGTGAAAAGCTAGGCACGTTAAAGTCCTCATTTCTTTTCCATCACGCATTGCAGCGGATGATGATTTTCGCGGGCGAAATCCATGACCTGGGTCACTTTGGTTTCAGCCACCTCGTAGGTGAATACGCCGCACTCTCCGACCCCGTGATTGTGGACATGCAGCATGATGCGCGTGGCCTGTTCCCGGTCCTTCTGGAAAAAACGCTCAAGCACATGGATCACAAACTCCATCGGGGTGTAGTCGTCATTCAGCAGAAGCACCCGGTACAGGCTTGGCTTCTTCACCTGAGGCTTGGTCCGGGTAATGACGGAAGTTCCCCTGTCAGGGCCTCCGCCTCCGGTTTTCTTGTCCGCCTGTAAGCGTGTCCGGTTCGCGCTGTCGTTCACTCTGGCCACTTCCTGTCATTCCCAACCGGTGCACCGCACAACGACGCACCAGACATTGTCCTTAACTTAGTCTTTCCTGCGAGGATTTTAAGCCCCCTTGTGGAGGGAAGAAAGAGATTTCCCGCCAAGACTCGAAACACGAAAAACCCGGCCGCATGAAGATACGACCGGGTCTTTATCATTTCAGGCATTCGCCGCGCTGAACAGGCGGCGACTTAATTTCAGGCAGATACCTTGGCGGCGGCCGTTTCGAAAGGCTTGTAGGCTTCCTTGGCCAGATCGGCGTAAAGTTCGCCCATCTTGGTGGCCTGGGCTACAAAGGTCTCGTAAGCGGACTTCGCATAGTCGGTCTGAATTTCGATGGCCTTGTCGAGGCTCTTGGCCGAAGCCAGCTTCTCGGCGGCGGCTGCACCGTCTTCATAGGACTTCTTGGAATATTCGGTAGCTTCAGCAGCAATCTGCTGGAAACCCTTGGTCATCGACGAAACCGTGGTCAGCATGCTGTCCATGGCTTCTTTGCTCATTTTCGAAGTGCTGTCAAAGTTCATCATGTCGCAAATCCTGTTGGTTGGAAGGTGGTGAGTCACACTTAGGTGCACTGCACAAGATTGTCAAGAAAATTGTGCAGTGCACCCTAAACCCTCAAGCCGGCATTTTCGCCCTGCTGGACCCAGATTGAGACAGGCTCAAGTCAGTTCCGCACACATATCCGGTCGCCCGCGGAAAGGAATGGTTCATCATAAACGGATTGGTAAGGACGTGTGACTAGGATCCGACACATTGGCTGTTCAAAGGATGCAGGCAGTCACCACCCTTCACCCGTCAGTTCATGAGTGAGTTACCGTGCACCAGAGTAAATCGAGTTTCGTTTCCCGCCTTGCCACCGTTCCCGCACTTGCCTTCCGCGTGGCTGCCCTGATCGGCATTGCCATGGCGCTGGGAACCGCGCCGGCAGCCGCGAACCCGAAATATGCGGGCATCGTCATTGACGCCAAGACCGGAAAGACACTCTACGCCCACGAGGCGGACCAGCAGCGCTATCCGGCGTCGCTGACCAAGATGATGACCTTGTACATGATCTTCGAGGCGCTGGAACGCGGCAAGGTCAAGCTCGATACGCGGGTCAAGTTTTCCGCCAATGCCGCCAAGGAGCCACCCACCAAGATCGGTATCGGCGCCGGCAAATCGGTCACGGTCGAGCAGATCATCTATTCGCTGGTGACAAAGTCGGCCAATGACGCCTCGACGGCAATCGCCGAGCATCTGGGTGGCTCGGAAGCCAAATTCGCCAGCATGATGACCGCCAAGGCCCGCTCGCTCGGCATGAGCAAGACCACGTTCCGCAATGCCCACGGACTGCCGAACTCAGGTCAGGTGACCACTGCCCGCGACATGGCCAAACTCGGTATTGCGCTTCGCGAGCACTATCCGCGCCAGTACAAGTATTTTTCTGCCCGGTCGTTCAAACTCGGCGGCAGCACGTTCGGCAACCACAACCGGCTGCTCGGCACCGTGCGCGGCGTTGACGGCATCAAGACCGGCTATATCCGTTCGTCGGGGTTTAATCTTGTAACCTCGGTGGTTGATCGCGACCGTTCGATCGTCGCCGTCGTCATGGGCGGGCGAACCGGCGCGAGCCGCAATGCGCAGATGAAGGATCTTATCTCGCGGTATCTGCTCAAGGCCTCAACCCGCGGCAGCGGCAATCTGATTGCCCGTGGCGCCGTGTCCAATATGGAAGTCGCCTCGAGCGCGTTCGAACTGCCCAGGGTCGGCCCGATTCCGGAGCGCCGGCATGACGGCGATGCCCGGATTGCGCTCGCCTACGCCGCCCCCACGCCTGCTCCGGTTGTCGGACGCGAGGCGCTGGCGAAGTCGTTGCAGGCCCAGAAAATCGCAATTCCGATTCCCGCCCCGGCGCTTGTGCCGCCGATGCCGGTGGACACGGGTGCGGCTGATTCAATCGACCCGGTGACCACCGCATCGACGGCTTCCATGAGCGGCTGGATGATCCAGATCGGCGCAACGCCCGATCGCGACTCGGCGCTGAAGCTGCTGGCCCGCGCGCAAAACCAGGGCGTCAAGGCGCTGAACGGCGCCGAACCCTTCACGATGGCCTATGCGGCAAACAATGGACAGCTTTACCGGGCCCGTTTCGGCGGATTTGACGGTCAGGCATCTGCGGCAAGCGCCTGCAAGGCCCTAGAAAAGAAAGGGTTTGCCTGCTGGGCAACCGCCAACTGATCCGCAGCGCCTGTTTTGCGTTGCGGCCGGAAGTCCCAATTCCGGAAATATCCACGTTTTTTGTACTGCGTATTCGGGGAAATCAGTCATGTCGACTCAAGAGAACAGCCTTGGCCTCATTAATCCGGCCGGCAAGAAACGTCGAACCGCCCGCATCGGGATGCATCCGCTTCATGAGGCGGCGATGCGCCTCGCGGATCTCGGCTTCACTCGCCCCCGCAGCAAGACCAAGGATCTCGTAGGCCTCCTTCTGTGTCATGGCGCCCGTGCCTGGCGCAGCGCCCAGCCCCGCGTCCTCCTCCGTATCAAAGCCGGCACGCCAGTCGGGCATGCGGCGGTCAAGATACGCCTCCAGTAGTCCCAGGCTTTCGGCGTCCCGCGACAGCTCGGAATGCAGCTGGATGAGCTCCGCCTCCTCCAGCGCATTGAGTTCCTGGCCTTCGAAACTGCCGGCAAGGACGAGGCCGTTCATTTCGCCGGTGTCGAGATCCAGCGCCATTTCCAGCGCCGCCGAGCGGACGTAGGACTGGCCTCCGGGCTGGCGCGTGGCGCGCGAGGCGCTGCGGGCGCGGCTGAACAGCATCAGCGAAAAAGCCAGCAACGGCACACCGAGACCGGCACGGCCAATCAACGTCATGATCAGGCCCACTGCGGCCATCATCGCCGGAAGCGCATAGCGCAGCGTGGCGGCAATCGCCGTCGGCCTCACGCTCACCAGCGCGGCGAGCACAGCAAGCAGGAGAAGAAGTCCACCGAAAAACACTGCGATCGGGCTCATCAACGCTTGGCTCCCTTGTCCCCGGGTTGCCCCTTGCCGCCGGTCTTTACCGGACCCATCTGCCCGAGCAGCAGCGTTGCCGCCGCCCCGCCGGCTTTCTCGAGCGCCGGACGACCGCCGGTGGCGTAGGTCGCCACCGCGCGCAGCAAGGCCGCGAGTTCGGCTGCGGCATTGTGATCGAAGCGGACATAGGCGCCGCCGGTGACGCGGGCGATTTCGCGAAACCCCAGCGCTGCGGCGGGATCGTGGCCTTCATGAAACATGAAGCACGGGACCTTGCGCAGCGCCAGTTCGCCCGCAATCACGGCCAGTTTGTCGATGTCTTCCTCCATGGCGTCGCCGATATAGACCAGCGCGCTCACGGGCCGCGACTTTGCCTCATCGGCGACATGGCGCAGAACCCTGCCGATCTGGGTCTGGCCGCCGCGGCAGTCGATCCGGGTCATGAGGTTGGCCAGCTGGGTGGTGTCAGTGACCCAGCGCGAAGCGCGGCACTCGCCAAGGCCGCGGAAATACACCAGCTGGACCGAGAGTTGCGCCGTCTTTCCCACCGCACCGAACATCTCCGCCTGCAATTTGCAGGCGCTGTCCCAGGTCGGCTGGCGGCTCATGGTGGCGTCGAGCGCAAAGGCCAGTCGCCCCGATCCCGCCGCACCCGGGACAAGGGACTTTGCGGCGCTCAGAAAGGCGGCGATCTCGGAGCGGGAGGACGCCGGCGCGCTGTCAGGAACAGTCGCGCCGCTCCTTGAAATCGCCTTGTCGGGTCCGGTCTTGTCTTTGGCCATCGTGGACGTGTCTACCCTTGGACTGAATTGCGAGCCCCGGTGACGGCTGGTCAGCACGCCTTGACCCGGAGCCTATGTGGTCAATGTGGCGTTTTGCGCAACGAACACAAGAGCCCCGCGGCTGCATGCCGCTCTACAGAAGCCCGAGACCCGCCAGTTCCCGCTTGAGTTCGGCGGGAAGATCGCCGCCGTCCGTACCGGATACGCCGAAATCCGGCGGCGCATCGTTCGGATCAAGATAGCGCCAGCCTTGAAACGGCCGCCGCGGCGCCCAGGATGTTTCGTGCAACACCGGCTCAAGCACCAGATTGCAGCGGGAAACACCATCGGCATCGATGAACGGGCGAATGTCGAGAAAGCGCTGCCGGGCCTGGATGTTGCCCTTGATCACCCAGTACAGAGAACCGCCATCGATGAGTTCGGCGGCGCGCTTGGGGAGCATGCGGGTGGTGTGGAACTGCTCGGGCGACTGTCCGGCAGCCTTCATCGCCGCCAGCCGGCGCGCGATCCAGTCCTGCAGGTCCTCGACGCTTTCGGCGCCGACGCAGAGTTTGAGAAGGTGTAGAGCCATTCGGGATACTTCGGGCGCGCGGCGCGACGGGTCAACCCGGCACGGTCCGATTAATGATGCCGTCCACAGGCTCAACAGCGATCTACCGGCTCAGCACTCCACCACATTGACCGCGAGACCGCCGGTGGAGGTTTCCTTGTAGCGCTCGTTCATGTCGAGGCCGGTCTGCCGCATGGTCTCGATGCAGGCGTCGAGCGGGACGAAATGGGTGCCGTCGCCCTTCATTGCCAGTGACGCAGCGGTGACCGCCTTGACCGCGCCCAGCGCATTGCGCTCGATGCAGGGCACCTGCACCAGCCCCCCGACCGGGTCGCAGGTCATGCCGAGATGATGCTCCAGCGCGATTTCGGCCGCATTCTCGATCTGCTCGGGCGTTCCGCCCATGACCGCAGCAAGGCCCGCCGCCGACATCGCGGCCGCAGACCCCACTTCGCCCTGACAGCCGACCTCGGCGCCCGAGATCGAGGCATTGTGCTTGATGATGCCGCCGATTGCGGCGGCGGTGAGCAAGTAATCGCGCACGGCTTGCTGGTCGGCGCCGTCGTGGAATTGCAGCACATAGCGGATGGTGGCGGGGATCACGCCGGCGGCGCCATTGGTGGGCGCTGTGACCACGCGCCCGCCAGAAGCGTTCTCCTCGTTGACTGCCATGGCGTAGACGCTCAGCCAGTCATTGGCGAGCAGCGGATTGCGCCGGTTCTGACGCCACTCATCCTGCAGCTTGTCATGCAGGATGCGGGCGCGGCGGCGCACCTTGAGGCCGCCCGGCATGATGCCCTCGCCGCCCAGTCCCCGGTCGATACAGGCGCTCATCGCGGTCCAGATCCGGTCGAGGCCAGCATCAAGCTCCTCGCGGCTCATCTGGCTTTCCTCGTTGGCGCGCTTCATCTGCGAGATGGAAAGGCCTGAGCGCGCCGCCATGGCGAGCATCTGTTTGGCGTTGGCGAAGGGATAGGGCACGGGCTTGCCGGCGTCCTGCTTGCGGTTGTTCTTCATCGCCGCAAGTTCGGTGTCGGTGACGACGAAACCACCGCCGACAGAGTAGTAGATCCGGCGCAGCAGCATGGCGCCGTCGCGGTCAAAGGCTGTGAAGGTCATGCCGTTGGCGTGACCGGGCAAGGGGGTCTTCTTGTCAAAGACGAGATCCGTCTTCGGATCGAAATCATAGTGCGGATGGCCGGGGGGACTGACCTTGCGGCTCTTTTCGACACTTGCGATAATGCCGTCCATCAGGTCAGGGTCGACCTGGTCAGGCAGTTCGCCGGTGAGGCCGAGCACCACCGCCCTGCCCGTCCCGTGGCCAATCCCGGTGAACGCCAGCGACCCGTGCAGGCTGACCTTGATGCCCGCCACCCTGGCGCCGGCCGGACGCGGCCAGTCATTGCCCGCAATCTCGTCCAGAAACCGCACCGCCGCCGACATCGGCCCCATGGTGTGGGAACTTGATGGCCCGACGCCGATCTTGAACACGTCAAAGACTGAAAGGAACATGGGGGGCGGATTCTCCAGTGACGATCGCACTTTACATGCGCATCCAAGGCCAGGCCGTCAATTCCCCGACCTGCCATGCCGCTCAAACGACAGCGCCAGGACCATAAAGAAAAACAGCGCCGACCGGTCCGGTCAGGCGCTGCCTTGTCTAATTGTACTTCTGTCTTATTGCACGTTCGCTCAGATGCCGCCGAAAAGGTAGGCCAGTGCGAGAATTCCCGAAAAACCGATCACTGCGCGGGCGGTGATGCCCCAGCATGATTTCTGTACGGTATCTTCCATGGTTACTCCGGTTGATGTGGCAATATCAGGCCGCGTCATCCCTTCGGACTCGCTCGGCGCAGAGCCGGGTGTTTAACGAAGCAGTAATCTTTTCGCAACTGCGAAAACGGCGAATCGGTGGCAGATTATTCACAGCAGTCATTCGCCTTGCACATGGCTCCATATGAAATCAAGGACTTGCCGGAAAACCTTCGAATCACGCTTCCGGCCTGCATCCACAATTTGACCACAAGAGTTATAAAATGGTTACCAGAGCGACGTTGCAGAAGGCTTTGCCAAGTGCCGTCGGGCATGCCAAAAGCACGTCATGACCAACTATGATTATCTGGCGATCGCCTGGTTCGCGCTGTCCTGGTTCGTGTTCTCGCTGGCGTCGAACAATCACCTGCCAATCCGGCGGGTGAGCCTGACCACGGCAATGAACCAGCACCGCACGCGCTGGATGCACGTGGCCGCGCGACGCGACCTGAGGATGATCGACACCGCGATCATGGCGGGACTGCAGAACGGCACCGCGTTCTTTGCCTCCACCACGATCTTCGCCATCGGCGGATGTTTCGCGCTGCTTGGCGCCACCGAGCGGGTGCTGGCGATTGCCGATGATCTGCCCATTCCGCTCGACTCCGACCCGGCCGCGTTTGAGCTCAAGGTGTTCGGGCTGATCGCGATCTTCGCCTATGCGTTCTTCAAGTTCGGCTGGTCCTACCGGCTGTTCAACTACTCCTCGATCCTGTTCGGCGCGATCCCGATGAAAGCCGACCTGCCCGACGACCATAAGGAACTCGATGCCGCCGCCAACCGGGCCGCATCGCTCAATATCCTGGCCGGGCGGCATTTCAACGCCGGGCTCAGGGCCATCTTCCTGTCGATCGGATATCTCGGCTGGTTTGCCGGACCATTTGTGCTGATGGGCTCGACGACGCTGGTGATTCTGGTGCTGCTCAGACGTCAGTTCTTCTCGAATGCGCGCACCGCGATCCTGAAGGACACCATCCTGCCGTGACACAACCGACCTCTCCCCGACCGGTTCCGGGCGCGGCGGCGCTGCGCGCGGCCATCCTTGATCTTCTCAACGCCGCCGGTCCCGGCAAGAGCATCAGCCCGTTTGACGCCGCGCGCGCCCTTGTCGGATCGGATGAGAAGCAATGGAGCCGGCTGATGAAGCCGCTGCGCGCTGTTGCGGTCGACATGGCCAAGGCCGGCGAAGTTGAAATCCGCCGCAAGGGCAAGATTGTGGACCCGGCCGGCTTTCGCGGCGTCTACCGCCTTGCCCTCCCCGGTCTTGAGCCAGGCCAAGACACCGCATGAGCCCGGTTCAGAAGCTGCGCGCGCCGACCCGGCTGGATATGGCGCTGATGCTGTTGACCGCGCTGATCTGGGCGTCGGCTTTCGTGGCGATCCGCGTCGCGGTGCCGGAAGCCGGGCCTGTCTGGCTGGCCGCGATCCGCGTCGGCCTCGGCTTTGTCGTGCTGCTGCCTTACGCGATCTGGCGCGGCATGGTGTGGCCGTCGTCGCGCCGACAATGGATCCTGATCGGCGGCATGGCTGTGCTCAACATGGTGATCCCGTTTTCGCTGCTAGCATGGGCCGGGAAAACGCTCGACGCCGGCGTGCTGTCGCTGCTGATGGGGACCGGGCCATTCTTGGCGCTGATCGGCAGCCACATCATGACCGATGACGACCGTCTCACGCCACGGAAACTGGTCTCGGTCACCCTGGGTTTCGCGGGCATCCTGATCGTGGTCGGGCCAAGCGCTGTGGCGGGACTTGGCGCGGGGTCGCTTGAGGCCAAGCTCGCAGCTCTTGGCGCGTCGCTTTGTTATGTGACGGCGGGGCTCCTGATCCGCAAGATCGAGATGCCGCCGGTGCGTCTGGCCTGCCTGGCCCTGGGCCTGGGAACGGCGGCGCTCATCCCGATCGCGTTGATAACCTCGGGCGCTCCGCCTACGGGCTTGAGTGCGACCACAATGGCGGCCCTGGTGTATCTCGGCGTGTTTCCCACCGGTCTCGCCTATATCCTGCGCTTCCACCTGATCCGCACCATCGGCTATTCGAGGTTCTCGCTGTCGATCAACCTGATCCCGGTTTTTGGCGTGGCGCTGGGCGTTCTGCTTCTTGGCGAACCGCTGTCCCTGACCTTGATCGCAGCCCTCGCCTTGGTGCTGGCCGGGCTGTTTGTTGCCGGAGGTGGAAAGCGTCCGTCCTTGCCCGAGACAGGCGGCAGCGCTTAGCCCAGCCCGGCGGGTGAAGAACCCAGTCCACTGACTGGAAACTTCACACGGCCGGCCTTTCCAAGATGCATCGGGCCACGCTTTTGCTAGGGTTCGAGCTGTGAGTCGGCGACACCAGCCACGCAAGTTGCAGGGAGAGATCAAGGTGAGTGACGCTTCCGGCAAAGGATTGCCGATGCAGAAAACCGGGCGGCGGATCGAAATGCTCGACCTCGCCCGCGGACTGGCGCTGTTTGCCATGGCGAGCTACCATTTCTCCTGGGATCTTGAGCAGTTCGGCTATCTTGAACCGGCCACGACCACGACGGGATTGTTCAAGCTCTATGCCAGGTCGATTGCTGGAAGCTTTCTGTTCCTGGCCGGCGTCAGCCTGATGCTGGCGCATGGCTCCGGGCTGCGGCCACGGGCCTTTGCCAAGCGCCTGGCCATGGTTGGCGGGGCAGCGGCGCTGATCACGCTGGTCACGATTTTCGCTACGCCTGACAGTTTCATCTATTTCGGGATCCTGCATTCGATTGCCGCGGCAAGCGTGATCGGCGTCGCGTTCCTGCGGCTGCCGGGGCTGGTCACCATTCTCGCCGGGGTGGCTTGCCTCGTGCTGCCGCAAGTCTACCGCGACGCGTTTTTCAATCCGGCCTGGATCAACTGGATCGGCCTCTACACAATTCCCCCGCGATCCAATGATTTCGTGCCGCTGATGCCCTGGCTCGGGCCGTTTCTCATCGGCATGGGATGCACAAAGATCGCAATGACAACAGGCGTGACCGCACGGCTTGCCGCAATGGGCGCCGACACCCACGCTGCGTCGCGCGTCACGCGGTTTTGCGGGCGTCACAGTCTGGCCTTTTATCTGGTGCATCAACCGGTGCTGATAGCGCTGGTCTGGACCGTATCGCTGGTAGCGCCTCCAGCACCTGTCGACCCGCTGCCTGGGTTTGTCGCCGAGTGTGAAACCGGATGCGGCGCAGACAACGGCGCCGAATTCTGTAGGCGGTTTTGCGAATGCGTCACCGATGAGTTGCTTTCCAAGGGACTGTTCACCCCCTTTGTGGCGGGCGACATCACCCCTGATACGGATCCGCGCATACCGGCCATCGCCGAGCAGTGCACGGCGTTGTCAGCCGAGCCGTAAGCCATTACCGTGTCACACAATAATGACCTATGGCCCGCCGTATTTAAGGAGCCGATCCGCATGAACCCCTATCGGGCGAGACCGAACCATATTCCATGGCCGCCGCTCCTGCTTGTCGGACTGAGCCTGGCGGCGATCGGGTTGAACCTCGGCGTGCCGATGCCGCTGATGCTCCCTGGCGCGAGGATGCTCGGCGGCGTGCTGATCGGCGCGGCGATCGGCATCGACCTGTGGGCCATGAGAACACTGCACGAGGCCCGCACCACCATATTGCCCAATCGCGGATCAAGTCACCTCGTCACCCACGGACCGTTCAGCTACAGCCGCAACCCGATCTATCTCGCCAACATGGTGCTGATGATCGGCATCGGATTTCTCTCTTTGAATGCCTGGTTCTTGGTGCTGGCCGTCATCAACGGAATTCTGACCCATTTTCTCGCGGTCAGGCGCGAGGAGAACCATCTCATCGCCAAATTCGGATATCAGTTCGAAACCTATTGCCGAAAGGTCCGGCGCTGGATCTGAAGCGCGTCCTGCAGCAATTGCACTGGCTTCCGGCAGTCGAATCGACACTCCACGTCAGAAGCGCGAAAGCTTCCTTGAAATCCTGCATTCGGACATGCCTGCATCACAAGCAGCGCGGCCGGAGAGCATTTGTTAAAGTTTTAATAAACTCCTTAATCGGTTCTTACGATGACCAAGCATATTCTTCGTACTGAAAATTGAGATGGAAGTGTCCGCGCTGAAATGACGGCTTCATGGTCAGACAAGCGATCATTCCATTGATTTTCCGGGAGGCACAAATGACGTTAGTGTTCGATCAGGTATCCCTGAGGAAAGTGGCTTCATTCATGTATGATGAAGAACCGCGCTTCCCGTTCAAGGCTACGCAAAACGTGGCGCATATCCAGTATTCCCGCCGCAATCTTTCCTACATCATGACCCAGCGGTGTGCACTCAGACACATAGCGCGGTCGGGCGCGATCATCGAGCTTGCGGACTGTGTTGAACCACCGGATGCCCTGACGCTGGATCTGCCAGACGCCAATGCAGGCAAGATCGGCTGCATAAGATGGGGCAAGAATTCAGCCGTTTCCCGGAACGACAAGATCTCAATCCGGCTCCGGTTTCTGAAACTGCTTACAGAGCGGCAACTGGCGAGCGTTCTTGCGCACAGCACCCTGATTGAACAGGATAACAACCTCACCTTTCTCACATAGAAAGGTGCCGCAAGCCAGGCGCCCAGCGCTGTCCGGATCAGGTGTTGACACCGATTTCGGCGAGACGGGTCAGGCAGGACTCCTCGATATTGTCGAGCTCCACCAGCGTTTCCTCGATATCCTTGCGCTTCTGGCGCAGGTCCTCGCGTTTTTCCTCCACCTTGCGCATCAACAGCCGCAACTGCCCGGCTTCGCCCGGCGGATCCTTGTAGACCTGAATGATCTCGCGGATTTCGGCAACGGTGAAGCCGATGCGGCGGCCGCGCAGGATTTCCTGGATCAGCCGCCGGTCAGCCGAGCGAAACAGCCGGGTACGGCCGCGACGCTCGGGCTGGATCAGCCCCTCGTCCTCGTAAAAGCGCAAGGTCCGGGTTGAAATGCCGAATTCGCGCGTCAACTCGGTGATGGTGTAATACTTGTCCAATTGCGGATCGTTCCTGGAGACATGCGTGGCGACTTACGCTTACGTATAAGTCAATATTAGCCGCGTGACCACCGCAAGGCGCCGGATTTCATGTGAATGACAACCACCAGCCGGCCAGTCCGAGGAACGCGAAAAAGCCGACGACATCGGTCACGGTGGTGACAAACACCGCCGAGGCGATCGCCGGGTCGGCGCCGACCTTGTCGAGAAGCAGCGGCAACAAAATGCCGGCCAGCGCTGCCGCCAGCATGTTGATGATCATGGCCGCGGCAATGATGCCGCCAAGACCCGGGCTCGCAAACCAGGCGCCAGCGACCAAGCCGATGATCACCGCGAACAGCACGCCGTTGATCAAGCCGACGGCGGCCTCGCGCCGGATGATGCGGCCGGCATTGTAGATGTCGAGATCGCGCGTCGCGAGCGCGCGCACGGTCACGGTCATGGTCTGGGTGCCGGCATTGCCGCCCATCGAGGCCACGATCGGCATCAGCACCGCGAGCGCCACCATCTGCTCGATGGTTGCGTCAAAAAGCGCGATGACGCCGGAGGCCAGAATGGCGGTGGCGAGATTGAGCAGAAGCCAGCTGAAGCGCGAGCGCACGGTGGACAGAATGCTGTCGGAGAGCTCTTCGTCGCCGACGCCGCCGAGCCGCTTGATGTCCTCGTCGGCTTCCTGGTGGATAACGTCGACCACGTCATCAATGGTCAGCACACCCACCAGCCGTTCGTTCTCGTCCACCACGGCGGCGGAGAGAAGGTCATACTGTTCAAACAGCTGGGCTGCTTCTTCCTGGTCCATTTCGGCGTCGATGCGATAGCGCGCCTCATCCATCACCTCCTCGATCCGGACCAGGCGCTTGGTGCGCAGGATGCGGTCAAGATCGACGGAGCCAACCAGCTTGAATGTCGGGTCGATGACGAAGATCTGGCTGAAACTGTCGGGCAGATCCTCCTCGTCACGCATGTAGTCAATGGTCTGACCGACCGTCCAGAACGGCGGAACCGCGACAAATTCGGTCTGCATGCGCCGGCCGGCGGTGTCTTCCGGATAGTCGAGCGAGCGGCGCAGCCGCACCCGTTCGGTGAATGGCAGCGCCGCCAGAATTTCCTTCTGATCGGCCTCGTCAAGGTCTTCGAGAATGTAGACCGCGTCATCGGAATCGAGCTCGCCCAGAGCCTCGGCGATCTTGGCATTTGGAAGCGCCTCGATGATCTCAAGACGGATTGCCTCGTCAACCTCGGTCAGGGACGCGAAATCGAAATCATCGCCAAGCAGGGCTACAAGTGCGCGACGCTGCGCCGCGTTGATGGATTCGAGCAGGTCGCCCAGTTCGGATTCGTGCAGGCGAACCACGTGTTCGCGCAGGAACAGCGTATCGCGGTCAGCGATCGCCGCGCCAATCGCGGCCAGATAATCCTTCCGGATCGACCCGTCCTCGCCATAGATCTCGTCATTGTCCATCGCACCCGGGGACTGGGGCATGATGATGTCTTCGTCGCGGTCGGCGGGATCTGTCATGGCCAGGGCTCGCGGATGGATGACGTCTGCCTGGATCGAATCGGCAAACAGGTTTCAGGTGTGGATGGCGTGGGACATCATAGGTGCTTTCGCAGATGCACACAAAGCGTCGCCGGTGCGTATTCGCACAGGTCTTTGTGTTTAATTCAAGCCAGTTCCGAAGGACAGGCGTTTTTTGGCGGCAACTGGTTTGCGATTGTATCCGCAAGACCAAACAAAGCGCCGGCGATGGTTCGCGGCGTGACGCCGGTTTGGAAATCGACCGAAGACGGACTCGAGCCAAGACTTGCACGAAACTTGCGTCACATCTATTGGCTGTAGACAGCCAGCTAAGAATCATTGAATTTCAATGAGACAACCATCGTCGAACCAGTAATGCAGTCGTGTGATTTGAGTTCTTTTGGTATTAACTCCTATCAGGACGCACAAATGACCCATGCAATTCGACTGGCAAAACTCCAGAAAATCCACTCCGAAAAAGCGCCTCAGATTATCCGGCTGGCCTCGGACAGCAACATTTCAAATCGGCGTAAGCAACTGATCTACGGTTGCTTGAACAATATGTGCCAGATCTCGGCCCGTCTGTTCGGCGACATCTCATCAGTCCCAGGCAATTATGACTTGCTTGAAGAAGCGGCGGAACTCGACAAGGCGCTGTTGCAGCTGCGCAGCCTGGTCGGCAGCCAGATTTCCGTGAGACTTCAGCAAGCCGCCTGACCGGCTCGAAAGTGCGTCAGGCGACGCTCATGTCGTTGCGATGACTTTCCGAACAGCGCGGCAGCCGCTCCGGGGCGAGCTTGAGAATGGCTTCCAGCCCGCAATTGCCGCGCACCAGATCATCCAGCGTGACCATGTCGAGTTCGTGATAGAAGGCCTCCACGGCGCGTTTGATGAAGCCGCGCAGCCGGCATTCGGCGGTCAGCGGACAGGTGTTTTCGTCGCCTGCGAAGCACTCGGCGAAGGGAACCGTCGATTCAAAGATCCTGAAAACCCGTCCGATGCTGATCTCGCGCGGCTTAAGCCCAAGCTGCAGCCCGCCTGCGCGACCGCGCAAGGTATCGACAAAGCCGTGCTGCTGGAGCTGATGGATGACATGGCCGAGATGATTGCCCGAGGCGTTGCAGGCCCTGGCGATGTCGGCGGATCTGACGACCTTGCCCTCATTGACAGCGCAAAACATCAGCACGCGTGTGGCAAGATTCGTTCTGGTTGTCAGTCGCATGGAACTGTTCCAATTGGGTTGAAATGATCGTTTCAATTATACGCCTTGCTGCGGGAGCGACTTGATTCAGATCACATAAAATCGCTTCTGGAGCAGCTAAGACGCATTTCAGAGGCAACTTTGCAGGCGGAAATGGCGCAAAAAACCCATGCGGACCCTGAAACAGACGAGCAGGCGCTCGATCAGCTGATGCGCCCGTCGGGGCGCAAGGTGCGCCTTGCCTCAGTGCTGACTGCGCTGTCGTCGCTGATATGGCCGCTGCAGGCAGCCATTGTGGCGCTGGCGATTGCCGGGCTGCTTGACGGCCAGACCGGACCGGGCGCCCTCGTCTCGGCGGCGGTCTTTGCCGGGCTGGGTCTCATTCGAGCCGCACTGGTGCATCATGCGGAAGGCATACTGTTTGACGCCGGAACGAGCGTCGTCACCGGCGCGCGCGAGGAGATCGTCCGCCGCGAAATGCAAACCACGGATAGCGGCGGCGCCGGATCGATCGCGGCGCTCGCGAGCGAAAAGCTCGATCTGCTGGCGCCTTATATTACACGCTACGCCCCGGCGCGCGCCCGGGTGATGAGCGTGCCGCTGGTGATTCTGGCCCTGAGCTTCTGGTTTTCCTGGGCGGTGGGGCTGGTGCTGTTGATCACCGGCCCGCTGATCCCCGTGTTCATGGCGCTGATCGGCTGGGCCGCGAAAGAGGCAAGCCAGCGGCAACTGGCCGATATCGGCAGCCTCAATGATCTGCTGATCGAGCGGCTGTCGGCGCTCACCGACATCCGGCTGCTGGACGCCGGGCCTGCGGTCATATCGGGCTTTGCCGATAGCGCCGACAGGCTCAGGGAAAAGACCATGAGCGTGCTGCGGATCGCCTTTCTGTCCTCCACGGTGCTTGAGCTTTTTGCCGCGATCGGCGTGGCCATGGTGGCGGTCTATGTCGGTTTCACGCTGCTGGGCGCAATCGAATTCGGCGGCTATTCGGCCGCGCTGAGCCCGGCGGCCGGGATCTTCCTGCTGCTCCTGGCTCCGGATTTCTACCAGCCCCTGCGCGACCTGTCAGCGGCCTGGCATGACAAGGCGGCGGCACTGGCGGTGGCGGGTGAACTCGCGGCATGGCGGTCTGAGCCACATCCGGAGCTCCTCGGCAGGGGCGCAAAGGCCGAAAAGCTGGCCGGGGTTGCGCAGATCGAGCTCAGGAATGTCACCGCCCACCCGGGCAGCCATCTGATCCGCTACCCCGACATCACCATCCGCGCCGGCGAGACCGTGGCGCTCACCGGCCCCTCGGGCGCGGGCAAGACGACACTGCTGCGGCTGCTCGCAGGACTTTCGACGCCCGATGAAGGGCTGATCAGTGTAGCCGGCCAACCGCTTGACGGGGAAACCGCCGATGCCTGGCGGGCGGGGCTCGGATGGATGCCCCAGGCGTCACATTTCCTCAACACGAGCGTGGCGCAGAACATCAGCCTGGGACAGACAGGAGATCTCGACGGTGCCTTGCGTGCAGCGGCGGTGGAAGATGTGGTTGCCGCGCTGCCCGGCGGCAAGCAGGCGCATCTGGGGGAAACAGGTGGCGGGCTTTCGGGCGGCGAAGCCCGGCGGATCACGCTGGCGCGCGCCATCTTCGCCGGGCCCGATGTGCTGCTCGCCGACGAGCCGACGGCTGATCTCGACGCGACCACGGCGGAAGCGGTGATGACGGGGCTCGCCGCGTTTGCCGGCAACGGCCGCACCCTGATCGTCGCCACCCACGACCCGGTGCTCGCCGCGCGGATGGACCGGACGATCGTCATCGGCGGCAATACATGAACGGGAGAAACCCATGAGCGCATTGTTGCGCATCTTCCGCCTGATCCTTGCCGACCAGCGCACGGCGTTGATGCGCGGCGCGGCGCTGGGTCTTGCGGTGCTGCTGGCAGGCATTGCGCTTCTGGGTCTCTCGGGCTGGTTCATCACCGCGGCCGCGGCCGCCGGGCTGGCGGGCATGGGCGCGGTCTTCGACGTCTTCCGGCCTGCCGCCATGGTGCGTTTCCTTGCGCTGGGCCGGACCGCGGCGCGCTATGGCGAACGTCTCCTGACCCATGATGCGACGTTGCGGGCGCTGACTTCGATCCGGGTCCGGCTGCTGAGGGCGACTGCGTCCGCGCCACATGATGTGCTGGTGCGCCTGCGCGGTCCGCAGACGCTCAATCGCCTGATGGCGGATGTCGATGCGCTCGACGGCGTGCCATTGCGGTTGATCCTGCCGATCACGGCGGGCCTGTTGGCGCAGATGTGTGCCTTCGTGGTGCTGTGGTGGCTGGTCGATTTGAGCGTCGCACTGTGGATCAGCGGCGGCTTTGTTGCGGGTTCAGCTGTCATTCTCATGTGCGCGGGCCGTCTTGCCGCCCCTCCCTCGGGCCGTGAAGAGGCAGCCGCCCAGGCCTTCCGCTCACGCTTCATCGACATGATTCGCGCCCGCGCCGATCTCGCGGTCTATGGCAGGCTTGCCCATCAGGGCGAGACGGTGCTCGCCATCGACGCCAAACGCCAGCGCGACCGGGTCCGGGTCAACCGCATCGAACGTGGCGCCGGGTTTGGGCTGTCCATGACCGGCACCATCGTCGCCGCGGGAGCGCTTGGTCTCGGTATGGGGCTGGCCGAGGCCGGAACCATCACACCAGCTCTCGCAGCCATCGGGTTTTTCGCGTCCCTGGCGCTGATGGAGACCGTGGCGCCGCTGCGCCGGGCCATGGCGGATCTCGGCCGCATGACGGTTGCCGCGCGGCGGGTTGGCGAGAACCTGGCGGCTGCAGAGGGGGAAGGCTTCGGCGACGCTCGCAGTGACCGTGCGGATCTGCGGATCGCAAATGTGACGTTCCGCCGCGGCAATGCAGCGCGACCGGTTCTGGACTGCATATCACTGAGCGTTGCAGCGGGTGAGAGCGTGGCCATCACCGGACCAAGCGGATCGGGGAAAAGCACGCTTCTGCTTCTTGCTGCCCGGATTCTGACCCCCGATGCCGGACGCATATATGTGGGCTCATTGCCGCTGCAGGATTGGGATGAAACCCGCTTGCGAAAGGCTGTCATGCTGGTGCCGCAGCGCAGCGTGCTGATGGCCGGCACCGTCGGCGACGCCCTGCGACTTGCGGACCCCGCAGCTTCCGAGGACGAACTCTGGAGGGCGCTCGAGGCGGTGGCGCTGGCCCCGGTCATTCGCGCCAAGGGCGGGCTGGAGTTCCGGCTGGGACCAAACGGATCGGGCCTGTCGGGCGGCGAGGCGCGGCGCCTTGTCCTAGCGCGAGCGCTGTTGCGGCAGCCGAAACTGCTTATGCTGGACGAGCCGACCGAGGGGCTGGATGAAGCGACGGCGCTCAAGGTCCTGAATGGCCTGCGGGCCTATTTGCCAGAAGCAGCGATCCTGACGGCGTCGCACCGTGTGACCGAGACCGCCTGGGCCGATCGCGTCGTGGCGCTGGATCAGCAACCATCGAGAGGCGCGAGCCTGACAGATAGCCTCCATCGGTCAGGACAAAACGCCAAACCAGAAAAGGCGGTCAACTCTTGAACCAGGAGTGACGGCCAATAAGATGCATCGCCGATACAGCTTTGTTGATCCAGATCAAGGTTTCCAATCCGGACACGACATATTCAAGTTTTCATAGGTGTAGTTTCGGGACAGGTGAATGTCCCTTTTGCAAGGAGCGCAAACCATGGAATTCGGGATCGTCGAGCTGTCACGGCTGCAGTTTGCCCTGACGGCGATGTATCACTTCCTCTTCGTGCCGTTGACGCTGGGACTCTCCGTCATCATCGCCATCATGGAGACGGTCTATGTGATGACGAACCGCCCGGTCTGGCGGCAGATGACAAAGTTCTGGGGCACGCTGTTCGGCATCAATTTCGCGCTGGGGGTCGCCACCGGCATCACGATGGAGTTCCAGTTCGGCATGAACTGGAGTTACTTCAGCCATTATGTCGGCGACATCTTCGGCGCGCCACTGGCGCTGGAAGGCCTGATGGCCTTCTTCCTCGAGGCGACCTTCGTGGGACTGTTCTTTTTCGGCTGGGACAAGCTGAGCAAGGTCGGGCACCTGACCGTCACCTGGCTGGTGGCGATCGGGTCCAACTTCTCGGCGCTGTGGATCCTGATCGCCAATGGCTGGATGCAGAACCCGGTTGGCGCCGAGTTCAATCCGATGACCATGCGGATGGAGATGACCGATTTCTATGCGGTCCTGTTCAATGATGTGGCCCAGGCCAAATTCGTGCACACCGTATCGGCCGGCTATGTGACCGCGGCGGTCTTCGTGCTGGGCGTCTCGGCCTGGTACCTGCTGCGCGATCGCCATATCGAACTCGCCCGCCGTTCGATCACCGTCGCCGCCGCCTTCGGCCTCGCATCGGCGTTCTCGGTGGTGCTGCTGGGCGATGAATCCGGCTACAGCGCGACGCACAGCCAGAAGATGAAGCTCGCCGCGATGGAAGGCATGTGGGAAACCGAACCGGCGCCCGCATCCTTTACCGTCTTCGGATTTCCCGATCAGGCGGCCCGCGAGACGCACTACGCCATCCATGTTCCCTATGTGATGGGACTGATCGGCACCCGCTCGCTGACCGCGGAAATTCCGGGCATCGCACAACTCGTCGAGCAGGCAGAAACCCGGATCGAGTCCGGTCTGGTCGCCTATGATGCGCTGATGCATATCCGTGAACAGCGCGACAATTCGGACCCGGCGGAGACGGCGCGGTTCGAGGCGCACTCGGCCGATCTGGGCTTCGCGTTCCTGCTCAGGAAATACGTCGACGATCCGCGCGAGGCATCACCCGAGCAGATCGCACAAGCGGCCGAGGATACCGTGCCACGGGTCTGGCCGCTGTTCTGGGCATTCCGGATCATGGTGGCGCTCGGCTTCGGCTTCATCGCAACGATGATCTATTTCTTCTATCTTGCCTCATTCAAGGGCATGCGGTTTCCCCGCCCTGCCCTGCACCTGGCCGTATGGATGATCCCGACGCCCTGGATCGCGGCGGAAATGGGCTGGTTCGTCGCCGAGTTCGGCCGGCAGCCCTGGACTGTGGACGGTGTTCTGCCAACGGCCATGTCGGTCTCGGCGCTGTCGATGACGGAGGTGGCGCTGACGCTTGCCGGCTTCATCGCCTTCTACACGGTCCTGTTCATCATCGAGATGGGGCTGATGCTGAAATATATCCGCAAGGGCCCCTTCCAGGATGTCGAGGAGACCGACGCCTGGGTCATCCGACACCATGAGCGGCTGTCCGGCCGCTCCAATGCCGACGCCATCGCCATGCCAGCGGAGTAAGAACCATGATTCTGCACACTCTTATCGACTATGATGTTCTGCGCGTAATCTGGTGGGGGCTTCTGGGCGTCCTGCTGATCGGCTTCGCGCTCACCGACGGGTTCGATCTCGGCGTCGGCGCGCTCCTGCCCTTCGTCGCCAAGACCGATGCCGAGCGCCGCGTGGCGATCAACACCGTGGGGCCGGTCTGGGAGGGGAACCAAGTCTGGTTCATTCTCGGCGGCGGCGCAATCTTCGCGGCCTGGCCGCCGCTCTATGCGGTGTCGTTCTCGGGCTTTTACCTTGCGATGTTCGTGATCCTTGCGGCCCTGATCGTGCGGCCGGTGGCGTTCAAATTCCGCTCCAAGCGCGATGATGTCCGCTGGCGGACGGGTTGGGACTGGGCCCTGTTTGCCAGCGGTGCGATCCCGGCGCTGCTGTTCGGCGTCGCCGTCGGAAATGTGATCCAGGGCGTGCCGTTCCATTTCACCGACGACCTGCACACCATCTATGAGGGCGCGTGGTACGCCAAGTTCATCGGCCTCCTGGATCCTTTCTCGCTGCTCGCAGGCGTGGTGTCGCTGTCAATGCTGGTGATGCATGGCGGGGCCTGGCTCACCCTGAAGGCCGAGGGTCATGTTCGCGACCGCGCACGCGCTTTGGGCTCGATCGCTGCCCTTGTAGCAATCGCAGGCTACGCGCTGGCCGGCGTGTGGATGGCCGTCGGGATGGAGGGGTACCGCATTGCAGGCGAGTACCTGACAGACGGGCCGTCCAATCCGCTGCATTTCGAAGTGGAAAGGACCGCGAGCTGGTTGTCGGCCTACGCCGTCCGCCCCTGGATCGCCATCGCCCCGGTGATGGGCTTCCTTGGCTGCTTGCTCACCTTCAAGGGCCTGCGCGCCGGACGCGAGGTTTCGACGCTTCTGTACTCCAAGATGGCGATCCTCGGCGTGATCTCCTCGGTCGGCCTGACCATGTTCCCGTTCATCATGCCGTCATCGTCCGATCCCCAGTCGTCGCTGACAGTGTGGAACAGCTCGTCCTCGCACCTGACCCTGTTCATCATGCTGGTGTCGACGGTGATCTTCATGCCGTTGATCCTGATGTACACGGCCTGGGTCTACAAGGTGCTGTGGGGCAAGGTCACCGAGGCCGATGTCACCGACAATCATTCCGTCTACTGATCAGGAGGATCAAGATATGTGGTATTTCGCCTGGTTGCTGGGTCTTCCGCTCGCAGCAGCGTTCGCCGTCGTCAACGCCATGTGGCTGGAGTTGCAGGAAGACAGCCGGATCATGAATGAAAAGGGCAACGCCGCCCGAAAGGACAACGCGCAACCCTGATGCGCCTGCCATCGATCAAGCTTAGAGGGGCGCCGCGTCACTGCGGCGTCCTTTTTGCCTCGTGCTGTTCTCGGTCCTTCATAAAAGAATTTTGATATTCGAATGTATTTTGACACAGATCAATTGGCCCCGCCGAATGCTGTGGCAAGGATGTGAATTAATGTTGGAGGACACCGAATGACCCACTCAGAATTCGCACCCTCAAGGCGGATGTTCCTGGGCCTTGCCGCTGCCGGCATGGCCACGATGGCGGCGCGTGCTCCGGCACGGGCGGCGCAGGTCAAGACATCGGCCCGCGTGGTGATCATCGGCGCCGGCGCTGGCGGCACCGCGCTGGTCAACCGGCTGGTCGAGCGTCTCGACGGCGCCGCGATCACCATTATCGACGCCCGCGCCGAGCATCTTTACCAACCCGGTCTGTCGCTCGTGGCGACGGGGCTGAAACCCGCCTCCTACACCGTCAGCAAGACAACCGACTGGCTGCCCAAGGGGATCAGCTATGTCAACGAGGCGGCGGCAGGCATTGATCCCCTCACCCGCACGGTGACCACCTCCGGCGGCCAGAGCATCGGCTATGACTACCTCGTCGTCGCCCCGGGACTGGTTCTCGACCATGGCGCCATCGAGGGATTTTCGCTGGACCTCGTCGGAACCAACGGCATCGGCGCGCTCTATGCAGGACCGGATTACGCCGCCAAGACCTGGCAGGCTGCGCGGAAATTCACCGAGGAAGGCGGCGTGGCGCTGATGACCCGCCCGACGACGGAAATGAAATGCGCCGGCGCGCCGCTCAAGCACGCCTTCCTGATCGAGGATATCGCCAGCCGCACTGTCGGCGCGGGCAAGTACGAGATCCACTATACCGCGCCGCAGCCTTCGCTGTTCGGCGTGCCGATCGTCGCCGAAAAGGTGCGGATGCTCTTTGGCGAACGTGGCATCGCCACCCATATGCAGCACAATCTGCTGTCGATCGAGCCCGGCAAGAAGCTGGCGCGCTTCGAGAAAAGCGGGGTCGACGCCGTCACCAAGGCTGAGGTCAAGTCGACGGTGGAACTGCCCTATGACTATCTCCACGTCATCCCGCCGCAGCGTGCGCCCGATGTGATCCGCCAGTCGGGCCTGTCCTGGGCCGACAAATGGACCGATCAGGGCTGGGTTGAATGTGACCAGAAGACAATGCGCCACCTGCGCTATCCGGAAATCTTCGCTCTCGGCGATGTCGCCGGTGTCCCCAAGGGCAAGACCGCGGCGTCGGTCAAATGGCAGGTGCCGGTGGTGGAAGATCATCTGGTCGCAGCCATCCAGGGCAAGGAAGGAACCGAGACCTACAATGGCTACACCTCCTGCCCGCTGATCACCCGCGTCGGCCGCGCCATGCTGGTCGAGTTCGACTATCAGAACAATCTGGTGCCGTCCTTCCCGGGCATCATTGCGCCGCTGGAGGAACTCTGGATCAGCTGGCTGATGAAGGAAGTGGCGCTGAAAGCCACCTACAACGCCATGTTGCGCGGCAAGGCCTGAGGAGAGCCCCATGAAAGACCTGACATTTACGACCCTGCTCGCAGTATTCGAGGAAATCTTCGGCCGCGGCCTGTTCTGGGCCATGGTGGTTGTCGCCGTGCTGATCACCGCAGCCTATCTCTATGTGCTCGTCCGCGACCGCTCGATGTCGATGCGGAAATTCCTGCTGGCGCAATTGTCGATGCCGTTCGGTGCGGTGGCGGCGGTTTTGTTCGTGCAGGCCATGACGAGCTCCGGCTTTCGCGACATCGGCGGACCGATCGACCTGATCGTGCTCCTGGGCGTCGCGGTCCTCGGCGCGGTGGGCCTCGCGGTTCTGGTCTACACCCTGCAATCGCTGATACGGGCGCGGTAATAGCCGGACGCCGGCGGTGGCGGCAGACGCGAAATCGGGCTTTGTAAGTCTCTGTTGGAACAGCGTCATTTTTGCAAGGAATGCGCTTGTACAGTGCATGCCCATTTGCTACATGCAGCGCGCCGGACAGGTTTCGGCTCTACCACGTGCGGTCGTGGCGGAATTGGTAGACGCGCAGCGTTGAGGTCGCTGTGGGGCAACCCGTGGAAGTTCGAGTCTTCTCGACCGCACCAACAAACACCCGCTTCGGCGGGTTTTTTTGTGCGTGCGTTGCCCGATGCACATCCCGGGCCGGGTTTTCGGCAGGATGCCAAACCGCAAACGAGCTAGTAGTCCTCGCTTTCGAACCGTCCTCGGAAATCCTGCCGACCGATGATCGCCATGATTTGCACCGTCCCGTCGGTCACACGATAGTAAACACTGTGCACGCCGCAGACGCTGCGCCGATATCCCGCACGGATGTCATCAATCGGAGCATAAAGGAGCGGATTCTCGCAAAGCTTATCGAAGTGACGGATGAGGCCTGCAAAGTAGGCATCGGCTTGGGCTTCACCCCAATGTTCAAATCCATACTTGTAAATCGCTTCAAGATCCCGATCCGCAGCCGCGCTAAGCTCAAGCTTGCGGGTCTTCGCCATGAGTCAAGCGCCGTCTGGCCGCAGCCAGAATTTGTTGAGGGGTTCTGTCTGAAAGGCCGCCTTCCTCGGCGGCTATCAGTCGCATACGGATGAATTCGATTTCCCGCGCCTTGCGAATCAAATCATTCACGACATCGCTTTTACTGGCGTATTCCCGACTCTCAACCTGCGCTTTCAGCCATTCATCATTGGGTGGCGTCAGGGAAATGCTCTGTCTGGTCATGATCACGATCTCCAGCTGTTCTGATGCATTTATGCACCAGAACCGCATCACAAGACAATCGCGTTCACGGGACAGGATACCGTGTCGCCCGGGCTGCTGAATCCGCCCTGTTCCAATTGCCGGCAAACGGATCTAGAGAGATGTCATGAACCAGCGCGACACTCTCGAGACCCGGTTTTTTCCCAAAGATGGCAGCCCCCCTGTGCGATGGCGCATAGCCGTGGGGCTGACGCCCTACCCCGATGCGGTGGCGCTAATGGAGAGCGAAGCCGAAGCGATCGCCGCGGGCCTCGCCGATGAACTGGTCTGGCTGGTCGAGCATCCGCCGCTTTACACCGCCGGCACCAGCGCCAAGGCCGAGGACCTTGTAGCGCCCGACCGGTTCGACGTGCACCAGACCGGTCGCGGCGGCGAATACACCTATCACGGGCCCGGGCAGCGGGTCGCCTATGTGATGCTCGATCTCAAGCGCCGCCGTCAGGACGTGCGCGCTTTTGTCTCCGCCATGGAGGCAGTGATCATCGCCACACTTGCGAGCATGAATGTCACCGGCGAGCGGCGCGAGGACCGTGTTGGCGTCTGGGTGCGGCGGCCCGACAAGCCTCGTCTGGCCGACGGGTCGATGAGCGAAGACAAGATCGCGGCCATCGGAATCCGTCTGCGCAAATGGGTAAGCTTCCACGGGCTGGCGCTGAATGTCGATCCGGATCTCGAGCATTTCTCCGGCATCGTACCCTGCGGCGTGCGCGCGCACGGGGTGACCAGCCTGGTGGATCTGGGCCTGCCTGTCCCCATGCACGAAGCCGACATCCGGCTGCGCGAAGCCTTTGAAACCGTGTTCGGACCGACCCTCGACGAGCGCCCGGACTGAGGCCCGTTTATCGGCGAGCGCCGCCTCGGCCAGGCGACCATGGTCTTCGCCGCTCACCTCCAGGTAGCGGCCCTCTGTCCGGCCTAATGCCTGTCGCGTTCAAACGGATTCGTTTGAACGATAACGACATGCATTCCTTCAAGATGTTAAAGCGACTTTTGCGCATCCAGTTGGATGCGCGGCGCCGTAGTGCCGAATTCCGCGCCCAAAACCATACAGAATCAGGGCATTGGGTTCATGGGCGGTCAAGAAAGACAGCCAAAACACTGGACTGTATGCGGGCAATGGCCGATACTGCATCCGCCGGGACACAAACACTGACCCCGATCAGAAGAACCGGCTTTCACACCTTGTGAGACAATGACCGGGGCGCGACCGATATTCCGGCTGGCGAAGTCTCACCACGCCTAACGCGCCAATGCATGGGTTCCGACAAGACGTCACAGGAACGACACGGCCCATGCGTAGGCATCATCTTGACGGGGCCCGCCCGACGCGCGGCACTTCGCGCCTATCGCGGCCCGGTTCATTGACGAAAAGGACTGATATTCATGACTGAAATGACAGCGGACACCCATGCCGAGACCTATGATGATGGCGATACGCTGGGCGGCAGAATCACCCGCGCCCGCGATCTCGCCGGGCTGACCCTGTCGGACGCCGCATCCCATATCGGCGTGACCGATGAAACGCTCAGCGAATGGGAATCAGACCGCTCCGAACCGCGCGCCAACAAGATCATGACGCTGGCTGGCGTTCTTGGCGTCTCCCCGGCCTGGCTGATCAGCGGCGCGGGTGATGCGCCGCAGGCGCCGGGCATGTCCGTTGCCGTGGATGAAATGTCGGGCGAAATCAACCGGCTGCGGGAGCTTGCGCTGCAGATCACCGCAACCGTGGAGGTGCTGGAAAGCCGCCTGGTGACCCTGACCCGGGCCGCCAACGAATAGGATCTGGCTTCGATCCCTTTAATCAGGGGATCGACAGAATCGGACTTGAGCCGGACCCGCCGCTCTGGCAGGTTCGGCCTCCATAACAGACACGACAAGACCCGGGAGCATGGGAATGGACGTTCGCGCAGCCGTCGCTTTTGAAGCGGGAAAACCGCTTGAAGTCACCACCGTCCAGCTGGACGGCCCACGGGCCGGCGAAGTGCTGGTTGAAATCAAGGCCACGGGCATCTGCCACACCGACGAGTTCACGCTGTCAGGCGCCGATCCCGAAGGCATCTTCCCGGCGATTCTCGGCCATGAGGGCGCGGGCGTCGTCGTCGATGTCGGTCCCGGCGTCCGGTCGCTGAAAAAAGGCGATCACGTGATTCCGCTCTACACGCCGGAATGCCGCGAGTGCGAATACTGCCTCAACCCGAAGACCAACCTGTGCCAGTCGATCCGCACCACGCAAGGCCAGGGCCTGATGCCCGACGGCACATCGCGGTTCTCCATCGAGGGCAAGCCGATCTTCCACTACATGGGCACCTCGACATTTGCCAATTTCACCGTGCTGCCCGAGATCGCGCTGGCCAAGATCAATCCCGACGCGCCGTTTGACAAGGTCTGCTACATCGGCTGCGGCGTGACCACCGGCATTGGCGCGGTGATCAACACCGCCAAGGTCGAGATCGGCTCCAAGGCCATCGTCTTCGGTCTCGGCGGCATCGGGCTCAATGTGTTGCAGGGCTTGCGGCTCGCAGGCGCCGACATGATCGTCGGCGTCGACCTCAACCCCGGCAAGGTCGAGATGGCAACACGCTTCGGCATGACCCATTTCGTCAACCCGAGCGAAGTCGAAGGCGACCTGGTGCCTTATCTCGTCAACCTGACCAAGGGCGGCGCGGACTACACGTTCGACGCCACCGGCAATGTCGGCGTGATGCGCACCGCGCTCGAATGCGCCCACAAGGGCTGGGGCGAATCGATCATCATCGGCGTGGCGCCGGCGGGCGCGGAAATCTCCACCCGGCCGTTCCAGCTGGTCACCGGCCGGTCCTGGCGCGGCACCGCGTTTGGCGGCGCGCGCGGGCGCACCGATGTGCCCAAGATCGTCGACTGGTACATGGAAGGCAAGATCGAGATCGACCCGATGATCACCCACACCATGGGTCTCGAGGGCATCAACGAGGCCTTCGACCTGATGCACCGGGGCGAAAGCATTCGCAGCGTGGTGATCTACTGACAGGTTTCAATGCCCGGCCCTGATAGAGGGGCCGGGACGCCGCGCCAAGCGGACTGGATTGATGTCGCGCCCGGGCGAACCTTTCCGAGCGCGGCGCGTTTGACCTGCTCCACCCCGACGAAACGAACCCGAACCGGACGACGCCCATGAAGATCATCTCGGAAGCCAAGGCCCATGGAGGGCGCCAGGGCGTCTACTCGATGGAGTCGGAGGCCTGCGGCTGCGACATGACCTTCGCCGTGTTCCGCCCGATCCAGGCCAAGGAACAGCTCTGCCCGGTCGTCTGGTTCCTCTCAGGCCTCACCTGTACCCATGCCAATGTGATGGACAAGGGCGAGTACCGGCGGATGGCGGCCGAGCTCGGCCTTATCATCGTCTGCCCCGACACCAGCCCGCGCGGCAACCATGTGCCAGATGAGCCGGACAACTGGCAATTCGGCAAGGGCGCCGGGTTCTACCTCGATGCGACCGAGGCCCCCTGGTCGCATCACTACCGGATGGAAACCCACATTCTCGTCGAGCTCACGAACCTGGTGGCCGGCCATTTTGCCGCCGACATGGGACGCCAGGGGATCATGGGGCATTCCATGGGCGGGCACGGCGCGCTGGCATTCGCGCTCAAGCATCCCGACCGGTTCAAGAGCTGTTCGGCGTTTGCGCCGATCGTCCAGCCCTCGACCGCCGACTGGTCGCGCCCGGCGCTCGAGAAATACCTGGGTGAAGACCAGGCAGCCTGGCGGCGTCATGACGCCACCCATCTGATCGAGGACGGCGCCCGGTTTCCGGAATTCCTGGTGGATCAGGGAACCGCCGACGGGTTCCTGGACAGCGGCCTTCGCCCCTGGCTGCTGGAAGACGCCTGCAAGAAGGCCGGCATCGGGCTGACGCTGAGGATGCAGGAGGGTTACGACCACTCCTATAATTTCATTTCCACCTTCATGGACGACCACCTCGCCTGGCACGCCGAACGGCTGGGGTGAGCGGACCGATGTCGCCGATCAAGTCCGGAACAGCAATAGCGACCGCCTGACGATCCTGCGCCCTACTGGCTGTCGGTGTCGCTGCAATCATTGTCGAGCGTGATGACGCACGGCTCGTCACCGGCTGCCGCGGGTGCGACCGGGGTTGTGGGCGCTCCTGTTGCGGGCACTTCGAAGGTACCTGGCAGGTCCACAGACTCGACCGGGGCAACAGCGTCCTCGCTGCGCAGTTGTTCACCCGCCGCCGGCTCCGGGGACAACAGCGGCCTGGAAAGGTCCAGCGTCGGCCCGGTGTCCGGCGCCGGGTCAAGGTTCGGCGTCGTCGGCGTCACGGTTCCGTTGAGCAAGGGGTCGGCCATCAGCGCGGCATTGCCCAGATCGCTGTCGACTGTATCCGGCCTCACCTGCGGCAAGGCGACCGAGCGTCGTGCGCCACTGACCGGATGCGGCGTTGTGCCGGACAGCCCGAGCAAGGCCCTGATGTCGACCACCAGCCGGTCAACCAACAGGCCCTGGGTCCGGTAAGAGGTCCCGGCGGGCGCGCTGGCATGCACGATGCTGCTTCTCAACACCTGCCCCGTGTCTGCGTCGACCACCACGAGATCCAGCGTGGCGGACTCGGATGACGGGGTGAAGAACCAGCTCCGGCCAGCCTCCGCGCTCCGGTCAAGCACCACGATCCGGAGGATGGAGGCCATTCCTGCATTGGACGTGGCGCGGCCTGCCGTGGCGTCCAGCCTTTGCTGCAGGCGGTCGGCAAAGCCGAAATCCGCCATGCTCTGGGTGGTGACCCGGACTTCGGTCACCGTGAACGGCGCCGTTGCCTGAAGCGGCAGGGGCCTGCCTGCGCAAGCCGTCAGCAATGCGGCGACAGCAAGAAGGATCAGCGCTTGCGCAAGGCGTGACAGGAAATGCTTGCTTTGGACCACGCCGCTGCTCCGGAAATCACTGAACTGGTTCCCGGAATTTCGCAGTTTATGGTTAGCGCAAGGTTAAGGCGGCCCGATTTGGCGCAAGCGGGATCCCCGCCGGGCTCCGGTCCTTAAGGGGCATCGAGCGTCGTCGGATGGAAGGCCGGCTTACCTCGCCGAAAGAACCATCACCACCGCCTCGAAATCAACCAGCCGCTTGGCGCGGCGGATGGCAGCGTCGTGATCTTCGCCCCAGTGGGCGATGTTATAATCCTCGTCCGCATGGGCCGCGGCCCAGATTTCGGATGGCTCCGCCTGCCCCTCGGCCAGCGCCAGCGCGAGCACCAGCGATCCGGTGAGCGAGGTGATGGTGTGCAGCGCGGTCAACTGCAACGGGGTCGGATAGCGGCGCAGCAGGGCGGCAATCGCGCGGATTGCCTCGGGCGGCTGCTCGACATGCACGATGCCTTCGGACAGGACCAGCCGCGCGCCCATGTGAGCCGCCCAATCGAGGTAGGGATCCCATAGCTCGCTCTCGCGCCGAACCAGGGCTTCGGGCGCTGCGGCCCTGTAACAGATCAGGTCGGAACCGGCATAGCGCAGAATGTCCTCGAACACTTCCTCCTGCGCCTGGGCCACGCCATCGAGCGCCGTGTTGACCAGCCGGGTCAGCGGCATGGTCGTCGGATCGATGTTGTCCTTCTGCGCCTGCCACTCCGCTGCGATGGCTTGCGCCAGATCTGGATTGGACGCGCCAAGTTCCCGCCGCGATGGCGTACGCACAGGCTTGCCGTCGAGGGCTACGACGAAGCAGACCTCCGTCCCCGGAATGACCGTGGCCTCTTTGTAGAAGCGCTTGGGCAGGGCCTTTTTCAGGCCTTTTTGCGCTTCGCGGACCGGGTCGGACAGCTTGTCCTCGCCCAGATCAAGATCGCTGAGAATGTCGCGCATGACGCGTCTCCTGTGATATTCCAATGCTTTACAGCGGACTTCGCACATCCGAGGGGATGCGCAGCGCTGTGATGAGGGTGGCGATTTCATGGGCCTCGGTGACCACGTGCCCGGCGCCGGCCGCCATCAATGCGTCGACCGGTCCGTAACCCCAGGAAACGCCAATCGGACAGGCGCCTGCGCTGACCGCCATCTGCATGTCATAGACCGCGTCGCCGATGACGAAGGTCTCAGCCGGATCGATGCCAGCTTGCGCGCAGCATTCCAGCACCATGGCCGGATGCGGCTTGGAAGGGCAATCATCGGCTGTGCGGGTGGTAAAGAAGGCGCTGGTCAGACCGTGATGGGCAAGAATGGCGTCGAGACCGCGCCGAGACTTGCCGGTGACGACCCCGAGGATCACGTCATCGCGCGCGGCAAGCCCTGAGATCAGCTCCAACAGCCCCTCATACATCGATTCAAGCGGCCCGCCCTCCTGGCGGTACAGCATGAAGTGTTCCTTGTAACGTGCTGTCATGGCTGTCACTTCAGGATCCACCATGCGGCCGAGCATTTGCGCAATCGCGATGTCCAGCGTCAATCCGATGATTGATTTCGTATGGTCAAGCCCCGGCCGGTCGATGCCAAAATCATCGAATGTGCGCTCCATGCAGGCATGGATGATCGCCGCACTGTCGACAATCGTGCCGTCGCAATCAAACAGCGCCAGCTTCATTCGTCATGCTCCCCGGCGGTGGCTTCGTCCAGCCCCAGCAGGTTCCAGCTCTGCACCATGTGCGGCGGCAAGGGTGCGGTGACCGACAGCCGGCCGCCATCGGGATGGGGCACCGAGATGTGCCGCGCCAGAAGATGCAGCCGGTTCTGCATGCCGCTGGGGAATTCCCAGTTCTTGTCGAACTCGAAATACTTCGGATCGCCGATGATCGGGTGGCCCAGATGCAGGCAGTGGATGCGCAGCTGGTGCGTGCGGCCGGTATAGGGCTCGAGCTCCAGCCAGGCGAGATTCTGCGCGGCCTGATCAATGACCCGGTAATAGGACACCGCGTGATCGGCCCCCTCTTCGCCATGCCTGGCGATGCGCATTCGGTCGCCGTCGTCGGTGGCTTCCTTGATCAGCCAGGTGGAGATCTTGCCCTCCTTGGCGCGCGGCACGCCCTTGACCAGCGCCCAGTAGGTTTTCTTCGTCGTGCGCTCGCGGAAGGCCGCGGTCAGCGCTTGCGCGGCGCTGCGGGTGCGCGCGACCACCAGGACGCCGGCGGTGTCGCGGTCGAGCCGGTGCACCAGGCGCGGCTTCTCGCCCTTCTTGTTGCGCCAGGCCTCGAGCATGTCGTCGACATTGCGGGTGACGCCGGAGCCGCCCTGCACGGCAAGACCGGCGGGCTTGTTGAAGACCAGCACCTTGGCGTCCTCGTGCAGCAGCATTTGCTTGAGCACATCGTCGTCGTCGCGGTTCTTCATGGTGTTGGACGTGAGCGGTCCATGCACCTTCTCGTCAACGCCCATCGGCGGAACACGCACGGTCTGGCCCGGCTGGATCCGTGTGTCGGACTTGACCCGGCCGCCATCGACGCGGATCTGTCCCGACCGCAGCAGCTTCTGCAGCTGGCCAAAGCCGAGTCCCGGGAAATGCGTCTTGAACCAGCGGTCGAGCCGCATGCCCGCCTCTTCCGGATCCACCTGTATGAGCTGTACGCCCGCCATATCGATTATCTCTTTGAGCTCGGATGTCAGAGCTGGCGCGCCAGCCACAATCCGCCAAACAACGCCAGGATGGACACTGTCACGCTGGCAATCACATAGGCGGCCGCCGCCGTCAACGCGCCACGCTCGTAAAGCGTCACGGCATCGAGTGAAAACGCCGAAAAGGTGGTAAAACCACCCAGAAACCCGGTCGCCAGCAAAAGACGCAGATCGGAGCCGCCCGCCGAGCGGCGGGCGAGCCAGGCGATCAGGAGCCCCATCGCCAGGCACCCGGCGATGTTGACCACCATGGTTCCCCACGGAAAGCGGGCGCCGGAGACGCGCATCACCGCCATGCCGGTGAGATGGCGCGAGACGGCGCCAAGACCGCCGCCAATGAAAACTAGTGCAAGAGCATTCATAAAGGCTGCTTAGCCGAAAACCGTGTTGCAATAAAGCAGCAACGCGGCTTACGGAGCATTTGACTGTCAAGCCGGACGAGGATCAAGCCCGCCTGAGCTCAAGCTCATGCGGCCACGGCCAAGTCATCAGCGAATTCCCGCAGAAATCCATCAAGCGCCGCCCAGTCGGTCAGTTCATGATCCTTGCTGGTGTCGACCGGTCCGCCTTCCTTTGACGAGATCTGCCGCATCAGCATGCGCTTGAAGAAATCATATTCGAGATATTTGAGGGCACCCGCGGCATGATGGACTTTCGGGATATGAAAGCCGGTCTTCTTTTCCAGTTTGGCGGGATAGCCTTCCGCCTCGGCGCGATCTTCGGCATTGCCGCTGTGAATGGCAAGCGAGACCGAGACCAGCGCAGTGGGAACCTCGGCCAAGGCTGCCTTCCAGTCGATGATGAACTGCGCCACGGACGCCGGATAACGCCCCATATGCACAGGCGCGCAGAGCAGCACTCCGTCAAAACGGCCGGGAATGGCAAAGCCGGGCTCGCGGACATCGCCGATCACGACGCCCTGCCCCAGCTTCTCCAAATGTGCTGCGGCATATTCGGCAATCTTGCGGCTGTGGCCTTCAATCGTGGCGTAAAGAACCAGAACAGTCATTGCGTTTCCTCCTTGATCCATCAAGGGGCATCATGCCTGCCGGCGGGTGACGTGGCATTGATGCACGTCAAATCGGGGCTGGGTGCAGTGCATGAGTGACCGCTGCCAGGCCGGAACCAGGTACCTGCAGCCGCAATCCGCATATATATGCTTGCATATATTGCTTACACTTCCACAGATTCAGCCTCATATTTCCGGAATGAACAGCAAGCACCGATAGACGCTCCAAGCTATCTTTGCGAACCCGGTTTCCGGCACAATCGCCTGGTCTGACCTTGAGAGCCTGCTGATCGCAGCCGGTGGGCAAGTGATCGAAGGACACGGATCACGGGTCCGGTTCACCAGGGATCAGGTGGTGGCCTCGTTTCACCGTCCGCATCCCGCCAATGAAGCCAAACGGTATCAGGTTCGTGATGCACGCGCATTTCTCGAACAGATCGGAGTCAATCCATGAACACAATGAGCTACAAAGGATTTCAGGCCCGTATCGAGTTCGACAGCGAGGACGAGATCTTCTCGGGCCGGATCGCCGGGATTGAGGACACCATCGGGTTTCACGGCGACAGCGTGGCCGTTCTCAAGTCCGCCTTCCAGGAAGCCGTGGACGACTAAAGCGTGTCGCATCTATTGTGCCTCATAGCCTGCAGCCTTGAAGAAGTTTCGGCATTCGGTGACAGAGAAGAGGTCCACGATTTCGCCGAGCGCCGTGCTGATGGCGTCGAAGCTGCGG
>Ga0180016_100024_pt1 | contig 91276 bp, 89 predicted proteins | sample KR46_M_MetaG_FD_129673 | JGI IMG/M metagenome (GOLD analysis project Ga0180016, IMG submission 129673) | Groundwater microbial communities from the Olkiluoto Island deep subsurface site, Finland - KR46_M_MetaG | ecosystem: Environmental > Aquatic > Deep subsurface > Groundwater | place: Finland... | reverse complement strand
TCCGTTTACCACGGGCGCGGCCCCGTCTCAAAGATGTTTTGCAGGGCTCGGCTCAAACGAAAACGGCGTCCCAAGGGACGCCGTAACGAACGGTCATTTCATATGCGATTAGCGGGTGCGAATACCGCGTGCCACGTTGTCGATGTCGAAACGGGTCAGGCCGATGTCGGCGAGGGTCTCGTTGGACAGGTTGGCGAGTTCCTGTGCGGTCTGGCGGGTTTTCATCCAGCTGCGTGCTCTGCTAAGAATGTTCATGGCGGTCTCCTCGGGTGCGCGCCCTTCAGGGAGGGCGGTGATTACGGTGTGATCAATCTGATGCCCTTCATATAGGCGATTGCCGTCCAATTGTGCAGAGCAATATAAGCAAGCCTGTTATGCAAGGCCGGAATGGCTGGTTAACGGGCGGGTCAGTATTCGATGTTGCTGATAAATTAGGCAGAGACTGCCGGTGGCAGTGTGGTCCGAAATGCTCAGTATTCGCCGGGGAAAGTGAGCCGCACAAACAGAAACAGCGCCCTGTCTCCAGGGCGCCGTTTGGATTGACCGGCCAAAACCGGGCAGTATTTTTGTAAGCTTAGTTGCCCGGACGGCGAGCGACGAAGGGGATATCGCCGCGGGAGATGCCGAGGTCGTTGAGTTCGCGTTCAGACATGCGGGACAGTTCGTTGACGGTGTTGCGATAGTCGCGCCAGTCTTTGTAGGCCTTGCGGAAGTTCATGGTCTTGGTCCTTTCGGGTTCGGCTGGAAATCAGCTCCGTGTTTGTTGACCTTGATATAGGAGCGACCGTCCGATTTGTGCAGTGCAAAATAATGCAAAGGTGCCATGCGGTTTCTGCAATCCGCCTTAACAAAACCTTGTTAACAAAGATTAAGATTCAGTCTCGCCACGTCTTTGCCGCGATCTGGCGAACAGAGGCAAAGTCTTGAAGCGAAGGGGTGAAGCGCGGTGCGCGGCCAGGCGCGCGGGCAGGACAGGCTGCCAAAACAAATAACGCCCACCGGGGGAGGAGGATCCGGTGGGCGCCATTTTGGGAGACTGATGCTCGGGAGGAGGATGAACACCAGTCACATCGAAGCGGCTTTATGGGAGGAGGAGGAGGCCGCTCCGAATTCGTAAAACTCTTACAAGGCGCGCCGTGCGGCGAAGGGAATATCGCCCCGTGACATGCCGATGTCGCTCAACTCGCGTTCCGAAAGCCTGTTGAGCTCGACGCAGGTTTCGCGGTACTTCCGCCAGCTGGCGTAGGAGCGGATCAGTTTCATGGTCTATCTCCTTCTGTCCTGCTGTTTTCGGCTCACCACCGTGGCGTTCCGATGTTTTGAATATAGGGGCATTCAATCGATTTGTGCAGTGCAATATTTTCATGGAAGCTATTCCGTATTTGCATGGCTAAGGGGGATTTCACGGATATATGCCTCAAAGCTGTGCAAGGCTGTAATATTTGAGGGCAGAGTGCTCTTTATCCTGTCATTGTCCGGCGCCTGCAGATTGGTGTACTCTTGCGCCAAGGCCCGCGGCCAAAGAATCGCTGGCTCCCGAACGAGAGAATCGCCACATGTTTCGAAGGTATCTGTCCCGCGAAATTGATCAGTGGACCCGCAGCGGGCTATTACCGCCTGGCCAGGGTGAAATTCTGCTGGCTGATCATGACCGGCGTCACACCGGTTTCAGTCTTTCTGGCGTTCTGGCGGTGCTGGCCGCGGTGCTGTTTGGCGCAGCGGTGATTGCGCTGATTGCGGCAAACTGGGAATTCATCCCGCGGCTGATGCGGGTGGTCACAATCTTTGTCTTTATAATATGCGGTCTTTCCGTCGCTTCACTAGCGCTGAAGCGGGGCTCTGGCGGGCTCTCTGAGGCAGCTCTGGTGTTCACGCTGCTCTGTTACGGGGCGGGCATCGCACTTGTCGGGCAGATGTATCATCTGAGCGGCGACGAGGCCGCGTTCATGCTGACATGGGCAGTCGGAGCGCTTGTGGTGTCGCTTTGCTTTTCCTCGGCCATGGCGGCAGTCAGTGCCGGCCTGCTGGGGTTTGGATACATGTTTGCCGAGGCTTCGTTTTTCGACTCCCGGTCGGATGTTCACCTGACAGGGTACCTGATCGTTCTGGCGCTGGCCTTTGCCGTCGGTCTGTCGGCCTGGCGATCCCGCTCGGCGATCGCCGGCCATCTTGCTGCGCTGCTGCTCATCTGCTGGGCCATGTGGATCATCAAGGAGACAACCGATCTTGAGCCCGGCTATCCGCTGGCCGTGATGGGCGCTGTTGTGTTCGGCATCGGCTCGTTTGCGCCTGGCTTGCTCGGCAGCGCCATTTCCCGGCATGGAGCGGTGTCGTCTTATGGCGCGGTGATGTTGCTGTCAGGGCTCGGGCTGATTCAGGTTACTCTCGTCAACCCGGGGTTGGCGCTGGAGATGGCGCTTGCGGCGTTCATCCTGCTGATCAGCGTTGCGGTTCTGGCTGTCGCAGGCGGTGAAAACAGGCTGGTGCGGCGGTTTGCCTATTTCGCCTTCGCTTGCGAGACGATCTACGTGGTCAGCGAAACGCTCGGATCGCTGCTTGGTAGTTCCGGGTTCCTGTTTCTGGGCGGAATTGCGCTCGCCGTTATCGCTTTCGCGGTGATGAAGATTGAGAAACGCTTCAAGAACAGGGAGGTGCTGCCATGACGGATCTCGGGCAATTCCTGCGGCGTCCGCTCAATCCCTATCTCGCCGGCCTGGTTTCCGCCGCGGTTCTCGTCAGCACTCTGGCGCTGGCAATTGAGGGCAGGGCCTCGATCCTGAGGGAAGGCCGCGAAATCGTGCTCAAGACCGAACCGGTGGATCCGCGTGACCTGATGCGGGGCGATTATGTCTGGCTCAGCTACGTGGATGTTTCGACAATAGACAATAGCCTGGTCAACGACGCCTGGCCCGCTGAAGATACGACCGCGCCGGTTTGGCTGACACTTGCTCCGGGCAATGATGGCACATACGCCGCCAAATCGGCAGGTTTTTCCAAGCCCGCTAGCGTTGCCGCGGACGAAGTATTTCTCAAATCGCTGCCAACCCGGATCATGATCGCCAAGCGGACAGGCGGAACCAATCTGATCGGGCCGCTGAGCTTCGGGATCGAACGCTATTATGTTCCCGAAGGCGAGGGGCTTGAGATCGAGAAGGCCCAGAATGAGGGCCGGACGACTGTTGCGGTTCGTGTTTCGGGCAATGGCGAGCCGCAAATTGCGCGGTTGATGATCGATGGCGAGACACTTTACCAGGAGCCGCTCTACTGAAAAGCCGGCTATAATTCGCATCGAGGCCTGCTTCGGGGCAAAAACCCTTATGGCCACGGTCATTTTTCCTTTGATCGCCGCCAAACGGGTGATATAGAGCGCACGCGTTCAGGGTCGCCTCGCGCGAGCGGTGTTTTGCGGCCCCAAGAGCGGGTATGGTGAAATTGGTAGACACGCCAGATTTAGGTTCTGGTGCCGTAAGGCGTGGGAGTTCAAGTCTCTCTACCCGCACCAGATTAGTGTCCAGTCCGGCAGCCCATGTGGCGCAGGACGAGCGGGCAAACACGAAGAGGCGACCTGCCGGTTGATCCGGTTCGGAGTCTGAAATGAAAAATGCCACAAGCGACGCCGGAAAAACCGGCCCAGTCGCGGGGCCAACCCGAACGGTCGCAGTCGCGAGGAAATGAAGGTTTGAACATGCAGGTTACCGAAACGCTTGCCGAAGGGCTGAAGCGCGAATTGAAAATTGTCGTTCCCGCCGCGGACATGGCATCGCAGATGAACGAAAAGCTTGCTGAAGCAAAAAGCAAGATGCAGATCAAGGGTTTCCGTCCGGGCAAGGTGCCGATCTCGCACCTGAAAAAGGTCTATGGAAAGTCGATCATGGCTCAACTGGTCAATGAAATGATCCAGGAAAAGCCGACCGCGATCCTTTCCGAGCGTGGAGAGCGGGCTGCAACGCAGCCCGAGATCTCCATGACCGAGGACGAGAAGGAAGCCGACCAGATCCTCAGCGGCGCAGCCGATTTCGAATTCACAATGGCCTATGAAGTCATTCCCGCATTCGACGTGGCGGACATGACAGGCATCAAGGTTGTGCGCGAAGTCATCGACGTGCCCGCAGACGAAGTTGAAGAGCAGGTGCTGCGCGTTGCCGAAAACAGCCGCACCTATGAGCCCAAGGACGGCAAGGCCGCTGACGGCGACAAGGTGACGATCGATTACCTCGGCAAGCTTGAGGGCGAGCCCTTCGAAGGTGGCGCCGATCAGGACGCCGAGCTGGTCATCGGCTCGAACCGCTTCATTCCGGGCTTTGAAGAGCAGCTCATCGGCCTCAAGGCCGGCGACGAAAAGGAAATCTCGGTCACGTTCCCGGCTGACTACCAGGCAGCCCATCTCGCCGGCAAGGAAGCCAAGTTCGACATCACCGTCAAGGCGGTTGCGGCTCCGGGCGCGCTGGAAGTCAATGATGACCTGGCCAAGACCCTCGGCCTCGAATCGGCCGACAAGCTGCGCGACATCGTCCGCTCGCAGATCGAAAGCCAGTATGGCCAGGTGACCCGCCAGAAGCTGAAGCGGCAGATCCTCGATCAGCTCGACGAAGCCCACAAGTTCGATTCTCCCTCAAAACTGGTCGATGCCGAGTTCGAGAGCATCTGGCGACAGATCAACCAGGAACTGACCGACAACGGCAAGACCTTCGAGGACGAGGACACGACCGAAGAGGCAGCCCGCGAGGAATACCGCAAGCTGGCCGAGCGCCGGGTCCGTCTTGGCCTGGTGCTGTCCAAGATCGGCGAAGAAGCCGGTATCCAGGTTTCCGATGAGGAACTGCAGCGCTCGCTGTTCGAGCAGGTTCGCAAGTTCCCGGGTCAGGAACAGGAAATCTACGAATATTTCCAGAAGACCCCTGGTGCCGTCGCCTCATTGCGCGCGCCGATCTTTGAAGAGAAGACCATCGACCACATGCTCACCGTCATCGACGTGACCGACAAGTCCGTGACCAAGGAAGAGCTGATGGCCGACGACGAGGCCGAGGCTGGGGCTGAGGAAAAGCCTGCCGCCAAGAAAAAGGCGCCGGCCAAGAAGAAGGCCGCCAAGAAGGACGACGCAGCGTCTGAATAAGACTTGCTCGTTTCGACTGCATCAAACGCCGGGGCATAGCTCCGGCGTTTTGCGTTTGGCTTCCTGCGACCCACACCGAAGCGGGCTTTGGACCGGCAATCCACAGCCAAGCTTTCCACGTAAACAGCCTCGATCGGTTCCGTCGTCAGGCGCCGGCATCCTATCAATGTTGGGAGTCTCTATGTCCGAGGAGAAAGTCTTGCGTTTCATCCTCGGGGATCAGTTGTCGCGGGACCTGTCGAGCCTTTCCGATGCCGTGCCCGGCCGCGATGTGATCTTCATCGCAGAGGTGATGGGCGAGGCGACGTCGGTCCGGCATCACAAGAAGAAGATCGCGTTCCTGTTCTCGGCAATGCGGCACTTCGCGAATGATCTGCGCGCGGACGGCTTTGACATCGATTATCTGGCTCTGGACGATGCCGGCAATCCCGGAACCTTCGGCGCGGCGCTCGCGGATGCTGTCAGACGAAACGACGCCCACCGCGTTGTCATGACCGAGCCGTCGGAATTTCGCGTGCTCAATGATGCCCAGACCTGGCGGGAAGAACTCAGCGTGGATCTGGAAATTCGCACGGACACGCGATTCCTGGCCAGCCATGAGGATTTTGTCAGTTGGGCCGTGAACGACAAGGGGCAGCAGCCGAAAACCCTACGGATGGAGTATTTCTACCGCGAGATGCGGCGGCGTACCGGCTATCTGATGGTCGACGGTGGGCCGGAAGGCGGGCAGTGGAATTTCGATTCGGACAACCGCAAGGCACTGCCGGACAAGATCCGGATTCCGGTCCGTCCCGGCTTTGAGCCGGACGGGACGACGCGCGCGGTCATGGATCTGGTGGCCCGGCGCTTCGCCAGCCATTTCGGCGATCTCGAGCCGTTCGATCATCCGGTGACGCGAGCCGATGCGCTTGCCTATCTTGAATGGTTCATCGCCGAGGCCCTGCCGGGGTTCGGCGACTGGCAGGACGCGATGAAGCAGAGCGAGCCGCTGCTGTTTCACAGTCATCTCTCCGCCATGATCAATTGCGGCCTTCTGGGTCCGCGCGAATGCTGCGACAGGGCGGTGGCGGCCTGGCGCGAGGGCCAAGCCCCGCTCAATGCTGTCGAGGGGTTCGTGCGGCAGATCATCGGCTGGCGCGAGTTCATCCGCGGCGTCTACTGGCTGAAGATGCCGGACTACGCGGACGCCAATGCGCTCGATGCAACCCGGCAACTGCCCGGCTTCTTCTGGACCGGCGACACCGAGATGAACTGCCTCAGGCAGGCGGTAACGGAGACAAAGGCCAATGCCTATGCGCATCACATCCAGCGATTGATGGTCCTGGGAAATTTCTGCCTGCTCGCAGGAATTGACCCGAAACAGGTTCAGGAATGGTTCCTGATTGTCTACTGGGACGCCTATGAATGGGTGGAGATGCCCAATGTGGTGGGCATGGCGCTCTATGCCGATGGCGGCTTCCTCGCCTCCAAGCCCTATGCGGCGTCGGGCGCCTATATCAACAGGATGAGCGATTACTGCGCGGGCTGCCGGTTCGATGTGAAGCAGAAGGCAGGCGAGAAAGCCTGCCCGTTCAATTATCTGTACTGGAATTTTCTGTCAGCGAACGAAGGCACCCTGAGACAGAATCACCGCATGGGCCTGATCATGGGCTCGCTCGGCAAGATGGCGCCAGAGCGGCTTGAGGAGATCAAGGCGGATTCCAGCCGTTTTCTCGAAGGCCCGGAAATGCGGACCGGCTGGACACATGTTTAGATCAGCTTCAGCCCCTTCAGGCTGGCGTGGCCATCCTTGCCGATGATGATATGATCATGCACGGTGATCCCCAAAGGCCGCGCCGTGTCGATGATCAGCTTGGTCATCTCGATATCGGCGCGCGAGGGCGTCGGATCGCCTGAGGGATGATTGTGCACCAGGATGATTGCGGTGGCGGAGAGTTCCAGCGCGCGCTTGACCACTTCGCGCGGATAGACCGGGGTGTGATCGACGGTTCCGGTCTGCTGCACCTCGTCGGCGATGAGCGCGTTCTTCTTGTCGAGAAACAGCACCCGGAACTGCTCGCGTGCCTCGAAAGCCATCGCGGCGCGGCAATATTCAATCACGGATGACCAGGACGCCAGAACCTGCCTGCCCTTGAGATCACCCTTGAGCATGCGGTGCGCGATGCTTGCCACCAGCTTGAGGTCGGTGGCCACGCTGTCGCCGACGCCCTTGACCTCGGTGAGCAGGTGGGTGGGCGCGCCCAGCACCTCCGGCAGCGAGCCGAAGCGGGCGAGCAGCGCCTTGGCGATCGGCTTGGTGTCGCGGCGGGGAATCAGCCGGAACAGCAGGAGCTCGAGCAGTTCGTAATCGGCCAGCGCCCGGTCGCCGCTGTCGCGAAAGCGCTGGCGCAGGCGGTCGCGGTGGCCGTGATAGTGTTCCTCGGCGCTGCCAGGCTGGTCGCCCGGAGCAGGCGCAAGCGGCTGTCCCCTGGTCTTTGCCTGACGGCTTTCGGCAAAGAAGCTGCGTTCGTCGTCGGGCGCGTGGTCCTCGCCTTCATCCTCCAAGCCGCCCCGGGTGAGGCCTTTTGCATCCGGACCCGGGCGACGGCCTGTTGTCATGCGGGCAGGCCGGGTCGGTCGAGCCCGGCGGGCGACAGGGTGAAGATCTCGCATCCGTCCTCGGTGACGCCGACCGTGTGCTCGTACTGGGCGGTGAGCGAGCGGTCGCGCGTCACCGCCGTCCAGCCGTCGGAGAGCACCTTGACGTGCGGACGGCCCAGATTGATCATCGGTTCGATGGTGAAGATCATGCCGGGCCGCATTTCCGGACCCTCGTCCGGACGTCCGTAGTGCAGGATGTTGGGCGCGTCGTGAAACAGCCGGCCGAGCCCGTGACCGCAGAAATCGCGCACAACCGAGCAGCGTTCGGATTCGGCATAGGTCTGGATGGCGTGGCCGATGGCGCCGGTGCGGGCGCCCGGCTTGACCGCTGCGATGCCGAGCATCAGCGAGTTCTGTGTGATTTCCAGCAGACGTTCGGCGGCGCGCTTGATCTCGCCGACCGGATACATGCGGCTCGAATCGCCGTGCCAGCCCTCAAGCACATAGGTCACGTCGATATTGACGATATCGCCCTCGCGCAGCGGCTTGTCGTTGGGGATGCCGTGGCAGACGACGTGATTGATAGAGGTGCAGCAGGATTTGGTGTAGCCGCGATAATTGAGCGTGGCGGGCAGGGCGTTGTTGTCCATGCCGAATTCAAAGACGAAGCGGTCGATCTCGTTGGTGGTCACGCCCGGCACGACCCGGGCGACAAGTTCATCGAGGCACCTTGCTGTGACCTGGCTTGCCTTGCGCATGCCTTCAAAGCCGTCCTGGCCATAAAGCCGGATCTGGCCGGTGTTTCTCATCGGAGCCGAAGCCGCATCGATATAGGTAACCATGGAAGGCTCGCTTTGTCGTGTCACAGCCGGCCTCGCGCCGGATCAAGGGTTACAATACGCTGCTTAGGCCGGGTTCCTCAACGGCAACAAGCGATTCAGCGCGTATTTCGTCAGATGTGATCTTGCATCGTATTGCGCAAGCTTCAACCCCGCGTTTCATGGCGCGGTCAAAAGCCGCCGCATAGGCCGGATCAAGGTCGCGGCAAAGACTCAGCCGGTCCACATCATCGCGCTGGATGAGATAGACCATGACGGCGCGATGTCCAGCCTCGGCCATGTCGCCCAGTTCCTGCAGATGCTTGGCGCCCCTTGTGGTGACGCTGTCAGGGAACTCTGCCAGGCCCGGGACGCGGCAAAAATGCACGTTCTTGACCTCCACATAGGCGAGGCCCCTTTCGGGATCGCTGAGCAGGAAGTCGATGCGCGAGTTGACGCCGTATTTCTGCTCCGCCCGGAGTTCGCAATATTCCCCGAGAGAACCAAGCAGGCCCGCCCTTATGGCTTCTTCGACCAGGCGATTGGGGCGGGCTGTGTTGATGCCGACCAGGGTGCCTGAAGCTTCCACGAGCTCGAGCGCGTGGCGGTATTTGCGAGTCGCCGAAGAATGCTGCGTCAGGTAACAGCGCGATCCCGGCGCCGTCAGCCCGCGCATGGACCCGGTGTTGGGGCAGAAGCCGGTGACCCGTTCGCCGGACTCAAGCTCCGCGTCGAACAGAAAGCGCTTGTAGCGGCGGACCAGCGTCGCTGCGATCAGGGGCGGATCAAATTTCATCGTAGGCGCCGGTAGCAGGTCTGGTGACGGGCCGCAAACTCGCGCGACGCTTCGTCCCCTGCGTCGGACCCGGGTCCGGACATAGGAGCCTGGCGCATCCTCGATTGCGTTGAGCTTGCTGCCCCCGGGCTGGCGCGCCGGAACCTCGTCGCTTGAATGGGACTTGATCCATTCGTGCCAGTGCGGCCACCAGGAACCCGGCGTTTCCTTCGCACCCTTGACCCAGTCGTCGAACTCCGCGCCTTTCGGACCATCTGACCAGAACTGGTACTTTCCGGCCTCGGGCGGATTGATGACGCCGGCGATATGTCCGGAGCCCGCCATCACATAGGTGACTTCTCCGCCGAACAACTGGCCGCCGACATAGGCGGAGCGGGCAGGGGCGATATGATCTTCCTTGGCCGCGAGATTGTAGATCGGGGTCTTGACCTTGCCGAGCTTGAGGGTCTTGCCGGCCAGCTTCATCTTGCCCTGGGACAGGTTGTTCTCAAGGTAGCAGTTGCGCAGATAAAACGAATGATTGGCCGCCGGCATGCGGGTCGCATCCGAGTTCCAGTACAACAGATCAAAGGGCATGGGATCCTTGCCCTTGAGGTAATTGTTGACGACATAGGGCCAGATCAGGTCGGAGGCGCGCAGCATGTTGAAGGCCGTGGCCATCTTCGAGCCGTCAAGATAACCGTTCTTCTCCATCGCGTGTTCGATCGAGGCGATCTGCGCCTCGTCGACAAAAACCTTGAGGTCGCCCGCATGGGTGAAATCCGTTTGCGTGGTGAAGAAGGTCGCAGAGGCGATCCGGGTGTCCTTTTCCTGGGCGTGCAACGCCAGGGTCGCGGCCAGCAGCGTGCCGCCGACGCAATAGCCGATGGCATTGACCTCGCGCTCGCCGGTCGCCTGTTCGATTGTGTCGAGCGCGAACGAAATCCCTTCACGAGAATAGGCTTCCCAGTCCTTTTTGGCGTGACGCTGGTCCGGATTGACCCAGGAGATCACGAACACGGTGTGCCCCTGTTCGACCGCCCATTTGATGAAGGATTTCTTCGGGTTGAGATCGAGAATGTAGAATTTGTTGATCCATGGCGGGACAATCAGCAGCGGCCGCTTGAGCACGTTTTCGGTCTTGGGCTCATACTGGATGATCTGGCAGATATCGTCCTGGGCGATGACCTTGCCGGGTGAAACAGCGATGTTTTCTCCGACCTTGAAATTGGAGGCATCGGACTGGCGGAGTTTCAACTCGCCTTTGCCGGCGGCGATGTCCTCGGCCAGCATGTGCATGCCCCGGACCAGATTTTCACCGTTTGAAGCCACGGTTTCCTTGTAAAGTTCTGGATTGGTGGCGAGAAAATTGGCCGGCGACAGGGCGCTGGTGACCTGCCGCATGTAGAACGCCGCCTTGTGGCGCGTATGCTCATCAAGCCCTTCGCTCTCGGCCACCAGCTTGTTGGCCCAGTCCGAGGTGATGAAATAGGCGTTTTTCAGGAACTCGAAGAAAGGATTGTTGTCCCAGTCCGGATCGGAAAAACGCTTGTCGGTGTTTTTCTTCTTGGGCGTGTCGTCTTCACCCGACATGCGCTTGAGGGAATCACTCCACATGCCGAAATAGCCGGTCAGCAGCGAGGTCTGAGCCTCGATGGCACGCTTGGGGTCGGACAGCCAGTATTCGCCGACCTTCGAGAAGGTCTTGACCATATCGGTCATGGGTTCGGAGACGGTGTCGGAGACTTCGCCTCTTTCGCGCGGCTCGACCCACGCCGAGGCGGCCTTGCCCAATTCCTCGAGCATGCGAGCGACATTGCGGGCGAAAACTTCCGGATCCTTGACGACATAGGCCTCGGCCAGCGACGCCTTGTCCCCGATCGGGTCTTTCCCGGCCGTGCTGTTGCCCTTGTCCTGCATGTTACGCCTCCTCCTGTGTGCCGGAGCTTGCTTCCGGCCTGTCTTCTGCCTTAAATCGGCTTGTTTGCGATGCTTGGATGTAAATCCAGACATCAGTCCTCTCAGTGATAAGGGCTTTTTTTGTCCATGTCATGACCACCATCTGGTGGAGACCGGAATATACATCGCCATGATACCATTTCATCGTCCGGTGTTTGTTGCATTTGTCGCAATTCTTGCGGCGGGGTGCCAGACAGCTTCGCTCGAAGACGCCGCTCCAGTTGCAGCGACGGTTGTAACGTCGGAGGTTCCGGCGGCGCCCGCGATCGTGGCTGACGCGGCGACGACCGGTACGGCAGGCACACCGGACCCTGCTGCAGAGCCGGTGTCTGCAGCGCCCACGGTGATCCGGAAGAACCCCGGCATCATGTCGGTCGTTCCCATCGAGCAGACCACGCCGGTCGCAACCCAGGACTTTGTCGACACCGGAGCCCGCCGGACCGGCGAGTACCCGACATTCGGTCGCATGCCGCAGGCGGCAAACACACAGATGACCGATGCCGAGAAGCGCGCTGCGGAGGCGGAAATGGCGGAACTGCTGCGCGCGCGGGCCGCGACGCCTGGTGCGCGGGCCCAATATGAAGCAAGGCTCAGGCAGCTTCGGGCGCTTGCCGCCAATCATGGCAGCGATGCGCAGAAGCAAATCGAGAAATAACTCTTGCGTTCATGCTTGTTTGGACGCAAACCGTGCCATCGGGGCGTGCGCAGAACGCCCGCAATTCCGGGGAATTCCATGGAAGAATTTCACAAGGTCCGCAGACTCCCGCCTTACGTGTTCGAGCAGGTCAACCGGCTGAAGGCCTCGGCCCGCGCGGGCGGCGCCGATATCATCGACCTCGGCATGGGTAACCCCGATCTGCCGACACCCCAGGCCATCGTCGACAAATTGTGCGAAGCGGTGAGAGATCCGCGCACCCACCGCTATTCGACATCGCGGGGCATTCCCGGTCTCAGGCGCGCTCAGGCGAGCTACTACCAGCGGCGTTTTGGCGTCAAGCTCAATCCAGAAACCCAAGTGGTCGCAACGCTTGGCTCCAAGGAAGGCTTCGCCAACATGGCCCAGGCGATCACCGCGCCAGGCGATGTCATCCTGTGTCCCAATCCGACCTATCCGATCCATGCTTTCGGTTTCATCATGTCGGGCGGGGTGATCCGGTCGCTGGATGTGGTGCCCGATGACAGTTTCCTCCTGGCGCTCGAACGCTCGATGCGGCATTCGATCCCGAAGCCTTTGGCGCTGATCCTGAATTATCCGTCCAATCCGACGAGCTATGTCGCCACTCTTGATTTCTACAAGGAGGTCGTGGCCTTCGCCAGGAAGCATGAGATCATCATCCTGTCCGATCTCGCCTATGCCGAAATCTACTTCGACGATGCGCCGCCGCCCTCGGTGTTGCAGGTGCCGGGCGCGATCGACGTCTGCGTCGAGTTCACGTCGATGTCGAAGACATTTTCGATGCCGGGATGGCGGATGGGGTTTGCTGTCGGCAACGAGCGGCTGATCTCGGCGCTGACCCGGGTCAAGTCCTATCTCGATTACGGCGCCTTCACGCCGATCCAGGTGGCGGCCACAGCGGCACTCAATGGCGACGGCTCGGACATCGCCGAAGTGCGCTCGATCTACAAGCGCCGCCGCGACGTGCTGGTCGACAGCTTTGGCAAGGCGGGATGGAATGTGCCGCCACCGCCTGCGACCATGTTCGCCTGGGCGCCGATTCCCGAGCCATTCAAGCATCTCGGATCGCTCGAATTCTCCAAATTGCTGGTCGAGAAGGCCGATGTGGCCGTCGCGCCGGGCATCGGCTTTGGCGAACATGGCGATGAGCATGTCCGGATTGCGCTTGTCGAGAACGAGCATCGGATCCGACAGGCGGCGCGCAACATCAAACGGTTCCTTTCGACCGTCAAGGACGGCGGCGGCGGGGACAATGTGGTGTCTTTGTCCGCCCGGCGTTGACCGCCCGCTCACCCGCCGTTAAACCGCCCTTCAACATCTTCAGCGCGCACCGTCAGTGCGGGTACATTCTGACAATGCTCAGACAAAGTGGATAGCAAACATGACTGATGCCCTCAAAATTGGCATTGCAGGACTTGGAACCGTCGGCGCAGCGCTGTTTCGCGCGATCACGACCCGACACAATCTGCTGTCTGACATTTGCGGCCGCGAGATCCTGATTACCGCCGTGAGCGCGCGCGACCGCAACCGTGACCGCGGAATCAGTCTTGAAGGCGTGAAATGGTTTGATGATCCGGTGGTCATGGCCCGTGAAGCCGACATCGATGTCCTGGTCGAACTGATCGGCGGCGAGGGCGATCCGGCGCTTGCTGCGGCGCTTGCGGCGCTGACCGCGGGGCGCCATGTGGTGACGGCCAACAAGGCAATGCTGGCGCGGCACGGTGTCGAACTGGCGCTGCTGGCCGAGACAAATGGTGTGCTATTGAATTTCGAGGCGGCGGTGGCCGGCGGAATTCCGGTCATCAAGGCGATGCGGGAATCGCTGACCGGCAATTCGGTCACCCGGATCTATGGGATTCTGAACGGGACCTGCAATTACATCCTGACCCGCATGCAGCGCGACAACATGGGCTTCGCCGAGTGCCTGGCGGAGGCGCAGCGGCTCGGATATGCCGAAGCCGACCCGGCCTTTGACATCGAGGGCAATGACACCGCGCACAAACTGTCGATCCTCACCAGCCTCGCCTTCGGCACGCAGATAGCCGCCGATGAGGTCTATATCGAAGGCATCACCAACATTTCGATCGACGACATCCATGCCGCCGATGAACTCGGCTACCGGATCAAGCTGCTGGGCGTGGCCCAAAGAACCGCCACCGGCATCGAGCAACGGGTGCATCCGACCATGGTGCCCAAGGGCTCGATGATCGCCCAGGTCGAGGGCGTCACCAATGCGGTGACGATCGAGGCCGACATCCTCGGCGAACTGATGCTTTCGGGTCCGGGCGCGGGCGGCGACGCCACCGCGTCGGCGGTGCTTGGCGACATCGCCGACATCGCCAAGAGCCGACCCGGCCATCAGCATGCCCCCGCCCTGGGACGGCCGGCCGACAAGCTGGAGCCCTATACGCGAGCGCAGATCCAGAGCCATGAGGGCGGATATTTCATATCGCTCAAGGTCGACGATCGCGCCGGCGTCTTCGCCTCGATCGCAACGAGCATGGCGCAGAACGACATCTCGCTCGAGTCGATCGTCCAGCGTGCGCGTCCGGCGGGTTCCGAAGCCGGGCCGCAGACGGTCATTCTGGTCACCCATGCAACGACTGAATCCAGGGTGCGCGCCGCAGTCGATGCGATCAAGCGCGAGGGCTACCTGTCGGGCGAACCGCAGGTGATCCGCATCGAGCGCACCCGCGAGGGCTGAGGCCGGATCGTGCCCGCTGATGCGCAAGACGGGGGCGCCTGATCAGGCCCGCGCTCTAATCGATTTAGCCGTGGATCTGGTGAAAATCCTGAAAAAACAATGGTTTTTTATGTGGAATTCACATTGCCTTGGTATGTTTCAAGGCTGTAAAAGCAGCCAACGAAAAACGTGCGGGGAATTGGGTCCATGGCAGGCACATCGACAGACACAAGCGGTCTCGACCGTATTCTGACACTTGAGATCGCGCGTGTCACCGAACGGGCCGCCGTCGCCGCGGCCCGGCTTCGCGGCCGGGGTGACGAGAAGGCGGCGGATCAGGCCGCCGTCGATGCCATGCGCTCGGAACTCAACCGGCTGCCGATTGACGGCGTCGTGGTGATCGGCGAGGGCGAGCGCGACGAGGCGCCGATGCTCTATATCGGCGAGGAAGTCGGCAACCGCGACGGCGCCAAGGTCGACATCGCGCTCGATCCGCTCGAAGGCACGACCATCTGCGCCAAGAACCTGCCCAACTCCCTGGCGGTGATCGCAATCGCCGAAAAAGGCAGCCTGCTCTACGCGGCCGACGTCTATATGGACAAGATTGCCATCGGGCCGGGCTATCCGCCCAACACGGTGTCGCTGGATGCGAGTGCGACCGACAATATTCACGCCGTCGCCCGAGCCAGGGGCGTGGACGTAAGCCAGGTCACAGCCTGTATTCTCGACCGGCCGCGTCATGCCCGTCTCATAGAGGAAGTGCGTGCGACCGGCGCGGCGATCAGTCTGATCGGCGATGGCGACGTTGCGGGAATCATTCACACCACCGACCCGGAACAAACCGGCATCCATATCTATCTCGGTATCGGCGGCGCGCCCGAAGGCGTGCTTGCTGCAGCGGCGCTCAGGTGCATCGGCGGACAAATGCAGGGCCGGCTACAGCTCAACACCGAAGAAAAACTCGCGCGCGCGGCCAAGATGGGCATCACCGACCCGCGCAAGATCTACACGATGGAAGAAATGGCGAGCGGCGACGTGCTGTTCGCCGCTACTGGCGTGACCGACGGCAATCTGTTGCAGGGGGTCAGGTTCACGCCCGACGCCATCATCACCCACACCATCGTGATGCGGTCCTCGTCGCGCACCGTGCGTGAAATCAAGGCCCGGCATCAGGATCTCGAGAAGTTCGACTGAACGGACGCTGCCTTTTGGCCCGTCCCACCCGCGGTTGAATGATCCTGACCGGATTGCAGGCCATGCGTTTTGCCGGTCCGTCTCGTTTAGGCTATGAGCAATGTCTCCAGCGCGGCCATGGTGGCCCGGCGCTTGATGACGGATTGATTTCTCGATGGCAGGCAGCAGCGCATCCGACCGGGCATTCCTTGGCGTGGAGCAATCGCTCTCCGGCCAAAAATGGATAGCGCGGCTTGATCTCGCAGGCGAGAACAAGGCGATCTCCATTGCCCAGACCACCGGACTGCCCGAGATCATTGCGCGCGTCCTGGCCGGTCGTGACGTCGCCATGGGCGATGCGATGGCCTTTCTCGATCCGACCATTAAATCGCTTATGCCTGATCCGTCGAGCCTCACCGATTGCGACAAGGCAGCGGAACGGATCGCGGCCGCCATTTCCCGCGGCGAGCGCGTGGCAATCTTTGGCGACTATGACGTGGACGGCGCAACGTCCTCGGCGCTGATGCAGCGCTTCCTCAGGCATTTCGGCCTCGGGAGCGAGATTTACATTCCGGACCGGATCTTTGAAGGCTATGGGCCGAACCCCACCGCGATCGGCGAGTTGATCGACCGCGGCGCGGGTTTGATCATCACTGTCGATTGCGGCTCGACCAGCCATGAATCTCTCCAGGAAGCCGCACGGCGCGGTGTCGACGTGGTGGTGATCGATCACCACCAGGTGGCAAGCGAGCTGCCTGTGGCCCATGCCCTGGTCAATCCCAACCGCGAGGATGATTTGTCCGGCCTTGGGCATCTGTGCGCCTGTGGCGTGGTGTTCATGGTGCTTGCCGGAACGTTGCGACTGTTGCGCGGCAAGGGTGATGCGCGGGCAGGGACCTTCGATCTGCTCGCCTGCCTAGATCTGGTGGCGCTCGCCACGGTGTGCGACGTGGTGCCGCTCAAGGGGCTCAATCGGGCGTTCGTGGTCAAGGGGCTGCTCGCGGCCCGGACGCTCGGCAATGCAGGGCTTGCGGCGCTCGCCCAGCGGGCCGGAGTCAACGGTCCGATCACGCCTTACCATCTGGGTTATCTGATCGGCCCGCGCATCAATGCGGGCGGCCGCATTGGCGATGCGGCGCTCGGCAGCCGCCTGCTGACGCTCGAGGACCCGGCGGAAGCCGCGGCAATCGCCGAGCGGCTCGAGGAACTCAACCGAGAGCGCCAGGCGATCGAGGCGGCGATGCTGGCCGAAGCCGACGCGGAAGCAGCCGTCGAAATGGCGAGCGGCGAGGGGCCGGCGATCATCGTCACCGAACGGCAGGGGTGGCACCCCGGCGTGGTCGGCCTGCTGGCAGCTAGGCTCAAGGAACGCTACCGGCGCCCGGCTTTCGCCATCGCCTTTGACGGCAACGGCAAGGGCACCGGATCGGGCCGCTCGGTTCCGGGGCTCGATCTGGGGCGGCTGGTACGCAAGGCCGTGGAACTCGGCCTGCTGGTCAAGGGCGGCGGCCATGCTATGGCTGCCGGAATCACGGTGGACAAGGCAAGGCTGGGCGACCTGCGTGCGTTTCTGGAAGAGAATGCAGCGGACACCGTTGCCGGGCTGACCGCGGCGCACCGGCTCAAGATCGATGGGGCGATTTCAGCGTCCGGGGCGACGCTGGACCTGGTCGACATGATCGAGCGCGCCGGGCCCTATGGCGCGGGTCATCCGCAGCCGGTGTTCGCGGTGCCTGCGCACACGCTCAGCGATGCCCGGGTGGTGGGACAGAATCATATCAAGGTGACCCTGTCAGGCGCCGATGGCGGGCGGCTGAACGGCATTGCGTTTCGCGCCGCAGACACCGAGATGGGGGCAGCACTCCTCGGAGGCCGGGGGATGATGTTTCATGTCGCCGGAACAATTTCGGCAGACCACTGGCAAGGCGTCCGCAGGGTTCAGATCAGGGTGATGGACGTCGCCCCCGCCCGATAGGCCGAAGTCTCGTTGCATTGCGGAAGCTTGTGGATTCGGACCGCTCCGCGGCGCCGTCAGAGGTTGGCCGGGCATTTGCGGCACGTGACATAAAACAGTCGGAAGCGCCCGCCCGTGGCTTTGCGCCGTGCTCGGATAAAACTCAGATCTTGGATGAGGAGATCAAGCGAAGTGCTTGAAAGTTGTGGTACGCCCTAGGGGAGTCGAACCCCTCTTTCCAGAATGAAAATCTGGCGTCCTAACCGATAGACGAAGGGCGCGTACAGTGTGGGCGTCTTATAATCAGACCGCTTTGGGACCGCAAGCGGTTAATTGATGTCGCCGACAAAAAAATGTCATCTCTGCAGAATTGGAAGTTGAGGCGCGCAATTGCCGCCCCGCAAGGGGCGGCGGCGTGAGCGCCAGGTGGAGACTATTTGCGGCGGCGGCAGCGCCAGTTCCAGTCACGCGCGCTGCCGACGTCGATATGGACCGATTCTGTGTGGCAGTAGGTGCCGACGCCACCGCGGCCCGGCATGGAGCGGAGGTACTTGGCCAGTTGCCATTTCGAAACGCCTTCGATCTGGATATCGGCGGCTTCGCAGGAGGTGTGGCGCGAGCCGGACGCACCACCGGCGCGGCGGTTGTGCTTGGGGCTGCGGTAGCCCGATGTCACCACGAGCGGGCGGCCATAGTGGCGCTCAACGGTTTTGAGTACCCGAACCAGCTCGGGTTTGAAACAGCCGACTTCCACCTTTTCGGTCTGCACATGCAAGCCGTTGGGCGCGAGCCGCGCCAGACCGGCGGCAGAGGCCAGCTCGATTCGGCCGTCGCCGGAAACACCTGTCTCTTCTGCTTCGCTCAAGCCGAAGACGTTGGAGACGCGCACGCCAGGCAGCGCTTCATCACTTCCACGTGATGCCGATGCCATGACCACTTGAGTCTTCTTGGGTGAAACCAGACGTTCTTTCGTCCCTGCAGGCGCATTCCTGGTCGATTTCGGCTGCGAGGCAAACAGGCGTCCGAAAATGGACTGTTTCTCTGGCGGTGCAACGACCGCCAGTTCCTGCAGCTGCACCTGCGGCGCGGCTGGGGCTTGATCCGCGTCAGCTTCAGCGCCGGCGGGCGCGGGTTCGGATGAAGCCATGCGGAGCGCCAATTGCGCCGAATCACTTGTGACATCGGGCGTGGAAGCGGGCTCAGTTGCAACAGCCGCAGTCTGTGTTGCGGAAGGCGGCGCGCTGTAGAGATTGGAGGCCGCTTGCAACGGCTGATTCTGGGTAATGCCCTGGTTGAGCGCGTCAACGCCGGTCTCGGCCATGACCAGTTGCTGGCCTGCTGCGCCTTGCGCCTCCCCGGCGAGCTGATCGGGGGAAGCGACAACCGGCGTCGCCGGCGATGGCTGGGGCAGCGGGATGTCTCCGGACGTCGAATCCTCGGCAACCGAGGCCATCATCAGGGCATCAGACTGGTCAGCGCTGTTGAGAGTGGCAAAGCTTGAAGCTCCGGGCGCGAAGCCCTGGCTCGTATACATTGCCGGATCACCGGTCGACACGCATCCGGTCAGGACAATTGCCACGCCTGCCAGCATGACAATGTGGCCGCCAGCGTAGCGCCTGGCTGTATGTTTCCTGCCTGTCGGCAATCTATGGAGCCCCCGGTCTTATGCAATGGCAGACCCGAAGGCCTCTATAAGCTGCGTACCCATTTGCAATGTTGTTGTAAATGCACAAATCCGGATCTGGCCGGACAGATGGGTGAGTAGATCAAGGCCATGCGATGCGTCGTAAATACGGCGAAAGCATGACATATTTGCCAGCTTAGTTGCCGATCGTTGCGTGAGCCTTGCGTTGGCGCGCGCCCCGACTCCTGCCCGGTGCGGATGAACGCCGGGCAGGAGCGCTTGATTACCAGGCGCCGGTGTTTTTCATCGAGGCCCAGGGTTCGGCGGGGTCGAGCGGATCGCCATTCTGCAGAAGCTCGATGGAAATTCCGTCCGGCGATCTGACAAAGGCCATGTGACCGTCGCGCGGCGGCCGGTTGATGGTCACGCCATTGTCGAGCATGTGCTGGCACAGCTCGTAGATATTGTCGACGACATAGGCGAGGTGACCGAAATTGCGGCCGCCGGTGTACTCCTCCGGGTCCCAGTTGTAGGTCAGTTCTACCATCGGGGCCTTGTCAGTGAGTGCGCGCTCCTTGTCGCCCGGGGCCGCAAGAAAGATAAGCGTAAAGCGGCCGGCCTCGCTCTCGTGGCGGCGGATTTCCTCGAGCCCGAGCTTGTTGCAATAGAAATCGAGCGACGCGTCGACATCGCTGACCCGGACCATTGTGTGCAGATAACGCATAGGCTTACTCCATGATTGGTAATGAGAGGGATGATGGGATTGTCGGGATGAACGATAGGCGGATTTGCCCGTGAGGCAATGGCATGGCGATGCCGCGACCGGCCTTTTTCCGCGCGGCAGGAGACATGTGCGCCGTTTGGCCACCCAGGCAGGCCGCGGTAATGTCAATACCATCCGCGTCACCGGCATTAGAAGTGGATGGATCAACAAGTTTTAAAGCAGGGCTTGCACAGTCAGCGCAATACAATGTTAATGTTTTAATCGAGAATCACTTGATTTCCATGTGGCGCGTATCGGAGAGTTATCCGGATGGGGGAAAGGTCCTCAGACAAGAACGAGGCGGTGGCGGAAGCCCATGCTGACGCGGTGGACCTGATCGAGATCACCGGGGTCATCAAGTGGTTTGACGTCGCCAAGGGCTTCGGCTTCATCGTTCCTGACAATGGCATGGAAGATGTGCTGTTGCATGTGACCTGCCTGCGCCGGGACGGGTACCAGACCGTGCTGGAGGGAACCCGCATCGTCTGCGAGATCCAGAAGCGCGAGCGCGGCTACCAGACATTCCGCATCATCTCCATGGACACCTCGACGGCCGTTCACCCGTCGCAATTGCCGCCGGTGCGCACCCATGTCCAGGTCAAGCCATCGAGCGGCCTGGAGCGGGCGATTGTCAAATGGTTCAACCGCACCAAGGGGTTCGGGTTCCTGACACGGGGCGAAGGGACCGAAGACATCTTCATCCACATGGAGACGCTCAGGCGCTACGGCCTGGCCGAACTTCGGCCGGGGCAGGTCGTGCTGGTGCGTTATGGAGATGGCGACAAGGGCCTTATGGCGGCGGAAATTCATCCCGATATCGATTCTCCCGTTCCAAATTCGCACTGAATCGGAATGCGTCGTTTTCCCGCTCTGCTCCCGCTCATCATTTCAGCCTTCCTGGCGCTGACCGCGGCATTTTCGCATCAAGCCTCCGCACTGGCGGACGTGCTGCCGACGGACTCCGAGCCGCTTGTCATCACCACCGGCAATGGCCCGGTGTCCTTCAGCGTCGAATTGGCGTTGACGCCGGAGACCCGCGCCAGCGGATTGATGCACAGGCAGAGCATGGATTCCGATCACGGCATGCTGTTCCGCTTCGACCAGACCCGCCAGGTGCTGATGTGGATGAAAAACACGCCCCTGCCGCTCGACATGCTGTTCATTGATGACGCGGGCACGATTGTCGGGATTGCTGAAGACACGACGCCGTTTTCGGAAAACGTGATCGCTTCGCCCGGGCCGGTGCGCTATGTGCTCGAGTTGAATGCCGGTACCGCCGGGCGAAAAAGCATTTCGGTCGGCGACAGGGCGCGCCACCACGCCATCCGGCAATGATTTGCCGGCAAGGTCGTGTATGGGACGATTTGGAGTTGCGGGGCATGACGTTCCGGTGTATCCGGAGCACGTCTTGATGCGGGTCGCGCTCGGATGCAGTGTTCTGAGCGACAAAGCATGTGCGTCAATACAAAGCTCTACAGCGAGTTGTGCGCATCCGGTTGGATGCGCGGCGCTTTGGGCATCGGAGCGTAGCGCAGCCTGGTAGCGCATCTGGTTTGGGACCAGAGGGTCGCAGGTTCGAATCCTGCCGCTCCGACCATTTTTCGGGTGTCCTTGGATGCCATTCGTCAGGCGCCGTGAACCGCCTTTTCAGGCGGGCATCGTCATGAAGGGGAACTGGGACATGACTGCGAAAATCTATCGTCCCGCCAAGACGGCGATGCAGTCCGGCAAGGCAAACACCCAGGACTGGGTGCTCGAATTCGAGCAGGAAAAGCCCCGCAGCATCGATCCGATCATGGGCTACACCTCGTCGGCCGACATGAAGAGCCAGATCCGCATGCGGTTCGACACATGCGAGGCGGCGGTGACCTACGCAACCCGCAACGGACTTGACTATCGCGTCGTCGAGCCGAAGGAAAGCAAGCGCCGCCGCGTGGCCTATGCCGACAATTTCCGCTTTGACCGCCGCCAGCCCTGGACCCATTGAGATTATCCGCCCTGTCGACCGGCCCCGCCGGCGACACGCGCACGGCCCCTTAGCTCAGCTGGATAGAGCACCGGCCTTCTAAGCCGACGGTCGCTGGTTCGAATCCAGCAGGGGTCGCCAATTTTCCGATGTCCGTTCCGGACACATAGGTTGCGGTTTATACGGGAGACATGGTTCAATCCGGCGGGAAAAGGTGGACCAGAATCTTTCCGAATCTCTGCGAAAAGGCAAGGTTTTCAAGATCTCAGCGAAATCACTCAGCAGCGAAGATTTTGTGTTCGAATTGTCTCTGGATGGCTTCTCCGCGACCCAGGAAATCATGATGCGGGGCAGCTAGCGGTCTGACCGATAAACATGGCTCCCATCTGTTTCGAAAAGTCTGCCCACGAGCACTTGATCTGGTGGGGCGATTTGTCCAGACAGATGGGGACGATCTGAATGGATCGCACAACTTGTCATCCGATTCATGATTTGCGTCGTTGGCTGGTCTGCCTGGACCGAGGATTTGTCCTGCTTAGGCCCGGATGAGATTGATATTGCCAATTACATGGTCTAGTTTGCGAATATGCTAATCTAATGATTAAGCGGGCAGAATTCTGCATTATGCTGTGTGTGCCTGCCTGGAACCTGAGGAAATACCGGAATTCATACCGAGCAATCATTCCCTTCGCGTTTCCGCAGATCTCAGCCCGAAAATCTGTGGCGATCTTGTGTGGCGACCCGCTCGCGTGGGATGCTGGATGTTTGTGATGTGTGTTGATTCGAGAGGGGCGCCATGTTGATGCCGGAAGCAGCCTATCATCTGGGCCCGGAGCTGGGCCGCGCTGTCAACAGGATGGATTTCTTCCGGCTGTTCAAGGCGCTGGCCTTTCATCAACAGTGTCAGTATTTTATCCTTTCGGAGGTGGCGGGCGAGGATGAAGGGATCAATCTTCAACATCCTCATGCCCTGCACAATCTGCCTGAATCCTGGCTGGGAAAAACAAACGGCAGATCCGTGGGCTCTGACGACCCGAGCGTCCTTCAATCGAAGCGTTCGACAGCGCCGTTTTCGATGGATCTGCAGGATCATCCGTCCAGTCTGGCGGGTGCGAGCGGAGCCCAGGCCGCGATTGGCGTTCCGCTACATACGCTTGCCGCCAAACGCTACTGCCTGTTGATGTTCGGCGACACGGAACAGCCCCAACATGAGAGCCTGGCAGTTGTCGCGCTTGATGCAACATTGATATTCCAGCGGTATTTTGAAGTGATCCTGTCGCTGGATTCCATCAGCGGACTCAATGAGCGCGAAATCCAGATCGTCCGCTGGACATCCGAGGGCAAGACGTCCGCCGAGATCGCCATCATTCTTGGTCTGTCCGAGCATACCGTGAATTCCTATATCGCCGCAGTTCTGCGGAAGTTGCATGTTGTCAACCGGGCCCAGATGGTGGCATCGGCGTTGCGCAGCGGCTTGATCACATGAGGGGCAGCCAATGAATCCTGATCGGACCGGGCATCCGTTGAAGATCCTGCTGGTTGACGATGACCCTGCGGAGCACCTGCTGCTCAAGCGAACGCTTGAGAAGGTCGACGGACCGCCGATCGAACTTGATTATGTCGGCGACATCGACTCCGCCGTCGAGTGCGTCAAGGCAGGTGACATCGATATCGTTTTCCTTGACAACCGCCTGGTGCCCAACAATGATTTCCGCGAAACCGCGCCGCAATTGCGCGAGGCGGGTTATGTCGGACCGATCGGAATCATTTCGTCCGACATCAGCGGCAGTTATTTCCAGCAATTCCCCGATTTCGGCGTCGACTTCCGCATTGGCAAGGATGAAATTGACAGAACCGCAATTTCATTCATCATCTCGGAATATACCCGCGATCAGCTTTCCGACAATTGCGCGGAAGACTTCTCATGAGACGGCTCTGAGTTGCTAACCTGGCGCATGATCTGACATGCAACTCCCGGCGGAAATCCTTGCAAAAGCACTCTACGACACGTTTCCGGACCCTGTTCTGGTGACCGATGTCGATGGGATCATTGTCGCCGCAAACCAGGCGGCCGTGACGCTCCTTGGCTACGCGGAACCGGATATTCTGGGAATGGAGCAGGCGAAGCTTGAAACGTCAGCTGAGGGCCTTTTGTCCCCAGGGCAGACGCTGTCCGCGACTGAAAAGGAAGCGGCCGGGTGGGTCCGTCGGAACGCCCGGCTGCGCTGCAAGGATGGCCGCGTTCTTGCCGTCGAACTGAGCCAGGGTCCGCTTTCAGCGGCAGATGCAGCGTCAGCCGGAACGGTGATGATTGTTCGCGATCTCACCCGGCTAAACCAGGAGCTCAAGACGGGGTGGAACGATAGAAACGAGCCGGAGCCGTTTCTCAGATCAGCCCTCGATTCAGTTTCCCACGGCTTCGCCATCTATGATCCTGCCGACAGGCTCGTGCTTTGCAACACGGCCTATCGCACCATGCACGCGGATTTCACAGCCGCCATTGAGCTCGGCAAGACCTTCGAGGAAATCCTGCGCGAGACCATTGAATCGGGTCGGTACCCGCAGGCCGGCAGCACGCCTGAAGTGCGCCAAGCGTGGATTTTGAGACAATTGGACATCCACAACAATCCCGGTGAGCCCTATGTTTACCAGATCAGCGAGGATCAGTGGGTTCAAATCGAGGACCGCGTCACCGAGGATAATTATCGCGTTGGATTGAGAGCTGACGTCACCGATCTGGTGCGGGCAAAGTCTGAAGCCGAGCGACTTGGTTTCATTCTCGAAGGCGTGGCCCAGGAAGTCTATCTCGTCAGGCCCAAGGATCGATCCATCATCTACGCCAACAAGGCGGCGCGTGACAACCTGCAATACAGCATGGAAGAACTGCGCGGCATGGATGCGCGCGATCTCAATGCCGAGTATCGGCCGGAAGAAATCAGCGAAAAGATGCAGCCGCTTATCCTGGGCAAGACCAAGGTGCTGCAGCTTGACACCCGGCACAGACGCAAGGATGGATCAATCTATGTATGCCGAATCCGGGTGCAGCGCATGGAGAACGCGCCGGAACCGATGATGCTGTCGCTTGGCGAGGATATCACCGAACGCCTCGAAATCGAGCGGGCGCTCGATCGCAAGCAGACCGAATTCGAGTCGCTGGTGCGCAGCCTTCCGGACCTCATTTCCCGCGCGCATCCAGACACGACTCTGACCTATGTCAACGAGAATTACGCCCGCTTCACCGGGTGCAAGGCGGAGGACATGGTTGGACGCAAGTTCATGGAGTTCATTCCGCCGGAAATGCGTCCTGATGTGATGAAAAAGATCTCCGGGCTCACTCCCGAACGGCCGATGAAGACGCTCGAACGGCAGATGCAGGACCATGCCGGGGAGAAATACTGGTACTCATGGACCAACCTGATGGTGTTCAAGGAGGGTGAACCGGTCGAATTGGTGTCTGTCGGACGTGATGTCACGGACAGCTACCAGGCGAGGGAGCGGATCGCGCACCAGACGCAGGAACTGGCCATGCGCAATGATGCACTGGAGCAATTTGCCGGGATTGTCTCCCATGATCTCAAGGCGCCGCTGCGGCAGATACGGCTTTTCGCCGACATGATCGCGGAGGATGTCGGAGCTGGAAAAACCGATGAGCTTGAAATGCTCTCGGCGCATATTTCCGATCGCGGAAAGGCGATGGAGCAGATGATTTCGAGCCTTCTGGAATATTCGCAGTTGGCTTACCGAACGATCAAGCCGACACAATTCAATCTGTCTGACGCCGTGGCCGAGGCATGGAGCAATCTTGTCGTCCATGCGAGTGAAGCCAAGGCGCGCCTGACCATCGAGTCCGACGCTGAAATCAATGCCGATTTCAATCTGATGGTCCAGCTTCTGCAAAACCTGTTTGCCAATTCGATGAAGTACAGTGTCGTGGGCACACCGGTGGTGGTTCGGGTTGATGTTGAAACCAGTGATACGGAGGTCTCCATTGCCGTTGCGGACAATGGCATCGGCATAGATCCCGCACAGGCAGAAAGAATATTCGGCGTGTTTCAACGCCTGCACCGCGATGAGCTGCAATATTCCGGTTCAGGGCTGGGTCTGGCCTTGTGCCGGAGGATCGCGGAAAGCCATGGCGGCTCGATTGCTCTTGATGCTTCGTTTCAGCGCGGCGCGCGGTTCGTCATCACACTGCCAAAACGCGGTCTCTGAACTGGCTGCGATCACGCCGGGGCAGGCGCCATGCAATACCCCGGCTGCCTCGACGCGAACATCGTGCCACCGTCAGGCAGAATGGGCCGCCGCCAGGCCGCGCTCGATGTCGGCCATCAGGTCCTCGACGTCTTCCAGGCCGATCTGAAGCCTGATTACCGGCCCTTCCTTCGGTGGCAGCGCTATGGTGCGATCGGAGAGATTGGCATGTACGGCGAGGCTTTCATACCCGCCCCAGGAATAGCCGAGGCCGAACACCTCAAGCGCATCGAGAAAGGCGTGTGCCTTTGCCTGCTGTCGCTGAACATCGGCAACGTCGAGCACGATCGAGAAGATGCCGCTCGACCCGCAGAAATCGCGCTTCCAGATGTCGTGACCGGGAAAGCTCTCAAGGGCAGGGTGCAACACGCGGGCAACGCCTTGCATGTCCTCGAGTGCCCGGGCAATTGCGAGCGTGCTCTCCTGGTGTCGGGCCAGCCTTATGCCCATGGTGCGCAATCCGCGAAGGGTCATGTAGGAATCATCCGGCGCGGCGCAAATGCCGAGCATGGAGAAGGTCTTCTTGATGGCGGGCCAGGCGGTCTTGTTGGCCGACACCGTGCCGATCAGGATGTCCGAATGCCCCGCGGGGTATTTGGTGGCCGCGTGGATGGAGATATCGACGCCATGATCGAGCGGCCTGAAATAGAGAGGGGTCGCCCAGGTGTTGTCCATCGAGACCAGCGCCCCGTGCGCGTGCGCAACCTCGGCGATGGCCGGGATATCCTGCATCTCGAAGGTGTTCGAGCCCGGCGCCTCGGTGTGTACAAGCTTGGTGTTGGGCCGCATCAGACGCTCGATGCCCGCGCCGATCAGGGGATCATAATAGGTGGTCTCGATTCCGAAACGCGCCAGCATGCCCGCGCAAAAATTGCGGGTGGGCGAATAGACGGAATCGACGACCAGCAGGTGATCGCCGGCGCTGAGCGCTGCCATGAACGGCAAGGTCACCGCCGCTAGACCTGAAGGAACCGCAACGGTTCCCTCGGATCCTTCCAGCTCGTCAATCGCCGATGTGAGCGCATCCGTGGTTGGCGTTCCGTGTGTGCCATAGGTGTATTTCTGGTCGCGCGAGACCATCGTTGCCGCATCGGGGAAGAGGACGGTCGAGGCGTGGACGACCGGCGGATTGACAAAGCCGAAGAAACTCCGCGGGTCATGGCCAGCATGGGCCAGGCGGGTGTTGATACCGTTGCGCGAGGGTTTTGTGGTCTTGCTCATCTCTGGTCCGGTCTGTTGGCTGGATTGGTATTCAGGCAGGCTTATCGCGAGTTCCTTGCTATCACAAGAACGGGCGGCGTGTACTTGGTATGCGGCCCCGCGATACAGGAGGGGAACGATCTGATGGTTCGGCAAGCTGAGCCCGAGACCTGACAGGGCTGTCGTTTTAGCGCCCAATTTGGCTATCTTGACGATTTTAGAACATTCAAGACTTGACCCTCGGGTGATTTCAGCATGGTATGATGGGGTGCAAAAGGCATCGGCAGAGGAGCGAGAACATCGCCCATGCCGCTTTTGTCGCACCTCAAACAGGGCAACAGAAAAAAAGGTTGTATCAAATGAACAAAAAGATTTTGTCGGCTGTCGTTGGCGTCGCCGCCGTTGCAGGCATGGGAGCCACAGGGGCATCCGCTGCAACGCTGGACGATGTCAAGGCAAAGGGATTCGTCCAGTGCGGCGTGTCCACCGGCCTCGCCGGTTTTTCCGCTCCGAATGACGCAGGCGACTGGTCTGGTCTCGATGTCGATCTGTGCCGCGGCGTAGCTGCTGCAGTTTTCGGCGATGCCACGGCTGTGAAGTACAGCCCGCTGTCGGCCAAGGAACGCTTTACCGCGCTTCAGTCTGGTGAAGTTGACGTGTTGTCACGCAACACCACCTGGACCATGAGCCGTGATACCCAGCTGGGTCTCAACTTCGCTGGCGTCAACTACTATGATGGCCAGGGCTTCATGGTGCGCAAGTCGCTTGGCGTGAACTCCGCGCTGCAGCTCTCGGGCGCATCGGTCTGCGTGCAGACCGGCACCACCACCGAGCTCAACCTCACCGATTACTTCAAGGCCAACGACATGACCTACAATCCGGTCGTGTTCGAAAAGCTCGAAGAAGTGAACGCTGCCTATGACGCCAACCGTTGCGACGTTTACACAACCGATCAGTCGGGCCTGTATTCGATCCGCCTCGGCCTGTCGGCGCCGGATGAGCACATGGTTCTGCCGGAAGTGATTTCGAAAGAGCCGCTTGGACCTGCCGTTCGTCAGGGCGACGATCAGTGGTTCTCCGTCGTCAAGTGGGTTCACTTTGCCATGCTGAATGCTGAAGAACTTGGCATCACCTCGGCAAATGCAGACGAGATGCTCGAATCGACAGACCCCAACATCATGCGTCTGCTCGGCAAGGAAGGCGCTTTTGGCGAAGCCATCGGCGTCAGCAACGACTGGGCCTACCAGGTGATCAAGCAGGTTGGCAATTACGGTGAAGTGTTCGAGCGCAATGTTGGCGCCTCGACTCCGCTCGCCATTGATCGCGGCGTGAATGCGCTGTGGTCGAAGGGTGGATTCCAGTACGCACCGCCGATCCGCTAAGATCTGGCGCAACATCAAGGCGGGCTCCTACGGGAGCCCGCTTCTATGGCCTTTCTGAAAGGGGCCGAAAGCCTGACGGAACGGCGACAGGTTAACGAACGATCCGGCCAGAAGGTCCGGACGAATAGAGTTGGGGACAGACATGGCTCATCAAGCAGGCGTCTCGTCGGACGCTGATGATTCCGGCCGCGTATCGTTGATGAATGATCCAAAGGCGCGCGGCCTTTTCTTTCAGGGACTTCTGATCATCGCCGTGATTGCGATGGTTTATATGGGCATTTCCAATGCGATCGCTAATCTGGCGCGCGCGGGAATCGCGTCCGGGTTCGGCTTTTTTGGCGATCGCGCCGGCTTCGATATCGGCCAGACGATCATTCCCTACACCAATGACAGCAACTACCTGCAGGCCTTCTATGTGGGTCTGGTCAACACTCTGGTCGTCGCGGTGATCGGGATTTTCTTCGCCACCATCATCGGCTTCATCGTCGGTCTTGCGCGCCTGTCGAAGAACTATCTGGTGCAGAAATTCGCCACCGTTTACGTGGAAACGTTGCGCAACATTCCATTGCTGCTCCAACTTCTGTTCTGGTACAAGGCGGTTCTGTCGATCCTGCCATCGCCGCGCGAGGCAGCCCGGGAGACGGGCGTCGAAGTTGCGTTCAGCATCAACAATCGCGGGCTTTATCTGCCTCGGGTGATTCCTGAAGATGGATCCTCTCTGATCTTCTATGCGCTGGTGATTGCGATAGCGGCCTGGTTCTTTATTGGCAGATGGGCCAAGAAGCGGCAAATGGCCACCGGCCGGCAATTTCCGGTGTTCCTGACCGGGCTTGGATTGTTGATCGCCCTGCCGCTGCTGGCGTTCCTCGTCACCGGCATGCCGCTCTCGCTCGAATATGCAAGCCTGCAAGGTTTCAACATGGTGGGCGGCTGGATTGTCCAGCCTGAATTCATGGCGTTGCTCCTGGGCCTGGCACTCTATACGGCGTCGTTCATCGCCGAAATTGTCCGCGCAGGCATTCTTGCGGTGTCGCACGGTCAGACCGAGGCGGCCTTTGCGCTTGGAATTCGCCCCAATCTGACCAGCAGGCTGGTGATCGTGCCGCAGGCGATGCGAGTGATCATTCCACCGCTGACCAGCCAGTTCCTCAACCTTACGAAGAACTCGTCTCTGGCGGTGGCCATTGGCTATCCGGATCTGGTCTCGGTGACGGGAACCGTTCTCAATCAGACCGGTCAGGCGGTGGAGGTGATCTCGATCACCATGCTTGTCTACCTCACGCTGTCACTGTTGACGTCGGCCTTCATGAACTGGTTCAATTCCAGCGTCGCACTGGTGGAGCGCTAAGCCATGGACAACACTACCAATTCAATTGCTTATGTGCGCACCCAGGAAAGCCCGGCCACGGCCCCGCCTGTTTCGACCGGTGGAGTCGGGGGCTGGCTCAAGGAAAACCTGTTCGCCACACCGCGCGACACGGTGCTGACGATCCTGACCTTCCTGTTTCTCGTCTGGATCATCCCGCCGATTGTCGATTGGGCCTTCATCAGCGCAGTCTGGACCGGGGAAAGCCGGGAAGATTGCATTGTTCCGGGCGCAGGCGCCTGCTGGGCCTTCGTTGAGGCCAAGTTCGGTCAGTTCATGTATGGTCGCTATCCGCTTGAAGAGCGCTGGCGGGTGGACCTGTCGGGTCTGCTTCTGATCTTGGGCCTGGTGCCGATCGCCATCCCGTCGGTTCCCTACAAGCGCGAGAATGCGCTCTACCTGCTCTTCGTCTTTCCGGTTCTGGCTTTCATCCTTTTGACCGGCCAGTTCGGGTTGCGTCCGGTCGAAACGGCGCTTTGGGGCGGTCTGCTGGTCACGCTGGTTGTTGCGATCGTGGGCATCGTCGTCTCGTTCCCGCTCGGCATCCTGCTGGCTCTGGGGCGAAGGTCGGAGATGCCGATCGTCAAGATGTTCTGCGTCATCTTCATCGAGTTCTGGCGCGGCGTTCCGCTGATCACGGTCTTGTTCATGTCGTCGGTCATGCTGCCCTTATTCCTTCCCGATGGCGTGTCCTTCGACAAATTGCTGCGCGCACTGATCGGTGTGGCCTTGTTCGCTTCGGCTTATATGGCGGAAGTGATCCGCGGCGGCCTGCAGGCCATTCCCAAGGGCCAGTATGAAGCCGCCAATGCGATGGCCCTGACTTTCTGGCAGGGCACACGGCTGGTCACCATGCCGCAGGCGCTCAAGCTGGTCATTCCCGGCATCGTCAACACCTTCATCGGCCTGTTCAAGGATACCAGCCTGGTTCTCATCATCGGTCTTTTCGATCTGCTCGGTATCGTCCAGCAGAACATGAACGACCCGAACTGGATCTCACCCCAAACGCCGGCGACGGGCTTTGTCTTCGCCGCGTTTGTCTTCTTCATCTTCTGCTTCGGCATGTCGCGCTACTCCGCCTATATGGAACGGCGTCTCGACACCGGTCACAAACGATAACAGGGGAATACAACCATGTCTGATGGTAACGCAGCAGCAGTAGAGGGCGCCGGCCCATCGAAAATGACGGTGTCGGAAACCGATGTCGCCATCGAGCTGATCGGCATGAACAAGTGGTACGGCGATTTTCACGTGCTTCGCGACATCAATCTCAAGGTGATGCGCGGAGAACGGATCGTCATCGCCGGTCCTTCCGGGTCCGGCAAATCAACCATGATCCGCTGCATCAACCGGCTGGAAGAGCACCAGAAGGGCAAGATCATTGTCGACGGCATCGAGCTGACCAACGATCTCAAGAAGATCGATGAAGTCCGGCGCGAGGTCGGCATGGTGTTTCAGCACTTCAACCTGTTCCCGCACCTGACCATCCTCGAAAACTGCACGCTCGCGCCGATCTGGGTCCGCAAGATGCCGAAGAAGAAGGCCGAGGAAGTCGCCATGCACTTCCTGGAGCGGGTGAAAATTCCTGAACAGGCCAACAAATACCCCGGTCAGCTCTCAGGCGGCCAGCAGCAGCGTGTGGCCATCGCCCGGTCGCTGTGCATGAACCCGCGGATCATGCTGTTTGACGAGCCGACGTCGGCGCTCGATCCGGAAATGATCAAGGAAGTGCTCGACACCATGGTCGGGCTTGCCGAAGAAGGCATGACCATGCTGTGCGTCACCCACGAGATGGGCTTTGCGCGTCAGGTCGCCAACCGGGTGATCTTCATGGACCAGGGCCAGATCGTGGAGCAGAACGAGCCCGGCGAATTCTTCGACAATCCGCAGCATGAGCGGACCAAAATGTTCCTGAGCCAGATCCTGCATTAGGCATTGGGAATCCCGGCTTTCGGAGCTTCCAGGCCCTTGTGTCGAGCCATGCGTTATGTGCTTGGCGTCGTACTGCTCAGCATCTTTGCACTCGGCCTCGGGGTCCTGATCCCGAGGCCGTTTCTGGCTTCAACTCCGGGTCCTGTGGCAGCCGCGGCTGGTTCGCCATCACCCGAGAGCACCCGCACGGTTCTGCTTCTGTCGACGGAAATCCATACCGACCTGGCCCTGCCGGCCAGTCCTGATGTGGTGGCGCGATTCTCCTTCATGGCAGCCGACGGGCTCGATCCCTCCCAGCCAGGCGTCTCCTATATCATCGCCGGATGGGGTGGCCGGAGTTTCTACATCGAAACGCCCAGGTGGGCCGATCTCAAGCCGGGCCCGGTATTCAACGCGCTGACCTATGACCGCTCGGTCATGCACATGGCGCTTGGCGGCGGCATTGACCAAAATCACCCGACGGTAACGGAAATCGAACTTGATGAGGCATCGTTTGAACGTGTCTTGCAAGGGGTTCTGGCAAGTTTCACATTGGACAGCGCCGGGGAGCGGATCGTCGTGCCGGGCGCGCAATATGGAGAGTATGATCTCTTCTACGAGGCCGAGGGTCTGTTCAATGCGCTTGCAGGCTGCAACGTGTGGACCGCGGCGACGCTCAGGCAGGCGGGACTGAGGACCGGGTGGTGGACGCCTTTGCCCGGGCTGCTGAGCTTGAGCCTGAAGCTGCACAATCCGCGGCTGGGTCTATAGTCCCGCGGCACGGTAGCCATAAAGCCAGTCGAGATCGCTTGCCAGGCTTTCAGGGCTTTTGACTGCGAGCAGCAAATCGCGTCCGAGCCTGACCGGCCCGCGGGCATGATAGGCGAACCGATTGAAGGCGGCGCGTTTACGGGCGCGGCCGATGCGGATCCGGCGACGGGTCTCGTACTGCGTCACCGCCTGGCGCACCTCGTCTTCCGCCGCATCCGAGACAGCCTGCGCCAGTTCATAGCCGTCCTCGATCGCCATGGCCGCGCCCTGCGCGGCAAAAGGCGTCATGGCGTGGGCGGCGTCGCCGATCAGCACCGTGCCGGCATCATTGCTCCAGCGGCCATCCGGCACTTCAAACAGCGGCCACCAGGTCATCTGCGGCGCATCGCGAAGGATCGAAAGCAGGTCCGGATGCGACTCCCTGAAGGCTTCGAGCAGGTTGACGCGGTCCGTCGGGTTCTCGCGTTCCGCCCAGGTCTGACCGGGGTCTGCGCCCCTGGCGATTGCAACCATGTTGATGGCCGTGCTGTTTTCGATGGGGTAGGCGACCAGATGAGTGTTCGTTCCCAGGAACGCCGTGACGTTGCCGGGATTGAGGATCGCCCGCACGCCGTCGGCCGGCATCTTGAACCGCCAGGCCACTTGCCCGGAAAAACGCGGGGAATTGGCTCCCGGAACCAGATGGCGGGTCTGGGACCAGACCCCGTCCGCGCCGACGGTCAACAAAGGCGCCGGTCGGCCAAGGCGCTCAGGAAGGGTCGGGATCGTCGCGGATTCGACCCGCTGGTTGAGATGCAATCGGCAGCGGGACTGGGACTTGACGGCCTCGATCAGCATCGCCTGAAGATCGGCGCGGTGCATGACGCCGTATGGGGCGCCCCATCGCGCCGCGGCGAAGGTTCCGCAGGGCACATGGGCTATCTTTCGCAGCGACAGGCCAGAGACCAGAGTAATCTGATGCGGGCAGATCATGGCCTTCGACAACGAATTGCCGAGGCCGAGATCAATCAGGATGCGGCTGGCATTGGGCGAGATCTGCAAGCCCGCGCCGACTTCGCTCAGCGCTTGCGCCTGTTCGATGATGTCGACCTCATGGCCTTTGCGGGCGAAGGAAAGCGCGGTCACGAGCCCGGCTATGCCAGCGCCGACGATGGTGATGTTCTGGGCAGACATCGCGCCCTCCCGGCCAGGTCTTGGAGAAGACCTGCTTCAAGCCACCTTGTGATTCAAGGTGCACCCGGAAGGGACGGTGACGTCAGCACTGAGCGCCGGATTGAACCTGTAGAGGGTCGAACAATAGGGGCAAACCTTTTCCACATCGGCGCCCATGTCGAGGAATTCATGGGGATGGTCGAAGGGCGGGGTGGCGCCCACGCACATGAATTCCTTCACGCCGATCTCAATGGCTGGATGGCCCGCATCATTCTGGAAATGGGGAATCTGGTGGTCGGCCATGCATGTCTCCGTCGCGGCGAACTCGATTTTGGCGGACCATATACGCTGGACCGGCAAATGTGTAGCGGGTAATTGGCTGCTTTCCTGATCTCGTCCGCTGCAATTGCGAGCCATGGCGTGCGACATTTGCAAGACGCTCCGATTGGGTTAGGTATGGCGTGAAGGGACATCACATGAATCTCGATCGTTTGCAGGCTGGACGCTTCACTTCCGGCACTCTGGATATCGCCTGGTATGAAGCGGGAAACCCCGATGGTTTTCCGGTTCTGCTGATCCATGGCTTCGCCTCGACCGCGCATGTCAACTGGGTGTTTCCCGGCTGGTTCAAGACGCTGGATCAGGCCGGCTTCCGGGTGATTGGACTCGACAATCGCGGTCACGGGGAATCCGACAAGCCGCATGATCCCGAGGCGTATCATCCGGAAACCATGGCAGCCGATGCGGCCGGATTGCTTGAGGATCTGGGTATCGATTCGGCCCATGTGATGGGTTATTCCATGGGCGCCCGGATTTCGGCGTTCCTGGCGATTTCCCGGCCCGACCTGGTCCGCTCGGTGGTGTTTGGCGGTCTCGGTATCGGCATGGTCGAAGGCGTGGGCGATTGGGATCCGATCGCCAGGGCTTTGCGGGCAGACTCCATTGATGATGTCAGCGACAAGATGGGCCGGATGTTCCGCGCCTTTGCCGATCAGACAAAGAGCGACCGGCTGGCGCTCGCCGCCTGCATAAGCACGTCGCGGACGCTTGTTAGCCGTGAGGACGTGGCGCGGCTTGCGATGCCGGCGCTGGTCGGCGTCGGCACAAGGGACGAGATCGCAGGCTCCGCCGAAGAACTGGCGCGGCTGATCCCGCATTCGAGGTTTCTCGATATTCCCAATCGCGACCACATGCTCGCCGTTGGAGACAAGACCTTCAAGGCCACGGTGCTTGAGTTCTTTGCCGATGTCGAAGCCGGAGCGTTTGCATGAAGGACCTCGAGAGCCCGGTGGTTTTTCAAGGCCATTCCGGCAACCGGATCGTTGGCGATATACACGAGCCGAGGGGCCATCAGCATGGAAATCCTGTGCTTCTGCTACATGGCGGGGGACAGACAAGGCACGCCTGGGGCGGGGCCGCGAGGCGCATCGCCGATGCGGGGCATGCGGCGTTTACGGTTGATCAGCGCGGCCACGGCGACAGCGCCTGGGTCGAGGACCTGGCCTATTCGTCCGAGGATTACGCCGCGGATGCTGTCGCGATCTGCCGCGAAATCGCGGTGAATTCCGGCAGGGCGCCGGTGCTGGTGGGGGCGTCGCTTGGCGGCATTTCCGGCATGCTGGCCGGTCACATGGGTGGACCGGATCTGCTCGCGGGTCTGGTTCTGGTCGATATCACCCCGCACATGGACGCCGAGGGAGTGAGCAAGATCCAGGGCTTCATGGCGGAGCGCATGCGCGAGGGTTTCGCAACGCTGGAAGAGGCCGCGGGGGCAATCGCCGCCTATCTGCCGAACCGGCCGCCGCCGCGGTCGCTCGAGGGCCTCGCCAAGAACCTGCGGAAGGGCCCGGATGGCCGCTATCGCTGGCACTGGGACCCGGCCTTCATCGCCGGACCGCGCACCATAAACACCGGCGGCGAGACCGTGCAGAAAAACCTGATCGCAGCCGTCCGCAGCCTGACAATTCCGGTGTTGCTCGTCCGCGGTCAGCAGTCCGAGCTTGTCACCGAAGAAGCGGTTCAAGCCTTTCGCGAAATGGCGCCGCATGCCGATTATGTCGATGTGTCGGGCGCCGGCCACATGGTGGCGGGTGATCGCAATGACGCCTTCAACGACGCAGTCCTAGGGTTCCTCGACAAACTCGAGGGGCGTGATCGCGAGTCAGCCTAGGAATTTCCGGTGCCTGCTTTCAGTCCAGCCACGATCCGGATTCCCCGGCGCAGCGCGGTGAAGGCCGCGCCCAGGGCGATCACAAGCAGGGCTGCCACAAGGATTTCGTCCCGGCCGTTCCACAAAGGCGCAAAAGTCGACAGCACGGCTGCCGCCGTGATCGTTGCCATGCGGTGTTGCTTGGCCATCGGACCTGAAAAATCGCTGGCCAAACCGTTGGCGCGGCCGAGTTCACGCACATAGGCCGTCAGCACGGCAAAAGCCCCGGCTGCAAAGCCGATTTCGGGCATTCCGACGCCATAACCCGCGCCGGCAAAGATCAGCAGATCGGCGACGCGGTCGGGAAACTCGTTCCAGAAAGGACCGTCGGCCGCCGCCTTGCCGCCCTCGACGGCGACCATCCCATCAAACAGGTTGCAGAGCAGGCGGAGCTGGCAAAAGAGCGCCGCCAGCAGCAGCAGGATGATGCGGGCAGCACCCGTCTCCTGCCCGGCCCACCAGAAGCACACTCCTGCAAGGGCGGCGGCAAGCATGCTCGCCTGCGAGATCTGGTTTGGCGTGATCGACATTCCCGCCATGCGGCGGGCGATCACTTGCGCCCAGCGGCTGTCGCGGCTCGTGAGCGGGCGGCGGTCTCCGGCTGCTTCCGTCATGGTTGCCTCCTGTTGCGGGCAAGCGAGAAATTGTAGAGCGCGGCATAGCTGGTGGAGACAGCCAGGGGCACGGCGATGGTGCTCGCGATCTCCGGCGTGCCACTCAGCCAGTGAAAGGCGGTCAGCAGGCTGATCGAAACAATGAGGACGATGACCGGCGGGGCCCAGTAGGCGGCAGACCCACTGACGCGCTTCGACAAATGGTCGATCCCGGACTTCAGGAACAGCGTGATGAGAGCCGACAGTGCGCCTTGAACGGCGCCAGCCACGAGCGGCTGCGGCATGGGGTGGGCGCGGTTGGCGAAAACCGCCCAGGAGCCCATCGCCATGAAGGCGAAGAGCACATGCACCACGCTGCTGCTTGCGACCGCCCGAAGCTGGCTGGTCATGTCGCTGACCACCAGAAGCGGACGATGTGGAAGAACACAGGCGCCGAGAAGACGACCGAATCGAGACGATCGATCAGCCCGCCATGGCCGCCGATCAGATAACCCCAGTCCTTGACGCCACGGTCTCGCTTGATGGCCGACATGACCAGCCCGCCGAAGAAGCCCATGATGGCGATGACGAAGGCAAGAAGGCCTGCCTGCAATGGCGTGAACGGCGTGATCCACCACAGTGATGCGCCGATCAGCGTAGCGCTGGCGACGCCGCCGACAAAGCCCTCGACGGTCTTCGACGGCGACAGGCGTGGCGCGATCTTGGTCTTGCCGAACAGCTTGCCCCAGACATATTGCAGCACGTCGCTCAATTGGACGACAATGATCAGGAAGGCGATGAGCAGTACGTTGCGTCCCTCGTAGCCCGCAATGTCAAGGCTGAGCAGGGCGGGCACATGGCTGGCGCAGAAGACGCAGATCATCAGCGCCCATTGCACCTCGGCGATGCGGATTAGAAAGCGTTCCGTATCGCCGCGCAATGTCGCGAGAATCGGCATGAACAGAAAGGCGTAGACCGGAATGAAGATCGAATAGAGCCCGTACCATTCGATGGCGATCAGGTAATATTGCACCGGCAGAACGACGAAAAAGGCGGCTGCCAGCGCCCAGTGATCGGCGCGCCGCGTGTTGGTGAGCGTGATGAATTCGCGCAGCGCCGCAAACGAGCAGAAGGCAAAGAGCACGACGACGCCGATGCGCCCGGCGATGAAGGCAAGGCCGATCAGGATGACCATGACCCACCAGGCATTGATGCGGGCATTGAGGTTCTCGATCACGGCGTTCGATCCGTCAGGGGACAGCCGCCGCTGCAGGATGAAGCCGATGGTCGAGGCAAACACCAGCACGCCGCCGACACCGATGAGAAGCAGGATGAGGTCTGATGCAGCAGCACTCATTGGCTTGTCCCTTCCTGCTTCGGCGACAGCGCCAGAAGTGCCGCTTCCGCCCGCGCTGTAAATGCTTCCCGCGTCTCGTCAGGGCCTACATGCAGGGCATCGCCAAAGCTGACGGTGCAGATCAGGGGAATGGGCAGGAACTCGCCCTTGGGCATGACCCGGTTCAGGTTGTCGATCCAGACCGGAACCAGATCGATCGTCGGCCTGGCCTTTGCCAGGTTGTAGAGCCCGCTCTTGAACGGCAGCAGCCGCGCCTCGGTTTCGTTGCGCGTGCCTTCGGGGAACAGGATCAGCGAGGAACCGGCGTCGAGCGCGCCGGACATTTCCTCGATCGGATCACGGGTGCGCTTCTCCCGGTCGCGTTCGATCAGCACCGCGTTAAAGACATCGCAGCCGATGAAGCGGTTCAGTTTCGATTTCAGCCAGTATTCAGCCGCCGCCACCGGCCTTGTGCGGACCCGCATCCAGGGCGGCAGCACCGCCCAGACGAGAATGAAATCGCCATGGCTCGAATGGTTGGCGAAATAGATGTTCTGGCCCTGCGGCGGCCCGCTTTCCGGCCAGATGGCGCGCACGGCGGTCACCGCGCGCGCAAAGACTACGATCAGCCCGGACATGGGCCCAGCGAGCACCCTCTTGATCACATTGATGTTCCCCACCGACGCAAGAAACGAGACTGCCAAAGTGCTACGAAAAGTCAACTGCGCCGGTTGTGCGGACTTTCCGGACAGTGGGCTGCGGCGGTGATTGCCCGAGTTCTTCAAGTCAAGCAACAGGGTCCGGTTGGGAATTGCGGTTACGGCACTATCTTCCCGAGAATGTCGGTCGCCGTTTTTCCATGAAGGCCCGCCGGCCTTCCGCGTAGTCGAGACTGTCGAAGGTCAGGCCGCGATGTCCGCTGCCCGTTGCCAATCCTGGTCTGATCCGGAGTTTTGAGCTGAAACAGCATACTTTGATGCCCGAACCGAAAGCGGTGCGGCGGTTGCAATGTCCGCAGCCAGCCCTAAGGCTTCGGCCTCCAGTTGATCCGGTCGAAACAGCGACAGAAGGCAGCCGCAGGCCAGAGCATCCGCGGCGGAGATCTCCTGCGTCGAATAGAGTGCATGTCGCGCCCGCTGGTCGCCCAGCGCGCGCACCAGGTCCTGAACCGCATCGAGCGGATAGGCCAGCCCGAGCCTGGCGGCGGGAATGGCAAATCTGGCCGTGTCATCGGCAAGCCTGATGTCGGCTGCTGCCGCGATGCCGAAGCCTCCGCCAAAACAGATGCCGCGGATGGCCGCTATGACCGGGACCGGGCATGTCCGGATCGCGGCAAAGGCGGCTGAATTTCCAGCCTCGTACGCGCGCGCGGTGGCTGCGTCCTTGCGCAGGGTCTCGAACTCCCCGATATCCGCACCGGCCGAGAAATCGCGGCCGCCCGCGCCTTCGATGATCACCACACGGGCATCAACGGTGTCCACCAGCCAGTCAAGCGCCGCGGGCAGGGCACGCCACATCGCATCGTTGAGCGCATTGCGCTTTTCCGGGCGGTTGATGGTCAGCCGGCCGATATGAGTGTCTGCGGCAACGGTCAGGATTGCGCCATCCGCAAAGGAATTGTTCACGTCCATTTCATCCGCCATTTGTTTTTTGAGCGTTCTGGCTTATCTTCAATGGGATTGCAAACAAGCCCGGAGGCGGCAATGGCAGCGAATTCAGGCGTGCGCGCAGGCGAATCCCTCAAGTCGATCGATCCGATCTGGGATTCGATCCGCATGGAAGCCGAGCGCTCGATTGCACAGGATCCGCTTCTGGCGGCGTTCATGTACTCGACCATTCTCAATCAGCCCTCGCTCGAGGAGGCGGTGATCCACCGTGTCTGCGAGCGTCTTGATCATCCCGACCTCAAGGCCAACCTGCTGCGGCAGACGTTTCTGGAAATGTTGAACGACTGGGCCGACTGGGGCTCGGTGCTGCGCGTCGACATTCAGGCCGTTTATGACCGGGATCCGGCCTGCTCGCGTTTCATTCAGCCGGTTCTGTACTTCAAGGGCTTTCATGCCATCCAGACGCACCGGCTGGCGCATTGGCTCTGGAACCGGGGCCGCACCGACTTCGCGCTCTATCTGCAAAGCCGCTCATCAGAGATCTTTCAGACCGACATCAATCCTGCGGCGAAGATCGGCAAGGGTATCTTCCTCGATCACGCCACCGGCCTGGTCGTCGGCATGACCGCGACCATCGGCGACAATGTCTCGATCCTCCAGGGTGTGACGCTTGGCGGCACCGGCAAGGAGAGCGGCGACAGGCATCCCAAGATCCGCGACGGCGTGCTGATCGGCGCGGGCGCCAAGGTATTGGGCAATATCGAGATCGGTCATTGCAGCCGCATTGCCGCGGGATCGGTGGTGCTCAAGGAGGTGCCGCCCAACACCACCGTGGCCGGCGTTCCGGCGCGTGTCGTGGGAACCGCGGGCTGCGAGGAGCCATCGCGCGCCATGGACCAGATGCTCGGCGCCGGCGACTGACGCACTCGCGACACAGGGGCGGGCGGCAACCGTTTCAGCATAAATCATGATCACGGGTTTGATTTAGCCCGCCGTCCGTGCCAAAAGCGCGGGCCAAGCCAATTGCCCAGGAGAGCACCGTGAAGCCCGACGAAATCATCAAGCTGGACGCCTATTTCAAGCGCATTTTTAACGAAAAGATGGTCGTGAAAGCGCGTCCGCGGAAGGATGATTCGGCGGAAGTGTATGTGGGTGACGAATTCCTCGGCATCGTGTTTCGCGATGATGAGGATGGCGATCTGTCCTACAATTTCTCGATGGCCATCCTGGACGTCGATCTCAGCGAATAAGCGCTGATTCGAGGCGGTTGCGGACATCGCGCTCGATCTCGCGCCAATGCGGCAGGAGATCGATGGAGAACCGGTAGGTGACCGACAGGTCCTCGCCGATGGCAATGTCCCGCTGGCACCCGGTCCTGGTGTTGAAATCCGGTTCCGTGCCGGAGTCTTCGACCAGGCAGCGAATGGCATAGGGCTGTTCGCTGAAGCTGCGTTCCACATACATCAGCTCATTGGCGTACCCGGCGCCTGACCTGAGCCGGAAGGAATCAAGCCCGCTCGGGCCAGCCACCGGCACTCCATCGGTCAGTCTCTTGTAAATCGGCGTGAAACGGCCCGACATGTCGCGCGACATGGTGGCTTGCGCGATGCGGGCGAAAATCAGCCCGTCAGCCGAACGGGTCTGGTTGAAGATATCCCGCGTCGCTTCGCTGTAGCCGTGCATTCCCGGCCATGAGAAATAGGTGTCGACGGCGTTCTGCACGCCGGAGACCCTCTGGGATTGAAACCGGATCACATTTGCGGGCAAGCTCAGGACATCATTGCCGATGACAATCTCATAAAGCGTCGTCTCCGCCGTATTGCCCGCGCGCGAAATGTTCTTGCCGACCATGCGTCCGGTCGCAGCGATCGCCAGGGTGACGAGGCACATGATGGCCACCACAGCAGTGATCTTCCAGACAAAGCGCGGCGACAGCAGCGGCACGTGGTCTGGCGCAGTCGTGGGTTCGGGCATGATCAACCAGTCTGGTGTGTGCCAAAATGGATCATCCAGCTGCGGCACAGTGCTTGCTTGATGGGGTGACGTAGCTCAATCTTGACCCCGGCATGGTTAACCAATGATTTACACGCTCGAAATCCTCACCGCGATTTTTGTCATGGCCACCGGCTTTGCCGCATCCTGGGCCGGGCTCGAACTCGTTCGCTGGGCAGGGTGGCGCGAACCCGCCATGGGCCGGATCTCCGGCGGGCCTGTGAGAGTCGCCGCGGAACTGGCGCTTGCCGCGATGATCGGACCGCGGTTGCTGCTTGCCAACGGATTTCGGAACTGGCGCAATGGCATGGTGTCGTTGCCGCTGTTTGCGGTTCTGGCGCTGGTGGCAGCCGGCTGGTCGATGTGCTCGGGCGTCCTCGTGCTGCAGATGGCCTTCGCAAGCGGTTTTTTCCTGGCCTGATCCGGTTCCATTTGGAAGCGCGGGGCACTAAACAGTGTGGGAAGGCTTTCGCCGCCGCTGGTTCAGCTCCGGTGGCGAGCCTAAGCCTTATGGTATTCGCAAACGGAGAGGTAACGGGATGGCGGTCTACAGTCTGGACGGCAAGGAGCCGAAACTCCCGGACGGCTTCCATTTCGTGGCGGACAGTGCCCGGGTGATCGGCGATGTCATTCTGGAAGAGGGGGCAGGCATCTGGTTTGGCGCCGTGCTGCGCGGCGACAATGAGCCGATCACCATAGGCGAAGGCTCCAATATTCAGGAGAACTGCGTGCTGCACACCGACATGGGCTTTCCGCTCACCGTTGGCAAAGGCTGCACCATCGGCCATTCGGCCATCCTGCATGGCTGCACCATCGGCGACAACAGCCTGGTGGGCATGGGGGCGACGGTGCTCAATGGCGCAAGGATCGGAGAGAATTGCCTGATCGGCGCAGGCGCGCTGGTGACCGAGGGCAAGGTGATTCCCGACAATTCGCTGGTCGTCGGATCCCCTGCGCGGGTGGTCAGGACGCTCGATGCGGGTGCGGCGGACATGTTGAAACTTTCCGCCAGCCATTATGTGGAAAATGCGAAGCGCTTTGCCAAGGGGCTCAAGCGGCTCGATTGACGCTGCCTGCCTGGCACAAAAAAGAGCCGATCCCAGGGGACATTGGGATCGGCTCAAGGCCTGGCCGTTGCGGGGAAGCATGGGGACTCGACCTAGGCCCACTCGGAACCGGCCGCACACCGTGCGGCCGGCAATTCTCAAGATCCGGACCGCCCCCGCGGCGATGGCCCGGACCCGGTGATCAGTTGCTCACAGCGCCGACGGCGGTGGCGGCATTGCCCGGTCCAAGCTTGGTCCATCGCGCCGCATGTTCGGACGATTGGCGCTTGACGAATGTGTAGCCGGTTTCAGACCAGAGGCGGACATCACCGCGCATGTTGTCGAGAATGTAGTCGCCATAGTCGGTCCGCACAGTCAGCACAGCGTGACCGTCGCCATTTTGCTGCAACACGACGGTGATCAGCAGATCTTGCGCCGAAAACCCCATTTCCATCAGCATGTGCCGCTTGAGCAGAACATAGTCTTCGCAGTCGCCGACGGTTCGCGGGTAAGCCCACAATTCCTCTACGCCATAGATGTTGAGATCGGTGTCGGGCGTGATCGCCTGGTTGACACGCGTGTTGATCTCAAGCATCTGCGCCCAGCGCTTGCGCGTCAGTTGCATCGGCCCCTGGTCTCGGCCCAGTGCCCCGCATTCGCTCGAATAGGTCTTGCAGAACTCGTAATGACCGATTGGCGGACTGGTCTTGCCGACCGGAACCAGATTGGTCGGCGTTGCCATGCTGGCGGTTGTGAAGGTGAAAACCAGGCCACAGGCTGCGGCAAACTTCCCCAGTACTTGAATGTGTGTGTTCATTTTTGCGTCTCCCCGTTATGAGGAAACAATGACATTCAATATTTGAGATCAGCCAAAAAATAACAGTATAAGTAAGTTCAAATGTGAGATCAATACTATTCAAATGAAATGAAAAATATAACAAAACAAGTATAAAATACTGAATATTGCTGCAAGCTTTTGGCAACCATAAGCAGGCTCTCCCGCGCAGCCGCCGGATGTCGGTGCCGTTTCGGGGTATTGGACGTGGGAGTTCGGCTGTCGTCAAGCCAGGTTACGGCAGGCACAAAAAAACCGGCTCCTGGAGGCCGGTTTGGTTGTCCGTGCGTGATTTGCGACGGCGTAGACAAAAGAACACCGTGAAACGGGTTCAACTTTTCCGTCAGGCGTCAGGACAGCTTGTTAATCGCGTCTTCAGGCTGGAACGTCATGAATTCCATGGCGATGCCTTCCTGGAAATGCCGGACAACGCGGCCGCGCATGTTTCCAAGCACAACCATCGTGCCGAAGGCGGGACGCACATCGATTTCCACGGCAGCGCCTGACACGGACAGGTCGATGATGCGGCAAGGGTAGCGCCGTCCGTCATCGAGGCGGATTTCGGACATCGGATTGCTTGGCGCCACGCGCTCGTGCCTGCGATCCTCGGGCAGCCCGAGCTCGTGCTTGTTGGCAAGCCAGGTCAGCTGCGCCGACAGCTTGTCGCGCTTGCGGTCCGTTGCATTGAGCGAAATCGTGAAGGAGCGGATCGATGTCTCCGTCACCTTGCCTTCAATACGGCCAATGTAATCGAGATAGGCAACGATGCGCTCGCCCACTTCCGGGCGGTTTCCGGTCGATATCACCGCGTCGAAGGGCGACATGGTGTCGACGATGCAGTCATGTTCGGAATGATCGGCACGCATGAAACGGCCCTGAACCGAGATGGAAACCCGGCTATATTTCCGTTCGGGCGCTTCGGGTGGAGCGTAGTAGTGCGATGTGGAGTTCACGGTCAACATAGCAGCCTTGTCGATTCCGGATGATTTCTTTGAAGCATCCTATGCCGCCCATTGTTAACATTGGGTAAGCATCCGCTGGCCAACACACGTTAATCGCGCCGTCCACCATCCAGCACCACCAGATGCGCCACTTTCCGGCTTTCAAGGGCCTGGGTTCGCATGACATTCGCAGCCGAAGACAGGCCGACTTCCGGACGATTTGCCAGGAACACCGGATCCCGCGACGGATCGATGAAGCGGATGCCGGTGGTGGAAAATCCGGCGAGGGGATCATGGCCGACCCAATAGGGCGGCTTGAACAGCGACAGCAAGCCGATCAGCCGGTCATGTTCCCCGGTGGGGCCGGTGATCGGCAGCAACAGCATCTCGGCTTGCGTCACGCGACCGCCGGTGCTCAGGACGTCGAGCGACAGCACCGCCGGTGTGGCGCGGGTTGCCACCGCTGCACCTGTCCGCGAGGCGTTTCGGACACCGTCGGCAAGCCACAGCGCGCCGAAGGTCGATCCCTTCAGTTCACGGCAGCACAGCGAACACAACGCGGTGCCGGCGAGCCTGAAGCTGAGTTGAAGGTCTGCATTGAGGTCGCAGATGAAGACATGAGGCAGCACCTCGCGGATATCGGCCGGTTCGATGTCGGTACGGTTTGGCGCCACCCGCTTGCCGCGTTTGGCCATCCAGTACTCAAAGAGCTGAAGGCTGTTCTTGTGTTTCATTTCGCTGGCACCCTGTAGCCGGAATTCGAATTTCGGACCGGATCTGCGCCATTCTGGCACACACCGGATCCGCAAAGCGGTTGTGACGTTAGCAAAGCGAGAACCATGCCACGGCGACGCCATTAAGGTTAATTTTTGCTTTCGATTGCCGCCCGACCTGTGCCGTGCCATCTTGGGTCATCACTTCAGAAGGGAATGTCCTTCAGCACAATTTTGGACGAGGGGACTCGACCGGCCGTTCGCTTCTGGCGAGCGGCTTTTTTTTGCGCTGATGGCGTTGCCAGTGTGCGACGCGGGCTCTACTCCTCGCTTTGACGGATATGTCCGTAGAAGGATGCGCCTGCACGATGACCCACGAACCCGATCGACAAGATCCTGACCCACGATATGCCGAACCGGACCGTCCGGGTCACGAACCGATTTTCAACATTCCCAATGTTGTCCTGGCCATCCTCCTGGTGATGGTGGCCATTCAGGTTGCACTCGATTCCTTTTTGCCTGAGCGGGCCGTGCTGGAAATCATTTTGCAGGGGGCCTTCATTCCGCAGCGCTATTCGGTTCTGATCTCCGGCCAGGTCGGGCCGTATCTGTGGTCACCTTTCACCTATTCCCTGCTGCATGGCGGCTATGCGCATCTGGCGCTGAATTCCTTCTGGCTGGCAGCCTTTGGCTCGATCATCGCCCGACGCATCGGATGGGTCCGGTTCCTGGTGTTCTGGTTTGCGGGCGCGATCGCGTCTGCGGCGCTTTTTCTTGTCTTTCACTGGGGCGATCAGAGCGTCATGGTCGGCGCCTCCGGCGTCGTCTCGGCCTTGATGGGCGCGGCCGCGCGGTTCGCCTTCGGAAACAGCGGCTTTCGCCGGGACCGGGCGCATCTCAATCCACGGACATCCATCGTTCACTCGTTGAGCAACCGCACGGTGGTTGCCTTCCTCGCCGTCTGGTTCGGGATCAATCTGCTGACCGCCGTCGGCTTCTCCTTCGGAATGGTGGATTCAGCGATTGCCTGGGAAGCCCATGTCGGCGGGTTCCTGTTCGGCTTTCTCGCGTTTTCCCTGTTTGATCCAATCGACCGCCGCTAACGCCAGCCGTCTCGGCCCGCAATCGGGTGACACAGGGACCGGTCCGGGCTGGGCAGCGGCCGGAATGGCCCAGCATCCAAAGGCTTGCAAACAGGTGGCATCGGGCGCACCATGCTGCTCCTATGCGGATGCGCCAAAGACATGGGGTATTCGAAGCATTCTTGCGGAAGGAGGACTGCATGACTGTCAAACAGATACTCGACCAGAAGGGCCGTGACGTCGTTACCGTCAGCCCGTCGATGGGCACGGAGGAGGCGGTCCGCTTCCTTGCGGAGAACAAGATCGGCGCGGTGGTGGTCACCGGCCCTGGTGGCAGGATTGCAGGCATTCTCTCGGAGCGCGACATTGTCCGCGCCGTCGCCACCAAAGGCGCCAAGGCTTTGACTGCGCCGATTTCGGCTATCATGACATCAAAGGTCACAACCTGCGGCCAGTCGCACTCCGTCAATCAGGTCATGGAGTTGATGACCAACGGCCGCTTCCGGCATTTGCCGGTGGAAGAGGATGGGAAGCTTGTCGGGATCATATCGATCGGCGACGTGGTGCGCCGCCGGATCGAGGATGTCGAGCGCGAAGCCGCGGAAATCAAGGCCTATATCGCGAGCTGATGCGCCGCGCTGTCCTGCTCGAGGCCCGTGTCAGAGCGGACCGATGGCGGCCTGCATCCGGGTGATTTCGCCGAGCTTGGCGGAAGCTTCCTGGTAGCCACGATCTATGGCTTCGCTGGCGCGGTGAAACTCCGACAGGCCGATATCCGCCAGCCGCGGGTGCAGCGACATATCCGGTGGATCGCCTGCGAGACGGGCCCGCGAAATCCGGTCCTGGATGATGTTGAAGGCCTGAACCATGACGGCTGTCATGCCGAGGCGGCTTTCACGCGGCCTCTTGCGTTTGTCCTGGCTGGTCTCGTCCAAGACCGGCTCGCTTGCCGTGTGTTTGATCACCGCCGAGCGGCCATAGAGATCATAATGCAGGTTCACAGCGACGACGAGCGGCTGCTCATGCGCCCGGCAGACCGATACCGGCACCGGATTGACCAGCGCGCCATCAAGCAGCGTGCGGTTGTTGCAGCGGACCGGTTCGAAAATTCCGGGCAGGGCATAGGATGCGCGAATGCCGGTGATGAGCGAGCCGGACGAGATCCAGACTTCGTGGCCGGTGTTGAGTTCGGCTGCGACCGCGACAAAGGTGCGGTCGAGATCCTCGATATTGACGCCGATGAGGTGCTCCTGCATGCGGTCATTCAAGCGCATGCCGCCGAACAGGCCGCCGCCGCCTATGGCGAAATCGAGAAGGCCGGCTATGCGGCGCATGGTCAGGCTGCGGGCAAAGGTTTCGAGTTCATCGAGCCGCCCGGCAAGGTAACAGCCGCCAACCAGCGCGCCGATCGAGGTTCCGGCAATCATCGAGACCTCGACGCCGGCTTCGTCCAGAGCGCGCAGAACCCCTATATGAGCCCATCCACGCGCGGCGCCGCCGCCGAGCGCGAGCGCAATACGTGGTTTCTCTGGCAGCTTCTGGTGCATGGCGCTCACAGGCGTCGCCGCCTTGACAGGGATTGCCTGCGCCGCAAGGGCAGGCTCGGTTGTTCGGTTCATGTTCCAGTTCAGCATCAACTCAGTCCTTCCCGCCGAACACTCCCCCAGTGTTTGATGTAATGACACCAGCAATGGGTTTCAAATTGATGAAGGATGTCGAATCTGCCTCAAAATGGAGCAATCTGGCTAATGATCGGTGTAGACTGTTGCGGGATCGAACAGCGGGCTCGAATCGGTTACGAGTTGCGGTCCGCCGTCACCGCTGACAATCTTGCGATAAAAGCACGACCGGCGTCCGGTGTGGCAGGTGGTATCCGAACCGCCAACGCGCACCTTGAGCAGCACCGCGTCCTGATCGCAGTCGATCCGGATCTCTTCGACCATCTGGACATTGCCGGAGGTTTCGCCCTTCTTCCAAAGGCTCTGGCGCGACCGGCTCCAGTAATGGGCGATTCCGGTCTCGATGGTCAGCCGCAGCGCTTCAGCGTTCATGTGCGCCAGCATCAGCACCGCGTTGTCGCCGCTGTCGGTGACAACGGCGGTGATCAGCCCGTTCGAGTCAAAACGCGGTGAAAGAACGGCGCCTTCCTCAAGCGCCGCCTTGGTCTCGCTGGTTTGTGTTCCGCTGCCGGTCATGGGACCCCCTGATGTCAGGGGCTGTCCATCAACCCCGGATCAATGTCATGAAGCGGACCTGTTCATGCGGATCCGTCTTGAACGCGCCTGTAAAGGTCGTGGTGATGGTTGTCGAGCCCTGCTTCTGAATGCCGCGCATCGCCATGCACATGTGTTCAGCCTCGATCATCACCGCCACGCCGCGCGGACGCAAGGTGTCGTCGATGGCATGGGCGACCTGCGCCGTCATGGTTTCCTGGGTCTGCAGGCGGCGGCCGAAGATATCGACGACGCGGGCGATCTTGGACAGGCCCACGACCTTGCCGTCCGGCAGATAGGCGACATGCGCCTTGCCGATGATCGGCACCATGTGGTGCTCGCAGTGGGAGAAGAACGGAATGTCCTTGATCAGAACGATATCGTCATAGCCCGCGACTTCCTCGAAGGTACGGCCCAGCGCTTCCTCGGCGTCCTGATCATAGCCGGAGAACAGCTCCTTGTAGGCCTTGGCCACGCGCATGGGCGTGTCGATCAGGCCTTCGCGGGCCACATCGTCGCCAATCCAGCGCAGCAGGGTCAGCACCGCAGCCTCGGCTTCGGCCTGGGTGGGGCGGTTGTCGTTGTCCGTGACGGACAGATTGTTGACGATGGCATCCATGTTCGCAGTCTCCGTAGGGTGATGCACCCTTTACGCGTTTCGTTTTCAAACGGACCACGCTCACGGACAATTGTGCGGGATCACTTCGCACGTCTTGCCCTGCGGGTTCCGGGGCTTTCAGGTGATCAACCTTCCGGCACGGTTTCCCATCAGGCGCGCTTGAGCAAACAGGTTTTGCCGAACGCCTGACAAACACTATATAATGATTGAAAGGCGCGCGTCGAGGTGGGGCGCCGTCATCTCGTGTCGCAGCCCCGATGGAACGGGCGGAAATGTCAGGCCAGAACGCGCAAAAAGGTCCGAACTGATGATTGACGATGTCTACAACGCCCGGATTCTGGATTTCGCCGGCAATATTCCACGAATTGGTACGCTGGAAGACGCGGATGCGGAAGCGTCTGCCCATTCGAAGCTCTGCGGCTCAAAGGTCAAGGTCTGGCTCAAGATGGATGGCGACCGGGTCGCCGACTTCGCCCATGACGTGAAGGCCTGCGCGCTCGGCCAGGCATCCTCGTCAATCATGGCGCGCAACATCATCGGCGCGAGCGCTCAGGAATTGCGCGACGTCCGCGACACCATGCGCCGGATGCTCAAGGAAAACGGCCCGGCGCCCGAAGGCCGCTTCGCCGACCTCAAGTTCCTGGAGCCGGTGCGCGACTACCGCGCCCGGCACGCCTCGACGCTCCTGACCTTCGACGCCGTGGTCGACTGCCTCGACCAGATCGACGCCCGGCGATCGAAAGAAGACGCCGCCTGATGAGTTCGTCTGCAGCCGGTCGTAACTACTCCGGCCCCTGGCCGAAAACACCCGGGCGGCTGTTCGGCACCGGTTTCGTGCGGCTCTATCAGCTGACATTGTCCGGCTTCATCGGCAATTCCTGCCGGCATCTGCCGACCTGTTCGGAATATGCCTATGAGGCGATTGCCCGCCATGGGTTGTGGAAAGGCGGATGGATGGCGCTGTTCCGGGTCGGTCGCTGCGGCCCGGGCGGCACCCACGGCATCGACAATGTGCCCGAGATCCTTGACGCGCGGCTTGTGTGGTGGGCGCCCTGGCGGTTTGTTGCGGTCGGACGCCATTGCGCGGCAGCGAAATAGGCCTCTCCGCCACATCTCTTATGGAAGCGGAGAGCGGTATAGCATTAGGCAGAAAACCTTGCCCGCTCTATCCAAATCGCGTAAACGCCTCCGCGCACACATTATCCACTCAACCACCCGCGTTCGTAGGCGGGACTGGACCAAGGAGAGACCAAGATGGCGTCAGCCGTTTCCCTCACATTTCCCGATGGCTCGAAGCGCGAGTACCCCGCCGGAACGACCGGCCGCGACGTCGCCGAATCGATTTCCAAGTCGCTCGCAAAGAAGGCGGTGGCGATCGCGCTCGACGGTGAACTCACCGATCTGAGCGATCCCGTTCGAGACGGCGCGCTTGAAATCGTCACCCGCACCGACCCGCGCGCGCTCGAATTGATCCGGCACGATACCGCCCATGTCATGGCCGAGGCCGTGCAGGAGCTGTTTCCCGGCACCCAGGTCACCATCGGCCCGGTGATCGAGAACGGCTTCTACTACGATTTCGCCCGCAATGCGCCGTTCACGCCCGAAGACCTGCCGGTGATCGAGAAGAAGATGAAGGAGATCATCGCCCGCAACAAGCCCTTCACCAAGGAGGTCTGGTCGCGCGACGAGGCGAGACGTGTGTTCGAGGAAAAGGGCGAGGGCTACAAGGTCGAGCTGATCGAGGCCATTCCCGCCGACCAGGATCTCAAGATCTACCGCCAGGGCGACTGGTTCGACCTCTGCCGCGGCCCGCACATGGCGTCGACCGGCCAGATCGGCACCGCCTTCAAGCTGATGAAGGTGGCGGGCGCCTATTGGCGTGGCGATTCCAACAACCCGATGCTGACCCGCATCTACGGCACCGCCTGGGCCGAGCAGGCCGAGCTCGATGCCTATCTGCACATGCTGGAAGAAGCCGAAAAGCGCGACCACCGCAGGCTCGGCCGCGAGATGGACCTGTTCCATTTCCAAGACGAGGGGCCGGGCGTCGTATTCTGGCACTCCAAGGGCTGGCGCATGTTCCAGAACCTGGTGGCCTATATGCGCCGCCGGCTCGATCGTGACTATGAAGAAGTCAACGCGCCGCAGATCCTCGACAAGAGCCTGTGGGAAACCTCGGGCCACTGGGGCTGGTACCAGGAGAACATGTTCGCGGTGAAATCCGCCCATGCCTTCACCAATCCCGACGACTTGAATGCCGACAACCGGATTTTCGCGCTTAAGCCGATGAACTGCCCCGGCCATGTGCAGATCTTCAAGCACGGGCTCAAATCCTATCGCGACCTGCCGATCCGGCTCGCGGAGTTCGGCAATGTGCACCGCTACGAGCCGTCTGGCGCCCTGCACGGGTTGATGCGGGTCCGCGCCTTCACCCAGGATGACGCGCATATCTTCTGCACCGAGGAGCAGCTTGAGGCGGAGTGTCTCAAGATCAACGATCTGATGATGTCGGTCTACCGCGACTTCGGCTTCGAGGAAGTGGTGGTGAAGCTTGCCACCAGGCCCGAAAAGCGGGTCGGCACGGACGCCATGTGGGACCACGCCGAGGACATTCTCAGGAAGGTGCTCGACAAGATGGCCGCCGATTCCGGCGGGCGCATCAAGACCGGCATCAATGAAGGCGAGGGCACGTTCTACGGGCCGAAGTTCGAATACACCCTGCGCGATGCGATCGGCCGGGAATGGCAATGCGGCACGACTCAGGTCGATTTCAACCTGCCGGAGCGCTTCGGCGCCTTCTATATCGGCTCGGATTCGGAAAAGAAGCAGCCGGTCATGGTGCACCGCGCGATCTGCGGGTCGCTGGAGCGGTTCCTCGGTATTCTCATCGAAAGCCATGCCGGCCACATGCCTCTGTGGTTCGCGCCGCTTCAGGTGGTGGTCGCCACGATCACCTCGGAGGCCGACGACTATGGCGCAAGCGTCGCCCAGAAGCTCCGCGACGCTGGCCTTCAGGTCGAGACCGACTTCCGCAACGAGAAGATCAACTACAAGGTCCGCGAGCATTCGCTGGCCAAGGTGCCGGTGATCCTCGTCTGCGGAATGCGCGAAGCTGAAGAAAACGCAGTCAATGTGCGCCGTCTCGGCAGCCGCGATCAGGTGGCGATGACGCTCGACGAGGCGCTTGCGCAACTGGTCAAGGAGGCGACCCCGCCCGACGTCTTGCGCAAGGACGCCGAGAGGGCCGCGCGGGCCTGAAACATACAAGGCGCGGCGCGGTTCGCCGCGTCGCGCCTTGTGTCACACGGGTTTCATCCAGGCGTGTCAAGCGAACTGATTATCTTCGGTTTGCGAGTCGCCCCATGCAGCTTCATCAACTGAGTTACGCCAACGAAAACCAGCCGCGCTTCAAGCGCTGGCTCATCCGCTCGATCGAAGGCCTGTCAGGGCGGGACCGTTACCTCAGGCTCTACCAGATCTGGAGCCGCGACATTGTGCCCACGGGAGATCAGGTCTTCGCCAGAATGCTGGAACTGATCAACATCCGGCTCGATATCCGTTCCGAATGGCCGCCGCGCGATCTGCCGGACGGTCCGCTGGTCATCGTCGCCAACCATCCCTTCGGCATTGGCGATGGCATCGCGGTGCTGGCAATGGCCGAGGCGCTGGGACGTCCGTTCCGCGTGCTCATCCACAATGACCTGATGAAGATCCCCGAGATCATTCCCTATTCCCTACCGATCTCGTTTGACGAGACGCGGGAGGCGCTGGCCATGAACATGGAGACGCGGCACGAGGCGGTGAGGCTGCTCAAGACCGGCGTCACCATAGTGGTGTTTCCGGCAGGTGGCGTCGCCACGGCGCCAAAAGGGTTTGGCCGCGCCATCGACCTTCCCTGGAAGATGTTTCCCGCACGCCTGGTTCAGGCGGCGCGCGCCTCGGTCATTCCGGTGCATTTCAGCGGTCAGAACGGGCGGCTGTTCCACCTCGCCAGCCGGGTGTCGATGACGCTCAGGATTTCGCTGCTGATCCGCGAATTCCGCCGCCTGTCGGGAACGGCGATCGTGGCGAGGGCCGGCAGAGTGCTCGGCGCCGATGAACTGGCAGCCATCACCGACCGCAAGCAGCTTCTGGAAAAGCTCTACACCGCAGTCTTTGAACTCGGTGATCCGGCGAGACCGATCAGGAAATGGCTCAACTGATCAGTTCAGCAGCACTTCCACATCGGAATTCTGGCCGGCAAGCACGGTGAATTCGCGCTGCAGCACCGTGCTCTTGTTGCGGGCGATGGCTGTGTATTCGCCCTCGGCCAGCACGATGGTCGGAAAGGCTCCGACGCTTTCGGACACCACATCACCGCCCGAAGTGAGAATTGACCAGGCCGTGTCGGCGATGGCTTCGCCGCCGGGTTCGGACACCAGCTTGAGGGTGAGTTGTGCTGCGCGATGCTGGATCACGGCTTCGGTCAATTTGCCGGCTTCGACCCTGATGTCGGAGCGGATGACGGCGTTGACCGCGCCATATTCGGACACGATATGATAGGTTCCCGCATTGAGCCTGACGATGGTGTCGGGCTTGACGTCGGCGACCACCAGTTGCTGGTCGTCATCAATTCCGTCGTCGGCCTTGTAGATGTTGAAGCGCAGCTGGCTTGCGGGAATGCGCGCGTCAATGCCTGACACCGCGTTGAGCACCAGACCGCCGGCCTCCAGCACCATGCGCTGCTTTTCCACCGGTCCATCTCTTGGCACGGTGAGCTTCTTTGTGACGCCGGCGCGACCGAAGGCCACATGGATGAAATAGGCGCCGGGTTCGAATTCGAACTGCGCCGAACCGCCTTCGGCGGTGGCAAGCAACGGCAATTTGCCATCGGGACCGGGAATTGGGTGAAACACACGCCAGGTCAGACCGTATTTGAGCGGATCGCCCGCTTCGGTCAGCGCTGCTTCCAGCTGAACGGTACGTCCGGCGGCAGCACTTGAGCCGACTGCATTGGCGGGCGCATACTGGTTCAATCCGGGAAGCTTGAGTCCGGCATCCGGCTCAACGCCGAAAGCGTCCTGCGCGCTGGCGCCAGTCACCGATAGCAGGAGAGCAAAAAGGCCAAGCAGATAAATCGACAGTCTGTTCATGCGCTCCCGTCCGGTTGACTTCCGGGTTGTGAAGGGTCACTTGAAAACCAAAGCCATGGCGAATTCATGGCCGAGCCCGGTCAAACCTGCCCGGTTAAACCTGATTGCACGAGGAAGTCATGCCGGTCAATGCTGCCCTGAAGGCCTATCTTGAAACCCGCCGTTCGATCCCCGCCTTCCAGATGAGCGAGCCGGGACCGTCGCGGACGGAAATCGAGGAGATGTTGAAGCTCGCGAGCCGGGTTCCCGATCATGGAAAGCTCGCGCCCTGGCGCTTCATTGTCTATTCGGGCGCGGAACGGGAACAGCTCTCGCTGGAACTGGCCAAAGTCGCCATGGCCAACAAGCCCGACATGGCCGAAGACATGATCAAGGTGGAAAAGACCCGGCTGACCCGCGCGCCGGTGGTCATCGCCGTGGTTTCGCGTGCTGCCCCCCATGTGAAGATCCCGGAATGGGAGCAGGTGATGAGCGCCGGCGCTGTCTGCCTCAACCTCCTGATCGCCGCCAATGCGCTCGGCTATGCCTCGAACTGGCTCACGGAATGGTTCGCCTTTGACCAGAGCGTCTATCCGCTGCTCGGCGTGGAAAGCCACGAGAGAATCGCCGGTCTCATCCACATCGGTACGGAAAAGCTGCATCCGGGCGAGCGGCCGCGGCCGGCGCTTGCGGATATCGTCACCTTCGCCGGAGAGTGATCGACCTTGTTCTACGAAACCAAAGACAATGCGCACGGACTTCCGCACGACCCCTTCAAGGCCATCGTGTCACCGCGGCCGATCGGCTGGATCGGCACGCGCGGCAAGGGCGGTTCGGTCAATTTGGCGCCCTATTCCTATTTCAATGCGATTTCGGACCACCCCAAGACGGTGATGTTCTCCTCGTCTGGTCGCAAGGACAGCCTGCGCAATGCCGAGGAGACCGGCGAGTTCACGGCAAGCATGGTAAGTAGGGTGCTGGCAGAGAAAATGAACCTGACCTCGATCGACGCACCCTACGGCGAGAGCGAGTTTGATATAGCCGAACTCGCCATGGCCGAGGGCCGCATGGTCAACGCGCCCTTTGTCGCCCAAGCCTATGCCGCGCTGGAGTGCCGGGTGACGAACATTCTTGAGATCAGCAGCCTGGCGGGGCTGCCCAGCGGTTCGTTTGTCGTCATCGGGCAGGTGATGGGTATTCATCTCGACGAGGCGGCCTTGACCGACGGCATGCTCGACATGGCCATCGCGGCCCCTGTGGCCCGCATGGGCTACATGGATTATTGCGAGGGATCCCAGCCATTCCAGATGCGGCGGCCCACCTGGCCCAAGGCCTGACCGAAGCCTGATCAGCTGCGGCGGGGCAGGGCGTCCGGATCCAGCCCGGCCCGTCGCGCCACCCGTTCGGCCTGGCGCAAATGCGGCTTGTCGATCATCTTGCCATCAAGCGACAGGACGCCGGCGTCGGGGCCGGCAGCGGCAAACAGCGCAAGAATGCGCACTGCGCGTTCGACATCCTGCGGAGCCGGCGTGAAGGCGGCATTGATGACGCTGACCTGATCCGGGTGGATCGCCATCTTGCCGGAAAACCCGTCGCGCACGGCCGCCCGGCACTCGGCGTCAAGTCCTTCCATGTCGCGGAAGTCGGTAAACACCGTATCGATGGCGTCGACGCCTGCATGCGCTGCCGCCAGGATGGTCAGGCTGCGGGCCATCCGGAACATATCGGTGTAGCCGCCCGAATCGTCCTTGTTGGAGGAGGCGCCAACATCGGCGGCGAGATCTTCTGCGCCCCAGGCAAGAGCCGACAGCCGCGCCGATTTGGCCGCAAACGACGCCGCTGCAAGCATGCCGGCGGCGTTTTCGGTCATCAGCGCGTGAATGCGGATCCCGCCATCCGGCAATCCGGCCTCGGCTTCTTCCACGGCAATGCGGACGCCAAGGTCCTGGAGGTCCGCACCGGAATTGGCCTTGGGCAGCAAGATGGCATCAGGCGCTCCCGGAACAACCGCAGTGAGGTCGTCCTCGGTCAACCAGGTATCAAGCGCGTTGACCCTGACGATCAGCTTCGGGGACTGTTCCCCCCTCGGGGCATTGGCGAGAAACGATGCCACCATCTTCCTTGCAATCGCCTTGCGGGAAGGGGCTACGGAATCCTCCAGATCGAGGATCAGGGCGTCCGCGCCGCAAGCCGCGGCCTTTTGCATCTTGTGTTCCGAATCACCCGGAACGAAGAGAAGCGAGCGCATCATGACGTTTCCCTCTTGCGCATCATCGCCTGGCGCACGCAGCGGGCGACGAGTTGGTCATGTTGATTGAAAGCCCGATGCTCCAGTTCGACGATGCCGCGATCGGGCTTGGATTTCGAGCCGCGCACCGAGATGATGGTCGTTTCGACCCGGACCGTGTCGCCGTGAAACAGCGGATTTGGAAATGTAACCTCGCTCATGCCGAGATTGGCGATGGTGGTGCCGACCGTCGTGTCGTTGACCGAAATCCCTATCATCAACCCGAGGGTAAACAGCGAATTGACCAGAGGCTGGCCGAATTCGGTGGTCTTGCAGAACTCGAAATCAATGTGCAGCGGCTGCGGATTGAGCGTCATGTTGGAAAACAGCATGTTGTCCATCTCGGTGACGGTGCGCCGGAGCGTGTGGACAATCACTTCTCCTGGAACGAATTCCTCAAGATACATGCCGCGCATATTTGTCTCCCGATGCTTGCCGGTTTCATTGATGCCGCGTTCACGGCACCGATGCAAGACCGGGAAATGCCCTGTTCAAACCCTTAACAAGCATGGTGAACCGATCGTAAACCATTTGGCCCTAGGATCGCCTCATGGGTATCGAGTGGGGTCTGCGTTCACATGATTATTAAGTCCTTCCTGAAGTGGTCGGAAACAGCAAAGACAGGAGACAGGTGCAAGGCCGCCTCTGCGTTAGCCCGTGCTTACGCAATTGGGCAAATGAATCAGTCCGACCGTCAGGCCGCAGAAGCTGCGCTGGCGCTTTTGCTTGAGGATCCTTCTCCGAAAGTCCGTCTTGCCCTTGCCGAAGGACTGGCGTCTGTCGAGCATGCGCCACGCGGCATCATGCTCGGGCTCGCCAATGACCAGATCGAGGTAGCCGGACGGGTCATCGCGCTTTCCCCGGTTCTTGCCGACAATGACCTTGTTGAAATCGTTGCCAGCGGACGCTCGGCCCTCCAGCAATTTGTTGCCTTCCGGCGACCGCTCTCTGTCTCGGTCGCTGCCGCGCTCGCCGAAGTGGGCGAGGCACAGGCCGTGGCCGACATGCTGGACAATGTGCATGTGTCAATCGCGCGGATCTCGCTGCGCCGGATCGCCGAACGGTTCGGCGACCATTCCGAAATCCGCGCCCGGTTGTTCGAGCGGTCCGATCTGCCCTGCGACGTCCGCCAGTCGCTTGTCGAGCGGCTTGGCGCGGCTTTGGCCGGTTCCGACTTTGTCCGATCGGCGATAGGCGGCAGCCGTGGCCGCAAGGTCACTGAAGAGGCCTGCATGAACGCCACGCTCCGGATGGCCGAGACCGTCTATACCGACGAGATCCCGGCGCTGGTCGAGCATCTGCGGATATCGGGCCGGCTGACTCCTGCCTTCCTGATCCATGCGCTGTGCGCCGGCAATGTCGACTTCTTCGCGAGCGCCGTGGTGTCATTGTCGGGCATGAGCGATACCCGCGTCCGCGGCATTCTGGTTGACGGCCGGGAAACGGCGATGCGCGCGCTCTACCGCGCCATCGGCTTGAGCGGCGACCTTGCGCCTGTCTTCGTGTCGGCGACCCTGATCTGGCGCGCTGCCTCGCTTAACCAGGCGAGCATCGACACCGGCCGGGTGACCCAGGAACTGATCCAGCGCCATGCGCGTGACGCCGAACGCCAGCCTGCAGTGGGCGAGCTGCTTCGCCTGGTCGAAACGCTTCATTTCAACTGGCATCGCCAGGCGTCACGCGACTATGCCCATGCGCTGGCCGCTGAAGCGGCCTGATCCGGCGCCATCTTCATTTTGACGTGCAGCTCCAGGCGAGCGTCCTGCATCCACCTGTGTATCTTGAACAGTTGCGAATGGCTGCGCGCTCCGCATCCCGGCGGGTGCCTGCCCATGCAGTCCCCCAGCCATTCGCGCCGACAGCGACCGATCCGCAGGCGTTCTTGAACCAGATCGCGACCTTGCAGCCGCGGCCGCGCATTCTGCATTCGGAGATGGCCCGGGCTTCGGCGTCCCGGCGCGACCCGTGGTCGTAGGAAAAACCGTAGACCCCGGATGTCGGGGAGTAGGCGATGGCGCCGAAATATTCGGCGGACGCGGCGCCGGACGCTACGAGCATGACCGCCAACGCCAAAGTCATCCGTTTGAAGAAACCACGACCTCTCCGCAACATGCCCATGTATCGCCCCCTCTGCAGCCTCGCAACACACCCGTTTCCCAGCAATGAAAGCCGTGACCGGGGTCTGAAGAAGCTGACACGGTTCAGGCCCGTTTCATAGGGGCGGCGCTGCCAGCGCGCCAGATATTCCGTGCGTCCGGAGTGACAGGCTCAGATATCCAGATTGTCGGCGAAGGCAGCGTGTTCCTGGATAAAGCGGAAGCGGGCGTCGGCCTTTGTTCCCATCAGATTGTCGACGGCATCGCGGGTCGATTCCGGGTCCGTCGCGTCGATCGCCACCTTGAGCAGCGTCCGCTTGGCGGGATCCATGGTCGTCTCCTTGAGCTGCGCCGCCATCATTTCGCCCAGACCCTTGAACCGGTTGATCTCGACCTTGCCGCGACCGGTGAATTCGGTCTCGAGCAGCTCTAGCCTGTGCTCGTCGTCCCGCGCATAGAGTGATTTGGCGCCCTGGGTCAGCTTGTAGAGCGGCGGCACCGCCAGGTAGAGATGGCCCTCGCGGATCAGGTCCGGCATCTCCTGGTAGAAGAAGGTGATCAGTAGCGAGGCGATGTGGGCGCCGTCGACATCGGCATCGGTCATGATGATGATGCGCTCATAGCGCAGATCCTCTTCGCGGTATTTTGACCGCGTGCCGCAGCCGAGCGCCTGCACCAGATCGGCGATCTGCTGGTTGGCGCCGAGTTTTTCGCGGCCGGCGCTGGCGACGTTGAGGATCTTGCCGCGCAGCGGCAGGATCGCCTGGTTGGAGCGATCGCGTGCCTGCTTGGCCGAGCCGCCGGCGGAATCCCCCTCGACGATGAACAACTCAGCCCCCGCGGCCGAAGTCTGGCTGCAGTCCGACAGCTTGCCGGGAAGCCTCAGCTTGCGGACCGCTGTCTTGCGGTTGACTTCCTTCTCCTTGCGCCGCCGCACCCGTTCGTCGGCCCGGTCGATCACCCATTCCAGAAGCTTGTCGGCCTCGGCCGGCGAATCGGCCAGAAAATGGTCGAACGGATCGCGCAGCGCATTTTCGACGATCCGCTGGGCCTCGACGGTCGCGAGCTTGTCCTTGGTCTGGCCGACAAATTCGGGTTCGCGGATGAACACCGACAGCATGCCGATGGAGGAAATCATCACATCGTCGGTGGTGATCGCCGCCGCACGCTTGTTGCCGGTCAGTTCGGCATAGGCCTTGAGCCCCTTGGTCAGCGCGATCCGGAGGCCAGCCTCGTGGGTGCCGCCATCGGGGGTAGGGATGGTGTTGCAGTAGGAACTGATCGAGGAATCGCCGCCATACCAGGTCACCGCCCATTCCATCGAGCCGTGCCCGCCGGTGCGCGCGGTCTTGCCGGCAAAGATATCGCGGGTGACGCGGTGCTCCTTGCCGAGCGAGGCTTCGAGGTAATCCTTGAGACCGCCGGGAAAGTGAAACACGGCCTTTTCCGGGATGTCGGTTCCCTCGACCAGCGAGGCGTCGCAGGACCAGCGGATCTCGACGCCGCCAAACAGATAGGCCTTGGATCGCGCCATGCGGTAAAGCCGGCCTGGATCGAATTTCAGCGCCGGGCCAAAGATCAGGGGATCGGGATGAAAGCGCACTTTCGTTCCGCGGCGGTTGTGGACGTCGCCCAGTTCCTCAAGCCCGCCCACCGGCAGGCCCTTGGAAAAGCGCTGTCGGTATAGCCGCCGGTTGCGCGCGACCTCGACTTCGAGATCATCGGACAGCGCATTGACAACCGAGATGCCGACGCCGTGCAGGCCGCCCGAGGTCTCATAGACCTTGCTGTCGAACTTGCCGCCGGCGTGCAGCACGGTCATGATCACTTCAAGCGTGGATTTGCCCGGAAATTTCGGATGGTTCTCCACCGGGATGCCGCGACCATTGTCGGTGACGGTCAGATAGCCCTCGGTATCGAGCTCGACCTCGATGAAATTCGCATGTCCGGCCACGGCCTCGTCCATCGAGTTGTCGATGACCTCGGCAAACAGATGGTGCAGGGCGCGTTCGTCGGTGCCGCCGATATACATGCCCGGCCTGCGGCGCACCGGCTCGAGCCCCTCGAGCACCTCGATCGTGGAGGCGTCGTAGTCATCGCCACTGGCGGGCGCTCCGTTCTTCGAGGCTGCCGCGCGCGCAGGTTTTGCGGGCGCCGGCGCCTGCTGTTTGGGTGCAGTGTTTCCCGCAGCCGGTTCCGGTTTTTCGACCGGTGCGCCGATTGTGGAAAAAAGATCGTTGGAGTCGTCCATATTGCCGTGATGCCTGATGTAAATTGGGGAAAACGAATCACCCGGAGTGTGCCAGAATCCGTTCTTTCAATCGACTGTGTATCATCTGGATTGGGGCTGTGCGCGGCGTTCTTGCCGGGCAGGGCGCATTATATCTTGCCCTGTTGATATCGGCCTGCCTGGCAGCGCCTGCGCAATCCTTTGAGCTCAAGGGCCACAAGGACCGGCTTTTCGCCTATCCCGGCATCATGGCGACCAGCGAAGACAACGCCTTCATCATTGTCAATTACGACAAGCAGCGCGATATCCACGGCCGCGACAGCGAGCCCGAACGACGTGTGCGCTCCAACTATGTCTCGCTCGGGGTAAAACAGTACAGCCGCGTCGCGTTGCACGAAGCCAATGGACGCAAGATCGAAACCGGCTTGACCGGGGAGTACGCGTCTGCGCGTTTGGCGGTGATTTTCGTTCATGGACGGGGCGGCGATCAACGGCTCGGCATGAACGATCACAGCTTCGGCGGCAATTTCAACCGGCTCAAGAACCTGATGCTGGTCAATGGCGGCGCCTATCTGGCGCCAACGGTGGAGACGTTTGACGATCGCGGGGCGGGCGATGTCAAGGAACTGATCATGGCCGGGCGGGCGCCGGTGGTGCTGGCCTGCGCCTCGATGGGTTCGATCATCTGCTCGAAACTCGCCAATGATCCAGCCGTGGTGCCGCGGCTTGCGGGCATCGCTCTGCTCGGAGGCGCGCCCGACATGGGCCTCGTCCGGAGTGCGGCGGTGAAGGCCAAATTGCCGATCGTCTTTACCCATGGCAGCCTCGACACGGTGTATCCATGGCAGGACCAGAAGGCGGTGTTTGACGCGGTGCGTCTCACCGCCCAACCCTATCCGGCGCGGTTCGTGCTGTTTGACACCGGATCGCACGGCACCCCGATCCGCATGACCGACTGGAAGCAGACGCTCGAGTTTCTGCTGGCCCGCTGATCGGCAGGAGGTCTGGCCGCATCATTTCGGGAATAGATACAATTTAAGGAAATATTGACCGCGCCGGTCAACCGGATGTTTGCGAAATAGGACTAGAAACGTCCTCATCCTCATTCGGAGCGGGACATGAAATACATCGTCTTCATACTGTTCACCGTGCTGACCAATGCAGCGGCGCAATTGATGCTCAAGCAGGGCATGCTGTCACTTGGCCCGATGAGCTTTACCGCCGACACGATGATCGCGCGGATTTTCCAGATATTGTTCAACCCTTGGGTCTTTGCCGGATTGACGACCTTCGTCATTTCCATGGCCTCGCATCTTTATGTGCTGTCCAAGGTGGAACTGTCCTTCGCCTATCCGTTCCTGAGCCTGGCTTATGTGGCGGTGGCGGTGTTTGCCTTCTTCCTGTTCAAGGAAGATTTGAACAGCTGGCGCATCGCAGGCATCGCCTTCATCTGCGTCGGCACGGTTCTGATAGCCCAGTCCGGACGCGACGGTCATGCCACCGACAGCCCGGAAACCGCGCAGCTTTCCAAGATCAACGTAGCAGCAAGTGAGATTACTCGATGAAACACATCATTTTCGGAGGCGACGGTTTTGTCGGCCGCCATCTCGCCCAGAAGCTTCTCGCTGACGGCGAAGAGGTGGTGATTGCGGACATCGTCAACGACAACAAGGCCTTCTACCGGGATGCCGGGATCGTCAAGTGCGACGTGACCCGTCCAGCCGAGGTTGCCAATGTTCCGATGGCGCAAGGCGACATGGTCTACAATCTCTCGGCCAAGATGCTGTCGCCGCTGCAGGTCCGGGCCAAGCGCCACGATTTCTTCTATCCGGTCAATTATGACGGCACGAAGAACATCATCGAAGCGATGGACAAGGCCGGGCTCGACAAGCTCGTGCACTTCACCACCGACATGATCTATGGCCACACGGTCACCTATCCGATGACCGAGGAGCATCCGGTGTCACCGCTCGGCGAATACGGCCAGTCGAAACTCGACACCGAGATCCTCTCCGCCGAATGGCGCACCCGCGGCATGTCGATTTCGCTGTTCCGTCCGCGCCTGATCATCGGACCGGGCCGGCTCGGCATTCTGGAGAAACTGTTCAAGCTGGTCGATCTGAACCTTCCGGTTCCGATGATCGGATCGGGAAAGAACCCGTATCAGTTCATCTCGGTCTTCGATTGCGCCGAAGCTGCGCGCCTTGCCTGGAAGGCTGGCGTGCCGAACGAGGCCTACAATCTCGGTTCGATCAACCCGCCGCCCGTCCGCCGGCTGCTGGGTGATCTGATCAAGCATGCGGGTTCAAAATCAATCCTGATCCCGACCCCGGGCTGGGCGGTCAAGCGCACGCTCGACCTGTTCGACCTGATCAACATGCCGATCATGGATCCGGAACAGTATCTCATCGCCGACGAGGAATGCGTGCTCGATGTCTCCAAGGGAGAACGCCAGCTTGGCTGGGTGCCGCAGTACCGCGACGAGGACATGCTGATTGCCGCCTATGACGAATATCACGCCACAAAGGCACGCGGCGGCTCGTCCGCTTCCGCCCAGGTCGCACCGGCCGAATAATTGCTTCGAGGGAGCCAGAACCATGCTTGATACACCCAACCGCGTCACAGTCGAAGCGCCGCCCATGTCCGAACTCGACACCGGAGCAGAGACCATGACCGCCAGCCACGCCGTGCGCCGTCCCGATCTGCTGACCGTTGCCGACGCCAAGGCGATGTCGCTCACCGACATGACGGACATGTTCAAGGATCACATCAATCCCGGACAGCTGCATTTCATGAAGCTCCTGGGCTTCCACAAGGTCAAGATCGAGACCGCGTCGGGCATGTATTACACCGACCAGAACGGCCGGAAAATCCTCGATTTCTTCGGCGGCTTCGGTTCGCTCGCCTTTGGCCACAACCATCCGCGCATCATCAAGGCGCGCAAGGATTTCCAGGACGAGGACCGGCACGAGATCGCCATCGCCTTCATGAGCCAGTACGCCTCGGCGCTGGCGAAGAACCTGGCGGCGATCGCGCCGGGCGACCTCGACATGGTCTTCCTGGGCTCCTCCGGCTCGGAAGCCATGGAAGCGGCGATCAAGGTGGCCGAACGCGCCGCAGGACCGAAGCGTCCGAAGATCGTCTATGCCCAGAATTCGTTCCACGGCAAGACCAAGGGCGTTCTTTCGCTGACCGACTCCGAGCTCTATCGCGGCGAGTTCCAGCTCACCGGCAACACCGTCAAGGTGCCGTTCGGCGACATCGAGGCGATCCGCAAGGCATTTGAAAGCGATCCGGAAATCGGCGTGATCGTGCTCGAAACCATTCAGGGTGGCGGCGGCATCATCGAGGCCCCGGTCGAATTCTGGCGCGAGCTGCGCGCGCTCTGCGACAAGCATGGTGTGCTGTGGATCGCGGACGAGGTCCAGTGCGGCATGGGCCGCTCGGGCCATTTCTTCGCATTCGAGAAGGCGGGCGTCGTTCCCGATGTCACCGCGCTTGCCAAATCATTGGGCGGCGGCAAGACCGCGATGGCGGCGATGATCGCCTCGCGCAAGGTCTACATGAAGGCCTATGGCACGCCCAAGACCGCGATGATCCACGCCCAGGCCACCTTCGGCGGCATCGGCGAAGCCTGCGTCACCGCGATCGAAGGCCTCAACGTGATGTATGACGAGGATCTGATCGGCAATGCCGAGCGGACCGGCGATTACCTGATCAAGCGGCTCAACGAGCTCAAGGACAAGTACCCGCAGATCATCAAGGATGTGCGCGGCCGCGGCTTCATGGTCGGGCTCGAGTTCCAGGATTTCAGCCAGACGCTCCCGGCGCTTCTGCGTCCGATGGTGGGGCTGCTCGACGACAAGCTCAAGGGCTCGCTGTCAGGCTTCGTCGGGGCGGAACTGCTGCGCGACCACAATGTGCTGGTGGCCTTCACCGAGTACAACCGCAACGTCATCCGGCTCGAGCCGCCGCTGATCTGCGGCCGCGAGCATGTCGATGAATTCATCACCGCGCTCGATACGGTGCTCGGTCGCGGCATAGTCCGCATCGTGCGCGATTTCATCGGCAGCCAGACCAAGAAATAAGCCTCTCACCTCCAGTGAGCTAGAAAAGGTGGGGCGGGTCGATGATCCGCCCCGTCCCATTTGGGGGGCGTCGATTTGCCCGGTACCCATGCCGAGGCCACCGGAACACGGTTCCTGGTCTGCTTGCGTGACTGGTTTTTTAACGGTACCTCTTTCCACTCAGGTGCTGGCATTTATCTGGCAAGTGCGGGCAGGTGATCATCGCCAGGTGCCTCGACCAGGTTGCCCGCGCGGCACTGGGCCGAGGCAAGCGCGGCTTCGAAAGGCACGAAATTGGCCAATCAGTGGGGCAGGGACAGCAGTTTTCAGTCTGGCGGCAGACGAGGAAGCGCCGGGCTGGTTATTGTTGTCATGATCCTGTCTCTGGTGATCGGGGTCGCGGGTGGTTATGCGGCGTTCCGGTTCACCCAGCCAGGTCTGTTGACCCAACAGGACAGCAGCGCGCCGCATGAAGACGCGAACGCGGAAATCACCCGCCTCAATGACGCTTTGAGTGTCGCGATGAACGATCTGGAAGACGCCCGCGCCGCTCAGGCCGCAAGTGCCGCGGAGGTGGAGGAGTTGAAGGCGCAAACAGCCCGCCAGGCAGCTGATCTCGATGCAATGGCCGAGAAGCTGGCGGCGGTCTCCAGCGAGACTCAGCCGCCCGAGGATAATACAGCAGCTCTCGAAGTCCTGAGCCGGGAACGTGATGCGCTCACCGCCGAAAATGAATCCCTCAAGTCCGATCTGGCGGCACTCGACGCCGATCGCGGGTCCCTGAGGCAGGAGGCAGCCGAGGCTCGATCGCGCCTTGAAGCCGAACTGGCGCGCGTCAACGACCAGGTGGTGCCGGACCTGACCGCCGAACGCGATCGGTTGCAGGGCAGGGTTCTCGCTTTGCTGGCGGACCGGGATGCTCTCAAGGCTGAGGTTGATGCGGCGGCGGGGAGCAATACCGCGGATGTACGGCGAATTCTCGAACTGGAAGCGCAGCTTGCCGATAGCGCGCGCGAACTGGCAGCCGCCCGGGCTGAGCTTGCAGCGCGCGAGGCGGGACAGACGGAGAGCCCCGCCGTCGCGAATCCCGACATAAATGCCGATCCTGCCCGGCCAACTGCTGCCGCAGAGGCCGGCACGACACCGATATTGACACCGCGCGATCCCGATATGGTGGCCACTGCCCTGCGGGCCGCGCCGGGTCTCGGATTCCTCTCCACGCAAGACCGGCAGTTGCTGACGGATCAACTGGTTGCCGGCGAGTGCGTGACCACGGCGCTGGAATCGGTGTTCGACCGGGTGCCGATCCTGACATTGCGCAATCTGATCCGAGACCTGAACAGCGACTGCTGACAAGAGGAGACTGCCCTTGAAAACCGTTGCACCCCTGTTCCGAACCCTGTGTCTGGCGGCTGGCGCCGTGATGCTCCATGCCGGCGCCAGCCAGGCGGCCGAGTTCGAGCGCAACATCATGACGGGTGGCCCTACCGGCACCTATATCCGCATAGGCCAGGACATTGCGTCGCTTGGCGCCCAATGCGGGCTGACGCTGAATGTGGTCGAGAGCGCCGGCTCACTCGAAAATTTCGTCGGCGTGCGCAACCGGCGCAACACCCAGTTCGGCATCGTCCAGAGCGATCTGCTCGAATATCTCAAGACCTTCGAGGCCAATGACGCGGAGATCCAGAATGCGGTGCGCGGCGTCAAGATCATGTTCCCGCTCTACAATGAGGAGGTGCATGTGCTGGCGCGCACGGACATCGCCACGCTCAAGGATCTCGATGGCAAAAAGGTCGCCGTCGGGGTCAAGGACAGCGGCACGTTCCTGACCGCCTCGCTGATCCTCGACATCCTGCAGGTCGAGGCCGAGGAGCGGGTGTTGCTCAATCCGGATCAGGCGCTGCCCAGGCTGCAGGCAGGCGAAATCGACGCGTTTTTCTATGTCGCCGGTGCGCCCGCATCGCTGTTTGCCAATGCCGACATCGATCCGGCCAAGTTCCATCTGCTGCCGATCACCGAGGCGCCGCTATTGGCGACCTACACCGAGGCCAGCATCGCCGCGGGAACCTATGCGTTCCAGAGCGAGACGGTCGATCTCGTTGCAGTCAAGGCGGTGCTGATGACCTATGACTATGATCCGGCGCGCAATGCCTATCATCGCCAGAGCTGCACGACGGTGTCGGATTTTTCGAGCCTCGTTCTCAATGGCATGGATGAGCTGCGCGAGAGCGGCCACCCGAAATGGCAATCGGTGGACCTGACCGCGCTGCCACCGGGTTGGCAGGTTGGCTCCTGCGTCAAGGCCGGCATGGCGCTCGATTACGCGCCCGCCTGCACCACACCGGCCGAGACAGCGCCTACTGACGCCAATGAGGAGTATCTCAATCTTCTCAAGCAGCGCTTGAAGAACTGACGCTACATATTAGTTTTATCTAAAGAAAACACCGGCGAAACCAGTTGGTTGCGCCGGTGTTTTTGCGTGCATTTCATGTCCGGGCCACTTGCGCGGCCCGGATCATGGTCGATTACGAAGAATAGTACATGTCGAATTCGACAGGGTGCGGGGTCATTTCATAGCGCATGACCTCGACCATCTTCAGTTCGATGAAGGCATCGATCTGGTCGTCGTCGAACACGCCGCCGGCGGTGAGGAACTTGCGATCCTTGTCGAGGCTCTCGAGTGCTTCACGCAACGAACCGCAGACGGTCGGGATCTTCTTGAGTTCCTTGGCCGGCAGATCGTAGAGATCCTTGTCCATGGCCTTGCCGGGATGGATCTTGTTCTTGATGCCGTCGATGCCGGCCATCAGCATGGCGGAGAAGGCGAGATACGGGTTGGCTGTCGGATCCGGGAAGCGCACTTCGACGCGCTTGGACTTCGGCGAGGAGCCGAACGGAATACGGCAGGAGGCCGAACGGTTGCGCGCCGAGTAGGCGAGCAGCACCGGTGCTTCATAGCCCGGGACCAGGCGCTTGTAGGAGTTGGTCGAGGGGTTGGTGAAGGCGTTGATGGCCTTGGCGTGCTTGATGATGCCGCCGATGTAGAACAGGCAGGTTTCCGACAGGCCCGCATATTCGTCGCCGGCGAAGGTCGGCTTGCCGCCCTTCCAGATCGACTGGTGCACATGCATGCCCGAGCCGTTGTCGCCAAAGACGGGCTTGGGCATGAAGGTCGCGGTCTTGCCATAGGCATGGGCCACCTGGTGGACGCCGTACTTGTAGATCTGGGTCTTGTCGGCCATGCGGGTCAGGGTGTCGAACACCATGCACAATTCGTGCTGGGCCGAAGCCACCTCGTGGTGGTGCTTCTCAACCGTCAGGCCCATTTCGGCGAGCACGGTGAGCATTTCCGAGCGCATGTCCTGGCAGCTGTCGATCGGAGGCAGCGGGAAATAGCCGCCCTTGGTGCGCGGACGGTGGCCCATGTTGCCGGTTTCATAATCGGTGTCGTCGTTGGACGGCAGTTCGGTCGAATCGAGCTTGAAGCCGGTGTTGTAGGGGTCGGCCTTGTACTTGACGTCGTCGAAGATGAAGAATTCCGGCTCGGGACCGATATAGATGGTGTCGCCGAGGCCGGAGGCCTGCAGATAGGCTTCGGCCTTCTTGGCGGTGGTGCGCGGGTCGCGGCTGTAGGCTTCGCCGGTGATCGGGTCGAGAACGTCGCAGAAGACGGCCATGGTCGACTGGGCGAAGAACGGGTCCATGTGCGCGGTGCCGGTGTCGGGCATCAGCACCATGTCGGACTCGTTGATGGCTTTCCAGCCGGCAATCGAGGAGCCGTCGAACATGACGCCATCGGCGAACATGTCTTCGTCGACACAGGAGACATCCATCGTCACATGCTGCATCTTGCCCTTGGGGTCCGTGAAGCGCAGATCGACAAACTTGACGTCGTTATCCTTGATTTGCTTGAGAAGTTCAGTGGCAGTCGTCATGTGCGATATTCCCTGTTTAGTAAGACAATGGGTGTCCAGCGCCCCGCCGGACACAGTGGTCAAATGGCGTCGTTGCCCGTTTCACCGGTGCGGATGCGGATGACTTCCTCGATGTTGGATACGAAGATCTTGCCGTCGCCGATGCGCCCGGTCTGGGCCGCATTTCGGATCGCCTCGATCGCGGCTTCCGCCGTTTCGTCGGCGAGCACGATCTCGACCTTCACCTTGGGGAGAAAATCAACGACATATTCCGCGCCTCGATACAGCTCGGTATGGCCCTTCTGGCGACCGAAGCCCTTGGCCTCGGTGACGGTGATGCCCTGGAGACCAACTTCCTGAAGGGCTTCCTTCACTTCATCAAGCTTGAAGGGCTTGATGATCGCTTCGATCTTTTTCATGAGAACCAATTCTCCGCTCTGTCCTGTGAAAGCGGGTAGCAAGGCAGACGCCAAAAACCCACTCGCGTGTATCAAAGCACACACTGTGCCACTTTGTTCGAAAATCATGGCATCCGGCCGAAAAATTTCATTTCACCGTCAGAATCCGGAGAAATCCGGCTGCCAATCCACCGGCTTGGAGTGCCGCAACCGGTTTTATGCCAATTGCGTGCGCAAAGCCTGCAGCCCTTCACTGTAAATGATGAATTTTTATGCGCCAAGGGCTGCATGAAATTTCATCGTTTTGCATATTTAACCGGCATATGATGCCATCGGCGCTTCTTCGCACCGCAAGCCGCGATACCGGCTTGACCGTCAAGCCAGCCCCATGTCACCAACTCTCATGGCCACCAACGACACATTGCTCGTCACACCTGCCGCCATGGGCGAAATCGACAAAGCCGCGATCGAAAGCGGGATTGACGGCTTCGGCCTGATGCAGGCTGCCGGCGCCCATGTGGCGGCGGTGTTTCTTCATCATTATCCTGATGCCTTGCGCGCGGTCGTGCTGTGCGGTCCGGGCAACAATGGTGGCGACGGCCATGTCGCCGCCCGACTGTTGCTGGAGAGTGGCGTCGATGTGCGCCGCTTTGGATCCGAACCGAAACCCGGCGGCGACGCAGCGCGAGCCTATGCCGTCTGTCCGGGACCACTCCTGGGCCTGCTCGACTGGCAGCCGAGAGCGGGCGACGTTATCATCGATGCGCTGTTCGGCGCCGGCCTCGACCGGCCGGTTGGCGCGGAGGTCGCCGCCGTCATCGATCTGGTGCGGGAGACCAAGACTTCTGTCATCGCCGTCGATCTTCCGTCCGGCCTGTCGGGCAGGACAGGCGTTCCGACCGGCGCCTGTTTTTCCGCCGCGCACACGGTGACGTTCGCGGCTCTCAAGCCCGGCCATCTGTTGATGCCGGGCAGGCAACTGTGCGGGCAGATGCATCTTTGCGATATCGGCATCCCGGCACGGCTGATCACGAGCGATGACCCAATATGGCGCAATCATCCGGGTCTCTACCAGACTCATCTGCCCCGGCCGGATGCGGCCGCGCACAAATACACCCGCGGCCATCTGGCTGTGTTTTCCGGACCGTTGATTTCCGGTGGCGCGGCGCGCCTGTCGGCGATGGCCGGGCTCAGGGCAGGGGCGGGCCTTGTGACCATGGCATCCCCTCCGGGCGCCGTCCTAGTTCAGGCCACCCATCTCACCGCCATCATGCAGCGCGCCATCGCCACCGAGGCTGATCTCGCCGGCTGGCTCGCGGACAGGAGGCTGTCGGCCTTCGTCATCGGCCCCGGCTTTGGCGATCTGGAAAAGGCGCGTGCTCTTATCAGGCATCTGGCCAAGACCGGACGTCCGGTGGTGCTCGATGCAGACGCACTCACCGCCTTCGAAGGTGACAGCACGGAGCTTTCCGGCCTGTTTGGCGGCCGGACGCGGCTGGTGATCACCCCGCATGCGGGCGAGTTCCGGCGGCTGTTCCCGGCGCTCGCCGAGGACGAGGCTCTGTCCAAGATCGACCGGGCGCGCCTGGCCGCGGCCGCGCTCAACGCCGTGGTGGTCGACAAGGGCGCCGACACCGTCATCGCGAGCCCCGACGGACGCTGCGCGGTCAACGCAGATGCGCCGCCATGGCTTGCGACCGCAGGATCTGGCGATGTGCTGTCGGGAATTGTCGGCGGTCTGCTGGCGCAGGACATACCGCCGTTCGAGGCAGCCTGCGCCGGCGTTGCGATGCACGGCGAGGCGGCGCTCGGCGCGGGCAGGGGAATGACCGCGGAAGACCTGGTGACCTGTGTCAGGATTGATCGCCAGTCCTGACCCCGGGCTTCATCCCGGCGTCTGGTTGCGCAGATAGGTTTTTGGCGGCGTCCCCATCATCCGGCAGAACATGGTGGTGAAGGCCGGCACGCTGTCATAGCCGAGATCGAGCGCCACGGCGGTCACCGCCTCTCCCGCGGACAGCCGTGGCAGCGCCGCCATCAGACAGGCCTGCTGGCGCCAGGTCGACAGGCTCAATCCGGTCTCGCGGCGGAAGATCCGGGTGAAACTGCGCCGGCTCAGGCCCGCGGCATCGGCCCAGTGATCGATATTGAGATGCGCCGACGGCCGCGCCATGAATTCGCGGCACAAATCCGCCAGCTTCCGCTGGGACGGAAACGGCAGGCCCAGCGGCCGTTCCGGCAATTCCAGGATTTCATGCAGCATCGCGCCAAGGATGAACCGGGCGCGCGGCGTTTCCGCCTCATCGCGCAGGCTGATCGCTTCGATGACGAGGCTGCGCATCAGCGATGTCATCCCGGTGACGTGCAGATGCCGCGGCAAGCCGTCAATGGCGTCGGGAAGCACATAGACCGAGTGCATCTCCACCCGCCCGAAAGTATCGACTGCATGCAGGATGCCCGCCGGAATCCACAGCGCGTGGCCGGGCGGCACCATCCAGCGGCCAGCGCTGGTGGTCACCGTCACAACGCCCGCGGAGGGATGCAGCAGCTGCGCCCGGCGGTGCTTGTGCTCGGCGACGTGCTCGTCATCGTCATAAAAATGCGAGAATGCCACCGCCGGACCGGTCGCGGCCTCGACATAGGCAAGCCGCGACGCACGGTGGTCAGCGGTTTCGATCTGCCGAACGGGTGTGTTCAAAACCGGATTGTCACTGATCATTTCATTGGCCCACATGCGTAAGAATTAGACCACAGCACGTAAGCGGGCTGTGGGCAAGCCATGTATCACTGCGCCTGAGATGCGGGGCAGGCCCGAGTGGGCTGGCTCAAGGCCGGAGATTGGGACGAAATCATGGACACGATGGGTGAGACCACAGGCGCGGCGCAGCCGATTTCGACGGGTGCGGCGGCAAGTCCCGCGCCTGCAGCCGGTGCTGCCGCGACACCCGCGGCCATGTCGGTCATCCTGGCGCTCAGCCTGTGCCATTTTCTCAATGACACAATGCAATCCATGCTCTCGGCCATCTACCCGATGCTGAAGGACAATTATGCGCTCACCTTCGGCCAGATCGGGCTTTTGACCTTCACCTTCCAGTTCACTGCGTCGCTTCTGCAGCCGCTGATCGGCGCCTATACCGACAAGCGGCCGATCGGCTACGCGCTGCCGGTCGGCATGGGGTTCTCCATGCTTGGCCTGATGCTGCTGGCGGTCGCCGGTCACTACTGGCTGCTGCTCGCCGCCGCCTCGCTGGTGGGGCTGGGATCAGCCGTGTTCCACCCCGAATCCTCGCGCATTGCCCGGCTGGCCTCGGGCGGCAAGCATGGCACGGCGCAGTCTATCTTTCAGCTTGGCGGCAATTTCGGCACCGCCGCCGGCCCGCTGCTGGCGGCCTTCATCGTGGTGCCGGGCGGGCAGGGCAGCGTGGCCTGGTTCTGCCTGGCGGCGCTTTTCGGCATGGTGATCCTGAGCTGGGTCAGCCGCTGGTATGGCAGCTATCGCCGCGCCGCCGCCGGTCGTCCCGCACTCTCGACCCTGCTCCAGCACAGCCGCGGCCGCGTGATCTTCACACTCGGTATTCTCGCGCTTCTGGTATTCACCAAGAACATCTACATGGCGAGTTTCTCAAGCTACTACACCTTCTACGTCATCGAACGCTTTGACGTTTCCATACAGAATTCGCAACTGCTGCTGTTCCTGTTCCTGGGCGCCGCCGCCGTGGGGACGATCGCCGGCGGGCCGATCGGCGACCGCATCGGCACCAAATCTGTGATCTGGGTTTCGATCCTGGGCGTGCTGCCGTTCACCCTCATGCTGCCCTATGCGGATCTGTTCTGGACTTCGGTGCTGACCGTGATCATCGGCATGGTGCTGGCCTCGGCGTTTCCGGCCATCGTCGTCTTCGCCCAGGAGTTGGTTCCCGGCCGGGTCGGGTTGATCGCCGGCCTGTTCTTCGGCTTTGCCTTCGGCATGGGCGGCATAGCGGCTGCGGTGCTGGGACAGATCGCCGACATCAAGGGTATCGTCTACGTCTATGCGATCTGTTCCTACCTGCCGTTCCTTGGGTTGTTGACAATATTCCTGCCGAAGGAAAGACGGGCGGCCTAGTGCATGTCGCGCTCAAATGGAATCATTTGAGCGATAACGTACATGCACAATTCAAAGACTTGCAGCGACCTTTGCGAATCCGGAAGGATGCGCGGCGCTGAGTGCATTATGCAGCATCTGTAAGTGCTACAGCGACCTTTGTGCGTGCAGTTAAACGCACGGCGCTATGGTGGCCCGCAATTTGCCAACACTACCAGCCGGCCGGAACAACAGGGCAGTTCCGTTCCGGCCGGCCGTGCCCGGCGGCCGTCGCACACGGTCGTCGGATCTGCTTGTCAGCCGCCGATCTTGATCTTGCGCTCGCCTGATTGCTGCCCGGGCTTCTTGGGCATGGTCACCTTGAGCACGCCCTTTTCAAAGCTTGCATCGATCGCGTCCTGGTCAACCCGGTCCGGAATCGGAAACGAGCGTTGGAAGGAGCCGTAATTGCGCTCGATGACAACGCTCTCATCCTGCCGGGACTCGTGCGAGACGGTCTTCTCACCCTTCAGTGTCAGCATGCCATCGGAGATCGAAAGGTCGACCTCCTCCTCGCTCATGCCGGGAAGCTCGGCGGTCAGCGTGATCGCCGCGTCATTTTCGGTGATATCGATCGCCGGGCGCACCGCGCCCGCGGTCATCAAGGACGGAAAGCCGGTCTTGGAAGCCGAGGTTTCCGCTGTTCCGAAGAAGCGTTCCACAATCGTGTCCATTTCCCTGCGGAAGTCATCAAACAGTCCGGATGATCGGGTGGCAGGGAGGTTTTGCTTTCCGTCGGTCATGATGGTCTCCTTTTCAAACCTGCAATTCGAGGGCGAGGGCAAAGATACCAGCAGCCTGACGCGCAACCATTGACGACGATCAACAAACGGTCCGTCAGGCACATGAGTCGTGTCAGGCCAAACTGTGTGGCGCGCGGATTCCGAGATGCCCGCGCGCCAGCGTCAACGCGATGCGCAAGCCTATTGCGCGACGTAACCGCCATCGACCGGGATAATGGCGCCAAGCATGAATCCGGCTTCAGGCGATGAGAGCCAGACGATCAGGTTGGCCACTTCTTCCGGTGTTCCGATGCGGCCCATCGGATGCAGCGGGTCCATCATCTCCTTGCTGGACTGGGCGCCCGCAGTTGCCTGGTCCGCCAGCGAGTCGAGCATCCGTGTGTCGATCCCGCCGGGACAGACGGCGTTGGTCCTGATCCCGTCCTTGCCATATTCCAGCGCTGCATTCTTGGTCATGCCGATGACGGCATGCTTGGAGGCGACATAGGGCGACAGGCCCGGAAACCCGATCAGTCCGGCGATCGAGGACAGGTTGACGATCGAGCCGCCGCCCGATTTCAGCATATGCCGGATTTCAGCCTGCATGCACAGGAAGGTGCCCTTGGCGTTGACCTTCATGATGGTATCGTAGTTGGCTTCCGGCTGATCGGTGAAGGGAGCGATGCCGCCTTCGATACCCGCATTGTTGACGGCGCAGTCAAGCCGTCCGTACTGATCCACGGCACCGGCCACCAGTGCCGCAACATCATCTGGCTTGGATACATCGGCGCGCTGGAACATGGCTGATCCGCCCGCCTTGTGGATCATCGAAACCGTTTCCTCGCCCGCGGAAACGTGAATGTCGGAAACCACGACATTGGCGCCTTCCGCGGCGAATTTGAGCGCTGTCGCGCGGCCGATACCGGCGCCCGATCCTGTAACAAGTGCGCATTTTCCATCAAACATTGCCATTCCGCTCTCCCGTCACTGTGATAGTGCTGGTCTGATCATGGAGACTGTGGTGCGGCGGTGCTTTGATGGATATCAAGCGGGGATGAAAATCAGTTGCAGCGGCCTGCTTTGCGCAAGGCTTGCATGAGCATCTGAACGCAAAGCGAAGTCCGCTTCCGCGGCAAGGCAACTGGAGCGACGGATTTGAGATTTTTCTACAATTCGCTGAATGATTACCTGGCCGAACGGCTCTGGCTGCGGCCGGCTCTCTTCGGGCTGATGGCGGTGCTCGTCGTGGCCGCCGCGACGGCGGTCGACCAGGTGTTCGGCCAACCCTTCTCCTTCGATATCAAGAAGGAGACCATCGACAATCTTCTGACGATCATGGCGACAGCCATGCTCACGGTGGCGACCTTCGCGGCCTCGGTCATGCTGTCGGCCTATGTGGCGGCGGTGTCGGCCAGCACACCGCGCGCCTTCTCCATCGTCGTGGCGGATTCGACCTCGAAACAGGCGATCTCCACCTTCATCAGTGCGTTCACATTCTCGGTGGTCGGCCTCATCGGCCTGAACGTCGGCTTCATCCAGGCCACCGGACGGATCCTCTTGTTCTTCGCGACACTCTCTGTGTTCACGATTGTGGTGGTGACATTGATCTACTGGATCGATCATGTGGCCCGGATCAGCACCGTCACCTCAACCATCGACAAGGTGTCGACCCGCGCCACGAACATGCTCGCCCGCCACCTGACCCATCCCGGTCACGGCGGAACGCCGATCTTCGCCAACACCGCGCCGCCGGACGGGGCAATGGCGATCCTCTCCATGCATACAGGAACCGTTCAGTTCATCGATGTCGATGCTCTTTCGGACCTAGCCGACGAGATCGGCGTCACCATTCATGTCGCTGTGCGGATGGGAGACCTTGTCGGCCAGGGCAGGGAGGTGGCCTGGGTCTATGGCGGGGACGGCAAGCCGGTCGATGATGCCGCCACCCGACGGATCAGCGGGGCCATCCGGATCGGCGAAAGCCGGCATCGCAGCGAGGATCCGGTGCTGGCCCTGAAGACCCTGTCTGAAATCGGCGATCGCGCCCTGTCGCCCGGTATCAATGACCCCGGAACGGCCAATGACATTCTCGATGCGCTCGTGCAGGTTTTCGCCAACGCCGCCAAGTCCAGCAACGGGACCGGCACCGCCACCCAGCATCCGAGGGTGTTGGTGCCGATCGTCGAGCCGGAGATCATTCTCACCGCCGCCTTCGAACAGATTGCGCGCGACGGGGCTGGCTCTGTCGAGGTTGCCGTCCATCTCCAGCATGCGCTGAGCGCGATCGCGTGCTGTGTTCCGGCGATATGGGAGGTGGCCCTGCGCGAGCAATCGGCGCGGGCCCTGGACCGCGCGCGCGCGGCGCTCACCTATCCCCATGATCTCCGCCGGGTCGAAGAAGCGGCGATGCTGGCATCCAGACTCTGACCCGACGCCTTTGCGTCCGACCAGGATAGGCGACCGCACAAGTCCGACGCGCGGCTTCGAGCCTGTCTCGCAAGGGGCCCTGAAGCCTGAACGGCTAAACCTCTGCCTGCAACGCCCTGGCGCCATGCGGGGCGTTGACCTTGCCGCCGGTGATGAAAAAGGCAAACACATCGCGCGGCTTTTTCTCCACCGTCCGGTCCGGCGCGACCAGCGGCAGATCCTCGGGAACCGCGCCGCCGGCATAGGTCCTCAGTCGCTCCGCCCACGCGCTGATATTTTCCGGCGGATAGCAGGTCGGGATCTCGTCGGAGCCCCTCTGCAGCCTTGTATAGAGAAGATCGCCAGTCACATCGGCGAACATCGGATAGTCGTCATGGTCGGCCAGCACCGCGGCGACCCCGTATCTGGACAAGAGTTCGATGAACTCCGGAACCAGGAACGAGGCATGGCGCGGCTCGACAACATGCCTGAGCGCAATCCCGTCCTGACTCTTCGGCAGCAACTGCAGGAACGCCTCGAAATCGTCGGGCTCGAATTGCTTGGTGGCCATGAACTGCCAGAGGATCGGCCCGAGCCGGTCGCCCAATTCGGTGATGCCCTGGGTCAGGAATTTCTCGATCGACGGGCTCGCCTCTGCCAGCACCTTGCGATTGGTGCAATAACGGCTGGCCTTCAGCGAAAACATGAAGCCATCCGGCACCTCGGACGCCCATTTGGCGAAGGTCGTCGGTTTCTGGCTGCCATAATAGGTGCCATTCACCTCGATCGCCCGAAGCTCCGATGCGGCATGCCGCAACTGCTTGGTCTTGGGCAGTTTCGGGGGATAGAAACTCTCGTTCCACGGGTCGAACACCCAGCCGCCGATGCCGGTGCGGATGGTTCCGGAAGTGGTCATCGAAATGCGCTCCTTGTTTCTAGCCAGGTTCCTAGCTATATTTCAACCATGACGGTCTTCAACATGCACCACGCCAAGACCAATTTGTCGGAACTTGTCGCTCGCGCAGAATCTGGCGAGGAGATTGTCATTGCGCGCCGCAATAGGCCAGTGGTGAAACTCACGCCGCTGACCGCTGCTGACATTTCCGATACGGGCCGGCCGGCGCAACCCGTTTCAAGCCCCGATCCCTTGCTTCATGCACCTGCCGATGAGATCAGCAAAGAAGATGTCGCGGCTCACTCCCAAAAGTACACGAACGAAGGGGCGGAAGCCCGGGCGACGGTTGGGTTCGCCAAGAGCGAACAGTCGGAATACGACGTGGATGGACTGGCAGCGGCGATGCGGGCGGGCAGGGAGTTTCCGATCCTGCGCGATGGCAAGGTGGTGGCGAAGGTTGTCCCTGTAGCCAGGGAGCCGCGAAAGCCGGGACGCTTTGCGCATCTGAGTGGCAACCTGCCTTCCGACGTGTTCGATCACCCCCTGTCCGAGACTGAACTGCAGTCATGGGAAGGCAAGCATTCGTTCGACGGGGGCAAGTGAGCTACCTCCTCGATACGCATGCACTCTTCTGGTGGCTCTATTTTCCTGAGCTCTTGCCGCCGACCGTGCGCGAAAAACTTACCGATCCGGATGTGCGGGTCTTTGCCAGTGCGGTCTCGGCCTATGAGATGTCCTACAAACGCCATCGCGGCAGATGGCCGGAGGTGGAGCCTCTGGTCGGCGCCTTCGAGGAGATTGTCTCGGCGGAAGGGTTCGACCTGCTGCCGCTGACGGCTCGCCATGCCGCGCGCGCTGGATCCTATCCGGCAATGCACCGCGACCCGTTCGACCGGATGCTGGCGGCGCAGGCCGAGATCGAAGGCCTTTTCATCCTTTCGAGCGATACCGGCCTAAAGGCGCTGGGCGTGATGCCGGTGTGGGGGTAGGGAATGCCAGACGACCGAGCACAAGCCGGTTCCTGTCAGCAGCGATCTCAAATTCCGGCCTAGTCTCCCGCCAGCACAAGGACGGCGATCTTGCGGCCCTGGCCGTCGGCGACGATGACAAAGCCGATGCTGGTCAGCGACCCGTCCGTCAGGATCGCGCGGGACCGGCTTCTCTCACTCCAATTGTCAAGAAAGTAATGGACATCGGCGTTGGTGGGCTCTTCGCCGCAGCCGCCGCATTCGGCATAAAGCACCTGGTAGCCGAGCCAGGGAAAATCCGCCGGTATACCCTTGAGCAAGCCGATATCCGAGAGACTGATGCCGGCGAGATTGTCCGAGGCAAGCTTTGCCTCGACATGGCGGCGCAAGCGGTCGTCGGGTTCCACAGATCTGTTTCCTGAACGCAGGCCATTGATGATCTCGCCGGCAAGCTGCGTTTGCGCCTCCGCGCCGATCGCCTCGACCGAACCGTCCGGCGCCTCGCCGCGCGGCGTGCCGGGCCCGGCAAAGGTCTGGACACCGTAGCGGTTGCCATCGTCATCCTGCACCACGGCGAAGCCGAAACCATTCAGTCCTTGCGCCAGGATGTTGGCGCGATGGCCGGGACTGTTCATCCAGCCTTCGTGCATGCCCTCCACCGCAGACAGGTCGGGCCGGTCGCGGCAGCCGCTGCAGGTGGAAATGTTCTCCCGCACGACCCGGCCGTCACTGCCGCCGGCCTCGAGATAGCGCTCAAGCACGGTGCCGCCCTCGGGCGACGTGTGCGAAAAATAATCCCGCGCCAGCATGTCGCGCGCATGGGCGAGGGCGGCCTCGCCGAGCTCGTCCTCAAGTTCGAGCTTTGCGAGACCCTCGGCGCGCCGCGCTTCGTTGACCAGCGCAAGGCTGCGCTCGCGCAGGTCCTGGATAGTGTCGGGCGCCTGCGCCAGGGCCGGAGCGGGCAGCAGGAGAGCGAGAAGCAGCGTCAGTCGTGCGATCATGAAGAGGTAACCCTTGAGCTCCGCGGCGGTTCCGGAGAAAACACGGAGCAGCCAGAGGCACACGCTTTCAAGCAGCGTCGCCAACCCTCCAACAGCATCGTCAACCGGCGCTCACAGGCTCCAAAAGCCCCACCGCCGTCATCCTCGCCCCTGTGGCGAGGATCTACAGACGCCCGCCCCGGAACAGCCGGTCCAGCGGGAAAACCGAGGGGCCAGCAGATGCTCGGGACAGGCCCACTGCTGTCCGGTTAAAAAAGCTGGACTAGGCGCATGACATTGATTCTACTCGTATTCAGGCGTTTCGCGACGGTCTGGACACGAACAGGAGGTCAATGTCATGCGGCACCACAATAGCGTTTTTCACCAGATACAAAAGCATGTTCCGTGGAGCGTGTTCGACCAGCTTGTGGATGAGCACAAGGCCGACTACCGGGTGCGCCGGCTCACCACCAAGAGCCAGTTCCTGGCGCTCCTGTTTGGCCAGCTTTCGGGTGCGGTCAGCCTGCGCGAGATCGAGGCGGGGCTTTCGAGCCAGCAATCGCGGCTCTATCATGTGGGCGGGCGCAGCGTGGCGCGCACCACGCTGGCCGAGGCCAATGCGAACCGGCCTTCGGCGGTGTATTCAGGCCTGTTCGCCCATATCGCCGTAAGCGCCAGCCGCCGCACCCGCCGCCACATCAAGGACGCCGTGCGCATCCTCGACGCCACCCGCATCGAGCTCTCGTCGCTGCGCTCGGGATGGGCCGACATGGTCAGCTCCCACCGGGCCATCAAGCTGCATGTGTGCTACGATGCGCAGGCGCAAGCCCCTCTCACGGTCAACGTCACCGGCCAGAAAACCAATGACATCACCCCGGCCAAGGCCATGCGCATCGAGCCGGGCATGACCTATGTCTTTGATCTGGCTTACTATGATTTTGGCTGGTGGGCTGAGCTCCATGCAAAGGGCTGCCGCTTCGTCACGCGATTGAAGAGCCATACACGGCTTGAGGTGACGGCCGAGCAGCCGCTGCCAGAGGGCAATCGCGCCATTCTCGCGGACCGCATCGGCCTGCTGCCGCAGCGCATGGCGCGGTCGCGCAAGAACCCGATGGCCGACCCGGTGCGCGAGATCGAAGTGCGCATCTCCACCGGCAAGACCATCCGCATCCTGACCAATGACCTCGATGCCCCGGCGGGCGAGATCGCCGATCTCTACAAGCAGCGCTGGCAGATCGAGCTGTTCTTCAAATGGATCAAGCAGAACCTCAGGATCCGCCACTTCCTCGGAACTTCCGAAAACGCCGTCCGTATCCAGGTCTTCGTGGCGCTGATCGCCTATCTGCTGCTGCGCCTGGCGCAGGCCTGCCAGGACACGGTCAGCCAACCGCTCGCCTTCACCCGCCTGGTCCGCCTCAACCTGATGCACCGACGCCCCATCACCGAACTCAGGCAACCCGAACGAAGGCCCAGCGCGCACCAGCATCAGATGGTGCTGTTATGAGTGCCGAGCTTAACCGGACAGCAGTGGGACAGGCCCGAGCATGACGGGCCGAGAGGGAGTTGCACATCAATTACACGCTTCCCTTGCCGTCACTTATGCCACCTTGGTCAACTCGAAAATCTCCCCGTAGCGGGCTGCTGCCGGGATGTCGCGACGCCTCAGGGCGATGCGCACCTCATCGAGCTTCACCGCATCCTCAGCCGAGAGATAGGGCCCCAATTGGTCGGATCGTCGGACTCGTAGATCAACGTGACGGGAACCTTGGCGATATAGCCGCCTTCTTCGACGAGCCGCGTCACCTGTTCAAACCTTGCGTCGGATTGTGAACTGCTCATCCCACGTCTCCTTGTCAGGCAGATCCACCGTCACGAGGACGGCATGGACTGCACATTCTTCGATCATACCCCAAACAGCGTGGACCGGGCCAGTCCGCAATTCGTGCTTCGCAAGCAGCGACAGTCCCATCCGGTTAACTTCATAAGTCTCGACAATCGACCACGACGGAACGCTGGCCAAGACGTCCGACAGCAATATACCCCGTTCATCCATTCGCCCCTGAGCATGATCCGAGACCCTGAACCTGCCGCTTTCGATACGCAGGCTTAGCTGGTCGGCAAGATCGCCCATCCCTCACTCCGCCGCTTCCACCCGTTTCCCCGGGCGCCGCTCCAGCAGTTCTTTCAAGAATTGCCCGGTGTAGCTGCGCTCCACCTTGACGATGTCCTCGGGCGTGCCTTCGGCGACGATCTCGCCGCCGCCGTCGCCGCCTTCGGGGCCGAGGTCGATCACCCAGTCGGCGGTCTTGATGACTTCGAGATTGTGCTCGATGACGACCACCGAATTGCCCTGGTCGACCAGCTCGTGCAGCACTTCCAGAAGTTTGGCGACGTCGTGGAAATGCAGCCCCGTGGTCGGCTCGTCGAGAATGTAGAGCGTGCGGCCGGTCGAGCGTTTCGACAGTTCCTTGGCGAGCTTCACCCGCTGCGCCTCGCCGCCCGACAATGTTGTCGCCTGCTGGCCGACCTTGATGTAGCCGAGCCCCACGCCCTGCAGCGCCTGCAGCTTGTCGCGCACGGCGGGGACGGCTGCGAAGAACTCGACGCCTTCCTCTACCGTCATGTCGAGCACGTCGGCGATCGACTTGTGCTTGAAGGTCACGTCCAGCGTTTCGCGGTTGTAGCGCTTGCCGTGGCAGACGTCGCAGGTGACATAGACATCGGGCAGAAAGTGCATCTCGATCTTGATGACGCCGTCGCCCTGGCAGGCCTCGCAGCGGCCGCCCTTGACGTTGAACGAGAACCGGCCGGGCTGGTAGCCGCGCGCCTTGGCCTCGGGCAGGCCCGCAAACCAGTCGCGGATCGGGGTGAAGGCGCCGGTGTAGGTCGCGGGGTTGGAGCGCGGCGTACGGCCGATCGGCGACTGGTCGATGTCGATCACCTTGTCGATGTGCTCGAAGCCGTCGATGCGGTCGTGGTCGGCGGGGTTTTCACGCGCGCCCATCACCCGGCGCGCCGCCGCCTTGTAGAGCGTCTCGATCAGGAAGGTCGACTTGCCGCCGCCAGACACGCCGGTGACGGCGGTGAACAGGCCGAGCGGGATCGACGCGGAGACATTCTTCAAATTGTTGCCGCGTGCGCCGATGACGCGCAATTCCTTCTTTTTCTTGGGCTTTCGCCGCTCGGCAGGCACCGCCACCTCGAGTTCGCCCGACAGGTACTTGCCGGTGATCGAGCGCGGATTGGCCATGATGTCGGCGGGCGACCCTTGCGCGATGATCTCGCCGCCATGGATGCCGGCATGCGGCCCGATGTCGACCACGTAGTCGGCGGTCAGGATCGCGTCCTCGTCATGCTCGACCACGATCACCGTGTTGCCGATGTCTCTGAGATGCTTGAGCGTGTCGAGCAGGCGGGCATTGTCGCGCTGGTGCAGGCCGATCGAGGGCTCGTCAAGCACATAGAGCACACCAGTCAGCCCCGAGCCGATCTGCGAGGCGAGCCTGATGCGCTGGCTTTCGCCGCCCGACAGCGAGCCCGAATTGCGCGACAGGGTGAGATAATCAAGCCCGACATCGTTCAAAAACTTCAGCCGGTCGCGGATTTCCTTGAGGATGCGCACGGCGATCTGGTTCTGCTGGTCATTGAGCTGGGCGGGAAGCTGCTCGAACCAGTCGCCCGCAATCCGGATCGACAGTTCGGTGACTTCGCCGATGTGGCGTCCGGCGATCTTGACCGCGCGCGCCTCCGGCTTGAGCCGATAGCCGTTGCAGGCCGGGCAGGGCGCATTCGACATGTAGCGCTCGATTTCCTCGCGCGCCCAGGCGCTGTCGGTTTCCTTCCAGCGGCGCTCGAGATTGGTGATGATGCCCTCGAATGTCTTCGACGTCGTGTAGGACCTCAGCCCGTCATCATATTTAAAGGCGATCTTCTCCTCAGTCCCGCGCAGGATCGCATCCTGCGCCTTGACCGGAAGGTCGGCCCAGCGATCGCCGAGCTTGAAGCCGAAATGCTTGCCCAGCGCCTCCAGCGTCTGGGTGTAATAGGGCGAACTGGACTTGGCCCAGGGGGCGACAGCGCCGCCGCGCAGCGTGAGGTTCGGCTCGGGCACGATCAGCGCCTCGTCGATGGTCTTCTGGGTGCCAAGCCCGTCGCAGGACGGGCAGGCGCCATGGGGATTGTTGAAGGAAAACAGCCGCGGCTCGATCTCGGAAATGGTGAAGCCCGAGACCGGGCAGGCGAATTTCTCCGAAAACAGCATGCGCTCATGGGTTTCGTTCAAGGACTTGTTGGCCGAGCCGCCGGCCGAGGTTTCGCCTTCGGGCAGCGGCTTGTCGGCGAATTCGGCAATGGCAAGGCCGTCGGCGAGTTTCAGGCAGGTCTCCAGGCTGTCGGCCAGGCGGGCCGAGATGTCCGGTCGGACCACGATGCGGTCAACCACGATGTCGATGTCGTGCTTGTATTTCTTGTCGAGCGCCGGCACATCGGCGATCTCGTAATACTGGCCGTCGACCTTGACCCGCTGAAACCCCTTTTTCATGAAGTCGGCGAGTTCCTTGCGGTACTCGCCCTTGCGTCCGCGCACCACCGGGGCAAGCACGTAAAGCCGCGTGCCTTCCTCCAGCGCCAGCACCCGGTCGACCATCTGGCTGATGGTCTGGCTTTCGATCGGCAGGCCGGTGGCGGGCGAATAGGGCACGCCGACGCGGGCGAACAGCAGCCGCATGTAGTCATAGATTTCCGTGACCGTGCCCACGGTCGAGCGCGGGTTGCGGCTGGTGGTCTTCTGCTCGATGGAGATCGCCGGCGACAGCCCGTCGATCTGGTCGACATCGGGCTTCTGCATCATCTCCAGGAACTGCCGCGCATAGGCCGACAGGCTCTCGACATAGCGGCGCTGGCCTTCGGCATAGATGGTGTCGAAGGCGAGCGACGACTTGCCCGATCCCGACAGCCCGGTCATGACGATCAGGCTGTTGCGCGGCAGGTCGAGGTCGACATTCTTGAGGTTGTGTTCGCGGGCTCCGCGAATGGTGATCGATTTCAGTTCCGTCATAACGCCGCCGATTTGTCATGGAGCAGCTGGCGTTCCGTCGAACGCGCGAAGACCGCTCACCTGTTCAAAAGCCATGCAGGTCCGGCTGTCCGGTGAAGGCATCCGACCACATCCTGCAGAAGACACTGCCCCCTCAACACCGCAGTATGGCGATTGTTCCGGGGGCAAGCCAGCATCATACATAAGCACCCCATTCACAATGTCGAGCCACGCTCACTGCCGTTGCTGTGGGTCCAGCCGAATCTCTTGACAGAAACTGACACAAGCCTTAGAACAAATAAAGAACAAAAAAGGCTTGTGGATTGTCCCGGCCCGGGCAGCAGGCCGCCGGTCGATCCTGTAAGGTGAAACTCGATTTGGACGGGGCGGCGCAAGGCCGCCTGAAGTGTTGGAAGGTGAAACATCATGGCGGGCAGCGTCAACAAGGTCATTCTCATCGGCAATCTGGGCGCCGATCCGGACATCAAGCGCACCCAGGACGGCCGTCCGATTGCCAATCTGTCGGTGGCGACATCGGAAAGCTGGCGCGACAAGAACACCGGCGAGCGGCGCGAAAAGACCGAATGGCACCGCGTGGTGATCTTCAACGAAGGCCTGTGCAAGATCGCCGAGAGCTATCTGAAGAAGGGCTCCAAGGTCTATATCGAGGGCCAGCTGCAGACCCGCAAATGGACAGACCAGTCGGGCCAGGACAAGTATTCCACCGAAGTGGTGCTGCAGGGCTTCAACGGCAACCTGACCATGCTTGACGGCCGCAGCGAAGGCGGTGGTGGCGGCGGCGGCGATTATGGCGGCGGCGGCAGCAGCCGTGGCGGCGACTTCGGCGGCGGCGGATCCTCGGGCGGCGGTCGTGGCGGCTCGAGCGACCAGGGCGGCGGCTTTGGCGGCGGATCGTCGCGGGATCTCGACGACGACATTCCGTTCTAGGGACGAACGTTTCTGATTATGTAAAATAGCTGCCGTTTAGTCATTGAGATTACAGCATATTCGGTTTGCACAATCGCGTCGTGGGGTGTCAGCGCGTTGCTTTTAGGATAGAACTCCTTTTTGTAAAGCTATTTGCAACATTTGGATCGATTCCGTCGGGTTCTTGTTCAGGAATCCCTTAAGTGCGGTACGGCGAGATAAACTAAACGATCTGGCTCAAGGATGTAGGCGGGCAGACGGGTGGCTTGCAACCTGCATTTTTCGGCGACGGCCGAGCAGCTGTTGTTCTTATCTGTTGTACTCCTATTGAATTTTTTGAAACACATTTGTGCGTCGCACGGCGCATGGGTGTCGTTGGTCATACTCTAGCAATTTTTGCTTGGGGTCAGCCCAAACAATCGGAGCACACTAATGTCGCAGCAAAAGTGACAGGCTCTATTTCGAGTGTGGCCGGACATTACTCCGATATTCCTCCATCTCGGTGATGCTGCTTCTGATGCCTTGGGCCAAGACCCGGTGGCATTTTCGCCTTAAGTTGCTCCTAGAAATTCTCACATTAAATCTCAACCAATCATCGATTAAGCGATATAAATCGTATCGATATTGATAATGAAATGTTATGATTTATTAATTCAGCGGACCTCTAATTCCACCTAAAAATACTAAAAAACTTTTCTATGTTTTGTTCAAATAAATAAAACATATTTTTATCATCGCTTTTAAAGTATTATAACCTATCGTTGCTATTTTATATTTATTTATATATTTGTACAATCTATAGTTATCAAATAAATGAACAATGTTCATTTACTAAATGGTTGTCATTTGATTTAAACATTGACATATCAAAATCAATCTGGCTTTTTCATCGCCAAAGAGGGCGAGATATTGAGTGAATCGAGAAAAAATATTTTTCAAGTTAGGTGGATAAAGTTCAGTTCGGGTGAACGAATGCCATTTCTTGTTCGGATCAGCACGGGAATTCCAATTTCGTCAGCAATGTATTGGATTATTGCTCATCGAAGAGCAGGTGGACGCCAGCCAAACACACTTTGTAATGAACTTCGTGCGCTAATGTTTCTATTTCTGTGGGCAGATGCCCGAGGAATAGATGTTGAAGAGCGGTTGAGGGAAGGAACCTTCTTCACGCTTACAGAAGTCATCGATTTGGCGAATGTATGCGGGCAATACATCGATCACATTCTCTCAAAAGTGAATGTTGATGCCGTGCATTCGCTTAAATGTATTGGTAAATCGCGTAAGAAGAGAGCATCCATTAAATCTAGCGAAAAAAGAAATCGCTTGGCGGCAGTTCGTTCGTTCGTGGAATTTACGAGCGCGGACATTCTCTCTCAGCTATCACCATGGCCACACCGTTGGAATTTCTACAACGATGTTAGAGACCAGTGCCTCGGATTCATCGAGGCCCAGACGGGACCTGCGCCAAAGCACAGCAACGATATGGGGATGCCGGAGGGACTGAATCCGGACACTCTTGCGCGATTACGTTCTGTCATTGAACCCAACCATCCAGAGAATCCGTTTTCACCCAATGTGCGCTTTCGCAATTACCTGTTGATCAGAATGCTCATTGAGGCTGGTCTCAGGCGAGGAGAACTGCTTGGCATTCGCGTTTCCGATTGTTCCCTCGGTCGTGATGCAACGATCGCGATTCACCGCAGACCGGACGATCCGGATGATCCACGACTCTACAAGCCTTCCACCAAAACGGCCGCCCGATTGCTTGCCTTAAGTGGACGCACTTCGGAGTTGCTCCATGAGTATGTCGTGCGTCATCGATCAAAAATCCCCGGAGCACGCGGCCATCCGTTCTTGTTCGTGGATGTCACGACTGGCTTGCCATTGTCGCTTTCCAGCGTGAACAAAATCCTGCGCAAAATCCGAAAAAAGTTCCGGGTATGCCTGATAACCTTACCCCCCATTTGCTGAGGCATTCATGGAACGACACCTTCTCTGAATACATGGACAGAAAGGGCATACCGGAAGCTCAAGAGACGCAATGGCGAATGAACCAGATGGGTTGGCGTAGTGAGAAATCGGCACTTACTTACCTCCGCCGGACAGTGCGGCGTCGGGCCAATGAAGTAATTCGAGAAATGCACGATGGCCTGAAGATCGCTGATTTGGAGAATATACGATGAAAAGCCAGAAAACGGTTCAGAAATTGCCCATTGAACTCCCAAGGATACCAAAAACAGCGGAGACGAAAGAAGGTAATGTGTTCAATCCGCGATTAAATATTTGGCCTTTGGGAGGCCTTATTGGTAGTTACACATTCAGATTTGATACTTTAGAAGCGTTGGACGAGCGTATCATTTTACGTCTAAAGTTGGCTTTAATTTGGCAACTTGAAAATAATTCATTTGCGAGTTCACAAAATCTTTTCAAAGTATTCAGGAATTTTTATGAAGAAACTAGAGAAATAACACCAATAGCTTGCACCGAGATTGGTCTCGGGCAAATACTGAGATTTAAAGAGGGACTTGACACAAAGACCGAATGGAAACTCGGGATTCTAAGAATACTGCTCTCCACTATGGAGCGTAAAGGTTACGGAATTGCTTCCGCTGAAGTACTTAGTTATCTCGGGTCAGCGACCATCAGGGGTAATATCAAAGGGACCTCCATTCGGACTCGCGATCCAAATACTGGAGCTTTTAACGACACCGAACTTTTTGCCATTCAGGCTGCTCTTAACGACGGTTTCGCTCGTGGTGTAATTTGCCTTATGGATTATGCGTTGGCTTGGCTACTGCTCGGTTTTGGCGTCAGACCAATTCAAATCGCAGCACTAAAGGAATCCGATCTGATCGTCTCAGAGGGCGAAGGGGGTCGTAACTACGCATTACGAATGCCGCGCGCCAAACAACGCGGCTCTGATGTCAGGGCAGCTTTCAAGACCCGATATTGCAGCAAACAGATAGGCCTACTCCTAGAGCTCCTAATTGAGCAAAATAGTCAACGACGGGCAGAAATGCTTTTGGCCGGGGACGAATGGCCAATGTTCATGGGTGTTGAAGAAGGTGATCTGCCCGGATTTCGATATCATCTGTCCTCTGCCAGCTTAGCACGTCGGCTAAAGGCTACATTTGAAAAAGTCATTGTATTGAAGGCAAATACCAAGCGGTTCCGCATTACCATGGCCCAGCGAGCCGTTGATGACGGCCGAGATAAGTATACGGTCGCGGAACTTCTGGATCATTCCGACACCCAAAACGTCGGCGTCTACTATGAAGCCAGCCCTTCCATGGTTCTTCGGTTGGATCGCCATCTGGCAATGGAGATGGCTCCGCTCGCTCAGGCATTTGCAGGGGTGGTTGTGATGTCGGAAAGCGAAGTTTTACGCGGCACACATGGGGACAATAGAATCTATGACCGAACACTCCGAGATAACGTCAGAGAACCCTTGGGATATTGCGGTCAAATGAGCTTCTGCGGGCTGACGGTCCCTTTTGCTTGCTACACTTGCCGTCACTTCCAACCCTGGATTGACGGGCCTCATGAGGCTTTCCTTGAAGCGCTGATGGATGACAGAGAAAGGATGATTGAGGCTCAGTACTCCCCAAAGATTTACGCCATCAAAGATAGGACCATTTTTGCCGTAGCGGAGGTTATCCAGCTGTGTACAGCAGAACGGGGTCAAGCTGATGGAAAAGGTCTATGACTTCAGTTGTTACGGACATCAGGCCACCCGGTACAATCGTTCCGCGGCAGCGCGTTCAGGAGTTCATTGCTCTCGCAAAATTTGAAATTGAGGTGCTGGTTACCAACGAAGATTGGAAAGAGAACGTCTGGTCCGTCGGCGACTCGTTCATCACCAAGGGACAAAACCGCAACAACCGTGTGTTGGCCTTCATCACCGCAGATTCCTCGCTCTCAAATAGGCAAGTCATCACAGGTGAATGTCTTCACCCAGACTTCGTCGACTTCGCAAAGGCCTACTGTCGGTACACCCACTCGACTTCTCCCGTGGCATTTGAGAACCAACGGAAACGTCTTGCCGCCTTGCAGTTTATCGAAGCAGGATTCCGTAAGTTAGCCATTCATCCTGCGATTGAGAAATGCACGGTGAGCGTTTTGAATTCAGCCGTAGAGCTCGCAAAGCAGGGTGTCAGCATTGCTCGCCACTACCAGTTCGCGCTCTACATTCAACAGATACACCAATTTTGTATGAGCCGGGGTTTCTTCAATGGCCCATTCCAATGGCGGCATGGAGTGCGGAAACCAAAGGACAAGACAGAGGCTATAGGCGAGGAAGCCCGAAAGTGGCGCGAAAAAAAGCTGCCCAGTCCTGAGGCCTACCACGGGTTAGCATACATCTATTGCAATGCCGAGACGTTCATTGATCGTCTCTATTCCGCCGTGAGTGCAATATGCTGTGCAGTGCCGATACGCGCTCACGAGGTTCTGCAATTGCGTGAAGATTGCGAGGTCCATGAGTTAATCCGGACTCCCGACAGCGCCGACACAACAGAAGCCTACGGAATCCGAGTATGGCCGGGTAAGGGCAACCCACCCCAGGTCAAATGGGTGCCGACGCCTATGGTCTCGGTAGTGAAAGGTGCAGTTGCTCGCTTGCGGGAAATTTGTACAGACGCTCGGAAGGTGTCGAAATGGTATGAGGAAAACCCAGGGCAATTATGGCTGCCAATAGAATTGGCCCACTGGCGATCTTCTGGATGGTTGCCCCTCGACTTGGTAAATGAGATCGTGCCAGCACGTAATCTGTATGCGTTGACCAATTGGGCAAAGACAAAGGGTATAGAGGTCCGGACGCAAAAGCACTTAGGCAAGAAGGTCAAGGAGGTACATCACTTGTCTCTGGAAACCCACTTGCTGGGCTTGCTTCCGAAAGAGTTTCCTTTTTTCAACGGAGCAAATGATCAAAGGTATTCTGATTGCCTTGTTGTGCTTCTGTATAATCAAGGACACATACAACGCGGCACCTACCGGTGCCTGGTCGAGAAAGCCACTGTCACCGCTTTCGAGCATTGGCTGTCTGGCCATGATGGCGGAGCAAAACCAAGTGTTTTCAACCGCTGGAATATAACGGAACGCGATGGCAGCGATTTAGAAATTACGACGCATGCGTTTCGTCATTGGCTAAACACAGTAGCTCAGCTGACGGGTATGAGCGAGCTGGACATTGCCAAGTGGAGCGGTCGAGATGCTGCTCAAAACAAGGCTTACAATCACGTTACACCAGAAGAGATATTGTCACAGATGCGCGAGGCCTTGGATGACGGGTTGGCAATTGGACCAATGTTTGAGCCGCCCAAAATGCAGGGCATCAATAAGCCAGTTGACCAAAGAGACTTCATGGATGCTCAGATTGGCTCAGCTCACATCACCGATTCCGGCATTTGTGTCCATGATTACTCGCTTTTGCCTTGCCAGATACATGGAAACTGCCTCGGCTGCTCCGAAAATGTTTTCATCAAGGGAAATGCTATACATATTCGGAAGATCGAGACGCGTCTGCCCTTAGCCGAACGTCAGCTAGATGAGGCCCTTCAGGCGATGGGCGACGGATACGACGGGTCAGATCGATGGGTGGCTGTACACACCAAGAACATTGAGAGAATGCGGCTTATTCTGTCTATTCACAACGACCCATCAATTGCTGATGGTACGCTCATCAATCTCCCGGCTGTCAAACGGCATTGAATATTGACCCCTTGTCGGCGTCCAATTTTGACCCCCCACATTTTGCGGATCAGCACTTGGCCTGCCCGGCGCTGGCCGGGGTTGCAGAGGGTAGGCCAAGTGCGG
>Ga0180016_100023_pt1 | contig 95410 bp, 86 predicted proteins | sample KR46_M_MetaG_FD_129673 | JGI IMG/M metagenome (GOLD analysis project Ga0180016, IMG submission 129673) | Groundwater microbial communities from the Olkiluoto Island deep subsurface site, Finland - KR46_M_MetaG | ecosystem: Environmental > Aquatic > Deep subsurface > Groundwater | place: Finland... | reverse complement strand
CGAGATTTGCCGGAAGCCGTCGGTTCAGGGGCGGCCCGGATACCGGTTGGCGGCGTGGCTCTCGCGCCGGGGAGGATTTGGTGCAGACCTTCCTGCCCTATGCCGATTTCGCGGCCTCGGCGGCGGCCCTGGACGACCGCCGCCTGGGCAAGCAGAGGGTGGAGGCCCTTACCATCCTGAACATCCTCGAGGGCCGCACCCGGCCAAAAGGAATGAGCATTTTGGGAGGCGGCATGACCCGCTTTTGGCTTTGGTGTCTGCTCGTTTTGCTGGCGGCCCTCTGGGGGGCCGCGCCGGCTACGGCCCAGTATGCGCCGGGCAAGCCGGGCTCCGGCCTGGACGAGATGAGGTACCGGGCCATCTACGGCCGCCCCCCGCCGCCCCCCGCCGAGGACCAGGACAAAAAGGACGACCCGGCCGCCCAGGGCCAAACCACCACCACCGAGGCCCCCAAGCCCCGCTACCGTTTCAGCAACGATCCTTTGCTGAACCCTCCAGGCTCGCGCACCCCGGAGCCGGTTTCTCCGCCAGCCCAGGCCCCGGACGCGGCTGGACCCGCATCGCCCTATCCCCAAGCCCCGTCCCGCCCTCCCGGCCTGGGCTACAGCCCGCAATCCCCGTTGGAGGCTGTCCCCTCCTCGGCCTTGCCCTTGCGCGAGATAAGGGTGCTGGTGGTGGACGATCAGGGCAAGCCGGTGCCCCAGGCCCAGGTGAGCCTGTCCACCCGGCAGCGGCCTTTTTTCCGCGAGGGGCTCACCGACGAGCAGGGCAGCTTCATCGCCTCGGTGCCCTGCTACGTACCCGGCGTAGAGCCCATGCTTTCCCATAACCTCCGGGTGACCAGCCCGGCCGGCTCTTCGGAGCGCCTGCTGGTGACCCGTCAGGGGGCCTGCGATTTTGCCGATCAGGTGAGCGTTATCCTGGCAGACCCCGACCGGCTCAACCGGATGCTGCGGCACTACCGGGAGCGTCAGGAGCTGTACGACCAGGAGGATGAGGAGCAAAAGGCCAAGGAGGAGAAGGAGCAGGAGGCGCTGCCCGCCAAGGACAAGGCCAAGGGCAAGGGCAAGCCCGCGCCCGGAGCCAAGAAGTAAGGCTAAAGTTCCGCAGCCTCCCGGTACACCGCCAGGGCCGTCCGGCCCATGGCTTCTTGAGAAAAACGCCCCGCCTGGGTGGGGGCCTTGGCGGCCAGGTCCTCGCGCAGGCCCGGTTGGCCGGTGATGCGCTCCAGGGTGTCCAACAGCTGTTCCGGGTCCTCGGGGTCCAGGTACAGGGCCGCGTCGCCGCCCACCTCGGGCAGGGAGGCGGCGGCCGAGGTGACCACCGGCACGCCGCAGGCCAGGGCCTCCAGCACCGGCAGGCCGAAGCCTTCATACAGCGAGGGGTAGACCAGGGCCCAGGCCCCCTGGTACAGGGCGGGCAGGTCCGGGCCGGGCACGTAGCCCAGGCGGCGGATGCGTTCGCGCACCGGGCTGTGGCTCAGGGCCTCCTCGATGGGCCCGGCCTTCCAGCCGGTGCCTCCGGCCAACACCAGATCGAACTCGTCCTGCCCTCCGGCCACCAGGCGCTCGTAGGCGGCCAGCAGGCGCACCAGGTTCTTGCGCGGCTCCAGGGTGCCCACGAACAGCAGGTAGGGCCGCTCCAGGCCGTGGCGCGCCAACACCTCGCGCACCGGGGCGGGGTCCGTGGCCGGGCGATACACCGGCAGCACCGCCTCGGACACCACCCGCACCCGGCCCCGGGTGGCGGGGTAAAGCTCCTCCAACTCCAGGGCGGTGAACCTGGACGGCGCGATAAGAAGGTCGGCTTTGGCCACCGCGTTCGTCAGGGCCCGCAGGCTGAACTCGTTGTTGGCCTGCTTGTGCCACTGGGGCTGGCGGCAGAAGGAGAGGTCGTGCACCGTGACCACCAGCTTGCCGTGGGTCAGGCGCGGCCCGGCCAAGTTGGTGGAGTGGGTCACCGCGGGCTTGGCCAAAAACCAGGGCTGGGGCAGCTTGAGCTTGAACCACAGCAGCTTTACCAAAAGCTCGGGACGCCCGGCACCCCACAGGGAGAAGTTGTCCTGGGGCGGCACGAACTGGGCCATGTCCTTTACCCGCCGGGGGAAGCACTCTGGGAAATAGGGATAGAGGATGTACTGGTTGTCCCGGTCCACGGCGGCCAGGCCGGCCAACAGGTTGGCGATGTAGTTGCCGATGCCTGTCCAGGGGTCGGTGAGGCGGCAGATGTCTATGCCTATCTGCATGGTTACTTTTGCGCCTCTTCGGCCACCCAGCCCATCTCTTCCTCGTAGGCGGTGAGCACCGGCTCCCAGCCGTAGTGCTCCGCCACGTAGGCCGCGCCCGCCCGCCCCATGGACGTGGCCTGGGCGGGATCGCCCAGCAGGCGCTCCACCGCCGCCTGGAACTGTTCGTAGTCCCGGTAGGCCAGGCCCGCCCCGGCCTTGGCCACGTATTCGGCCAGCACCTGGCACTGGGCGTTGACCAGCACCGGCTTCATGGCAGCCGAGGCCTCCAGGGTGACCATGGACAGGCTCTCGTGGGGCGAGGGCATCACCAAAAGGTCGGCCGCGTCCAGGGCCGCGTCGCGCTCGGCGTCGGAAACGAACCCCAGGCTCACGACGCCGGGGTGCTTGGGGACTTCCATGCGCTGTTTGCCCACCAAGACCAGCTTGAGCCCTGCCCGCCCGCTGCCCCCGCTCAGGCGCGCGAAGTGCTCCAGCATGTCCCGGCAGCCCTTCATCACGTCCACCCGGCCCAGGTACAAGAGCATGGGCCCGTCGATGCCGTGGCGCTTCTTGAACTCCGCCCCGCCTCCGGCGGCGGGCGGGTCTATGCCCAGTGCCACCACCCTGCCCGGCACCTGACTGTTGCCCGTGACCCGTTGAACCAACTCCCGTTCGCTGTGGGTGTTGTAGATGATCACCCGGGGCAGGTGGAACACCGGACGGAACAGGGGCAGATACAGGGTGGGCTCGTCGTGGGCCGTGGGCACCAGCAGGGCCCGCCGGGGCACCAGGGGCAGGCCCGCCGCGGTGGGGAAATACAGGTAGGTGAAAAAGACGATGGCCTGGTAGTCGCCCTCATGATCCACCAGGTGCTGGATCAGCTCCGGGCAATAGGGACCCTGGCGCACCAGCCAGCGCCACTGCACGTCGATGGGCTGGCCGCCCCGGTAGACCTTGCGGGACCAGAGGTTGAAGGGGCGCATCCAGCGCCGCTTGGCCACCGGGAAGCGTTTCACGGCCACCCCGTCCAGCTCGCTGTCGCCGGGCGGGAAGTGGTTGGCCCAGGAGAGGTAGTCCTGGGCGGTGGTGGTGAGCATTGTGACCTGGTGGCCCCGTGCGGCCAGGCGCTGGGCCACGGCCCGGCAGTGGACCTCGGCCCCGCCGTCCACCCCCTCGCCGTAGCGCTGAACCACCATGCCTATGCGCAAGCCCGACCTCCGCCTGGAGAAATGCCCCGCCTCCCCGGCGGGTTGCCTCACTATGACACGGCCCGCCCCGGCCCACAAGCCCCGCCCGGCCATGTCGCGCGGGGCTGGTGGACTCCACCGGACTTTGGCATACTAAACGAAGCGATTATGTTGCAACATTAATATCCATAGGATGTGGTTCCGGTCCGCACCGATCCGGTGGAGTATTTGGCTATACTCATCTTCCGGGGGGGCTCATGAATCGTTGGGAACTTTTGGCCCTGATTTTTTGCTGTCTAGCGTGCCTGGCACTGACCCTGGCCGCTCCGGCGTCGGCAGATGACCTGGACCAACTGCGGGCCCGGGGCGAGCTGCGCCACATGGGCGAGCCCTACGCCAACTTCATCACCGGGGCGGGCGACGGCCTGAGCGTGGAGGTGATGAAGGCCTTTGCCGCCCACCTGAAGGTGCGCTACCGTTTCGTGCCCACCACCTGGGGCACGGCGATAGGCGATCTTTTGGGGCGCAAGATAAGCATGACCGGCGGCGAGGCGGTGCTGGGGGAGCCCCAGCCGGTGCGCGGCGACGTATGGGCCGGGGGGGTCACCGTGTTGCCCTGGCGCCAAAAGGTGATGGCCTTTTCCCAGCCCACCTTCCCCAACCAGGTGTGGCTGGTGGCCCGGGCCGACGTCAAGGTGGAGCCCATCAAGCCCAGCGGCGACCCGGGCAAGGACGCGGCCCAGGTCAAAAATCGCCTGAAGCACCTGAGCGTGTTGTGCGTGCCGGGCACCTGCCTGGACGGCCGCCAGTACCAGCTGGACCAGGCCGGGGCCAAGCTCATCGACTACACCGGCAAGGTCAGCGACATCGTGGCCGTGGTGGTGCAGGGCCAGTCCCAGGCCCTTTTGCAGGACGCTCCCGACGCCATGGTCTCTTTGCAAAAATGGCCCGGCCAACTCAAGGTGATCGGCCCGGTGTCCCCGGTGCAACAGATGGCCGCGGCCTTCGCTCCGTCATCGCCGCGCCTGCGCGGGGAGTTCAACCGCTTCCTGACCCAGCTCAAGCGTAGCGGCCGCTACCGCGCCATGGCCCAAAAGTACTATCCCGCGGTGGTGGACTACTTCCCCGAGTTTTTCGCCCAAGAGCGCTGAACCATCGGCGCTTGCCGTCCAATAGTCCCTCTGAGGTGGAGCCTTCTTGGTTAGGTTGCTAAGCAAAAAATGGCTCGCGGTGTACGGGGCGGGCATGGCCCTGGTGCTGATGATGGCCGTGCTGGTGGGGGCCTATTACCGCTCCCAGACCGCCCTGCGCGAGAGCCATTTGGAGAGCTTCCACCAGGAGCTGATCCTCCGGGCCACCTCGGTGAGCTTCTTCTACAACGAGCTTGCCGGCGACCTGCGCCAGATGTCCGGCAGCAAGCGGGTGGAGTCCTACTTCGGCGGCAAGGCCCTGGGCATGAGCCTGCGCTACGGCCTGGGGGCCAGCCTGGCCCAGGTGGGCCGCATGTTTGAGCGCGAGACCAGCGGGAAACTGCTGGGGCCCAGCCCGGTGTGGCTGCGCCTGGCCCTGGTGGAGCCGGGCGGCAAGGTGCTGGTGGAGCAGCGCTCCCTGGACCCGCGAGGCGCCCAGGCCGAAGGACTGGTCATGCCCACCCTGGACAAGCTGGGCAGCCGCCCGGTGATGCTCTCCAAGGGGGAGGGCGCCCAGGTGGCCATGGGCGCGCCCTGTTTCTACAGCGGGCGCGTGGTGGGCTACGTGGTGGGCTGGGTCAACACCGCGGCGCTGTGCGCCGGTTTCATCCGGCAAAAGGACGCACCGGGCATGGGCGATACGGTGTTGGCCGTCAAGCTGGAGGGCGGCCTGCAGACCGTGGGCTGTTCCGGTCCGGTGGCCCGGGAGATGCTGCCGGCCATGCTGGACCGCTCCCTGGGCCAGGCCCACCTTCTGCCCCCGGTCCCCGCCTCGCCGGGCAACGACGGGCGCTGGCTGGGCATGGGCGAACCGGTCAAGGGGACCCCCTTCGTGGTCTATTCCTTTTCTCCGGCCCGGATGTGGCTGGGCGAGATCAGCCCCTGGCAGCTTTCCCTGGCCCTGGCCCTGGCCGCCCTGCTGTTGATGGGCGGCCTGGGGCTTTTGGTGTGGTCCAACTACCACAACGCGGTGCTGGCCGCCCGCCTGGACCAGGAGGAGCTGGGCCGCCAAGCGCTCAAGGAAAGCTACGATCAGCTCAGCCGGGAGATGGCCACCAGGGCCAGGGCCGAGATGGCCCTCCGGGCCAGCGAGGAGCGCTTCCGGGGGGTGTTCGACCACACCTCCCTGGGCATCGCCATCACCGACCGCAAGGGCCGCATGATCCAGGTCAACCCCGCCTGGGGCGGCATGCTGGGCTACACCCCCCAACAGCTCGAGGGCCTGGTGGTGTCGGACATCACCCACCCCGACGACCGCGAGGCCAGCGCCGAGCTTTTCAAGCGGCTGGTCAGCGGGGAGTTGGACAATTACCGCCAGGAAAAGCGCTACCTGCGCTCCAGCGGCGAGGTGGTGTGGGTGGAGCTGGTAGTCTCGGCGGTGCGCGGCCCCGGTGGAGAGCTGGACAAGGCGGTGGGGGTGGCCAACGACATAAGCGAGCGCAAAAAGGCCCTGGAGGCGCTCAAGAACAGCGAGGAGAAGTTCAACAACGCCTTCCAGGCCAGCCCGGACAGTTTGATGATCAATCGCTTGGAAGGAGAAGTTTTTCTGGAGGTCAACGACAGCTTCCTGGCCACCACGGGGTATGAGCGCAGCGAAGTGCTGGGGCGCGGCGACGAGGGGCTGGGCCTGTGGGCCGACCCCGCCGCGCGGGAGCGTTTCTGGCGGGAGCTCAGGGAAAAGGGCGAGTGCCTGGGACACGGCGCCACCTTCCTGGCCAAGGACGGCCGGGAGATTCCCATGGTGGTGTCCGGGCGGCGGGTGACCGTGGACGGCCAGGCGGCGGCGGTGTCCATCGCCCGCGACGTGACCGAGGCCCGGCAGGCCCAGCAGGCCCTGGAGCTTTCCCAGCAGCGCTACCGCTCCCTGGTGGAAAACGTGCCCTACGGCATCTTCATCACCGAGCAACCCTCGGGCACCATGCTGTTCGTCAACCAGACCGCCGCCGAGATGATGGGCTACAAGGTGAGCGAGGTCCTGGGGCGCAACGTGTGGGAGATGATGGTCCCGGAGGACATGAACCGCGCCCGGCGGCGGGTGGAGGCCAGGGCGGAGGGGCAGCGCCTGGGCACCGATCACGAGATATACACCTGCATAAAAAAGGACGGCACCACCTTCCGCTGCGAGGTGTCGGCCGGCATGGTCAGCTTCCAGGGCAAGCAGGCCCTGCAGGGCATCGTGCGCGACGTCACCGAGCGCGAGCGCCTGGAGCGCCAGCTGCAGCACGCCCAGAAGATGGAGGCCCTGGGGACCCTGGCCGGAGGCGTGGCCCACGAGTTCAACAACATCCTGATGACCTTCAGGGGCTACATCCAGATTTTGCAGATGCGCGCCGGGCTGGACCCGGAGGTGGGCCAGACCCTGGAAAAGATGAACCAGAGCACCCGCCGCGCCGGGGCGTTGACCCAGAAGATGCTCACCTTCAGCCGCATGGAAGCCGGGGAAAAGGTGCCGGTGCAGGTGAATCAGGTGATCAAGGACATGGAGGGCCTGCTGCGCCAGACTTTCCCGCCGGGCATCCGCATCAACCTGGACCTGGCCCAGGACCTGCCGGTGGTGTTGGCCAACCCCAACCAGATCGAGCAGGTGCTGGTGAACCTGGCGCTCAACGCCCGCGACGCCATGGAGGACCACGGCAACCTGAGCCTGACCACCCGCCTGGCCTCCCTGAACCAGGAATTTTGCCTGGCCCATCCCTGGGCCAAGCCGGGGCCCTATGTGAGGGTGCAGGTGGCCGACGACGGGCCGGGCATTCCCCCCGAGGTGTTGGAGCGCATCTTCGAGCCCTTTTTCACCACCAAGGAGCCGGGCCGGGGGACCGGCCTGGGCCTTTCGGTAGCTTATTCCTTGATAAAAAGCCACGGAGGGGGCATCCTGGCTGTTAATCGCCCGCAAGGCGGAGGCGCCTTTAGAATTTTCCTGCCGGTAAGCGAGGGTGTTAGTTTGGATTCCAGTCGCGACTTTTCCCGCGAGACCACGCCCAAGGGAAGCGGCCAGAGGTTGTTGGTTGTGGATGACGAAGAGGCGGTGCGCGATATCTGCCGTCAGGCCTTGGAGACCTTCGGTTATCAGGTGACCCTGGCCTCCGACGGGGCCCAGGGGGTGGAGGCCTTCCAGCAGGCCCAGGAAAAGGGCGAGCCCTTCGAGCTGGTGCTCATGGACCTGGCCATGCCCAAGATGGACGGACGCGCCGCGGGCAAGGCCATCTGGGACATGGACCCCCAGGCCCGCATAATCATCACCACCGGCCACGGTGGAGACCGCTATCAGGTGGCCGACCTTTATCCCCAGGCCCAGGGGGTCTTGCAAAAGCCATTCGACCTCAGCAGCCTGCTGAAGGAAGTAAACCGCATCCTGACAGCCTGATTCCCAGGAGGGATTTTTCGCCATGCGACCCAAGGCCCCAGCGCGTTGGTTGTGCCTCGCCCTGCTTATTTTGGCCCTGGCCCCGGTTGCTCAGGCGGCCGAGCCCCTGGCCTCCTGGCGCGAGCCCCTGCGGGGGCAGCTGCTGGCCTACGCCGCCCAGGCGGCAGACCCCGCCTCGCCGGGCTTCGTGCCAGCTCCCGAGCGGGTGGCGGCCTTCGACCTGGACGGCACGCTCATCACCGAGCGGCCCAACTTTTTCGTGCTGGAGGTGGCCCTGGCCCGCCTGAGGGCCATCTGCCCCGCCTTCGGCAACCAGGGGCCCATGGAGGCCGAGCTGTGCCGGGCCGCGGCGGGCGAGAAGGACCGGCGCTGGGTTCGCAAGAACCTGAACCACGTTCTCAGCCTGCCCTTCAAGGGCATGAGCTTCGCCCAGTACCGGGAGCTGGTGGCCAAGGTGTGGAACCAGGGCATCCACCCCAAGCACCAGAAGCCCTTCAAGGACACGGTGTACCGGCCCATGCGCGAGCTGATCGCCCTGCTGGGGGCCAAGGGCTTCACGGTGTACCTAAACTCCGGGGCCGACGAGCTTTCGCTCATGGCCGTCAGCGCCGACCTGGGGGTGGAGCCTAGCCGCTGCATCGGCACCCGCTACCAGGCGGAGCCCCGGGAGCGGGAGGGCCGGGTGGAGCTGGTGCGCACCGGGGAGCTGGATCTTAAGTTCCTCAACCTGGGCACGAACAAGGCCGTGAACATGTACTTCGCCGCCGGGAGGGCCCCGGTTTTGGCCGCGGGCAACTCGGGCGGCGACTCCTGGCTGCTCAAGATGGCCGGGGCCAATCCCCGGCCACACATGGTCTTGGTGGTCAACCACGACGACCCACGGGAGGCGGTGTACACTAGACCCGAGCTTTTGGAGTTGGCCAAGGAGCGGGGCTGGCCGGTGGTGAGCATGAAAGACGACTGGCTCCGCCTTTTTGAATAGGAAGTAATTTGCGTATTTGGATCGATGCCGACGGCTGCCCCCGGCCGGTGAAGGATGTGGTGTTCAAGGTTTCCCAGCGCCGGGGGGTGCCGGTGACCATGGTGGCCGACCGCCAGGTGGGCCGCCCCACCAACTCCCTGGTGACCATGGTGGTGGTGCCCGGCGACATGGACGCGGCCGACCGCTACATAGCCGAGCACCTGGAGCCGGGCGACCTGGTGATAACCACCGACCTGCCCCTGGCCGCCCAGGTGGTGGCCGGCGGGGCCTGGGGGCTCAACCCTCGGGGCGAGCTGTACACCGAGGAAAACGTGCGCGAACGCCTGAGCATGCGCGACTTCATGAGCAACCTGCGCGAGGCCGGGGTGGTCACCGGCGGGCCCGCCCCCTTCGGCCCCAAGGACCGCCAGAAGTTCAACGACGCCATTGACCGCCTGCTCACCTCCTGCCTTAACCAAGACTAAACATACGTTTATCGCCATTAACGCCGCGTTAAGCAATTAACGCGGACCTGGGGCCTCCTCCCGCGAGGCCTGTCGTAACATTTTTTGTAATAACAAATTGTTATCCATCGCCAGGCCCCGGCGTTTCCGCCCCGGCACGCTCTTTGCTCGTATAGCTTCCCAAAGACAATCGGTTACCCATTCAACGACCAGGGGAGGTTAGCTCATGAACAAGTTCCTGTACGTGCTGTCCAAGGGTTTCGAGAAGTCCGGCGGGGCCACCCGGGCCATGCAGTTCGCCGCGCTCACCGCCGAGGGGGGCCACCACACCGAGGTGTTCCTCATCGACGACGCCATCCACTGGGCCCAGTGGGGCATGGCCGAGGGCATCCGCGCCTCCACCGGCGAGCACATGAAGGTGCTGCTGGACGAGTTGGTGGCGGCCAAGGCGCCCATTCACGTGTGCAAGGCCTGCGCGGACAAGCGCCTGGTGGGCCCGGACGACATCATCAACGGAACCGTGCTCTCCGGCGCGCCGGTGTTGGTCAAGATGATGACCGACCCGGAGTACAAGGTTTTCACCTTCTAGGGGGCCATGTGGTGCCTGCCGTCTTCGGATCCGCTCCTCAGCCCGCCCCGGCCTGACCCTCTCCCCCAGAGCTGCCTTGCCCCTATGGCGGGCCGCTCCGGGGACGGTACACTAGGGGACATGGTAGCTACACATGACATACGCCCCGAGCTGCGCGACCTCAGCCCGGCCCAGGTGCAGGAGTTGGTGGTGACCCTGGGGCAAAAGCCCTACCGGGCCCGCCAGGTGTTGCAGTGGCTCTACCAGCACGGGGCCACCGGCTTCGAGCAGATGACCAGCCTGAGCAGGGTGTTCCGCGAGCGCTTGGCCCAGGCGGCGCGCCTGGACAACCTGGAGCCCGAGTTGGTGGAGGCCTCGGCCGACGGCACCAGGAAGATGCTGTTCAAGCTCGGTGACGGCCACGCGGTGGAGAGCGTGTTGATCCCCGAGGAGGACCACTCCACCTTGTGCGTGTCCAGTCAGGTGGGCTGCCGCATGGGCTGCGCCTTTTGCCGCACCGCCACCCTGGGCTTCAAGCGCAATCTCAGGCCCTCGGAGATCATGGGCCAGGTGCTGGCCGCCCGCCGCCTGGCCGAGGAGGCCCGGCCTCTGACCAACCTGGTGTTCATGGGCATGGGCGAGCCGCTCGACAACCTGCCCTCGGTGAGCCTGGCCCTGGGGCACATCCTGGGCAGCCACGGCCTGGCCATGAGCCAGCGCAAGGTGACCGTCTCCACCGCAGGGGTGGTGGACAGGCTCCCCGCCCTGGCCGCGGCCAGCCCGGCGGCCCTGGCGGTGAGCCTCAACGCCCCCAGCGACGAACTGCGCAGCCGCCTGATGCCGGTGAACCGGCGCTGGAACCTGGCCGCGCTCAAGAAGGCCCTGATGGCCTACCCCCTCAAGCCCACCCGGCGCATCACCTTTGAGTACGTGCTGTTGGGCGGGGTGAACGACCGGCCCGAGCACGCGGCGGCCCTGGCCCGCTGGCTGGACGGCCTTCGGGCCAAGGTGAACCTCATCGCCTTCAACCCCCACGAGGGGGCGGCGTTCGAGCGCCCCAGCGACGCGGCGTTGGAGGAGTTTCAGGGCCTGCTCATAGAGCGGCACATCACGGCCATAGTGCGCAAGAGCCGGGGGGTGGACATCAGCGCGGCCTGCGGGCAACTGGCGGGCAAAAAGGCGGGCACGGCCCAGGTTACTTTGGAGTGACGGCGGGGTGTTAGCCTGCTTCCCGGCCTTGACAACCCCCAACCCTGGCTATAAAAAGATTAATTCAACTTTTTACCAGGCTCAGGGAGCCCTAAGCGATTATGATTGAACTGGATTTCAACAAAACCGGCGGCCTGATCCCGGCCATAGCCCAGGACGCGGCCACCGGAGACGTATTGATGATGGCCTACATCAACCCGGAATCCTGGGCCAAGAGCCTCACCACCGGCGAGGTGCATTACTGGTCCCGCTCCCGCCATGAGCTGTGGCACAAGGGCGGCACCAGCGGCAACGTGCAGAAAATTAAGGCCATCTACGTCGATTGCGATGACGACACCGTGCTGTTCAAGGTCGAGCAGGTGGGCGGGGCAGCCTGCCACACCGGCATGCGCTCCTGCTTCTTCCGCAAAGTTGAAGGCGACAAGCTGGTGAGCGAGGGCGAGCCCGTGTTCGACCCCAAGGAGGTTTACGGCAAATGACACCACCGCTGAAACTGGGGATTCCCAAGGGCAGCCTGCAGGACTCCACCACCCGGCTCTTCGGCCGGGCCGGTTGGCGCATTAACGTCAACGGCCGCTCCTACTTCCCCGAGATCGACGATGAGGGCATCGAGTGCTCCATCTGCCGGGCCCAGGAAATGAGCCGCTACGTGGAGTCGGGCACCCTGGACGCGGGCATCACCGGCATGGACTGGATCAAGGAGAACGACTCCGAGGTGGTCTACGTGGAGGAGTTGATCTACTCCAAGGTCTCCACCCGCCCGGCCCGCTGGGTGTTGGCCGTGGCCAAGGACTCGCCCATCAAGCGCCCCGAGGACCTGGGCGGCATGCGGGTGGCCACCGAGATGGTCAACTTCACCAAGCGCTACTTCGAGGAGGCGGGCATCGACGTGACGGTGCATTTCTCCTGGGGCGCCACCGAGGCCAAGGTGGTCAACGGCCTGGCCGACGCCATAGTGGAGGTCACCGAGACCGGCAGCACCATCCGGGCCCACGGCCTGAGGATCATCGCCGAGCTGATGCAGTCCACCACCCAGCTCATCGCCAACAAGGCGGCCTGGGAGGTCCCGGAGAAGCGCAAGAAGATTCAGCAGATCGCCATGCTGCTCAAGGCCGCCCTGGTGGCCGAGAAGCTGGTGGCGCTCAAGATGAACGTGCCCAAGATAAAGGTGCAGGACGTGGTGGAAGCCCTGCCCAGCCTCAACGCCCCCACCGTGTCGCCGCTTTACAACAGCGACTGGTTCAGCGTGGAGACGGTGGTGGACGAGTCGGTGGTGCGCGACCTGATCCCCGAGATCATGGAAAAGGGCGCCGAGGGCATCATCGAGTATTCGCTGAACAAGGTAATTTAGCCCTCCCGGAGGGCGGGCATCCGGGCGGGACGGGCTTGAGGCCCATCCCGCCTACTTATTAGGGCCAACACTCAACAACGGAACGTGGTCATGGGCATCAGCGCCAGAGCCAAGCAGATACCGCCTTTCATCGTCATGGACGTCTTGGAGCGCTCCCAGGAGCTGGAGGCCACCGGCCGGGACATCATCCACCTGGAGGTGGGCGAGCCCGACTTCGAGACCCCGGCGGTCATCACCGAGGCGGCCATCAAGGCCATCAAGGACGGGCACACCCACTACACCCACTCCCTGGGCCTTCGGGAGCTGCGCGAGGCCATCGCCGAGTACTACGCCGAGCGCTACGGGGTTTCGGTGGACCCGGCCCGGGTGTTGGTGACCTCCGGCAGCAGCACCGCCATGCTCCTGGTGTTTTCGGCCCTTTTGGAGCAGGGGCAGGAGGTGATCATCTCCGACCCCCACTACGCCTGCTACGACAACTTCATAAACTTCGTGGGCGGGACGCCGGTGCGCGTGCCGGTGCGCGAATCGGAGGGCTTCCAGTTCCGCCCGGCGGAGATCGGCGCGGCCATGGGGCCCAATACCAAGGCGGTGTTCATCAACAGCCCCTCCAACCCCAGCGGCCAGGTGGCCACCCCCGACCGCTTGGCGGCCATCGCCGAGATGGTGCCGGGCAAGCCGGGCGGCCCCTACCTGCTCAACGACGAGATCTACCACGGCCTGGTCTACTCCGGCGAAGAGCACACCATCCTGGAGTACAGCGACAACGCCTTCGTGCTGGACGGCTTTTCCAAGCGCTACGCCATGTGCGGCTGGCGGCTGGGCTACGTGATCTCCCCGGCCAACTACGTGCGGCCCTTGCAGAAGATGCACCAGAACTTCGCCATCTGCGCCCCCTCGGTGAGCCAGTACGCGGCCATCGCCGCCCTCAAGTACGCCTGGCCCGACGTGGAGCGCATGCGCGCGGTCTACGACACCCGCCGCCGGGTCATCATCGACGGCCTTCGGGATCTGGGCTTCTCCATCCCCGTGGAGCCCCAGGGCGCCTTCTACGTGCTCACCAGCTGCCGCCACCTGGACCCGGACGACTACAAGCTGGCCTTTGATATAATGGAAAAGGTCGGAGTGGCCATGGCCCCCGGTTGCGACTTCGGCCCCGGCGGCGCGGGCTTTTTGCGCTTCAGCTACTGCAACAGCCTGGAGAACATCGAGCGCGCCCTGGTGCGCCTGCGCGAATATCTGGAACGCTACTACCCCAAGGCATTGCCATGACCATACCCACCGGCAACGCGGAGTTCATCACCACGGCGGCCAAGCCCAGCGGCTACCCGCCGCCCGGCCCGCCGGAGGTGGCCTTTGCCGGGCGCTCCAACGTGGGCAAGTCTTCGCTGATCAACACCCTGACCAAGCGCAATAAGCTGGTAAGGGTGTCGGGCACCCCGGGCCGCACCCAGCACATCAATTTTTTCAGCATCCACCATGACACCCTGCGCCTGGTGGACCTGCCCGGCTACGGCTACGCCAAGGTGCCCATGGCGGTCAAGGCGGGCTGGCGGCCCATGGTGGAGGCCTACCTGGGCGGGCGCGATACCCTGGCCGCGGTGGTGGTGATCCTGGACATCCGCCGCGAGCCCACCGCCGACGACCTGATGCTCCTGGACTGGCTCCGCGCCTTGCAGATCACCATCCTGATCGCCGTGACCAAGGCCGACAAGCTCTCCAACAACCAGCAGGCCTCGCGCCTGGCCAAGCTCAAACCAGCCTTGGCTCCCTTCGACCACAGCCCCACCCTTTTCTCGGCCACCACCCGGCTGGGGCGGGAGAAGCTGTGGGAGCGCATCTGCGACGCCGCCGGAGTTTAGGCCCGGCTTCGCCAGCCACCGGCATACGGCGTTGCTGGCCGCGCTCGCTCCTCGGCGTAGGCGTACTACGCCTGCGTCCCTCGCTTAGCCAGACGCCTTGTCTGCTGGCGGCTGGCTGTGCCGGGGGGAGGTCTTCAGGTGCCCATTCCCAGGGCAGAGATTGTCTCATTTCAATCAAGGTGTGATGATATAAGAAAGCGGGTGCCCGGAACGGGGCGTCCGTCATGTCTAAGCCTGTGGGGGTGAGCGATGCAATACTCCGAGATAATCAAGCGCCTGGCCCCGTGCGGCCTGTCCTGCGCCAAGTGCTTTGCCTTCAAAGACGGCGAGCTGGGCCATCACGCCGCCGAGCTTAAGAAGCGGCTGGGCAACTTCGGGATCTATGCCGAGCGCTTCAGCGCCTTTTTGCCGGAGATGAAAGACTACCCGGCCTTTGAGCGGCTGCTGGACTACATGGCCGGGCCAAGCTGCGCCGGGTGCCGTCAGGACCAGTGCCTGTGGCCCGACTGCGGCGTGGCCAAGTGTTGGCAGGCCAAGGGCGTGGACTTCTGCTTTCAGTGCGACGAGTTCCCCTGCGGCAAGACCAACTTCGACCCGCACCTGGAAAAGCGCTGGATAGCCATGAACCGCCGCATGGCCGAGGTGGGGGTGGAGCAATTCTTCGAGGAGACCAAGGACAAGGCTCGTTACGTATGAGGGAATTGTTGGGTTTCGGGCTTCGCCCTCTACGCCAACCTACACGACTCTGAATTAAGCCAATCCAGCAATAGCCGTCATCACGAGGAGCATCTCGCAAGAGATGCGACGTGGTGATCTTCGCCTTCCCCCGGGCGGGATGGGTTGGGGCATAGCGGACGGTGCGGCCATGTCTGGCCAACGCAGGCATGACGAGGGAAGGGGAAGATTGCCACACAGCGGCGGGAGTTGCCGCCATTATTTTCCTAACCCTTGCCTCCGCCGCTGTTCGCAATGACGGCTATTGGCTAGAGGCAAGGAGCGGGGCGGATGTACTCCGCTCCGGCTTTGCAGCCTTATCGGGTGCGCCTGCTGCGCGCGGAGATTGCTTCGCCGCTGAGCGGCTCGCAACGACAAGAGGGGGTGACTCATACCGGCTATCGCGTCGCCCAAATAAAAAGCCCCCGCCCGATACCGGGCGGGGGCTTGTGCTTTTAAGGCGGGTCGGGGCTACTTGACCTTGACCACCCAGCCGAAGGGGTCGGGGCGCTTGCCGAGCTGGATGCCGGTGAGCTCGTCGTAGAGCCTCATGCTGACCGGGCCGGTCTGGCCGTCGGCCACGGCGTAGTCGGTGCCCTGGTAGTGGATGGCCCCCACCGGGCTGATCACCGCGGCGGTGCCGGTGCCGAAGGCCTCTTCCAGTTTGCCCGCGGCCTGGGCCTCGATGACCTCGTCGATGGTCAGCTTGCGCTCGCTGACCTTGAGGCCCCAGTGGCGGCACAGGGTGAGCACCGAGTCACGGGTGATGCCGGGCAGTATGGAGCCGTGCAGCGGGCTGGTGATGATCTCGCCGTCGATGACGAAGAACATGTTCATGGTGCCCACTTCCTCGATGCTCTTCTTGTCGCAGGCGTCCAGCCACAGCACCTGGGTGAAGCCCTTGGCGTGGGCCTCCTCGGCGGCCAACAGGCTGGCTGCGTAGTTGCCCATGGTCTTGGCCTCGCCCACGCCGCCCACCGAGGCGCGCACGTAGGTTTCCTCCACGTAGATCCGCACCGGGTTGAAGCCCTCGGGGTAGTAGGCCCCCACCGGCCCCATGATGACGAAGTAGAGGTACTTGGAGCTGACCTTGACCCCCAGGCAGGCCTCGGTGGCGATGACCGTGGGCCGGATGTAGAGGCTGGTGCCCTCCAGGGTGGGCACCCACTCGTGCTCGGTCTTGACCAGCTCGAACAGGTGCTCCAGGGACTCCTCCACCGGCAGCTCGGGGATGCACAGGCGGCGGTTGGAGCGGTTCATGCGCTCGATGTTGGCCCGTGGCCGGAACATGTAGATGCCGCCGTCCACGCCCCGGTAGGCCTTGAGGCCCTCGAAGACTTCCTGGCCGTAGTGCAGCACCAGGGCGGCCGGGGACAGGGACAGGGGGGCGAAGGGGACGATGCGGGCATCGTGCCAGCCCTGGCCCTTGTCGTAGTCCAGCTGGAACATGTGGTCGCAGAAGATCTGGCCGAAACCAAGGGCGGACTCGTCGGCCGGCTTGGGCTTGCAGCTGTCGGCGGGCAGCAGTTCTTTTCTACACTCCATGGCGCTCTCCCAAAGGGCTAAGTTAAACTCTGGGCCTTGGCCGCGGCCAGGCTGCGGTTAAACGGCGGCCTGAGTACGCCCACCTCGGTGATGATGGCGCTGACCAGGTCGTTAGGGGTCACGTCGAAGGCCAGGTTGATGGCCTCGGCTCCGAGTGCGGCGCGGCTGCCGGCAAAGGCGAGCACCTCGGCGGGGTCGCGCTCCTCTATGGGTATCAGGTCTCCGCTGGGGGTGTCCATATCCACGGTGCTCAGCGGGGCGGCCACGTAGAAGGGCACTCCATGACGGCGGGCTTGCAGGGCCACGTTGAAGGTGCCGATCTTGTTGGCCACGTCTCCGTTGGCCGCGATGCGATCAGCCCCCACCACGCAAAGGTCCACCAGGCCCTTGCTCATCAGGGCGCCCACCGCGCCGTCCACGGCCACGGCCACGGGTATGCCCTCGTCCACCATCTCCCAGGCGGTGAGCCGGGCCCCCTGCAACAGGGGCCTGGTCTCGTCGGCGATGACCTTGATCTTCTTGCCCGCCTCGGCCGCCGCCCGCACCACGCCCAGGGCTGTGCCGTAGCCCCCGGTGGCCAGGGAGCCGGCGTTGCAGTGGGTGAGGATGGTGGCCCGCTTGGGCACCAGCTTGTTGCCGTGACGGCCCATGGCCCGGTTGATGGCCACGTCCTCGGCCAGCATCATCTCGCTCTCGCGGCGCAGCATGGCCAGGATGGTGGGCGCGTCTTGGGGCGCGGCGGCGGCCAGGGCCAGAATGCGGTCCACCGCCCAGCCCAGGTTCACCGCCGTGGGCCGGGCCGCGCGCATGATTTCGGCCTGGACCGCGAAGCGCTCCATCCACTTGGCCGGGTCCTTCACCTTGACGGCCTTGGCCGCCAGGACCAGGCCCATGGCCGCGGCGATGCCGATGGCCGGGGCCCCGCGCACCGCCAGGGTCTGGATGCAGTAGATCACCCGCTTCATGTCCCGGCAGGCGATGAAGGTGGTCCTGGCGGGCAGCTTGCGCTGGTCCAGGATCATCACCACGTCGTCTTGCCAATACAGGGTGGGGACCACCGTTAGCCTCCCAAAAGCTTGTTGATGAGCTTGTTGACCAGCTTGGGGTTGGCCTGGCCCTTGGTCTTTTGCATGACCTGGCCCACGAAAAAGCCCATGAGCTTTTTCTTGCCGCCCTTGAAGGCCTCCACCTCGTCCGGGTTGGCCGCGAAGATCTCCTGGAGCATGGCCTCCAACTCGCCCTCGTCGCTCACCTGCTGCAAACCTTCTTCGTCAACGATTTCCTGCGCAGTTTTTCCAGTTTCAATCATTTTGACATAAACTGATTTGCCCATTTTTCCGCTTATGGAACCGTCGTCTATCATCTTGTAAAGACCAGCCGAAGTTGGCGCGGAAATCGTACTTTCAAATTCGGGTATGGGAACACCCTTTTCATTCATTAATCCTAGCAATTCACCTTGTATCCAATTGGCTGAGGTCTTTGGCTTAGCTCCTTTATTAACAACATCTTCGAAATACTTGGCCAGTGCTGGCTCTGAGGTCAACACCCCGGCGTCGTAGTCGTTCAGGCCGTAGTCGGCCATGAAGCGCGCCCGCTTGGCCTCGGGCAACTCGGGCAACTCGCCGCGCACCCGCTCCACCCAGGCCTCGTCCACCAGAAGGGGCAGCAGGTCCGGGTCGGGCATGTAGCGGTAGTCGTGGGCCTCTTCCTTGCCCCGCATGCCGAAGCTCTTGCCCTGGTCCGGGTCCCACAGGCGGGTCTCCTGCTTCACCTTGCCGCCCTCGTCCAGGATGGCCCGCTGGCGGCGAATCTCGTACTCCAGGGCCCGCTCCACTCCCCGGAAGGAGTTCATGTTCTTCAGCTCGGCCTTGGTGCCCAGCTCCTTTTGGCCCACGGGCCGAAGGCTCACGTTGGCGTCGCAGCGGAAGGAGCCTTCCTCCATGTTGCCGTCGCAGACCTCCAGATAGACCAGGATGTCGCGCAGGGCCCGGAGATAGGCCCCCGCCTCGGCGGGAGTGCGCAAGTCCGGCTCGCTGACCAACTCCATGAGCGGCACGCCGGTGCGGTTGTAGTCCACGTAGCTCACCGGCTGGGCCGGGTCGTGGATCAGCTTGCCCGCGTCCTCTTCCATGTGGATGCGGGTGATGCCGATGCGGCGCTTTTCCTGACCCTCCACCTGGATGTACAGCCAGCCGTCTAGGCAGATGGGCAGCTCGTATTGGCTGATCTGGTAGTCCTTGGGAAGGTCGGGGTAAAAGTAGTTTTTACGGGCCCATACGCTCTTGGGCTGCACCGCGCAATTGGTGGCCAGCCCGGCCCGGATGGTGAACTCCACCACCCGCTCGTTCAAGACCGGCAGCACACCGGGCATGCCCAGGCACACCGGGCAGACGTGGGTGTTGGGCGGCGCGCCGAACTTGGTGGAGCAGCCGCAGAAAATTTTGGACTCGGTGAGGAGCTGGGCGTGGACCTCCAGCCCCATGACCGCTTCGTATTCCATCGCGGTTTCCTGAACTTAACTGTAGTTGTAGGTCAAGCAAAGAATCTACTGCGGGGGTGGAGGAAAGTCAAGGAGGGGTGAGTTGGGATTCAGCCTTATAAGGGCCGAAAGCCATGGCCGCGTCCGGGGCGGGCGGCGGCGGGGCAAGCAACCTGGACAACCCGGCCCCCCTCGGCATAATATGAACCCGCCTGTCCCCTCCGCACGCTTGCGGCGGGCGAATTCAACACGCTCCCGCTTGGTCCGCGGGAGGGCCGGTGCGAAGCCGGCCCGGAAGTGGGAACAACATGACGCACAGCGACCAGGCCGATCGGCCCTGGCCATGGATTATTTTTGGCCTACCCCTGGCCTTGGCCCTGGTTATGGTGGGGATCAAGATTTACGCCCCAGCCTACTATCACGCCATGATTCAGGAAGACGGCCCCCTGGAGAACGTCCAGTTCTGTTGCTACGCGGCGGCGGGGCTGTTGAGCCTGTGGGCCGCCCTGCGCTTCAGGACCTCGGGCCTGGCCTGGCACGCCGGGGCGGCGCTGTTGCTGGGCCTGGGCTTCTTGCTGGTGGCCGGTGACGAGATCAGCTGGGGCGAGCGCATCCTGGGCTACCATCTGCCGCAGTTTTTCGCCCGCTACAACGTTCAGCGCGAGGTGTCGCTGCACAACCTGAGGCCGGTTCAGTATTGCCTGCACACCATGTACATGCTGGCGGGACTGGTACTGTCCCTGGGCTGGCTGGTCAAGGACAAGCTCCTGGCCAGGCCGGGGCTGAGCCCTCTGCTGCGCTCCCTGGCGGACGGCCTGGTTCCGCCTTGCGCCCTGACCCTGTACTTCCTGCCGGTGTTTCTGATCTATTCTTACTTCATTTGGGGCGACGTGCTCTTGGCGGCGATCTTCGGGGGCGAGAACTTCGCCATCGGCCGGGTGATCGTCTGGCGGGACCAGGAGCCCGCCGAGTTGCTTCTTTCCATGGGCTGTCTGCTCTGGGCGGGGCGGCTCTTAGGGCAGGCGGTCCACCGGGACCAGGTCCTTGGCCTTGGCCCCATGGTGGCCGTTTTGGGTCGAGGAATAGAGCAGCCACAAGAGTAGGGCCGCGGCCACGGTGGCCCCGCCGCCCAGCCAAAGGGCCGCGCCGCTGATGCCGCTGAGGTCCACGGCCCAGCCTCCGCTCACCGGCCCGAAGAACACCCCCACGCTGAGCGCCATGGTGAAGGCCCCGGTGGTGAGCCCCATGCCCGAGCCCAACTGCTTGCCCCGGCTGACGGCCATGGCGGTGAGCGCGGGCAGGGCCAGGCCCGAGAAGATGCCCTCGGCCATGGACAGGAGCATCAGGGAGGTCAGGTCGCTTCCCCAGGGGATGAGTATCTTCATGATCCCGGCCATGCCCAGGCCTCCGGCGGCCAGGGGCAGGCGGGGCAGGCGGTCGGCCAGGCTGCCGGCGGGCCGCTGCATGGCGGTGCTCACCAGCACGTTGGCGGTCAGGCACAGGCCCACCCCCAGGGTGCCCAGGCCGTGGCCGGTGGCCACCAGGGGCATGAAGGAGATGAAGCAGCTCATGCCCGCCGCCGCGCCCATGCGGGCCACCATGATGGCCATGAAGCCCCGGTCGCGGGTGAGGTGAAGCATCTCCCGGAGGCCCCGCTTGCCCCCGGAGCGCAGCTCGGCGGAGGGCTCCTTCACGCAAAAGAGCACGGTGAGGGCGGCGGCCACGCTGAGGAAGAACATGAGCAGGAAGTTGGCGTTGAGCCCGGCGTATTCATAGACCGCCCCGCCGATGACCGGCCCCACCCCGAAGCCCATGAGGAAAAACATGTTGAAGGCCCCGAAGGATCGGCCCTCCATGCCCGCCGGGGTTATGTCGGCCACCAGGGCCATGGCGATGGGCAGCACCATGGCCGCGAACACGCCCTGCAACAGGCGGGTGAAGACCAGGGCCTCGGAGCTGCCCGCCCACATGAAAAGCAGGGAGGTGACCCCGTAGCCGGCCATGCCCGCGATGATGAAGGGCTTGCGCCCCAGGCGGTCGGAGAGCCCGCCCAGCCAGGGCACCACAAAGGCCCGCGACAGGGAGAAGGAGCTGAAGATTAGCCCCAGCATGACCCCGTTGGCCCCCAGGTCCCGGGCGTACAGAGGCAAAAAGGGCACGATGATGCCCACCCCGGTCATGGCCACGAAGGTGGTCAATCCCAGGATGTAAAGGGCGCTGCGATAAGAAGGTTGGGTCACTTGGCCTGGCGCAGCCTTTCCAGATCTTCCTGGCGTCCGGCCACCACCAGCACGTCGCTGTCCTTGAGCACATAATCGGGAGAGGGGACCAGATGGGTGCGCTCGGGCACCAGCTCGCGCACCGCGATGACGTTGACCCCGTATTTTTGCCGCAGCTCCAACTCGGCCAGGCTCTTGCCCACCAGGGCGCTGGGCGGGGCCAGCTCGGCCACGGAAAACTCGTCGCCGATGGGCAGGAAGTCCAGCAGGTTGGGGTCGGCCAGGGAGCGGGCCAGGCGCTGGGCGGCGTCCCGCTCGGGAAACACCACCTCGCCGGCTCCCACCCGTTTGAGGATCTTTTCGTGCTCCGGGCTGACGGCCTTGGCCACGATGCGCCCCACCCCCATCTCCTTGAGATGCAGGGTGGTGAGGATGCTGGCCCCCAGGTGGTCGCCCAGGCTGATCACCGCGCCGTCGACCAGGTTCAGGCCCAGCTCTTCCAGGAGGCTGCGGTCGGTGCAGTCGGCCACCACCGCCTGGTCCACCACGTCCCGCACCCGGGCCACCGCCCGGGCATCGGAGTCCATGGCCGTGACGTGGTGCTTCAGCTTTTTTAGCTCCAGGGCAAGGGACGAGCCGAATTGCCCCAATCCGATAACCGCCAGGTTCATCTGAACCTCCCAACTTGCCTATTCAAATAGCATACTCCCGGCCCCCGCTTTTGCCAGGGCTAGCCCATGATCACCCGCTCCTCGGCCAGGCGGTATCCCGGGTCGCGCAGGGACTGGGCCACGGAGTAGACGAAAGCCAGGGGCCCCAGGCGGCCCAGGAACATCAAGAGGATGATGATCACCTTGCCCGCCGGGGTGAGCAGGGGCGTGGCCCCCAGGGACAGCCCCACCGTGCCCAGGGCGCTGGTGGCCTCGAAGGCCAGGCTGATGAAGTCGCCGCGCGTGTGGCCGCCGTCGGCCAGGCCCACGGCGGACAGCAGCACCACCGCGATCAACAGGGTGGCCCCGGTGCCCAGCACCAGCAAGAGGGCCAACTCCACCTGGCGCTCGGGCACCGTGCGCCCCCAGGCCTCGGCCCCGGAGCGGCCCCTGAGGCGGTTGACCGCCAGGGCCCAGAGCACCGCGATGGTGGTGGTTTTAATGCCGCCGCCGCAGGAGCCCGGCGAGGCCCCGATGAACATGAGCACCATGATAACCACCAGCGAGGCGTTGGTGAGCTGGCCCATGTGAACGGTGTTGAAACCGGCGGTGCGCGGGGTGATCGCCTGGAACAACAGGGTCCAGGGCCCCTGCTGCCAGGCCGGGCCCTTGCCCAGCCACTCGGCCACCAACAGGGCCACCATGCCGCCCACGATGAGGGTGCCGGTGGTGAATAGCACCAGGCGGGCTTGGAGCGAAAGGCGGCGGCGCGGGTTTTCCGGGGAGCGGCGCAGGCGGCCCACCAACTCCCGGAGCACAACGAAGCCCAGGCCGCCCAACACCACCAACCCCAGGATCACCAGGTTCACCGTGGGGTCGGTGGCGTAGCCCACCAGGTTGTCGGTGAACAGGCTGAAGCCCGCGTTGCAAAAGGCGCTGATGGAGTGGAACACGGCCAGGGCCGCGGCGGTGGGGGCGGAAAAATCAGCCCAAAAGCGCATGAACAAAATCGCCGCGCCCACCCCCTCCAGCAGGAAGGCGTACAGCAGCACATCCGAGACCAGGCGGCCCATCTCCCCGCCGGGCACCGGGCCCAGGGCCCCCTTAATGGCCAAGTGGGTGCGCGGGCCGGGCCGCCGCCGGGCCAGGTACAGCAGGGCCACGGAAAAGGTCATGATGCCCAGGCCGCCGGCCTGCAACAGGATCAGGATCAGCCCCTGGCCCCAGGGGGACCAGGCGGTTGCGGTGTCCACGGTGATGAGACCGGTGACGCACACCGCGCTGGTGGCGGTGAACAGGCAGTCCAGCAAGTCCACCCCGCCGGGCCCCTGCATCATCGGCAGGGCCAGCAGCGCCGCGCCCAAAAGGATGAAAAGGGCGAACGACGCCAACACCAGACGCGAAGGGGTCAACCATTTGGGCATGATTTATAGCCGGGGAGGCGGGACCTCCCCGTATGGCTCAGTCGCCGCTGGGGCTCGGTTTGGCCGGTTGAATCAGGGTGATCAGGGGGCGGGGTTGGCCGGGCTGGTCCCCGTGCCCTTGGCAGTGGTGGTGCCCTTCGCCGTGGCTGTGATCATGATCATGGCCATGCTCATGGTGATGGCCGTGGTCGTGATCATGCCCGTGCGGGTGCTGATGGCCGGGTCCGGCTTTTCCGCAACATTCGCACATTTCGCTCGCCTCCTCCCTTGGATGCATTGAATCAAGTGTAATTCGGTGGGTGGGTATTGTCAAAGGGTTGAGTAATTGCGCGGTTGCCCCCCGCTGGTGATACGGCTAGTATCAAAGCTGGGGCCGCCCACCAATTTGGATGACCATCACGCGGCACTTTACGCAGAGTTTGTCTCCCCCGGCCCCGGTGGAGAAAAGCGCCATGGGCATAAAACATTTCGGCTTCAAATTAGCGGTGGGGGTGCTGTTCGCCGTAGTGCTGGCCACTTACGCCTTCTACTGGCTGGGCATCAGCCAGTTGCATGACAATGTGCAGCAGGTGGTGGTGGTTTCCAACCACCTGAAATCCGGCGAGGCCTTTCACTCGGCCATCCACTCCATGCTCCTGGACGCCGAGGGCTACTACCTGAGCAACGGCCGGGCGTCTTTTCGGGAGGATTACCAAGCCCACCGGGCCAAGGCCGAGAAGGCCTTGGCCGAGCTGCGAGACCATGTGCGGCAAATGCCCCCAGGCCGGGACAAAGAGATGGTTAACCAGCGCACCGAGGGCATCGCCTCGGCCTTTAGCAATTACCAAGAGGAGCTTGACCGCATAATTGGCGGAGATTTTAATCGAGGCTCCCAGCGCCTGGAGCAGTGCACGACCGAATTCAACAGCATTTTCAAGAAATATTACGTGCACTTGCACGACCATCACGCTCTGCTGCAGACCGGGTTGAGCCAACGCTCCAGCCAGACCTGGCACACCATGAGCGTGGTGTTCGCGGTGCAACTGGGCCTGGCGGTGGTGGCCGGGCTGTTGGTGATTTTTTACCTGGACCGGGTGGTCCTGAAGATATTTTCGTTCACCGAAGGCATGGCCTACCGCGACAAGCTCACCGGCCTACGCAACCGCGCGGCCTTGGAAAAGATGGTCAGCTTCCTGGACGGGGAGGAAAATCGCCCCCGGCGGCGCTACGGCCTGATCATGCTGGACATCGACCTGTTCAAGGATTTCAACGACACCTACGGCCATCCGGTGGGGGATGTCCTGCTGGCCGAGTTCGCCGGGGTGATCACCGGCAGCGTGCGCGAGCATGACCGGGTGGTGCGCTACGGCGGCGAGGAGTTCCTGGTGGTGTTGCAGGGGGTGGGGCCAATGGAGATAATCGCCGTTGCCGAGAAGCTGCGCGGGGCCATAGAAAACCATCGTTTCACCCTGCCCGGCGGCAAGCAAGCTACCCAGGTGACCGCCAGCCTGGGAGCGGCCTTGTATCCCCAGGATGGCGACGATTATCACCAAGTAGTGCAACGGGCCGACGAGCGGCTCTACAAGGCCAAACAAGGCGGCCGCAACCGGGTGATGGGCCCACCGGTATAGGAAGAGACCGCTTCCGGCCATGAACGAGGGAACGGGTAGGCGATCCCGGGGCGGCCGTGCCTGGTTCAGCCGAGCCCGGCCTAGTCCAGTTCGGCCTCGTACTCCCGGGCGTCGTAAAGCTCTTCCAACTCATCGGCGTCCGTCAGCTTTACGCGCGCGATCCAGCCGCCGGTGTAGGGCTCCAGGTTGATCAGGTCCGGGGTTTCCTCCAGACGCCGATTGACTTTCAGCACCACTCCGGTGACCGGGCTGATGAGGTCGCTGACGCTCTTGGCGCTTTCCACCGCGCCCAGCTCCTCGCCCACGCTCAGGTCCTGCTCCACGTCGGGCAGATCAATGTAGATCACGGTGCCCAACTGCTCTTGGGCGTAGTCGCTGATGCCCACGGTTGCCTTGCCGCCCTCTTCCAGGCGGACCCACATGTGCTCCGGGTGATACTTGAGATCGTCGGGGAAGTCCACCTTAGCCTCCCTGTTTGGCGGCGTTTTTCTTGCGTAAGTAAACCAGGGCCGCGGCGCTGACCACGGCCAGGGCCAGGGCGAACCAGCCGGTGGGGGTAAGCCCCAGGATGGGCTCGCCTCGCCAGTCGGCTCTAAACGTTTCGATTATAACTCTGGCGATGCCGTGCAGAAAGCCATAGGTGAAGAAAATTTGCCCCGCGAAACGCCGGTGCCGCCAAAGCAGCAGAAGCACGCCCAAAATGACCAAGAGGGCCGCGGAGGTGTAGAGCTGGGTGGGATGCAGGGCCACGCCCTTGGGGGCCAGGGAGAAGGGATCGCTGAAGGTGACCGCGAACCAGCCGCCCTCCCACACCCGGCCGTAGCAGCAGCCGGCGCTGAAGCAGCCCAGGCGGCCGACGGCCTGGGCCAGGGCCAGGCCCGGGGCCACGCAGTCCATAAGGGTGAGCGCGGGCATGCGCCAGCGGCGCATGAGGATGAGCCCCACGATGAGCGCGGCCGCCACCCCGCCGTAGAACACCAGGCCGCCTTCCCAGATGGCCAGCACCCGCCAGGGGGCGCTCTTGAACTGGGCGGGCTCCAGCAGGACGAACATGAGGCGCGAGCCCACCAGGCCGCAGATCAAAAGCCACAGGGACAGGGTCATAACCCGGTCCGGGTCCAGGCCGGATTTTTTGGCCAGGTGGGTCAAGAGCCACAGACCCAGGGCCGCGCCCAGGGCCAGCAGCACGCCGTAGGTGTGCAGGGTCAGGGGGCCGATGCTCAGTAGAACGGGGAACACGCGGGGGCCTCCCTAGGTTAGGCCTTGCCCCTTATGAGGGCCCAGGCCAGGTATACGCCGCCCACGGTTATGGCGGCGTCGGCCAGGTTGAACACCGGCCAGTGCCAGTTTCCCGCATAAAGGTCCACGAAGTCCACCACCGAACCCAGGCGCAGGCGGTCGGCCAAGTTGCCCAGGGCCCCGCCGCAGATGAGCCCCAGGGCCCAGAAGGTGGCCCGGCGATTGCCCAGGGAGCCGCAGGCGACCCAGGCCGCCAGGGCCAGGGCCACCAGGGTGGCCCCCACCAGCATCCAGCGGGCCCCCTCCATGGAGGAGAAGCTGCTGAAGGCGGCCCCGGTGTTGTAGGCCAACACCAGGCGGGCGAAGCCGGGGATGACGCTCACCGGCCCGTCCTGGAGCCAGGGGACCATCACCGCCTTGAGCAGCTGGTCCGCCCCGGCCACGGCCAGGGCGATGAGGGCCAGCTTGCCCAGGCGTCGCACGGGCTAGGCGATCTCCCTGACCACCGAGGCGCAGCGGGCGCAAAGCTCGGGGTTCTCGGAGTCGGAGCCCACGCTCTTGCTGTGCATCCAGCAGCGGGGGCACTTTTCCGCCTCGGTGGGCTCCACCAGAATCACCAGGCCGGGGATCTCCTCGCTGGCCAGGGTGGGGCTCTCGGGCGCGGCGTCCAGAAGCTTCAGCTCGCTGATCATGGCGATCTCGGCGAAGGCCTCGGCGTTTTGCCCCAGGAAATCCAGGGTGTCGGCGTCGGCGCTCACCGAAAGCACCGCTTGCAGGGAGTTGCCCACCAGCTTGTCCTTGCGGGCGATGTCCAGGGCCTTGTTCACCTCGCTCCTGAGAACCAGCAGGCGCTTCCAGCGCGAGGCCAGCTCGGCGTCCATCAAGCCCTGGTCCGGTGTGGGCAGCTCGGCCATGTGCACGCTGTGGTGCTGGGCCTTGGCGCCGGGCACGTACTCCCAGGCCTCCTCGGCGGTGAAGGACATGATGGGCGCGCTCAGGCGCACCATGGCGTCCAGCAGGCGGTAGACCACGGTCTGGGCCGCGCGGCGCTCCGGCCCGGCCGGGGCGCTGGTGTACAGGCGGTCCTTGATCACGTCTAGGTAGAAGCCCGACAAATCCACCACGCAGAAGTTGTGCAGGCCGTGGAACACGGTGTGGAAGTTGAACTCCTCGTAGCCGCCAAGGCAGCGGGAGATGAGGTCCTGCAGCCGGTGCAGCATGAGCCGGTCCATCTCGCCCATGTCACTGAGGGCCACCTGATCGGTGGCCGGATCGAAGTCGTCCAGGTTGCCCATCATGAAGCGCATGGTGTTGCGGATGCGGCGGTAGGCCTCGGCCAACTGCTTGAGGATCTCCGGGCTGATGCGGATGTCGTCGGTGTAGTCCTCGGAGGCCACCCACAGGCGCAGTATCTCCGCGCCGTACTGGTCGATGACCGTCTGGGGCGGGATCACGTTGCCCAGGCTCTTGGACATCTTGCGGCCGTCGCCGTCCACCACGAAGCCGTGGGTGAGCACCATGCGATACGGCGGCTCGCCCTTGGTGCCCATGGCGCACAGCAGCGAGCTGTGGAACCAGCCGCGGTGCTGGTCGCTGCCTTCCAGGTACATGTCCGCCGGCCAGGTGAGGCCGGGGTTGGGCTCCAAGACCGCCGCCTGGCTGGTGCCCGAGTCGAACCACACGTCCAGGATGTCTTTTTCCTTGTTGAGCTCGGTGTGGCCGCAGATGGGGCACACCGCCAGATCGCCCAGAAGCTCCTGGGAGCTGTGGGCGAACCAGGCGTCCGCGCCCTCTTCGCGGAAGGCGGCCACTACCTTGGCGGCCATCTCCGGGGTGAGCACGTACTCGCCGCAGGAGGCGCACTGGAACACGATGATGGGCACGCCCCAGGCGCGCTGGCGGCTGATGCACCAGTCGGGGCGGTTCTCGATCATGCCGTAGATGCGCTCCCGGCCCCAGCGGGGCACGAAGCGGACCTTGTTCTGGATGGCCTCCAGGGTGCGCTCGCGCAGCTGGTTCTCCTCCATGGAGATGAACCACTGGGCCGTGGCCCGGAAGATAACCGGGCTCTTGCAGCGCCAGCAGTGGGGGTAGGAGTGGCTGATCTTCTCGGTGCCCAAGAGGGCCCCCACCTCCTTGAGCTTGGCCACCACCAGGTCGTTGGCCTCGAACACCTCGTGTCCCGCGAAGAACTCCACCTCTTCGGTGAAGCGGCCCTGGTCGTTCAGGGGGCTGTAGACCTCCAGGCCGTACTTGAGGCCGGTCTCGTAGTCCTCGCGGCCGTGGCCCGGCGCGGTGTGCACCAGTCCGGTGCCCGCCTCAAGGGTCACGTAGTCGGCCAACACGCCCACCGACTCGCGCTCATACAGGGGATGCTTGGCCTTGAGCCCCTCGATGTCTTGGGGGTCGATGCCCGTGAGCTTGGTCCAGCCCTCGAAGCCGAAGGCCTCCATGTTGATGGCCGCCAGGCGCTCGGCCAGAATGTAGACCTTGCCCTGGTGCTCCACGGCCACGTAGTCCAACTCGGGGTTGGCCGCCACGGCCATGTTGGCCGGGATGGTCCAGGGGGTGGTGGTCCAGATCACCAGGTGCACCGGCTTGCCGGCCAGTTCGGGGTACTTGCCACTCAGGTCGTCGGTCACCGGGAAGGCCACGTAGATGCTGGGGCTGGAGTGGTCGGCGTACTCCACCTCGGCCTCGGCCAGGGCGGTCTGGCAGGAGTTGCACCAGTAGATGGGCTTCTTGGAGTGATACACCCCGCCCAACTCGTAGAACTTGGCCAACTCCGCGGCGGTGATCGCCTCGTAGTCGTAGCTCATGGTCAGGTAGGGGTTGTACCAGTCGCCCAACACGCCCAGGCGCACGAACTCCTTGCGCTGGATGTCGATGAACTTCTCGGCGTAGGCCCGGCAGGCCTTGCGCACCGAAAGCTGGTTCATCTGGGCCTTCTTGCCGCCCAGCTTCTTGTCCACCTCGTGCTCGATGGGCAGCCCGTGGCAGTCCCATCCCGGCACGTACACCGCGTCCAGCCCGCTCATCTGGCGGGACTTGACGATGATGTCCTTGAGCACCTTGTTGAAGGCGGTGCCCATGTGGATGTTTCCGTTGGCATAGGGCGGGCCGTCGTGCAGAATATACTTTTGACGGCCGTCCGCCTGCTCGCGGAGTTGCTGGTAAAGCCCCTCATCCTGCCAGCGCTTGAGCATTTCCGGCTCCCGCTGGGGAAGGTTGGCCTTCATGGGAAAGGCGGTGCGGGGAAGATTTAGGGTCTTTTTGTAGTCCATGCGGCGTACCCCGGTGTGACGTAAACTACCTTTAAGAATTCGAATTTCTACCATACACCAGGCCCAAGTCAAGGCCGGCGACGCCAACAGGGCCGTTACAAGGGGGTCACGGGGGCAAGGCTCTTGACACTTATTAACCGCCCGGCTAGAGTTGGGAAGGATTTTCCCTTGGCGAATAGGGGAGTTAAGTGAGTATACTCAAACGCCTTTTCAGCCGCGAGCCGCAGAAAAAGCGTCTTTTCGTTTTAAGCATGGACGGGGTGAGCCTGCCATTCGCCCAAAAAGCGGGCGGCGGCGGCCTAATGCCCAACCTGGGGGCCATTCTCTCCCAAGGGGCCAGCGCCGGGATCACCTCCACCCTGCCCACGGTGTCCACCGTGGCCTGGACCAACTACATGACCGGGGTCAATCCGGGCAAGCACGGGGTCTTCGGCCTGGTGGAGCGCCACCCCGACCCCTTCTCGGTGATCATACCCTCGTCCCTGGACATCAAGGCCCCCACCCTGTGGGAGATGCTGGGCCGGGGCGGGGTGCCGGTGGGGGTGATGAACGTGCCCATGACCTTCCCGCCCCGCAAGGTCAACGGCTTCATGGTCAGCGGGTTCCTCAGCCCGGACCTCTCCCAGGCCACCTACCCGGTGGAGTTGGCCCCCCGGCTCATGGAGATGGACTACCGCATCGAGGCCGACGTGGCCCTGGCCGCCGAGGAGCCGGACTTCTTCCTGGCCGAGGTCGGCGAGACCATGAGCCGCCGCTTCAAGTCGGCCTTCCAGCTCATGCGCGAGGACGACTGGGAGTTTTTCCAGCTGCACCTCACCGGGCCGGACCACATCAACCGCCTGTACTGGGACGCCTGGGAGCAGGGCGGCGAAAACAGCGGCAAGCGCATGGCCGAGTTCTACCGCCTGCTGGACGGCTATCTGGGCGAGCTCACCGAGCAGCTTCCCCAGGGCTGCCCCCTGGTGATGGTGAGCGCCTACGGCATGACCCGGGCCAGGGGCGCGGTGTACCTGAACCAGTGGCTGGAGGCCAACGGCTACCTCTTGTTCGGCAAGGGCAAGAAGGAGCTGAAGAACCTGCACAGCGACAGCAAGGCCTACAGCCTCATCCCCGGCCGCATCTACCTGAACCTGGAGGGGCGGGAGCAAAAGGGCACCGTAGCGCCGGGCAGGCCCTACGAGGACCTGCGCGAGGAGTTGATCCACCGCATCAGCGGCCTGGAGCACCCCGAGAGCGGCGAGCCCCTGGTGGCCAAGGTGCACCGGCGGGAGGACCTCTATTCCGGCCCGCAGCTTTCCCGCGCCCCGGACCTGGTGGTGGAGGCGGCCCAGGGCTATGAGATCAAGGCCAACCTGGGGTTGGGCGGCCTGGTGTCCCCGCCCGAACGGGGAGGCTGCCCCAGCCGCAACGATGCCCTGTTCTACATCAGCGGCCTCAAGGAGGGCCTCAGGCCCGGTCCCCATCGCCTGGAGGACCTGGCCCCCACCCTGCTTTCCCTGCTGGACCTCAACACTCCCCCCAGCCTGGACGGCCAAAGCCTGTTATGAACCGAGACGGTTTCACCGTCTGGCTCACCGGCCCCCCCTGCGCGGGAAAAACCACCCTGGGCCGCCTGCTCTCCCAGGAGCTGGCCCGGCGCGGGGTGTCCGCCGTGCACCTGGAAGGCAGCGAGGCCAGGGCCAACCTGGGCCCGGAGCTGGGCTTCAGCCCCGAAGATCGCCACGCCGCCAACCTGCGCGCCGCCTACGCTGCGGGCCTGGTGAACCAAGCCGGGGCCGCCTGCGTGGTCAGCGCCATCGCCCCCTTCGCCGCCACCCGCCGCGAGCTGCGGGCCTGCCTGGGCCAGTACGTGGAGGTGTTTTTGGACTGCCCCCTGGAGCAGCTGGTCAACCGCGACGGGCGGGGCCTGTACCAACAGGCCCTGGGCCAGGACGGGGGCAAGGAGTTCACCGGCCTGGGCAGTTCCTACGAGCCGCCGGACGACCCGGAGGTGCGCTGCCTCACCGGCCGGGAGACGCCCCAGGAGAGCCTGGGCAGGATTCTGACCTATCTGGAAGCGGCCAATCTGGCGCCACCCGCTGGTGAACAGGCCGCCGAGGAGGTCGCGCCACAGGAAAAAGGTGAGGGTGCTTATTCCGCCGAGGAAGAGGCGGAGCTGACGGCGCGGCTGAAAGACCTGGGATACCTGTAGGCGGCGGCTGCGCCAGCTGCCCGTGGGCTGTGTTGCCGGTATCGCTCAGGCCTCGACGTAGCTCAGGCTACGCCTCCGGCCTTCGCTCACCGGACGCCTAGCCCTCGAACATCTGGCTGTGCCGCAATCAATGACCGTAGGTTGGGTAGAGCGAAGCGAAACCCAACAAGTCCTTTTGTCGTTTCCAGCCAATAGCGGTCATTGCGAGGCCGGGCAGAGGCAAACCCACGGCGGAACAAGGCTGCCCGGTCTGCCCGGCCGTGGCAATCTTCCGTTTCCCTTGTCATGCAATTGTGTGGGAGACACGGCAAAACCGCCCTCCGCGCCTCAACCCCTCCCGCCTGGGGGAAGGCGAAGATCGCCACGTCGCATCTCCTTGGAGATGCTCCTCGCGATGACGGCTATTGCTGAATATGCATTAAAGATGTTGGGTTTCGCTTGGCTCTACCCAACCTACAAGAGCTTTTCCGACCTTCCCCCACCTTCTTCTCGTTTCCATCCATCCAATAAAAAACCCCCGGCCGGGGCCGGGGGCTTGGTGCCGAGACGGCGGGTCTTACTTGTCGTACTTGTCCAACTGGCCGATGAGCTTCTTGGCCGATTCGGGAATCGCAGCCTTGTGCTCCACCAAAATCTGCTTGGCGGTGTAGGCCTTGCCGTAGTAGGCCTTGGTGCGCTTCTTGTCGAACTCCAGGCCCGCGCCGTCCAGGGAGACCCCGGCAAAGGCGCCCGCGCTCATGGAGTAGGAGTAGATGTCGCTGTCCTTGCCCGCGAAGGTGCTGCCGCCTGTGGCGGAGCGGCCCACGGGACCGGCGGCCACGGTGGCGTCGCCGCCCAGCTTGGCGTGGCCTTCGAGGATGCCCTTAAGACCGTTGGCGGACATGATCATCAGCATGAAGTCGGTGGAGGAAGCGCCGATCTGCAGGCCCACGCTGGCCCCGGCCATGGTGTAAAAGGCCGGTCCGGTCCAGGAGCCATCCTTGGTGCGGGACAGGATTACGCCGGTGCCGCCCTGGCCGCCGATGATGAAGCCGGCCTTGAACACGCTGGGGAATATGGCCACGGCTTTGGCCTTCTTGAGCAGGTCGCGGGCCACGCCCTTATCTTCGGCGCCCATCATTTTCTGAACCACCACCGAGGCTTCGTCCACCTTCAGGACCGCTTCGTCTTTTTCTCCGGCCAGGGCCGGAACCACCGCCAAGGCTATGAGCAGGGCCAAGCTGGCCAATAGGCAGGTCAGAGCACTGATGTGCTTGCGCATATTTTCTCCTCCGTTGTCGTTTTGTTGGTTGCGCCCGTGGATATCCTCATGGGCGCTTGTCGGGCCTTGTTTTATCCCTATGACAATTACGATACGCGCCCTTGGAGGGTGAAAGCAAAAAAATTTGGAATAAAAAATAAGGTGTTATTTCAGCCAGTCCCATGATTCGCCCGGCCCCGGCCGGCCCTGGGGCAGGCCCAGATGGGCGCACAGGGAGGGGAAAACGTCGTACAGGCGCGCGCCCCGGACCTCCCGCCCGGCCCCTTCCAGGCGGCCCCCCGCGGCCGGGGCGGCGATGAGCACCCCGTGCTGGGCGTGGTTGGCCCCGTCCGGGCCGGAGTCGTTGCCCTCGGTGAAAACCGGATCGTCGGTTGGCCACACCGTGGCCAGGGCCCGCCAGGCCAGATCGCCGGGGTAGAGGATCAGCTCCGGGGGCAGGCCCCGGGTCTCGTGGTAGATGTCCTGGGGCCGGAAGACCCGGTTGCCCAGGGGCCTCCCGTCCGGCCCGGCCATGGCCGTTAGTTCGCCGCTCAGGCGGGCCAAGAGGGCCTCGGCCTCCGATGGCGGCACCGAACCCTGGGGCTCGCGCCCGGCCAGGTTCAGGTAGACGCGGCCGTAATAGCCGCCGTCGGCCCAGACCTGGGTGTGGGGCCAGTCCACCATCTCCGGAGTGAGGGGGGCGGGTTCGGCGGGGGGCTGCTTGAGCTTCAGGTAGCCCCTTTGGCGCAGCCACTGGTTCACGGCCAAGCCGCCCTCCAGGGGCCGGGCCCCGTGGTCGCTGACCACCAGCACCAGGGTTTCCGGGTCCAGGCAGGCCACAAGCTCGCCCACCAGGGCGTCCAGCAGGCGGTAGTGCCCGGCCATCAGTTCGGGCTCTTCCCAAAAGGCGTGCTGGAGGCGGTCCGAGGACATCTCCACCATCATGAACAGGTCCGGGGCGTACAGGCGGTAGAGGCCCTGGGCCACGGCGAAGCGCCGCTGGGCCATCAGCTCAAGCTGGGCGTACAGCTCCCGGCGGGGGGCGGTGCGGAAGTTCTTCACGTCATGGAGGTATTCGCCTCCGGCCCAGCGCTCCAGGCGCGGGGCCAGGCTGGGGGGCCACACCCCGTCACGGGCCCCCGGCGGGGTCAGCGGGCCGCTGACCATGGCGCCCTTGAGCGGCGCGGCGGGATAGGTGAGGGGCCAGCCCAGCACCACCGAGGTGAGCCCGGCCCCAGTGGCCGCGTCCCACAGGCGCGGCGCGTCCACCCAGTCGGCGGCGGCGGTGGCCGGGGGGCCGTAGGAGGGCTCGCGGCGGTTGCGGAAGCCGTAGATGCCAAGCTGGCCGGGGTCCTGGCCGGTGGCCATGCACATCCAGGCGGGCACGGTGATGGGCGGGATGGTGCTGGTGAGGCGTCCCCAGCGGCCCCGGCTCATCAACTCTTCCAGGTGGGGCAGGCTGCCCGCCAGCCGCTCGAAGGCCAGGGAGGGCTCCAGGCAGTCCAGGCCGATCACCGCCACCTTGGGGCGGCTCATGGCCTCTCCTCTTGGGTGGCGGCCAAAAATCGCTTGAGCTGGCCCTGGTAGTAGCCCAGGCGATCGGTGGGCCGGGCGGCCAGGGCGGCCCGGGCGGCGGCCACCGCCTTGGCCGGGTCCCCGGCGGCGAAGTAGGCCTCGGCCAGGGTGTCCCAGATGTGGGGCACCGGGGACAGGGACACCGCCTGGTGGGCCAGGGACACCGCCTGGCGGGGACGGCGCAGGGAGGGGTCCTTGGCCGTGGCCCAGAACCAGGCCAGCCCGTTCAAGACCTCCGGGTCCCTGGGGGCCAGGGCGAGCGCGCCCTGGAGATGCGCCAGGGAGCGGCGCTCGTGGCCTTGCTCGAACAGCAGCACCCCCATCTGCATTTGCAGGCGGGCGTCGTGAGGCCGCTTGGCGATCTCGGAGGCCAGGATGCGCTCCAGGGTGGCCTGCTTGAGCTGCTGGTCCAGGCCCAGGCCCTCCACCGTGAAGCCTCCGGCCACCACCAGGGCCAGGCCCAGGAAGAACACCCCCAGGCCCCGTCGGATGAGCCGGGCCTGGGCCGCGATGCGCCGGGGGTCGGCCTGGGCCGCCTCCAGGGCGCGCACCCGCTGGGCGATGGAGAAGTGGTGCCAGGAGGGCACGTCGCGGGTGTCGCCGGAGAGCATGGCGATGGTCTCCAGGGAGGAGGCCAACGGCTCGGCCTCGCCCATGACCCTCAGGGCGAAGAAGTCGGCCTGGCGCTCGAAGTGGCGCATGAAAAAGCCCATGACCAGGCGCAGATAGACGATGAGCAGAGCCACCAGGGGCAGGGCGGGCAGGATGCTGAAGGCCCCGCCCGCGCCGTCGGCCCCCAACAGGTCCATGCCCCAGGAGCTGCCCGCCAGCCACCACACCAGGCCGCTGATGGTCAGGGCCAGGGGCTCGGCCAAGGCGTAGGCGGCCAGGAACAGGCCCGCGAAGAACATGAGGTAGTACCAGAGGTGGCGGTGCGCCACGTGGCCCGCCTCGTGGGCCACCACTGCGGCCAGCTCCCGGTTGTCCAGGGCCCTGGCCAGGGCCGGGGTGATGAGCAGATAGCGCAGCCGGGGCAAAAGGCCCAGGATGCCCGCGGTGAGCAGCCGCCCGCCCATCAGCGGCCAAGTGAGGATGCCCCCCACCGACACCTTGGTGTGCTCCAGGACCATGGTGGCCACGTCCCGCTCCCGGCCCGGCGCCAGGGGGGCGCAGCCCCACCAGTACTTGACCAATACCGGGAAGAACAGGGCCAGGCAGGCCACGAACACCAAGAGGTAGACCAGGTTGCCCGGCCCGGTGTTCAGCCAGGCTCCGGCCGCCGGCCAGGCGTGGGCCAAAAGGTCCTGCACCAGGTTGACCGCGAACCAGGGGAACACCACCGGGGCCACCAGGCGCAGCTGGCCGCCCACGTAGTCGCGCCGCTCCAGGCCCTCCAGGCTGGCCGAGCGCTCCAGGCGGTAGGCGGCGCTCCACACCACGCCCAGCAGCAGCAGGTAAAGCCCCAGGGCGGCCACGCCCCGAAGGCTCTCCCGGGTCTGCATGCCCGGCCAGGAGAGCAGGTGGGCCTTGAGCTCGGCCAGGGTGATGATCAGTATCAGGCAGACGATGGCCGCCAGGTGCAGCTTGGTGACCAGACGGCGTCCGGTTTTGGCCGGGTCCGCCGGGGGGCGGGAGCCCCTCAGGCGGCTCTGGTGCATACCCACCGCCAGGCGCGAGGCCAGCCAGAGCATGGCCGCCAGGGCCGCCGAGGCCAGATAGCTTTCCCCGGCGCTTAGCTGGGGCGGCCCCGGCTGGTAGGCCTCGAACACGGCCATGACCAGGATGAAGGCGATTATCTGGGCGAAAAGCATGGCGCCTCGGGGAGAGGGGGAAACAAAAAGGCGAGGTCCGGACATTGCTTGCCCGGACCTCGCCTTGGCGCTTAAAAGTGGCGGAGAGAGAGGGATTCGAACCCTCGGTGGAGCTTTACACCCCACACTCGCTTAGCAGGCGAGCACCTTCGGCCTCTCGGTCATCTCTCCGCGGCCGGCCCTTTGGGCCCTCAAATTGTCTCGACACCGCCCTGGGCGGCGTTGTTCTCCTGGCGGAGGGAGTAGGATTCGAACCCACGGAGCCTTGCGGCTCAACGGCTTTCAAGGCCGCCGCCATCGACCACTCGGCCATCCCTCCTCTATATACCTATAAAATTATAGGGAGGTTCGGGCTGTCCGGCCAAGGAACGCTCCTGGGCCCCACTCCCAGGCTTATGTACCACCAGCCCCCCGAGGGCGTCAACCGTTTACGGTTGCGTAAAGGGTGTTTGAGCCAATAATACCTCAGGAATCCTCATGATGCGCGGCGGCCTTGTCCAGGTCGATGATGCGCCGCCCGGGCAGGTACTCCTTGGTTTCGTAGCGCACGATGCGCCCGAAGCGCTCCACCAGGTTGGCCAGGCGAAGGGCGTCCTCACGGATGCGCTGCGCCTGGCGCTTGAGGTCGCCCACCTCCTGGTACATGCCCATCATCTCGCTGCTGGCCAACAGGGAGGTGAGCGGCTGGTTAAGCTCGTGGGCCGCGGTGCCGGCCGGCTCCACCACCCCGGTGAGCCGCGCCGCCCTTTGCCGCTCTTTTTCCAGGCGGTGGCGGTGGGTGATGTCACGCAGGTTGATGACCACCAATCCGCCTTCCAGGTTGACCGCCAGCAGTTCGAATATCCCCTGGCCTCCCTGGTTTGGCAGGGGCAGCTCAAGCTCTTCCCGGGCCACCTTGCCCTGGAGAACCCATTCCCAGAGGGAGCGTCCCCAGGCCTGTCTATCGGGCGGCAAAAGATCCAGCGCCGGTTTGCCCGGCTCGGCGTCGAGCACCTCGTTGGCCGCACGGTTGGCCATTAGCACCCGGGCCCGCCGGTCCAACACCAGCACCGCGTCCGGGCTGCCCTCCAGCACCGCCCGCAAGAGGGACTCGGAGCGCTTCAGGCGCTCTTCATCGGCCAGGGATTGGGTGATGTCTTCCGTGAGCAGGAAGTTTTCCCCCTCGGATAGGAACCCGGCCCTGAACATCACGTCCTTGTCCGAGCCGTCGGCGCAACGCACCCGGAAGGTGCGCTGGCCGAGTGCCTGCTTGCCGCTGCCCATGTCTTCCTGCCAGGCCTGCTCCGCCTGGCGGCGTATTTCCGGGTCGGGGTAGGCCAGTTCGCGCCAAAGTTGTTGGTTGACGATCTGGTCGCGGTCGTAGCCGAACATGCGCTCCATGGCCGGATTGCAGTACAAAAAGCTCCCCTGGGTATCCACAAAGGCGGCGCCCAGGGAGATGTTCTCGGTCAGGGACTGGAAGCGCATCTGCTCCTGGGCCAGGGCCCGGGACATCTCCCGTGACTGCTCGGTGAGTAGCTCCACCTGGCGGGCGTGCTCGTTGAGGCTGTCCACCAAAAAGCGGGCCCGCCCGGCGTTGATTCCCCGGAAAAGCCCCCTGAGGTGTACACGCCAGGTCTGGGGGGCCCAAGACATGCGCAGCACCGTGGCCGGGTGGCCCTCAAAGGCGCACTGCTCCTCCACTACCTGCGCCGGTGGGGAGCCCCAGCGCAGGGGCATGGAGGCTATCCCTCCCATCATGGTGAGGCAGTTGTCATGGTTCAAGGTTGGGTGGGGCTTCCAGGTCAGGTGCAGGCTGCAACCGGAGCCGGTCAAGTCGCTCACCCAAAACTTTTCCACCGAACGGGAAAAGCGCCTGATGAGCCATGGCGCGGCGCGAAGGAGGTTGGCCGGGCTGCCCATTAGGCGGATAAAAATGGTTTTAAGGGGGCCCCAGTTGTGGAAGGCCATGGCCTCGAAAAACAACCGGTAGGGCACGCGGGGGTCTTGGAAGATGTCTTCCTTGGCCCGGCGCAGCATTTCGTTGTGCACCTCCAGGGGCACCCAGCGCCCGGAGTGGGAGAGAAGGGCCTCGGTCGCGACGGGGTTAAGTCCCAGTATCTGGTCCAGGCCCTCCAGCAGACGGGGCACTGCGTCCGGGCGGCGGCGGCGCACATAGGATATGACCGCCATGGTGTTGAAAGTGCTGGTTCGTGGCTTGCTCATGCGGTCCCGGTTGCGTTGTTAACAAACTAGGTTAGCAGTATCCAAAAACCACGCCCGGTTGGCAAGCCAATAGAAAGGGCCGGGAGGCGGGCTGGACGCGGGCCGAGGTCGTGGTGTATCAATAAAGTTTATCTGATGGTCTTTTGGTATTTCCCAGGTTGATGATAGGGAATGCCTGGTGTATTTTAGTTAGTTATATATAGTTACCAACGATCAATCCCGGCCCCGAGGTCATGATCGATCTGATGGCGCAACCGCCGCCCAAGGCGGTTTGTTTTGGTCCGGGTGATGGATTTAACTATCCAGGGAGCAAGGAAATATGGACGGCAACAAGGCTCCTAACGTCACGGGGGTGGACAGCCCCGGACGCAGGACGGTCTACGGCCTCTGCGGCATGTGCGCGGTGCGCTGTCCCATCCAGGTGGAGGTCGAGGACGGCCGCGTGGTGTGGATCCAGGGCAACCCCAACGACAAGGCCATGGAAACCAGCCTGTGCGCCAAGGGCGCGGCGGCCATCGCCTTCGAGTACGACGACGAACGCCCCCAGTACCCCCTGATCCGCACCGGACCACGGGGCAGCGGCCAGTGGCGGCGCGCCGGATGGGACGAGGCCCTGAACTACATCGTGGAGAAGCTTCAGGGAGTGATCGAAAAGCACGGGGGCAAGGGCATCGCCTTTTCCGACCGCGGCGGCCCCTTCACCGACCTGAGCAAGACCTTCATCAAGTCCCTGGGTTCGCCCAACTACTTCAACCATGACTGCACCTGCGGCCGCAACGCCCACCACGCCAGCAAGAGCCTGTTCGGCCTGGGGCGCACCGACCTTAGCATGGACATCAAGAACACCAAGCACCTGGTGCTCTTCGGCCGCAACTTGATCGAATCGTTGCAGGTGAAAGAGGCCAAGGACTTCATCGGGGCCTTGTCCAAGGGGGCCAAGTGCACCTACATCGACGTGCGGGCCACCCTCACCGCGAGCAAGGCCACCCGTTTCTGGATGATTCGGCCCAACACCGAATACGCCCTGAACCTGGCCTTCATCAACGTGGTGTTGGCCGAGAGCCTGTATGACGCCGATTTCGTGAACAAGTGGGTGGTGGGCCTGGACGAGCTCAAGGCCTTTGTCAAGGACACCACCCCCGAGTGGGCCGAGAAGATCACCGGGGTTCCCGCCGGGGATATCCGCTCGGCCATCCGCGAGATCGCCGCCGACCGGCCCAAGGTCATCTTCCATCCCGGCTGGATGACCGCCCGCCACCGCCAGAGCTTCTACACCAGCCGCACCTCGCACATACTCAACGTGCTCATGGGCAACATCGAGCAGACCGGCGGCCTGATCATCTCCAAGGGCCCCGGCGACTACGGGGTCAAGGGCCTGAACAAGCTGGAGGACCGGGCGCCCAAGCCCCAGGACCCCCGGGTGGACGGCATCGGCACCAAGTTCAAGCACTTCGACTCCGGCCCGGGCCTGTTGCACCTGCTGTTCCCGGCCCTCATAAGCGGCGATCCTTACCAGGTGGGGGCCTACTTCGCCTACCGCCACGACCCCATTTCCAGCCTGCCCGACGTGGAGGCCATGAAGGCCGCCCTGGACAAGCTGGACCTGCTGGTGTCCATCGACGTGAACTACTCTGAAACCGCCTGGTACTCAGACGTGATCCTGCCCGAGGCCACCTTCCTGGAGCGGGGCAACATCATCGCCCAAAAGAGCGGGGCCAAGCCCAGCCTGCACCTGCGCGACCAGTGCATCTCCCCGCGCTTCGACAGCCGCCCGGCCTGGTGGATCTTCCGCGAGATTTTGCGCCGCCTGGGCAAGGGCGAGGCCCTGGACTTCGAGGACCTGGAAGAGATCTGGCGCTACCAGCTGGAGGGCACCGGCGTCTCCCTGGCCGACCTCAGGGCCAAGGGCGTGATCGGCCTAGTGAGCAAGGAGGTCCGGCGCGACCGCGACACCGGCCTGGGCTTCAAGACCAAGTCCGGCAAGATCGAGTTCGTAAGCCCGGTGTTGGCCGAGGCCGGCCTGCCCCAGTTCGCTCCCTTCCACGAGCCGGAGGCCAAGGGGGCCGGCGAGTTCAACCTGGTGTTCGGCCGGGTGGCCTATCACAACCACGCCCACACCATGAACAACCCCCTGCTCAACGAGCTGATGAGCGAAAACGCCCTGTGGATCAACAGCGCCCGGGCCGAGGAATTGGGCCTGGGCGACGGCGACACCATCGAGGTGAAGGCCAACGGCTACAGCGCCAAGGGCAAGGTGAGGCTCACCGAGTTCATCCACCCGGAGGCGGCCTTCATGGTCCACGGCTTCGGGCGCACCGTGCCCCTGCAAACCCGCGCCTTCGGCAAGGGCATCGCCGACCAGCGGCTGATGAAGGGCAAGCTTACTTCCTATGATCCCGCCGGTGGAGGCAACTGTCTCACCGAGACGGTGATCTCGGTGCAAAAGGCCTAAGGGAACTAACGCGGCTATAAACCTCACCCGTTGAGGAGCGATTAAAGTGAGCAAATACTATCTTTTGCAGGATTCGGAGCGCTGCATAGGCTGCCTGGCCTGCGAGGTGCACTGCAAGAGCAACAAATCCCTGCCCATAGGCCCGGCCCTGTGCAAGAACATGTCGGTGGGCCCGGTGGAGGTGAAGAACATACCCAGGGTGCGCTTCGTGTTCATGCCTTGCTTCCATTGCGAAGAGCCCTGGTGTCTCAACGTGTGCCCTTCCGGAGCCATCCAGAAGCGCGGCAGCGACGGCATCGTGTTCATCGAGCCCAGCCTGTGCATCGGCTGCAAGAGCTGCATCACCGCCTGCCCCTGGGGGGCCTGCCAATGGGACCCCGGCGCGGCCAAGGCGGTCAAGTGCGACTATTGCAAGGACCGGGTGGACCAGGGGCTCAAGCCCGCCTGCGTAACCAAATGCCTGACCCAGTGCTTGGAATTCGGCACCGCCGAGAAGCTGCCCACCAACCGGAGGGAGCGCTTCGCGGCTCAGATAGCAAAAGACGCCTTCAACCCCAAGGGTTAGCTTATGCGCGCATCAGCCACTGGATTGTCCCTGGTCCTGGGCCGCACCCTTTTGGCCTGGTGCGACCAGGTGGGGGCCGGGGGACTGGAACGTTACGTGTCCCTGGGAGGCTTCCAGGGGCTGCAACGGGCCGAGGCCATGAGCCCGGTGGAGGTCATCGCCGAGCTCAGGACCGCCGGCCTGCGCGACCGCTCCGGCGACGCCGAGCCGGTGTACCTCAGCTGGCAGCGGTTCCTCCGGCGGGCGGACAAGGGCCTGCTGGTGGTGGACGCCAGCGAGTTGGACCCCCGCCACCTGGCCGGGGCCGAGCTGCTGGGCAAAAACCCCTACGGCCTGCTGGAGGCGCTCTACGTGGCCTCCAAGGCCACCGGGGCCTCCCGCTGCCGGATCCTGTTGCCGCCCCAGCTCTCCGGCCACGCCGCCGGCCTGTTGAACGCCGCCGAGCAGGTGGCGGCCAGCAACCTGACCGGCAACGGCTCCCTGGAGCTGGAGATCACCAGCGACCGCCAGCCCTCCATCATGGCCCACCCCACCCCGCCGGAGACCGAGGTTCCGGTGCTGATGCACGACCTGGAGACCTGGTATCACGTCTCGCTGGTCATGTCCCTGGGGGCCGAGTGGCACGAGGCCCTGGGGGTGGGAGGCCACACCGGCACCCGGCTCATCACCCTGTTGGGCGCGGTAAACCAGACCGGCCTGGTGGAAACCCCCATGGGCAGCGACCTGTGGCAGGTCATCACCGCCCTGGGCGAGGGGGTCAAGGGGGCCAAGCCCCTGGCCCTGGCCATCGACGGCGGCATGGGCGGCTACCTGCCGCCCCCGGCGGCCCAGATGCCCCTGGCCACCGAAGAATTGATGGCCGCGGGCGTGGACCCCGGCCTGGGCACCCTGGAGTTGTTGTCGGCCGGGGAGTGCCTGGTGGACCTCACCCGCCGGGTGCTCTACCGCTATTGGGTCTTGGCCGGGCAGGAGCCCAGCGCGGAGCGCAACCTGGTGACCAGGGCCCTGCGCATGGTCACCGAGATAACCCGGGGCAAGGGCCTCCCCCACCATCTGGACGAGCTGGCCAAGATCGGCCGGGAGATGACGGTCAAGGGCGTCAACGCCGCCTGGCCCCTGCTCAGCTCAATAACCTACTTCCGCGAGCAGTGGAGCGAGCACGTGGCCAAGAAGGCCTGCCCCAAGCACGTATGCCTGGAGCGGCCCCTGGCCCCCTGCCACAGCACCTGCCCGGCGGGCATAGACATCCCCAGCTTTTTGGCCCTGGACGGCCACGGCCGCTACCTGGACGCGGTGGCCAGCATCAGCCAGGACAACCCCCTGCCCTTCGTCTGCGGCCTGGTTTGCCCCGGCCCCTGCGAGGGGGCCTGCCTCAGAGGCGGGGTGGACCAGCCCATCTCCATCCGGGCCATGAAGGCGGTTTCCGCGCGCCATGCCCTGGCCGCTGGCGGCTATCCCGCGCCCGAGGTGGCCCCGCCCACCGGCAAGCGGGTGGCCATCGTGGGGGCCGGCCCCGGCGGGCTCACCGCCGCCTTTTTCCTGGCCAGGGCCGGTCACCAGGTGACCATCCTGGAGGCCCAGGAGGAGGCCGGGGGCATGCTGCGCTACGGCATCCCCGCCTACCGCCTGCCCCACGAGGCCCTGGAGGCCGAGGTCAAGCGCATCACCGACCTGGGGGTCGTAATCAAGACCGGCCAGAGCATCGACAGCATCGCCCAGCTCCGGGCCCAGGGCTATGACGCCATCTTCCTGGCCGTGGGCACCCAGGTCAGCCGCCTCATCCCCATCGAGGGGGTGGACCAGCCCTTCGTGCTGGGCGGCCTGGACTTCCTCAAAGACGTGCGCGGCGGAGCGGACATCCAGGTCGGCCCCCGGGTGGTGGTGGTGGGCGGCGGCAACGTGTCCATCGACGTGGCGCTCACCGCCATACGCCAGGGCGGCAAGCGGGTGGACATGGTCTGCCTGGAAAAGCGCCGCGAGATGCCCGCCCACCCGGACGAGATAAACCAGGCCCTTGAGGAGGGTGTGGCCATCCACAACTCCTGGGGGCCCATGCGCATCAATCCCGAAGGCTCCATCACCTTCCAGCGCTGCACCAGGGTGTTCGACGAGCGGGGCCGCTTCAGCCCCACCTTCGACGCCGAGCGCACCCTCACCATCGAGGCCGACCACGTAATCCTGGCCATCGGCCAGGCCACGGACCTGGCCTGCGTGGAAGCGGGGTCCAAGGTGGAGGTTGAGCGCGGCCTCATCTGCACCGACCCTGACACCCTGGCCACCAGGGAACAAGGCGTCTTCGCCGGCGGCGACGTGGTCAGCGGGCCGCGCACCGTGGTGGAGGCGGTGGGCGCGGGCAAGCGGGCCGCGGCCAGCATCGACGCCTACCTGAAGGGCAAGCCCTTCGACCCCGCCGTGGTGGCCCCCACCCGCCGGGCCGAGGTGGAGCCCATCAAGGTGAGCGCCATGGAGCGCACCAACCTCAGGCGGCCGGAGATGCCCATGCGCGAGGTGGCCGACCGCCAGGGCAACTACCACCAGATCGAGCTGGGCCTCACCGACGAGATGGCTCATCAAACCGCCAGCCGCTGCCTGCGTTGCGACCTGTGCATCGGCTGCGGCCTGTGCCAGCTGGTGTGCTCGGAGATCGGGGCCGAGGCCCTGCGCCTGGAGCAGACCGGGGCCGACCGCCTGGCCTTCAACCAGTTCACCCGGCCATCCACCCGCTGCGTGGGCTGCGGGGCCTGCGGCTGCGTGTGCCCCACCGGGGCCATCAAGGTGGTTGACACCCCCGAGGGACGCCGCCAGACCATCTTCACCGGCACGGTGGTCAAGGAGCACCAGCTGCTGACCTGCGGCTCCTGCGGCGAGCCCTACGCCCCGCCCGCCTATCTGGAGCACCTGAAGAAGCGGGTGGGACCGGCCGCGGTGCCCCACGTGGAGCGGGGCATCTGCCCGGCCTGCGCCCGCCGGCGCCGGGCCGAGGAGTTGGCGGGGCAACCCTTCTACAGCGCGGCTTAGTCCCAAGACCCCCTGAACAAGACGCCCCAGCCCCCGGCCCCTGGCCGGGGGCTTTTTTACGCCTCGGACCGGACGGTTGCCGGGTTCGCGGGAGTGGTGGTAGGCTTGGCCCAAGGAGGCCAGGGGTATATAATCGCCCCAGCCCAGCGGCCATTTATCCGCCATTTATATCCGATACCAGCCGAGAGGCAGAGATATCCATGAGCGCTCCTTCCACTGAATTGCCTTACCCTCTTTTGCAACGTCTTACGGACGACGAGCTGTCCAACCTGGACCATTACCTGGCCGTCGGCGGCTTTGCCCGCGAGAGCCTGACCCTGTTGGAGGCGGTGGTGCGCCTGCGCGAGTCCGGCCTGCGCCGCCGCAATGGATTGGGACTGCCCGTGTTCTTGGAGTGGTGGGGGTTCGCCCGCTTCCCCCAAAAGGGCGAACTGGTGGCGGATGCCCGTTTGCGCGATCCCGAGAGCCTGGTGGAGTCCAAGCTCCTGACCCGCGACCCCTTCGGCCTCATCGAGGCCCTGCACCTGGCCTACTTGATCAGCGGGGTCCGCAAGGCCCGGCTGCTGCTGGACCCCACCCTGGCCTCCATGCGCCCGGTCATGCTCGACGCCATGGAGGAGTTGGCCCGCCGGGGCATTCCCGCGGGGGTCGACCTGGACCTGGAGGTCCTGGTGGGGCCGACACCGCCCATGCCGCTCGCCGAGGGGCAGGCACGCCTGAGCCACTGCCTGGAGACCTGGTACCAGATCCGGCGCATCCTGGAGCATCCGGGCCTGGGTTCCCAGTACAACGGCCAGGCGGCCACCCGGCTCATCACCGTGGGGGGCAAGGTGAAACGAAGGGGCTTGGTGGAGGTGCTCATGAGCCGCCCCCTGGGCCAGATTCTGGATCGGGCCGGCGGCCTGGACGACAAGGCGCCGGCCAAGGCCCTGGCCCTGGATTCGGGGGTGGGCGGCTTTTTGCCGGTGGCCAGCGGCTCCTTGCCTCTGGTGCCGGAGGAGATGATGACCGCCGGGGTGCGCCCCGGTTTCGGCACCCTGTTCGTGGTGGGGCCCGAAAGCTGCCTGGTGGATCTCACCCGCCGGGCCCTGATCCGCCTGGCCCAGTTGGGCGATCACCCCTCCGAGACCTCGCGCAGCCTCACCTGGCACGCGGTGCGCCTGACCATACAACTTTCCCTGCGCCGGGGCGGCCCTGCGGCGGTGGAGCAGCTGGAGGCCATCGCCGCCCAGCTGGAGCGCCTGGGCTCCCCGGCGGCCTGGCCCCTGGTCTCCTCCCTGCGCTATTTCCGCGAGGAGTGGGCCGAGCACGCCGCCGGTCACTCCTGCGTGGCCTTCGACTGCCTGCGGCCCCTGGTGGCCCCCTGCCACTCCGGCTGCCCGGCGGGGATAGACATTCCCTCCTTCATGGCCCTGGTGGGCCAGGGCAAATACCGCGAGGCGGTGGAGGTGATCCGCCGGGACAACCCCTTGCCCTACATCTGCGGCCTGGTGTGCCCGGCCCCCTGCGAGCGATCCTGCCTCAGGGCAGAGATGGACCAGCCCATCAGCATCCGGGCCATGAAGGCGGTGGCCGCCCGCCACGCCCTCAACGAGGGCGGCTACCCCAAGCCCCAGGTTTCCCTGCCCAGCGGCAAGCGGGTGGCGGTGATCGGCGGCGGGCCCGCCGGGCTCACCGCGGCCTACTTCCTGGCCATCTACGGCCACGAGCCCACCCTGTTCGAGGCCCAGGAGGTCATGGGCGGCACCACCTATCTGGGCATCCCGGCCTACCGCCTGCCCCGGGAGGTGATCCAGGCCGAGGTGAACGCCATCGCCGAGGCGGGGGTGGACATCCAGACCGGCAAGGCCCTGGGGCGCGACTTCACCCTGGACGATCTCAAGGCTCAGGGCTACGACGCGGTGTTTTTGGGCATCGGGGCCCACGAGGGCTACACCCTGGGCATCGAGGGGGAGCAGGACTTTCCCCAGGTGCACGATGCCATCACCTTCCTGCGCGGCGTCTCCCTGGGCACCCAGGGCGCGCCCGCCGACAAGGTGGTGGTGGTGGGCGGCGGCAACGCGGCCATGGACGCGGCGCGCACCTGCCGCCGCCTTGGCTGCCAGGTGACCATCAGCTACCGCCGCACCAGGGGCGAGATGCCCGCCCACGACGAGGAGATCGACGATGCCTTGGCCGAGGGCATCGACATCGCCTTTTTGACCATCCCCATGGCGGTGGTGGGCGAGGACGGCAAGGTGACCGGGCTCAAGTGCCTGCGCGCCGAGTTGGGCCCCCCGGACGCCTCGGGCCGCCGCCGTCCCCAGCCGGTGGAAGGCAGCGAGTTCGTCATGGAGGCCGGGGCGGTGATCGCGGCCATCAGCCAGCGGCCGGACCTGGCCTGCCTGGGCCCCTGGGCCCAGGACTCCAGCCTCTGCGCCAAGACGGTGTACGCCGATCCGGCCACCGGCCAGACCTCCCTGGGCTGGCTCTTCGCCGGGGGCGACGCGGTGACCGGCCCGGCCACGGTGGTGGAGGCGGTGGCCGCGGGCAAGCGCTCCGCCCTGGCCATCGACGCCTACTTGAACGGCAAGACGGTGGAACTGGCGCTAAGCTTCCCCCACCCCAGGGCCCGGGTGGAGCCCATCATCATGAGCGCCGAGGAGAAGACGCGCCTCAAGCGTCCGGAGATTCCCAAGCTGGACCCGGTGGCCCGCGCCGCCACCTTCGACCAGGCCGAGCTGGGCCTCACCGACGCCATGGGCCTCATTGAGGCCAAGCGCTGCCTGCGCTGCGACTTGTGCATGGGCTGCGGCCTGTGCCAGACCGCCTGCGCCGAGGTGGGGGTCAACGCCCTGGTCCTGGCCGACACCAAGGCCGACCGGGGGGTGGTCCTGGACTTCCAGCGCGCGGCGGACAAGTGCATCGGCTGCGGCTCCTGCTCCAACGCCTGCCCCTCCGGGGCCATTAAGCTGGTGGACGAAGACGGCAAGCGCAAGACCACCCTGGCCGGCACCGTGCTCAAGGAGATGGAGCTGGTCAAGTGTTCCCGCTGCGGCCAGCCCTACGCCCCGGCGGCCTACCTGCACCAGGTGGCCGGGCGCCTGGACCAGCGCCACAAGCCCCTGCGCCTGGAGCAGTGCGTCTGCCCCCAATGCGCCCGCCAAGACAGCGCCCGCCAGCAATGGACCGGCCGCTTTGCAAAATTAAGGTAATTACTTTAATATAGCGCCCCACCCCTCGGGGGTGGGGCGCGCGGCGTTCTAGGCCCACGGTATGTCTTGCCAAAGGCGGCGCGGCGTTATAGGCTGAATAAGTGCGCGAAAGGAGGTTAGCGTGGCCCAAGCCCCCATCGGTGAGTTAGCGGAGTTCCGGCCTTCCTGGCAGTCCTTCGGGGTGTGGTACTTCGGGATCTTCATTTTCCTGGCCGGTCCCCAGATAAACCCGGAGACCTGGGTCTCGGCCGCCTTGGGCCAGCTCATCGCCTCGATCATCGCCGCCTACGTGATCATCGTTCGCTTCACCCGCATGTACCGTGTGACCCCCGAGACCTTGGAGGTGGAGCGCACCTTCCCCTCCCACGTGAAGCAAGAGGTGAAGATCGCGGACATCACCCTGGTGGACCTGCGCCGGGGCATGAGCCAGCGCCTGCTGGGGGTGGCCCACGTGCACGTGTACGCCAAGGGCCCCGAGGGGGAAGTGCAACTCCGCTTGAATGGAGTGCCCGATCCGGTCCGGTTCAAGCAGGTGCTGGTGGACCGGGGGGCGGCCAACGAACGGGTTTACGGGGCCTTTCGAAGCTAACCCCTGGAGCCGCAAAGGTTTGACAGGCACCTCGGGCGCGTGCTACCTAGAAAAGAGCGGGGCGGCACCCTTGAGCCACCCGCCTAATCCGCGATAATAAACTTTCTCTAAGGAGGATAGAGTCATGGTGGCTTTGGTGGGTGGATTGATAGCCCTGTTGTTGGGAATCATCGGCATCTTTGCTTGGTGGGATGAATTCCTGTGGCTGCTCAAGGGCGTCATACCGCCCATTCTGATTCTCGGCGGCGTCCTGGCCACCTACCTGGGGGCCGAGGAAATGAAGGACAAGAAGCGCGCCGAGAGCGAATCGGCCATGGAGCCCTTCAGCCCCGCCTCGGCCGGCGACGAAGAGGCCGAGCGCTACAAGAAGGAAGTGGCCGAGCTAAAGGCCAAGCTGGCCGCCATGGAAGAGTCCGACAAGGCGGTGGAAGTGCCCGAGGGCGCCAAGACCGGCGAGGAAGAGAAAGCCAAGTAGCCTACGGCTCTTTTCATCTCCCGCGATGAATATCAGGGGGCGTGCCTCGGGGCGCGCCCCCTATCTTATGCTCCCTCGCCCCTGGCGGGTTTCCCAGATCCCCACGCCCTTGACCGCCTTGAACATCGCCGGGCCCTTGATCCAGGCCAGGGCCGCCGCGTCGTCCCGGAGATAGGCGTTCAAAAATCCCCGGCAAGCCATGAGGATGAGCTGGTGATAGCGGGCTTCGTTCTTGGGGCGGTCCGGTCCGGGGGGATAGCCCAGGGGGGTGCGGTGGTCGGCCTGGTCCAGCCAAAGCAGATACTGGTCGGCCCTGCCGATGTTGTCAAAGGGCACCCGCCGCTCCTCGGCCGGGGTCACCCCCAGGCGGGCCTCGTCCTTGCCGCCGCTCACGTGCAGGCCCGGCAGGTCGATGCTGCCGTAGGCCCGGGCGAAGTCGCGCTGGTCCTGGGAAACCGGAGGGCTGAACACGATGAAGGCCCGGGGCACCGGGTCGCGCAGGCTGCGCAGCCCCACGTCGGTGTTGAAAAACTGCCCGGCGGCCAACAGGGTGGTGAGCGCGCCCATGGAGTGGCCCATCACCGCCACGTTGTTGAGATCGATGTTGTTTTGCCAGGGGCCGGGCTGGTGGTCGCGCATGGAAAGCTGTTGCAGCACGAAGGCCAAGTCCCCGGCCCGGAGCAGGTAGTTGCGCGGCTCCCGGGCCGCCCGCCACAGCCGCCAGGCGGCGAACAGGCGGTTGGTGTCCTCGCCCAGGCTCATGTCGCTGCCGTAGTGCTGCATGGCGGTAACGTAGTAGCCGTGGGAGCACAGGAAGCGGGCGATGTATCCCAGGGCGTCGCGGCTGTCGCCCAGGCCGTGGGAGATGAGCACCACCGGCCAGGGGCCGGGCGCTCCCAGGGGCCGGTAGAGCTTCACCGGCACCTCCCGGCCCGCCCGCCGGGTGTCCCGCCAGGTTTCGTAGCTGATGGAGGCCAGATAGGGCCCGGCCTGGGGCGGGTCCTAAGCGCGGCCATCTCAGTTGGCCCGGAACATGAGGGCCTCGCCCCGGCGCAGGCGCTCGATGTTGGCGGCGATTTGGCGGCCGATGGCCTCGAAGCTCTGCTCGGTTACCCCGCCGATGTGCGGCGTGGCCACCACCATGGGGTGGCGCACCAGGGGGTGCTCCGGCCCCGGCGGCTCCACGGCGAAGACGTCCAGCCCGGCCCCGCCCAGGTGGCCGGAGTCCAGGGCGGCCAACAGGATGGCCTCGTCCACCACCGAGCCGCGGCCCACGTTGACGAAGAAAGCCCCCGGCCGCATGGCCGCGAAGGCTTTCTCATCGAACATGCCCACGGTGCTGGGGTTGGCGGTGAGGGTGGCGGCCACGAAGTCCGCCCGGCCCAGCAGGCGGTGCAGCTCATCAGGCCCGGCCAGCTCGGCCAGGCCCAGGCGGTGGGCCAGCTCCGGGTCGGGGTGGGCCTTGACCGCGCTAACCTCCATGCCCAGGTTGGCGAGCCGCCGGCACAGGGCTTGGCCCACCCGGCCCAGGCCCACGATGAGGGCGCTTCGCCCGAACAAGGACATTCCCAGGGGCGCGCCCCAGGGGCCGGTCTTGAACTGCTCCCGGAACCGGTTGAAGCGCCGGGCCACGGCCATCATCAGGAAAACCGCGTGCTCGGAGGTGCTCTCGGCGTTTTCAGCCGCCTGGTCGGCGGGCACGTTGCACACCGGGATGCCCAGGGCGGTGGCGGCGGCGATGTCCACCCCCTCCAGGCCCACCCCCCACTGGTGGATGAGCCTGAGCCCGCTGCCTTTAATCACCTCGGCGGGAATGCGGGCCATGGTGGGCACCACCACCTCGGCGCTCCGGCAGGCCTCAGGCAGGCGCTCCTCCGGGGTGGGGACTATCTCGTCCTGGGGCAGGTTGCGGGCCAGGGTTTGGGCCACGGCGGGGAAGTTGAGGCTGGCCACGATGATGCGCATGAGCTTTCTCCAGCAGGCGATATGCGGCTAATGAGATCATCCTACGGCAGGGAGCGCGGCCTGACAAGACGGCCCGGACCGGCGGGCGGTCCGGGCCGTGGAACGTCGATCATGCGGATTTAGAAGCCCAGGGACTCCAGCAGGCGGTCCACCTTCTTGGCATCGGGGACGGGCGGCTCGTCCGGGTCCTCGGGAAGCTCCAGCCCCTTGAGGGCCCGCTCCACCTGGGTCTGGGCCTTCTGCTCGGCCTGGAAGGCGTTCACCGCCGGGTTCTTTTCCTTGGCGGTGAGCTTCACCTGGAGCCCGGCCAGGATGGCCAGCATCTGCACCAGGGCCTCGCCCATGCGCCGCAGCCCGGGGTCGCCGCCCGGGGCGGCGGTGGCTTCCTTGGCCAACAGGCTTTCCATCTCGGCCAAACGTCGCTCCACCTCGCCCAGACCCTGGGCGCGGGCCGCCTCCTGTTCAGGCTCGTCGTGCAACAGGGCCTTGATTATCTCCCCCATCTCGCTGGGGGCCGAGGGGGCGGAGCGGGACACCGACTGCACCCTGGACAAAAAGCCCTCCACCTCTTCCAGCAGGGCGGGGTCCGGCGGCTGGGCGGTGCCGCCCAGCACCTCGGCCTCCACGTAGAGGTTGCCGTCCGGGAAAAGCTGGTCCACCGTGGACTGCATCTTTTGCAGGATCTGGCCGTAGCGCGGGTTGGTGGTGCTCTCCTCCAGGGCCGAAAGCACCGAGGGAAGCTGGAAGCGCACCACTCCGCCGGGGGGCGGCTCCGAGGGGGCGGACCGGTTGAGCAGCTGCTCCATCTGGCGCTCGTCGAAAGAGGCGGGGTCGTCCCACATGCCCTGCAAGTGCTTGCGCACCGTCTGGTTGGTGCAGTGGTCGTAGATCGCCTGGAACACGCTGTCCAGGCCGAAGCGGTAGCCCACGGCCTGGCCGTTTTGCACCCTGGCCTTGGCCGCCAGGGTCATCAGCTCCTGGGCCCGCTTGGCCAGGGGGGCCAGGGGGCTTTGCCCGTTGGCCGTGGATTTTTCCACCGCCGCCAACAGCTTGCGCCGGTCCTCGGCGTTTTGGCGCTGCTCCTCGGAGGCCTGCTTCAGCCCGGCCAAGAGCTTGCGGGCCTTTTCCAGGGCGCGGCCCATCTCCTGGGCCAACTCCTTGGCGGCCGGGGCCTTGGCGCTGGGCAGGCCCGGCTTGTCCAGGGAGGTGGCCAGGCGGCGGGCCAGCAGGCCCACCTCGCGGTAAACGTCGTGGCACAACTCGCTGTAATAGTCCGCCGCCGGAGGGGCCAGGGCCGGGGAGGCCTCCCCGCCGGGCAACTCGCGCTGGGCCTTGGCCGCCGGGCGCTCCAGGCCGGGCAGGGCCTGCTGGGTAGCCGGGGGCAGGGTGCGCGCACCCTCGCCCAGGGCGGTGACGCTGACCTGGTACACCGCCTCCTGGGTGCGGATGGTCATCACACCCCCGGAAAACTCCAGTACTATGTCCGGTCCTTCAGTGGGGCTCATGCTGTCAGCTCCGGCCGGGGCAGGCTGGGCTTGGTTAGGTAACGGTCACGCTCGGAGAAGATGCAGCCGCAGTACTGCTGGCGGTACATTTCCTGCTTCTGGGAGCGCTCTATGCCCTGGCGCCAATAGGGCCGCCAGTCGCGGTAAAGGAACTTCACCCCTCGTTTTTTCCCCGCCGCCTGGCCCAACTCCTTGATTAGCTCATGTTTCTGCCGCACCGAGTATAGCAGAGTGGTGCTGTAATAGTCATAGCCTCCGCGCTTGGCCACCGCCGCCGCCCGGTCCAGGCGTTGGGCCAGGCAGGGGGCGCAATGCTGGTTTTCCCGCCAGGCCACGTTTCTCAGCCAGGCCTCTGGCTCGTACTCGTCCTGCACGATCAGCGGCAGATCCTCCCGGGAGGCCCATGCCTCCAAGGTCTCGCGCCGCCTGAGGTTCTCGGCGTAGGGCATTATGTTGGGATTGTAGAACAACCCCCGAATCTCCGCCCCTTCCTCGCGCAGGGTGGCCACGGGCATTATGGCGCAGGGCCCGCAGCATATGTGCAGTAAAACGCGCATGTTGCTAGTCTAACGCAACAAAGTCCCTGGGGATAGAGGCCCTCAGGCCCTTTTCGCCGCCCTTTCCAATTCTATCACCAGGATATGGGCCAGGGCGGCCAGGCACTCCAGATCCAGGAAATTGGGGGCGGTGAGGTCGAAAAGCACCTTGGCCTCGGCCGGAAACTCATCATCCGCGTCGTAAAAGCGTAACTCCAAGGGAAGCTTGGGCAGGGCCGGGAAGCGCCAGGCCCCGTCATGGGGGCTGGAGGACTCCAGTTCCTCGCCGCCCAGGGAGGCGGCCGCGCCCTTGAGTTCGGGCAGGCGGCCCGCGAAGCCCTCGGCCAGTCGCTGGTAGGTGATGGTTTGCAAGGCCCGGGCAAAGTCCGCCCCGCCGGGCAGGTCCCGGTAGGGCACCATGCTCCCGCAGGGCTCTCCGCTGCCCGCGTGCAGCAGGTACCAGGCCAAAACGATGCGCTGGGTGATGAAGGCCTCGCCGCCGTCGGCCAGGGTGACCCCGGTGGGCCCCACCAGGTAGTCGCGGCCCAGCAGGGGCACCAGGCACCCCGCGCCGCTACGCTCCAGGCCCAAGGAAGCGGCGGCCCCGGCGAAGTCGACTCCGCCCAGGCGCTCCACCAAACCTATGTAAACCGTTTCATAGACATCGGGTCGGTCGGAATCGAACACGGCTAGACCTCCTGGGGCACGTAGTCGGCCAGCAGGCGGTCCACCACCTCGCGCACCGCTCCCCGGCCCGCCGGGGCCTCGGTGACCATGTGGCACATGCCGCGCACCCAGAGGGGGGCCTCCGGCGGGCAGGCGGCCAACCCGGCCAGGCCCAGGGCGGGCAGGTCGTCGAAGTCCCGGCCCAGGTACACCGCCTCCATGGACTTGACCTGGTTCTCCCAGGTGATCTGCTTGAACAGGATGTCCTTGTCCCCGCCCGAGGTGCGCAGGGTGGCCCCCAGGCGCGAGGCCAGCTCCTCGGCCACGGCCAGGCCGGGGCGGGCCACGATGACCAGCATGCGCCCCGCCTTGAGCCAGGCCTCCAGGCCCAGAACGTCGGCCCGGTACAGGGAAATGCTCTCCCCGCCGTCCGGGGCCAGGTAGCTCACCCCGTCGGTCAGGGCTCCTTCCAGCTCCACCATCAGCAGCTTGGCCGCCGCGATGCGTTGCTCCAGGGTCATCTCTTCTTGGGGAACCTTGGGCGCGATGCCCTGGGGAAGGATGGGCTCCATGGCCTCGAGCCTCCATTTCAGGGGGTGCAAAGAATAAAAAACCGGGCCGGACACTTGGCCCGACCCGGTTAAGTTACATCCAAGGGATTGGGAAATAAAAGCTTTTTTTGCCGGACCCGGCAGCTAGGCCAACAGGGCGGCTGCGCGGGTGTTGGTGAGCTCCAGGGCCAAGGGGGCGCTCTGGCCGCTCATGCCCGCCACCTCGGAGGCCGGGGCCAACACGTCCAGGGTCACCGGGTGGGCGATCTTGCCCGCCTTGTCCACCGCCGCCTCGGCGTTGGTGATTACCAGGTGGGGCATGGCGAGCGCCAGGCCGTAGCTCACCCCGGACTCGATCTCCCCGCCGCTGAAGGCGATGCTGAGCTTCTTCTGGGTGTGGCTGCCCAGGTCGCTAAGGTAGGTGTCGCTGGTGTAGGTGGGGAACTCCAGGGTGAGGCTCACCTCGGGGAAGGCCGCCGTGGTGGGCTCGCTGATCTTGTCGCCGCCCCCGGCCAGGTGGTCGCCCTTGAGGCCCCGCTTGAGACTTAGGGAAAAGCGGCTGGGGTGGATGGCGTCGCCGGCGACGAGGGCCGCGCCCGAGGCGTCGTTCATGAGGAAAGAGGCCTGGCGGAACAGCACCCGCTCGCCCCTGACCGGCGCGGCCAGGGCGTTCATGGCCGCCAGGGTGTTGACCCCGCCGGTGGTGTTGAGGCTCAGGCCGTCGCAGATCAACTCGAAGCTCACCGTGACCGGCTGGCCCGCCGCGCCCTCGATGGTCAGTCCGTCCACCTTGACCGAGGCGAACTCGTGCACCGAGAACCCCTTGGCCACGGCCAGGGTTCCGAACAGGCCGTCCAGGCCGCCGGTCATGTCCAAACGGTGCTTGTAGGCGGTCTCGCCCTGGGCGCTGGGCGCGGAGGCCGAGCCCATGGCCAGGGCCAGGAGCACCCCCAGGCTCTGGTAGCGCAGATAGGCCCCCAGGGCCCCGCCGCAGGTGATGAGCCCCTGGTCGCTGGCGGTGTAAAAGCTCTGGCCCGCCGAGTCGTCGGGCAGGTGCTCGATGGACTGGCTCACCGACTCGTTGGTGATGTACAGGGCGTCGCCATCCGCGCAGGCCACGGCCTGGCCCCAGGTGGCGGCCTGGGCAAAGGCGGCCTTGATCTCCTTGCCGCTGCTCATGTCTTTCTCCTTAAGTTAAGGTATGTGCTCAAATAACTCCCAGGGCCGATTCGTAGCTCACGCAGAGCTCCAGGTCGAAAATCCCCAGGGGATCGCCCGCCCCGCCCTCGTACAGCTCCAGGGCCCCGGCGGTGGTGAGAGCCCAGTGGGGGTTGAGGGCCGGGTCGGCCAAGGCGGCGATAACGCTGGCTATTAGTTGGTCAAGTTGGCTGAAATCGCTGCCACCGGCGTGCACCGCCCCCCACAGGTGCAGCACCAGGCGGCGCTGGGCGCTGCGGTCGCTCTCTTCGCGGGTATCCACCTTTTGGTTGAACAACGCCAGGCCGGGCAGCTCGGGCAGCTCGTGGGCCAGGTGGATGCCCCGGGCCACGGTGGCCGCGGCCAGGGGCTGGCCCTGGGCCGGGCCCATGGCCCTGAGGCAGGCGATAAGGTCGCTTATGATCTGGGCGCGGGTCATGCCATGGCCTCCATTAGCTTTTGGGCGATGATTTCCCGGAGGGCCTCGGCGGCGGCTTCGGCTCCGGGTCGCAGATAAGGCCGGGCGGGCAGCTCCACCCGCTGCTTTTGCACCCAGCGGCCCTGAACCTGGAATTTTAGGTATTTACGCTGCTTAGCCTGGATAACCGCCCCGTATTCCTGGGCGGCGGCATAGGGCGCGTCCGCGCTGAGCCGCCCCACCCAGGTGTCGCCGTCCTGGAAAACCTCGGTCCGGAGGCTGTTCGCCAAGCGGCCGGAGCGGATCTGGGGCCCGCCCCCGCCGGGGCGCATGCGCTCCAGGGACGCGGCCAGGCCTACTTGAAGCGCTTGCTCCAAGGAGGCCCGCAACACCTCGGGCAAGACCCGCTCCAAACGGGTGAAGGGGTTTTCGCCCTCCAGCCTGGCGCTGAGGCCGATCACAGCAGGCTCCGGTTGCGGTAGCGCTCCAAGACCGCCTTGACCTGGGGCAACAGCGCCCCGGAGTGGTAGCTCACCGAGCCGTCGGCCAGGGTGCGGGCGCTCACCCCCAGGCGGCCTTGGCCCGCGGCCGACTCCTGAAAGCGCACCGCGCTCTGCTCCACCGCCGCCTGGGCCAGGTCCGGAGGCGCGCTGTTGAAACCGGCCCGGTAGGCCAAGCCCACGTTGTGGGCTCCCCGTGGAAAGACCAGGCCGATGAGGCTCAAGACCCCGGCCCCGGAGTCCAGCAGCCAGCCCACCCCGCCGCCGGTGGAGGCGCTGATGCTGCGCCCCTCCACCGTGAGGCTGCTCAGGCTGATCACCGGGTATTGGGGCAGGAGCAGCTCGGGATAGCCCGAGCCCGAGAGCAGGGCGTTGTCCGGGTCGTAGGCCGGGTCCTCGCTCAGGTAGGAGTAGTCCCGGGCCATGAGCTTGCGGCCGCAAAAGGCGTTGAACTGGGCGCTGACCGCCTCGATCAGCCCTTCCAGCAGGGCGTCGTGGGTGGTGGCGCTCAGGCCCAGGTATTGTTTGACTTGGGCCAGGGAGGTCAGGGCGTCGGTGGATAGGGCCATGGCTTAGCTCCGGGCTGGGGCCTTCACCGTCACGGGCCCCAAGATGACCGTGTGGCGGGGAGGACCCTCCAAAAATTTGATATGGCTCTGAGGCATGACGGCTGCTCCGGTAAAGGCCCCGGAGGCGCGGGGCCTCCGGGGCGCGGTTTGGCTTAGGCGGTGGGCACCGCGCTCAGCATGGCGAAGCGCTTCTCGTCGCTCAGGTTGAAGCCGATGCGCACCTCGGCCAAAAAGGCGGTCTGGTTGTAGGAGAAGTAGGGCTCGGCCCAGGGGTTGGTCTTGACCACCAGGCCCTGGCGCTGGCCCACCAGGGCGCTGCCCGCGAAGTCGCCCGCGAACAGGCGGGTCTGGTTGGTCTCGCTGCCCAGGTTGGTGAGGATGTTGGGGTCGCGCACAAAGGGCTCGCCCCACACCAGGGGACGGCCCTCGCCCTCGGCCCGGGGCTGGCCGGGGTGGCGGTAGATGTAGTCGCCGTTGTCGTCCTTGAGGGTCATCAGGATCTTCTCGGCCTTGGGGTGGCCCAACACCGGCACCGAGGCGGCGTGGGGGGCGTTCTGGTACACCGCGAAGATCAGCCCGGCCAGGTCGTCGAAGCTCAGGCTGGTGTCCACGCTCAGGGCGTTGGTGGTGATCTTGCCCGCCAGGCCGGAGATGGGGTCGGTGGCCGCGCCGGTGCCCCGCAGGCAGGCCACGTCGAAGGCCTGGCCGATGGTCTCGGCAAAGAGATTCTGCAATACCTGGTCCACGCCGGGGTCGGAGTCGTCCAACAGCTGGTTGCTCAACACCACCTTCACCGCCAGCACGTGGGCGGTGAGGGCCAGCTGGCCGAAGGTGGCCTCGCTGCGGGGCTTCTCGCCGTTGGCCACGCCGTCGCCCAGGCCGTAGGTGTCGGTGTCGGTGGCCTCGGGCACCCAGTAGGCGGTGAGCCCGCCGCTGATGGTGGGGAAGGTGATCTGGCGCCCGGCCATGGGTACCTGGCGGCACAGGGACTTGACCGCGCTGAAGTTGTTGACCAGGTTCAAGACCTCCCCGGCCTGCTCGGTGGGCACCAGATAGCCCCCGGCGGTGGTGGCCCCCTCGCGCAGGTCCTTGGCCTGGGGCGCTTCCATCTGCTTCATGGCCGGGGCGCTCAGGCTCACCAGCTCCCCGGCCTCCAAATGGCGGGGGGCCTGGCCCATGCCCAGGCGGCGCACGTCGCCCAGGTATTTGCTGATGCCCAGGCCGCCGCCCGGCAGCGAGGCCCCCAGTGATACCTGGCGGGGCTCCACGGCGGTGAGCAGCTTTTCCAGGCGGGTGTCGATGAGCCCCTTGAGGCTTTCCTCGTCCAGGGACAGGCCGGTGGCCTGCTCCAACAGCTCTATGATCTTGGTTTGCTTCATGCTCAAAGCTCCTAATCGCTAGTTTGGTTTCAGTTCAAAAGGCCCAGGTGGTAGCGCAGGCGGGCGGCGACAAGCTCGCCCAGGGCCGCCTGGGCCAGGGCCTGCGCGGCTTTGGGGTTGACCGCGCCGGGAGCGCCCGGAGTCCGCGCCGGGGAAGGGGTGGGGGATGCGCCTGCCGGGTTGGGAGTGAAGCGCGGACTGCCAAGCCCCAGGGCAACCAAGGCCTCGGGGTTGGCCGGCAGGGTGACGCAGGAGATCTCGTACAGCTCCTGCTTCAGGTAACGGGTTCCGGTCAAAGAGCGGCCGCCCACCGCGTGGGTGGCCACCTCGCTCTCCAGGGGGGCGAAGCCCACGGAAAAGGCCCGCAGATAGCCGCCCTTGTAGAGGCGGTAGATGGTGTCGGCAAAGGCGTATTCCTCGGCGGTGGGGAACTGGGCCTTGAACAGCATACGGCCCTTTTCCACCTTCACCGCCAGGGCCCGGGCCACCGGGGGCGAGGCGTAGTCGTGGGCCCAGGGGATCACCGGGTTCTTGAGGAAGTTGGCGAAGTCCCAGCCGGTGGGCTCGATGAGGTCTCCCTGACGGTCCACGGTGGGGCTGGAGGCCACCGCCCAGAAGGTGCGGGCCTGTTCATCGGCCCGGCCCACCTCGAAGTCCATAACCTTGTGCACCAGTTTCATGACTGTTCTCCTTGGGCCGCCCGGCCCAGTTTGGCGAGGGTTTGGGTGATATCCAGGCCTTGGGTCAGGCAGGCGCTGAGCTCGCGGCCCAGGGCCGTCCGCCGCTGTCGGCTCAGGCCCTGGGGTAGGATGCCCTCAACCACCTGGGGCCGAGCGCTCAGCTCCCGGGCCACCTTGGCGCGCGACCACCCGGCAAAGCGCCCCTCCAGGCGGGGCCAGGCTTGGGTCAGGGCCGCGCGCACCTCGGGCTCCAGCTCCACCGGAGCCCCGCCCCAGGCGGGCAAGGCGTTCTGTTGGGTGGGCGGGCTGTAGGGCGCATCGCCCCAGGCCACCGGGGCCCGCCCCTGACTGGCGCGCAGCTCGTTGATGGTCAGAGCGCCGCGATCCAGCTGCTCCATGGCCTCCTTGTGGCTCTGGGCCCGGTCGCTGGGCACCGGGTTGTCGAATTTGAGCCGCAAGTCCTGGCCGTAGCGGGGCAGCAGGAAGGCGTTCATCACGTCCTCCCACAGCTCCAAACGGGGGCGCACGCACTCGGCGTTGAAGGTCACCTCGATGCCCTGGGCGTTGGCCCGGTTCACGTCCTTGACCAGGCCCAGCTTCCCCGCCGGGACCCCGTAGGCGGCCAGGATGTTGTCCTGGGTCCAGCCGGCCAGCTGGGTGAACTCGAAGTCCTTGGCCGAGTAGGCCAGGGGGGTGGCCTTTAGCCCGCCGTCCAGGACCGTGGGCTCGAAGACGTGGGCCAGGCCCTGGTGCTTCTGCCGCCAGCGGGTGAGCACCCGCCGGGCCTCGTCCTCGGTGAGGCGCTGGTCGGTGGAGAGCACCACCTCGGGCCGGGCCGAGTTGCGGAAGAAGTTGCGCTGATAGATGCGCACCGCCAGGTCGATGTCAAAGGCGTGGGCCATGGCCTCGATGGGGCTGGCCCCGTAGACCAGGCTGGAGGGGCTGGGATGGCGGAAGTAGAGCACTTCGCTGGGGCGGTACACGGTGCGCTTGCCCCCCGGCCCGTTGAACACGAAGCCGGTGAGGGGCTGGCGAGTGTCGGCCCCGGTGCTTATCTCGATGAGGTCCGCCGGGTTCAGCGGCCACAGCTCGGCGGGGCGGCCCAGGGCGTTGTTCAAGACCAGCACGAAGGCCATGCCGGTCAGCTCCAGATGCAGGGCCAGGGTGTAACGCAGCTCCCGCCCGGTGTTGAGGGGGTTGGGCCGGGCCAGCAGGTCCAGAACCGGGTGGGCCGCCACCTCCAGGCCCTGGGCCTGGTGCAGCTTCAGCGGCACCCCGGCCATGCGCCGGGCGATGGTGCTCACCGCCGCGAAGACCCAGCCCTGGTAGGCGGCCAGTTGACGGGCCCGCCCGCCGCCGGCCACCCCGCCCAAAAAGGGCGGCGGGCCGGGCGGGGGCGGGGGCAGTTCCAGGCGCTTGGCGCGGCGATCGGCGAATTTCTTGCTCAGCCAATTTTTCATGTAATTCCTCACCAGACGTTGGGCCCCGTGGATTTGACCAGGCCCACCGCCCCTTCCAGGGCGTCGGGGCCGTCGTCGTGCACGTTGGGGGAGGGGAAGTGAAGCAACTGCTCGATCAGTTCGCCTTGGTCGGAGTGCTCGGGGCGGAAACGCACCAGGCCCCGCTCCACCAGGGGGCTGAGCCCGGCCAGGCGTAGCTCCTTGGACAGGCGCTGGGTCACGCCCCTAAGCGGCAGGCTCACCCCGGCCTCGGCGGCGGCGGTTGCGAACTGGTCCAGCAAGAGGCGCTGGAAAACGTTGTCCTCGATGCCGAACAGCAGGTACTTGTGCCGGGCCAGGCGTCTGAGCACCGCGCGGATGAGCTGGTCCAGGGAGCAGCGGCGGATAAAGGCGTCCAACACGTAGAAGATCTGGCGCTCCCGGTCCAGGCCCACGGTGAGCACCGCCTTGTAGTCGCCGTGGCTGCCCGTAGCCAGGGAGGGGTCCAGGAAACCGGCCACGGCCAGCTCCCGCCCGGCCAGCTCGGCGGGGTGGTAGGAGCGCAGCCACTCTTCCTGGAACAGGCCGTCCTCGTCCCTGGGGTCGTTCTGCTTTTCGGTGTTAAAGGCCTTGGAGCCCATGAGCCGCTTTTGCTTGAGCAACTCCTCGGCCGGGTGGCGGGAGGGCCACAAGGAGCGGCCCTCATTGTCCAGGGCCCGGTAAACCCCGCGCACGTAGCCGCTCCAGGGCTCCTCGGGCGAGTTCACCATGATGGCCAATGCGCTGGAGCGGGCCAGGATGGTGCCGATGATGAACAGGCTGCCATTGGGGTCCAGGGCCGGGTACACCGCCTGGTTTATCCACTCCAAACACTCGCGCACCAGGCGGGGGTTGCGCACGTTCTTGTCGTTTTCCAGATCGTCCAGAATCACCAGGTCGGGCCGGTGGCGGCCGTGCTTGAGGCCCCGGAGGCGCTGGCCGCTGCCCCGGGCCAGGACCCTGGCGTGGCCGCCCACCACGAAGTCGCCCGCCGGGCCCTCGGCCCGGCAGCCGGAGCCGAAGTCCTCGGCCAGGCGGGGGTTGAGCCCCAGCTCCAGGCGCAGATAGGAGGTCAGGTCTCCCGCCAGGTCGGCGGTGTCGGAGCCGATCACCACGAAGCGCCGCCGCTGGAACAGAAGCTGGTGCAGCACGTAGCCGAAGGAGACCAGGGTGGTCTTGGCAAAACCGCGCGGCGCGGCCACGGCCACCGGCACCACCGCCGAGCCGCGCGGGGCCAGCAACTCCACCAACTCGTGATGAAAGGGGGCGAAGGCGTCGTGGAAATAGTGGGGCAGATACAGGCGGCAGAAATACAGGGGGTCTTCGGCGGCCCTGGCCTTGCGCGCCGGGGGGGGCGGGTCGTCGGGGCCGAAGGCCCCGGCCTCGGTGTGCAAACGGCCCACCACCTCGGCGGCCCGCTGGCGGAAGCGGGCGGCGCTCATCTTGCGGGCGGCGGCGCTGGTCATGCCCCGCCCTCGTTTTCCAATCGGGCGAAGAGCTTTTCCAACAGACCGCCCAGCCAGGCCCGTTCCTGCTCGTTATCCGGCTGCTCCCCGGCCAGGGCGGCCAGGCGCTCGCCCACCTCCACCGCCGCCGCCTTGAGGTCGTAGCCCTCTCGCTCCAAACGGGAGCAGGCGGCGGCGATCTTGGCCAGGTGGTCGGCGTCCTGGGGGGAAAGCTCGCCCAGGGATATGAGCTCCTCCACCCGCTGGCCCAGGAGCTGGCGCAGGGCGGCGGCGGCCCCGCGCGGATCGGACCACCAGGCCCGGCGGCGGGCGGCCCAGCTACCGGCCGCGGCCCAGGAGGCCACCCGCTGGGCCTTGATGCCCAACTCGGCGGCGATGGCCGCCGTCTCCAGCCCGGCCATGAAGCGGGCCCGGGCCTTCTCGCGCAGCTCCTGGGCGTTGCCGTTCACTCGACCATCTCCTCTAGCTCGCGGCTCAGGGCCTTGTACTCACGCACCGCCGCCACCAGCTCCTCCATGGCCTGCTCGGCGTGGTCGATGCGCATGGCCTCCACCCCGTCGAAGTTGTAGAGGTAGTAGTTGATGTCCTTGCCCAGGCGGTCGATCTTGATCTCCAGCTGCTTCAGGCGCTCGCGCTTTTCGGCGCGCAGGCCCCTGGCGATCAGGCGCGATGTCCTCTCCACGGCTACCTCCACAAGCTTTGGGCCACCTGGAACAGCAGCCACAGGGTGAAGAGCCCTCCGGTGTAGGCGGCCAGGCGGGTTTCCAGGCGGTCCAGGCGCTGGTCCTGGCCCCGGCACTGGGTGCCCAGGTTCTGGGCCCCGGCGGCCAGGTCGGCGTTGATGCGCCGCTGCTCGGCCACGCTCATCTTGAGCACCGTGTCCAAGCGCCTGAGTTGCCCGCGCAGGCTCTCCAGGGCCACCTTGATCTCCTCCTCGCCCAAGGGGGGCTAGCTCTCGGTGATGCCCAAGAGGCCCAGGCGCAAGAAGATGGCCACCAGGCCGGTGAGGCCGGTCTGGGCCGCCTCCCACAGGGTGGCCTTCCCGGCGTAAAAGCCGCCGATGGCGGTGAGCACTCCGGCCAGGCCGGCCCAAAAGGTCTTGGTCTTCATCAGGCTCATGCTCGGCTCCTTGCTGCGGCGGCATCGTCCGCCGGTGAAGTGTTGCCCCTGAGCCTAGGCCCGGCGCGGGGGGCGGCCCAGGCAGGGGGCGCACAAATACGCCTTCCCCAGGGGGAGCGCGGCACTGCTTCCCTGAGCTATCTCCGGGCTTGGTTGTAAGGGGGGTGGGGGGAGCGGGTCGGAGGCAAAGAGTGCTAGTTGTCACTACCAGGGCGGCCGGGGTGCAGGATGTAGCGCAGGTGGCGGGTGCTTAGCCCCCAGCGCCGGGCCAGCTGGCGGGTGTTGGCCCCGTCGAACTCGTCGCGGATAAGCTGGTTGCGCAGCTCCAGCAGCGAGCGCTCCAGCTTGGGGAAATACACGCTGTTGCCCGAGAACACCTGGGCCAAATGCAGGGTGGGCTCCAGGCCGATGACCCCGGCGATCTCCTGATACACCTCGGGCAGCTGCTCGGCCTGCACCCGTTTCATCCAGCCGGGTACCAGGCCCGGTCCCCTCAAAAGGTTCTGTTCCATGTTGGCTCCTTAACGCTTTTGGTTCAAAACGATCCCGCCGGTGTGCTATTTGTGGAGAACTCGCAGGTCAGGTTAATATAACCTTTATGAGCATAAGTCAATACAAATCAAAATCCCTTAAAAATAAAGCCGCCCTCACGGCGGCAGGTTTGGCTTCGGGCGGTTTTTTCTCCGGATGCCTGGTTCTGCGCCTCAGCCCGCCCCAGCCCGTCTGGCCGCCAGCGCCGCCGCCGCCCAGCCAGGACGCGGCCACCCTGGGCCTGTACCTGATCCTGGTCCTGCTGCTGGTTTTGTTCTTGCTGGCGGGCTTGGCCGCCCGCTGGGCCTGGCGGCAGGCTGGGGAGGGCCTGCCTTTGGACCAGGAGGATCAGGCGCTTTTGCGCACCGCTAGGGATGCCTTGGTGTTTGTGATAAAACGGCGGATGAAGCGAGCTAGGTTGGTGCTGGTGGGGAGCTTGCCGCCCAAGCGTTGAGGGCTCCCGGCTACGACAAAGGCTAGTGATGAAAGGATGACTTGGGCCTTGCCGTGCGGGGCGAAACCCGCCTGGCGAATCAGGCAAGGGGCCCAAAGGCATGAGGTGGCTACCCACAGCGGTTGCTGAAAAGAATGGGGCCCAGGCCCAGGGAGATCAAAACTGTTATGAAACTACCCTTCACGGTTGAGCAGTTCTTCGCCGTCTTTGGGGTCTACAACACTGCCATCTGGCCCATGCAATTGGTGGCTTATGGGCTGGGCATCCTGGCCCTGGCCCTGGCCTGGCGCGAAAACAAACCGTCCGGCAGGATCATCGGCGGGATTCTGGTCTTTTTCTGGCTTTGGATGGGAATTTTTTATCACCTGGTCCATTTCAGCGCCATCAATCAGGCGGCTTGGGTCTTTGGGATTTTTTTCGTTGTTCAGGGGCTTCTCTTTTTCCTGGCGGGCGTGATCTTCAACAAGTTTGCCTTCGAGTTTGCCCTGAAGCCACTGCCGGTCATTGGGGCTATCTTCATTGTTTACGCCATGGTGATCTACCCAATCATCGGCGTTAACCTGGGCCACTCCTATCCCCAGGTCCCCATGTTCGGCGTCGCTCCCTGCCCGGCGACCATTTTCACCTTCGGGATATTGCTGTGGGCAAGCAAACCCGTGCCCGGTTACCTGCTGGTCATTCCCCTGCTCTGGGCTCTAGTGGGCATGAGCGCGGCGGTCAATCTGAATGTGCCGCAAGATTACGGGCTGGTGGTTGCCGGAGTTGTGGGCGCGATCCTTATAATGATTCGCAACCGTAAATGGAAAAATCTGGCCCGGCAAAATCCAGGTGGGGAGCCGCGGGGCGCCGACGGGCGGTGATGACCGGCCGCAGGGGAGTGCGCGGGAAGCCTGATCCACGGGCACGCCGTAAATACGGCCCGCCTCGTTTTTAACCTCCGAAACATCCCGCCGGGCAGGGGCCGTGAGCCCCTTTATGGGCGCTCTGCCGAAAGAAGACAAAAGGACCAGGGGCGAGCCTTGCCGGGCCCGCCCCTGGCCCTTTAAGATGTCCGGCCAAGGGGCTTGGGTCTCGTTTTCCTGTTGTGTCCTTTGGCTCTAGGTGGTGCTCACTCCCAACCGCTGCTCCAGGAAGGACAACTCGGCGGCCAGCTTGGGCTCGCCGTCGAGCTTGCGCTCTATCTGGTCCACCCCGTACATCACCGTGGCGTGGTCGCGGTTGAACACCTGGCCTATGGCCGCGAAGGAGGCGTCGGTGTGGCGGCGGCACAGGCACATGGCCAGGTTGCGGGGCCGGACCACCGCCTTCTTGCGGCTCTTGCCGGTGAGTAGCTTCAGGTCCAGGCCGTAGGCGTTCGACACCAGGTCGCGGATCTGGCCCGGGCTCACCCGGCTCAGGCGGGCGGCCAACTGGCCCAGCACCTCGGCGGCCAGGCTCAGGTCCAGGGGCCGCCCGGTCAGGCTGGAGCGGGCCATCAGCCCCACCAGGGCCGAGCGCAAACGGCGCACGTCGTCGGGAATCTCCTGGGCCAGCAGCTCCAGCACCTCCTGGGGCACCGCGATGCCTTCCTGGGAGGCCTGACGCCGGAGGATGCGCACCCTGGTGCCAAAGTCCGGGGGCTCGATGCCCACGGTGACGCTGTCGGACAGGCGGCTGACCAGGGCCGGGGCCAACCCCTTGAGCTGGCTCGGGGCCATGCGCCCGGTGAACACCACCTTCTTGCCCGCGTCGGCAAGGGCGTCCAGGGTGTAGACCAACTCGTCCTGGGTCTTGTCCTTGCCGGCCAGGAACTGGACTTCTTCCAGCAGCAAGAGGTCGCAGCCCAGGCGGAAGCGGTCCTTGAACTGGTCGGCCCGCTTGCCCCGGATGGCCGCGATCATCTGGTTGGTGAAGTCCTCGGCGGTGAGGTAGGCCACCCTGGTCTGGGGCATGTAGCCCAAAACCTGGTGCCCCACCGCCTGGGTGAGGTGGCTTTTGCCCAGGCCGGTGCCGGAGATGAGGAACAGGCCGTTAGAAAACAACCCGCCGCCTCCGGCCAGGGCCTTGGCCGCGGCAAAGGCGAACTCGTTGCCGCCGCCGGCGATGAAGTTGTCGAAGACGTAGCGCTGGTTAAGGCGCGGCATCTGCATGGCCCCCATGCGGGGCAGCTCCATCTGGCGCGGAGCCGGGGCGGGTTTGGGAGCCGGGCGGGAGGCGCGGCGCACGGCCGCCTTGGGGGCCTCCAGGGCCAGCTCCAGATCGGGGCGCAGCTCCTGGAGCCGCTGCCTGAGCATGGGCGCGAAACGTTCGTAAATGGTGTTCAGGTGCAGTTGGTTGGGGCAGACCAGGGTGAGCCGGGACCCCTGCAAAGGCTGGGGTTTCAGCGGCTCCAGCCACAGGCCGGAGTCTTGGGAGTCCAACTCGCCTTCCAGGCTGCTCAAAAGCTCCTGCCATAAAGTGTTCGCCTCGGCTGGCCTGGCCGAGGCGTTGATAGGAGCATCCAACAAGGGGGTGTTGTGCTTATGTGTTTGGCCGTGGTTCATGGTTGAGGAAAAAAAGCCCCCGTTAAACCGCCACAAGGCGGCATTAGTAATTAAAATATGACTTTAGTTAAGTGTGACCCGGTGCGACATTTAGTCTTGCCCATAATGTCCGAGCAACCCTCCCACGGTCAATCGCCATATACCTTGGCCTGGCCTGCGGGGCTTCCCTACTTGCCCACACTGATAACATGCTGGTTTCACTATAAATACAAGCTTAAATTATCTAGGTGCCTGAATGAAGGCCTTTGCGGGCGGTTGGGCTAAGCTCTCCCTATGCTTAGGTTTCTCAATAATGTCACAACTGTGCCATAATTTGGCCACATAACTAAAAGTCGTTTTTCGCCTATTTTCGCGCTTTTTCGCCTATTTTCGCCCATTTTATCTCTTGCCGCAAACGCGGGGAGATAACCAGCGGAAAATATGACCAAAGAGCGCGGACCGGCCCAGGGAGGGGCTTCAAAAAAAAGACGCCCGCCCCGGCGGGGCCGCCGCCGAAGCGGGCATTTGTTTCAAGATGCGTAATTCCGCCCGGGGATCAGGCCCCAAAACGCTCCCCGGCCCGCTGGAGCCGACATGTTTCACAGCGCCTGTGAAAGCGGGGTGGCCTTTTCCCCAAAGGCCTGGGCCACCGCCGGATGCACGATGCACCCTCCGGCCACGTTGACCCCCAGGGCCAGGGCCGGGTCGAGCCGGGCGGCGGCCAGGCCCCCCTGGGCCAGTACCAGGGCGTAGTGCACGGTGGCGTTGGTCAGGGCGAAGGTGCTGGTGCGCGACACCGCGCCGGGGATGTTGGCCACCCCGTAATGAATCACGCCGTGCATGGTGTACACCGGGTCGGAATGGGTGGTGGGACGCATGGTGGCCACGCAGCCCCCCTGGTCGATGGCCACGTCCACGATCACCGTGCCCTGCTCCATGCTCCTCACCGTATCCTCGCTGACCAGCTGGGGGGACTTGGCCCCGGCCACCAGCACCGCCCCGATCACCAGGTCGCTGTCCGCGCAGGCGGCGGCCACGGTGTCGGGCAGGGAGTAGAGGGTGGTCACCCGCCCGCCGTAGAGATCGTCCAGATAGCTCAGGCGGGGCTGGGAGCGGTCTATGGCCGTCACCCTGGCCCGGAGGCCCAGGGCCATCTTCAGGGCGGCGTGGCCCACCACCCCGGCTCCCAAAATGGTCACCCGGCCGGGCCGCACCCCGGGCACCCCGCCCAAAAGCACCCCCCGGCCTCCCTGGGGCCGCTCCAGATAGTGGGCCCCGGCCTGCACCGCCATGCGCCCGGCCACCTCGCTCATGGGCACCAACAGCGGCAGGCTGCCGTCGGGCAGCTGGATGGTTTCATAAGCCACCGCCTGCACCCGGTCCTGGACCAGGCGGCGAGTAAGCTCCGGCTGGGCGGCCAGATGCAGATAGGTGTAGAGCAACAGGCCGGGCCGGAAAAAGCCGTATTCCGATGGCAGCGGCTCCTTCACCTTGACCACCATCTGGGCCTCCCAGGCCCCGGCGGCGTCGGTTAGCTGGGCCCCGGCCAGGGCGTAGGCCTCGTCGCTGATGCCCGCCCCCAGTCCGGCCCCGGCTTCCACCCGCACCTGGTGGCCGGCGGCCACCACTTCGCGCACTCCGGCCGGCACCATGGCCACCCGGTACTCTTCGGTCTTTATCTCCTTGGGCACCCCTAGCAGCATGATCCGTCTCCTGATGTGGCAATAGGGTTGGGGGCGTTTTTCACCGCCCCTAAACCATTTTTGCGCCACTCATCCCCTGTCTTTCAACCACCGTCGCCTAGTTGCCCACGGTTTTTCCACCGGCTGCCACGCTGTATCCATGGGTTTTGCACCGCCGATTACGACTTATCAACATGTTATCAACCATGTTCTCAACCAATAAAACCAATATCAACCGCGCATCGTCGATTTATCCTCCAGACTAAATGAAGTTATTTCCGGTTGTTGTCATGGTTTTCCACCGAATTGCCCCTGAAGGTGGAATAGCGTCTTTCGCCGGGATGCAGCCCAGCCACCGCTGGTGGTGGAAAACTCGGCCCGCCGCGCCTTGGCTTGCCCAGGGCCAAGGCGGGTGCTAGTCTCAAATACTGGCGGGCGGCGCACGCCCGGCCGGAAGGAGACACCTTGCTGGATCTGCACAGCCATGTGCTGCCCGGGCTGGATGACGGGGCCCCGGATATGGAGCAGGCCTTGGCCATGTGCCGCCTGGCCCTGGATGACGGGGTGAGGCTCATGGCCGCCACCCCCCACTGGTATCCCGCCCGCGACCCCCTGACCATGGGCGAGATCTCCCGGGCGGTGGGGGCGCTCCGGGTCGCGCTGGCCTCCGCCGGCCTGCCCCTGGAGCTGGTGGCCGGGGCCGAGGTGGCCCTGGACCCGGATTTGCCCCGCCTGGCCAAGGAGGGTGTTTTGCCCACCCTGGGGGGCGGCCCTTACTTCCTGCTGGAGTGCCCCCTGCACACCAGCCCCCGCCTGCTGCCCGATCTCATCTACAGCCTGCGCCTGGCCGGGCTGCGCCCCATCCTGGCCCACGCCGAGCGCACCTGGGCGGGCACCGAGAACTGGGACTGGCTACAAGGCCTGGTGGGCCAGGGCTGCCTGGTGCAGGTGACCGCCGCCAGCCTCACCGGCAAGCTGGGCTCGGCCCCCAGGAAGACCGCCGAGGCCCTGCTGAGCCTGGGGCTGGTAAACCTGTTGGCCAGCGACGCCCACTCGGTGAACTGGCGACCGCCGGGGCTAAGCCAGGCGGCGGCGGTGGCCGAGCGCCTGTGCGAAGCCGGGGCCGCCGAGGTGCTCACTCGCCTCACCCCCCAGGCGGTGCTGGCCGGGGAGGAGCCGCCTCCCGCCCCCCAACCCGCCCGGCGGCGCGGCCTGTTCTTCTGGCGCAAATGATCCGGGCCATGGACGGCGAACCCTCCTCCGTCCTGGCCCGCGACCTGGCCATCCTGCTTTTGGCCGGGGTCCTGTCCCTGGGTGCCCTGTGGCTGGCCGGGGGGCCCCGCCTGGCTCCGGACTCCTTCCGCTATCTGAGCGCGGCCCAGCGGATAAACCAGGACCTGCCCCTGATGGGCCAGCAGCGCTTGGCCCCCGGCTACACCCATCCCCTGGCCTGGCTGCAACGCCGGGGCCTGGAGCTGACCGCGGGAATCCAGGTGGCGGCCATGGCGCAGTGCCTGCTTTCGCTGGCCGCCGCCGGGCTGGCCTATTTGGCCCTGGCTCCCTTGTGGGGCCGCCGGGCCGCCCTGTTGGGAGGGCTTATCTACCTGCTCTTGCCCAACCTCCAGCGCTGGAACCTCTACATCCTAAGCGACGGTCCGGCCAACAGCATGCTGGTGACGGTCATGGCCGCCACCCTGCTGGTGCCTCGCCGTTCCTGGGCCCTGGCCCTGCTGTTGGCCGCCGGGGCCTGGCTGGGTCTGCTGCGCTCGGAGGGTTTCTTGTTTTTGTTGCCGCCGCTCATCTACCTGGCCTGGCGGCGGCGCTGGCCGGCCGTGGGCGTGGTGGCGGCCCTGACCGCCGCCCTGGCCCTGGGCCAGGACATGGTCGCGGCCGCCGGGTCCCAGGAAATGATGAACCACCTCCGCCGGGGGGTGGTGATGTGGGGCATGTCCAGCCTGGCCCCGCCGCCGGGGCTGGACTCTCTCACCGCCGCCGGCCCGGCCCATTTCTATTGGCTGTTGGCCGTCAGCCATCCCGCCTGGCTGCTGAAGCTCATGGCCCTGCGGGTGTTTTGGCTGCTGTTCTACGCCTACCCGCCCCACCATCCCCTGTGGTACAGCGTCGCCGCGCCGGGGTTGGCCTTGGCCCTGTATCTGTTGGCCGCCTGGGGGGCCTGGCGCGGCAAGAGGCAGCGGGGCGAGGCCTGTCTGGTGTGGGGTTTTTTGGCGGTGGCGGTGGTGGTGGCGGCCCTCACCTGGGTGGCCTCGGACGGCCGCTTCCTCACCAGGCCCTTGTGCTGCCTGGCTTTTTTGGCCGGCCTGGGGGTAGAGCGCCTGCTGCCCGGGGGTGGGGCCGGACCGGCGCCGGGCAAAAGATAGGCCGCCGCGCTGTGTGGTGCGCGGCGGCCTGAAATTGTCGCGAAAGAGCCGGTTAGACCTTTTCGGCCTTTTCGGCCTTTTTTTCCTCAAGGCGCTCGGACTTGGCCGTGTTCAACTCGTCGGCCTCGTCTTCCTTCACCCCGCCCTTGAAGTTCTTGATGGCCTTGCCAAGGTTGCCTCCGATTTGAGGCAGCTTGCCCGCCCCGAAGATCAAAAGGACAATGACCAGGATGATTAGAAGTTCGGGAATGCCTATCCCGCCGATCATAACCTTAGCCTCCTCCCAGGTGAGACGCCCTCAGGGCCCTCAGTCCAGGTGTTCCTCCATGAGCTTCAGGAAGGCGGGCGATCCCCGGAATTCCTGATTGGCCTGCATGTGGGCCAACCAAGTGCGCCAGGTGCCTGCCCACTGGGGAGTGTGCCAAAAGGCCTCGGGCTCACCCCCCTTTTCCATACGGCGAAACGCCTCGTACTCTTCTTGGCAGACTTCGCAGAAGGGGTAGGGGGCGTCCACCGGCGGCGGGGTCATGAACTCGGCGGGCTGGCCGCAGTGGGCGCAGCGCCTGGGGCATAAGCCGCAGTTGAGCGAACCGGCCACTGCCTGAGCCCGGCGGCGGGCCCTTCCTTCGGCTATGCGCCGATCCTTGCTTTTGCGTCCTTGAAGGTCGATAACCTCGGCCACGGGACACCCCTTAACCTTCCAGCAATGCGATTAAACTCTACCAGCGCCCCCAAAGCCAGTCAAGCAGGGGGGACTTGGGCCAGGCCCGCCGCGATGCCCTGAACCATGGCCTGGGCGGCGGCCACCGGGTCGGGCGCGGTGCGGATGGGACGGCCCACCACAATGTGGCTGGCCCCGGCGGCCATGGCCCTCTCTGGGGTCATCACCCGCTTCTGGTCGTGCGCCTCGCCGCTGGCCGGGCGGATGCCGGGGCAGACCACGAGCGCCTCGGGTCCCAGGAGGCCCCGCACCGCCGCGGCCTCGCGTCCCGAGCAGACCACCCCGGCGCAGCCCGCGGCCAGGGCCAGGGCGGCGCGCCGTAGCACCAGGGCCTGGGGATCTTGCAACTCCGGCGGATAGCCCATGGCCTCAAGCTCTTCGCCGCCCAGGCTGGTGAGCACGGTGACCCCCAGCAACTTGGCCCCGCCCAGGTCCATGTCCGCGAAGATGCCCGCCTGGTCGGCGTGGCAGGTGATCAACTCCACCCCCAGGCCCACTGCCGAGCGGGCGGCGGCCCGCATGGTGGTCGGGATGTCGTGCAGCTTCAGGTCCAGGAAGATGGCCTTGGCCCCGGCCCGGCGCACCCGGCTGACCACCTCCGGCCCGGCGGAGACGAACAGCTCCAGCCCCACCTTGAACACCCCCACCTCCGGGGCCAGCAGGCGCACCAGGTTTTCGGCCTCGTCGGCCGTGGCCACGTCCAGGGCGAATATCAAGCGGTCGCGTGGGGTCATGGGGCCATCTCCTCCAGATTCATGGCATCGTATTCCCGGGCCAGCAGGACCATTTCCCCCTGCTCGCGAAAACTGTAAAGGCGCTCGCGCCCCACCACCAGGTGGTCCAGGAGCGTGAGCCCCACCCCCCGGCAGGCAAAGTATAGCTGACGGGTCAAGCGGCGGTCCGCCCCGCTGGGGGTGGGGTCGCCGCCGGGATGGTTGTGGGCGGCCACCACCTCGGCGGCCCCGGCGGCCAGGGCCTTGGCCACCACCTCCCTGGGGTAGACCACCGCCTGGTTCAGGGTGCCGCTGAAAAGGTCCTCGCTGGCCAGCACCCGGCGGCGGCCGTCCAACAGAAGCACCCGGAACACCTCCTGTTTGAGCGGCCCCATGGTGAGCAGCAGGTACTCCGCCGCCTGGCTGGGATCGCCCAGGGCCGCCCCGTCCATGAGCCGGTCCTCCAGGTAGCGCCGGGCCACGGCGGGCACCAGCTTGAGCCCCAGGATGTTCTTGGGGCCGATGCCCTTTATCTTGGCCAGCTCGGTTGGCGGGGCCTCCAGCACCGCGCGCAGGCTGCCCAGCTCCTTGAGCATGCTCCTCGCCTGTTGCTTGCAGTCCTGCCGGGGGGTGGCCAGGGTCAAGAGCAGCTCCAGGGCCTCCTCGTCGGTGAACTTTCCCAGGCCGTGGGTCAGGAACTTGTCCCGCAGGCGCTCGCGGTGGCCCGCGCCGGGGTGGGGCGGGGCCCCCATCAGCTCCACACCCCGGCGATGGGCTGGGAGCAGGAGGGGCACAGCCCGGTCTTGGCCACCTGGTCGTTTACCGAGTAGCCCCGGCGGCCGATGATCTTGTGCCCGCAGCCGGGGCATTTGGTGCTCTCGCCCTCGTGGCCGAAGAGGTTGCCCGGATACACGAAGCCCAGCCCGGCCTGTAGGCCCAGGCCCATGGCCATCTCCAGGGTGGCCACCGGGGTGCGCGTCGGGCCGTCCTCGGCGTACTTGTAGCGGGGGGTGTAGGCGCTGATGTGCCAGGGCACCTCGGTGGAAAGCTCCTTGGCGATGAACTGGGCCAGCTTGGTCAGCTCCAGGGGCGAGTCGTTCTTGCCGGGGATGAGCAAGGTGGTCACCTCCAGCCAGATGCCCGTCTGGCGCATGCGCTTCAGGGTGTCCAGCACCGGCTGCAGGGAGGCCTTGCACTCGCGGCGGTAAAAGCCCTCGCTCATGGCCTTTAGGTCCACGTTGGCCGCGTCCAGCAGGCCCTGGCACTTTTCCACGCACTGGGCCGACTCGTAGCCGTTGGTCACGAACACGTTCTTGAGCCCCGCCTCATGGGCCAGCTTCATGCAGTCGTAGGCGTATTCAAAGAAGATGGTGGGCTCGGTGTAGGTGTAGGCGATGGAGGCGCAGCCCGCCTTCTTGGCCGCCCCCACGATCTGCTCCGGCGAGACCTCCTTGCCGCCCGGTCCGCCGCCGGGGATGACCGTGCCTCCTTCGCGGGTGTACTGGCTTATGTCCCAGTTCTGGCAAAAGGCGCACTGGAAGTTGCAGCCGATGGTGGCGATGGAGTAGCTGGTGGTGCCCGGCAAAAAGTGGAACAGGGGTTTTTTCTCGATGGGGTCGGGGTTGCCCGCGATGGGCTTGCCGTAGACCAGGGAGTAGAGGGTGCCGCCTTGGTTTTCTCTCACCTGACAGATGCCCCGCTTGCCCGGATCGATGAGGCAGCCGTGGGCGCACAAGCGGCAGCGCACCTTGTGGTGATTGCTCATTTTGTCGTAGAGCATGGCCTCATGCATGGCTTTGCCTCCTTTATCAAGGCCAGATTAACACAAGGCGCATGGTTGCGGGGCGGATCGGCCAATTTGATGCCTATCCAAAGGCCCCAGAGGGTTCTGTCTCCCTCCGGGGCGGACCCTAGGCGGGGGGGCCGGGCCTAGAGCCGGGATGGCTAAATCCAGGGGAAAATCAGGAAGGCGATGGAGGTGATGACGAAGTAGATCAAAAAAATCACCATGAGGTAGCCCATGATGTCGCGGAAGTTAAGTTTGGCCACGGCCAGCATGGCGATGGCCCAGAAGGGTTGGATCATGTCGGTCATCATGTCGCCCCACGCGTAGGCAATTATGGTTTTGTGGGCCGGCAGGGCCATGACCTTGCCGGCGGGCAGCAGGTAGGGCGCTGTCATTAGCCACTCGCCGCCGCCCGATGGCACCAAGTAATTTAGCAGCCCACCGTACCAGTAGGCGAAGAGTAAAAAGGTGCTGGTGTTGCTGATGGTCACGAAGGCCTGGGTGAAAACCTTGGAAAGATCGGTGAAGTAGATCAGGCCGAAGATGCCGGCATAGAAGGGGAACTGAATGATGATGCCCCACACCGCCTTGCCCGCCTCCATGGTGGCCATCAGGAAGGACCAGGGCCGCCAGTGGAATAGGATGCCCAGCATCAGGAAGAAGAAGATCACGTTGTTCAGGGTCAGCCAGTTACCCATGGGCTTGCCGGCCAGGTAGGAGTACAGGGCGATCGCCCCTCCCACCACGATGATGATGTTGAATCCTGGCCACCAGTTCATCCAGTCGGAGGGGGTCTTGACCTCTTCACGGGCCGGCGGTTCATAAAGCTTGAGCTTTTCCATCAGCTCGGGCTGGATCACGTAGGTTTTCTCGGGAGAGGGGTGCATGCGGGCCATGACCCAGGTGACTACGATGATGACCACCGCCACCAGAATGAGGTTGAAGGGGTTGAAAATGGTGTCGCCGGTGGAAACAGCTCCGGTTATCCAGCCTTTTTCGGTGGCCATTTTAACCATTTTGTTACCCGGCGAGGCCATCATCAGGGTGGCCGAGCCGGTGAGCCCGGCGTGCCAGGTGCAGCCCAGGCCCAGGTAGGCCGCGGCCACCAGCAGGCGGTAGTCCACCTTGGGGTTGCGCCGCACGATAAACAGGGCCAGCACCGCGCTGCCGATGATGGACAGGCCCCAGGAGATCCAGGCCGACAGAGTGGAGAACAGGACCATGACTACGATGGCCTGATAGGGCTTGTCTTGGTTGGGCAGGCTGGCCAGGCCGTCCAGCAGGCGGCGCACCGGCGGCGACAAGGCCAGGATATAGCCGGTCATCATGATTAGGCACATCTGCATGGCGAACTGGAGGTAGAGCCAGAAGCCCTTGCCCCAGGCCACCACCCCGCCATATAGCCGGCCGCCGAGGTTCACCTCGGGTTTGAACCCCCAGATCAGAGCCAGCACGTAGGCGATAAAGCTCAAAATGAACACGATGACCAAAGCGTCGGGGATCCATTTTTCCGTCCACCGGGTTAGGACGATGCCCGCACCGGCTAGGCCTCCTCCCCCGGAGGGCTTTTGCTCAATTGCCATGAGAACCTCCTCATTAGAGACAAGGGACACCGGAAAACGCCCTGAGGGTGCCAGACACCCCCACAGGCCCGGTTTGGTCCCCGTCCTCCCAAAGCGGGGATTCCCCCAGGGCCGTGGCCCGGCGACTTTCAGGGCACACCAAGGTTTTTCTAGGTCTCTAAGTTGAATTTCCCAGCTGGTGAGTTTGGACCGCGTTTCGGGCCCAGGAGATAGGCAGAGGCTGTGGATTCCTGCGGGCCACGGATAAGAACAGCTTTGGCTGAAAATCCGTGAGGCTTCATTCGGCAATTATTGTACTCATGGCTACCCCAAGCCGGTCTTCGCTGTCAAGGCATATGCTTTCTGGCCCCCTTTTCGCCTTTATGATATTCGTTGCCAAACCCAACGATGTCCCCTAGCATTGACAGCATCCCGATTGATTCGACTCGAGCAGGTCCGCGCGGCGATTTCATTGATTTTAGGAGCAAGCATGAGCATCAAAAGAGGTTGGTTGGTCATTGCACTCACGGTCTTGACCCTGGCTTGGGCCTGTGCGGCTCTTGCCGCCGACAACCCCTTCAAGTTGGCGCCTCCCTTCAACTCCGCCATCATCAAATACACCTACTCGGGCACCCAGAAGGGCCAGTCCACGGTCTACTACAAGGGGAGCGTCAAGGCCGAGCACAAGCAGGTGGCCACCAAGATCCTGGGCTTCGGCAGCGAGGACAACACCATCACCATCACCGAGCCCCAGCGCATCACCACCGTGGACCTGGGCAAGAAAGAGGCCTATTACACCGGCAACTCCATGACCTACATGGCCCAGGAGTACGAGAAGCTCACCCCGGCCGAGAAAAAGCGGGTCAAGAAAAACGCCGAAGAGATGGCGGGCAACTTCCTGGCCGCCATGGGCGGCGGCAAGCCCGAGATCAAGCAGGGCACCTTCATGAACCATCCGGTGGAGATCGTCACCGTCATGGGCTTGACCAGCTACACCTGGAAGGGCAAGCACGTGGTGCTCAAGCAAGAGGGCGGGATCATGGGCATGCAGATGAACATGGTGGCCACCGATATCAAGACCGGGGTGCCGATCCCGGCGGAGATGCTCCAGCCGCCCGCGGGCATCAAGCCGGTGTTCAACCAGGAGGCCGACGACCAGCAGCGCAAAATGGCCAAGCAGGTCATGGACATGCTCAAGGACCCGGACTTCGGCAAGAAGCAGGGCCAGGCCATGAGCCAGGTCCAGGACGCCCAAAAACAAGCCGCCCAGCAGCGGCAAGCGGCCCAGCAACAAGCCGACAAAGAGACCTCCGCCCCGGCCCAGCAGGATGGCGGCAGCCAGGCCGACCCGGTTAAAGAGGGCCTGGACGCGGTGAAGAAGCTTTTCAAGTGGTAAAAAATTTCCCGCGCCGGGGGGCTACCTCCGGCGCGGGAAATTCGCTCGCACTATTTAGTCGGACGCCTAGCGCCTAATACCCCATCTTCTTGAGGCCCTGCTCTTGGCGGGACCACTTGGGCTCCACCCGGACCATGAGGTCCAGGAACACCGGCTGCCCGATCAGCTTTTCCAAATCCAGGCGGGCCTGGGTGCCGATCTTTTTGACCATGGCCCCGCCCTTGCCGATGATGATGCCCTTGTGGCCCTGGCGCTCCACGTGGATGGTGGCGGTGATGGCCACCGGCCGGTCCGGCTCCTCGGGCTCCAAATATTGGTCCACGGTCACGGCGGTGGAGTAGGGAACCTCCTGGCCGGTGAGGCGGAAGACCTTTTCGCGGATCAGCTCGGAGGCCAAAAAGCGCATGGGTAGGTCGGTGATGACGTCCGGGGGGAACAGGGCCGGCCCCTCGGGCAGGGCCTGGGTCAGTTCGGCCAACAGATTGTCCACTCCGTCGCCGTTCTGGGCGCTGATGGGCACCAGGGCCTTCCAGTCGCCCCATTGGGCGGCCCGGGACAACAGCGGCAGCAGGGCCTCTTTCTTGGGAAGGAGGTCGATTTTGTTGAGCGCCAGGATCACCGGGCTGTCGACCTTGGCCAGGCGGGGGGCCAGGGCCTGGGCCCGCTCCATGCCCTTGGCGGTGATCTCGGCCATGAACAGCACCGCGTCCACCTCGCTAAGAGCCTGCTCGGCGGTGGCCACCATGCGCCGGTTCAGGGCGTTTTTGGCCGCGTGGATGCCGGGGGTGTCCAGGAATATGATCTGGGCCTCGGGCAGGTTGTGCACCCCCAACAAACGATGCCGGGTGGTCTGGGGCTTGTCGCTGGTGATGGCCAGCTTGAAACCCAAGGCCTTGTTGAGGAAGGTGGACTTGCCCACGTTGGGCGCGCCGATTATGGCCACGAAGCCTGATTTCATCTCTATCCCGACCAGTTATGGTTAGCCACAATTAAAACCTAAGCTTACCTTAGGCAACCGGTTCTGGTAAGAGGTGATTTGGGGCGGCCTTGACCCTCTGAAGCAGGGAGCCTAAAATGACCCGCGATCAACCCCCGCCCACGCGCGCCCAACACCCGGTGCCGGGCGGCTTGCCCCGGCATCCATGAAACTGCACACCAAAGGCGTTGCCAATATGTCCAAATCCCCCAAAGATCATCCGGGCGACACCTCCCGGCGAAGCTTTATCAAGACGGCCGGCCTGGGGGCCCTCTCCCTGGGAGTGGCCGGGGCCCTGGGGCCGGGGAAGCCCGCCCGGGCCGGGGAAAAGCCCGCCCCGGCCGCCAAGGCCGTCTCGCCCAGCGGCGGCCCCTACAACATCCTTTTGGTCATGTGCGACCAGGAGCGCTACTTCCCCCGGCTGCCCCGGGGCCTGGAGTTGCCGGGCATGGCCCGCCTCCAGGCGCGGGGGGTGACCTTCCACAACCACTACAACTGCTCCAACGTGTGCACCCCCTCGCGCTCGGTGATGTTCACCGGCCAGCACATGCCCAATACCGGCATGTTCGACAACACCGACCTGCCCTGGGCCAAGCAGCGCCTCTCCCCGGACATGCCCACCATGGGCCACCTTATGCGCGAGCTGGGCTACTACACCGCCTACAAGGGCAAGTGGCACCTGTCCCAGGACTTTGAGCAGGCCCAGGAAAACCAGAGCTCCCCGCCGGACCAGCCCTGGCGCCTGCTCAACCAACAGATGGAGCAGTACGGCTTTGCCGACTACGATTGCATCGGCGACCTCATCGGCCTCACCCGGGGCGGCTATGTCAACGACACCATGGTCACCTCCAACGCCATCCGCTGGCTGCGCTCCAGGGGCGAGGAACTCCGGGAGAAAAAGCAGCCCTGGCTGCTGGTCACCAGCCTGGTGAATCCCCACGACAGCATGTTCCTCAACACCGACGAGCCGGGGGAGAAAGTGCAGGAGAGGGAGGGGCTTATTGCCCCCATCGCCAGGCCGCCGCGCAACCCAGAGTACCAGACTGCCTATCCCGAGCCCTTGCCCCGGGGCTGGGACCAGCCCCTGGACCAGAAGGGGCGTCCTCCGGCCCACCGGGAGTACATGCTCTGCCATGACCTCATGGTGGGGCCCATCCCTGAGGAGGAGGCGCGTTACCGCCGCTACCGGGACTACTATTTAAACAACATCCGGGCCACGGACCGCCAACTGGTCCGCCTGCTGGATGAACTGGAGGCCCTGGACCACGACCGGGACACCATCATCATCTTCACCGCCGATCACGGAGACATGGCTACCGCCCACAACATGCACGGCAAGGGTTCGTGCACCTATGAGGAGCAGAACCACGTGCCCTTCATCGTGGCCCACCCCGAGATGCCCGGCGGCCGCGCCTGCCCGGCGGTGACCTGCCACCTGGACCTCACCCCCACGGTAATCAGCCTGGCCGGGGCCGCCCCCCGGGCCAAGGAAAAGTTGCGCCAAGACCTGCCCGGCCAGGACCTGAGCCCCCTGTTGGCTCTGGGGGAAAAGGCCAAGCCGGATCAGGTGCGCCCCGGCGCCCTGTACTGCTTCAATATGTTTCTGTACCTGGACGCGGACTTCGTCCAAAAGTACCTGGACTACAGCGAAACGGGCCAGGACCCGGTCAAATGGGACCACGCCGGCATCAAGCCGGACTTTAATAAGCGGGGGGCCATCCGCATGGTCTTCGACGGCCGCTACAAGTTCAGCCGCTACTTCTCACCCAAGCAGCACAACCAGCCCCGGAGCCTGGAGGAACTGCTGGCCTACAACGACCTGGAGCTTTACGACCTTGACAACGATCCCCATGAGCTCAACAATCTGGCCGTGGAGCCCCACCGGCACCGGGATCTGATCCTGGCCATGAACCAAAAGCTCAACGACCTCATCGAGCGGGAGGTGGGCCAAGACGACGGCTCCATGCTGCCTCACGAGGACAGCGTGAGCTGGGCCATCACCACCCCGGACATCTAAGCAAACACCCCGGTCCGGCCGCCGCGCCGGGCCGGGGTCCTGGAGCAACCCGTCATGTCCGGCCTGGCCCCGCCCTATGCCATCATCGCCAAGCCCGCCGGGCCCCAATGCAACCTGGCTTGCCGCTACTGCTTTTACCTGGAAAAGGTGCGCCTGAACCCCCGGCCAGCCCCGCGGCGCATGCCGCCCCCGGTGCTGGAGTCCTTCATCCGCCAGTACATCCGGGCCCAGGACTTTCCGGAGGTGAGCTTCGCCTGGCAGGGGGGCGAGCCCACCCTGTTGGGGGTGGATTTCTTCGCCCAGGTGGTGGCCCTGCAGGCGCGCTACGCCCAGGGCAAGAAGATAAGCAACTCCCTGCAAACCAACGGGGTGCTCCTGGACGATCGCTGGGGGGAGTTTTTGGCCCGCCACGACTTTTTGGTGGGGCTCAGCCTGGACGGCCCGCCCCACATGCACGACGTGTTTCGCCGCGACCCCCGGGGCGGCCCCACCTTTGAGCGGGTGATGCGGGGCCTGGGCTTTCTCAACAAGCATGGCGTGAGCTTCAATCTGCTCACCGTGCTCAGCCAAGCCAACCTGGCCCACCCCCTGGAGCTCTATGACTTCCTGCGCCAGGCGGGCCAGGGGCATATGCAGTTCATCCCCCTGGTGGAGCGCCTGCCCGAGGGCCCGGCCCGGGAGCGAGGCCTGGACTGGAGTCCGCCCCCCGGCGAGGAGGCCGGGCCGCCGGGCCGGGTGAGCCCCTGGAGCGCGCGGCCCGATCAATTGGCCGAGTTCTACATCCAGGTCTTCGACCATTGGGTGCGCCGCGACGTGGGGCGGATGTTCGTGCAGTTTTTCGAGGTGGCCCTGGGCAATTGGCTGGGCCGGGGTTCGGGCCTGTGTCAGTTCGCGGCCACCTGCGGCCACGCAGGCGTGCTGGAGGCCAACGGGGATTTGTATTCCTGCGACCACTACGTGTACCCACGTTATCGCCTGGGCAACATCCTGCAAACCCCCTTGGCCCGAATGATGGTTTCCCCGACCCAGAGGGCCTTCGGTCTGGCCAAGCGGGACACCCTGCCCCGGGCCTGCGGGGAGTGCCCGGTGGCCTTTGCCTGCGGGGGCGGCTGCCCCAAGCACCGCTTTGTCCCCTCCCCGGGGGAGGAGGCGGGCCAAAGCTACCTGTGCCCCGCCTACCGCCGCGTCTTTGCCCACCTGGACCCCTATTGCCGGGCCATGGCCCAACTCTGGCGCAGCGGCCGGGAGGTGGCGGGGATCATGGACCTGGTGCGCCGGGCCGACGCCCAGCCCCTGGGCCCCGATGATCCCTGCCCCTGCGGCGGCGACAAAATATAAAAAACACCGTAGCCTCCGGGGGGCCCTGGAGCCGGCGATCGCTCCCCAAATTGCCGCCTCGTCCGTGCCGATTTCCCTTGGCTCTGGGCTCCGCGGTGCTACCATAAATTAAGAGAGCAACTTGTCAGGGAATTCATAAGCACACGGTGAAGACGATGGCGAACCCGGTATTCATAGCAGGCGCGGCGCTGGGCAAGTTCGGAAAGCGCGGCGACAGCCTGGAGCAGATGATGATCGAGGCCGCCCAGGCGGCCCTGAACCAAGCCGAACTGGAGGCGGTGGACGCACTGTACCTGGGGGTCATGGATCCCGGCGAGTTCACCGGCGACTCCAACCTGGCCGCGGTGCTCACCGACCAGCTGGGCCTGCCGGGCACCCCGGCCTCCCGGGTGGAGACGGCCAGCAGCACCGGGGCGGCGGTTTTGGAAAGCGCCTTTTACGCCGTGGCCAGCGGCTACGTGCAAAACGCCCTGGTGGTGGCGGGCGAAAAAATGACCCACCTGCCGACCACCGAGACCACCCGCATCCTGGCCCGGGTCATCGACCGGGTGGAGCGCAGCTACGGGGCCACCATGCCCGCCTTGGCGGCCATGATCGCCCGGCGCTATGCCTTTGAGGGCGAGCTGGACGAGCAGACCCTCTGCCGGGCCTTGGGCGCGGTGGCCATCAAGAACCACGCCGGGGGGGCCCTGAACCCTTACGCCCAGTTCCAGAAGGCCATCGAAATCGACACCTACCTGGCCAGCCGCATGGTGGCCGATCCCCTGCGCATCTACGACTGCGCGCCCATCAGCGACGGCGCGGCGGCCATGGTGCTAAGCAGCCGACCCGGCCTGCTCAACCTGGTGGGGGTGGGACATGCCACCGACACCCTGGCCGTGGGCCGCCGGGGGTCTTTCACCTCCTTCAACTCCACCAAGCAGGCGGCCAAAAAGGCCTACCAGATGGCCGGGCTGGGTCCGGCGGACATCGACCTGGCCGAGGTGCACGACGCCTTCACCATCTTCGAGATCATCGGCAGCGAGGACCTGGGCTTCTTCCCGGCGGGCCATGGCTGGAAGGCGGCCCTGGAGGGCGACACCGGCCCCGGCGGCCGCCTGCCCATCAACGCATCGGGCGGCCTCAAGGCCAGGGGCCACCCGGTGGGGGCCTCGGGCCTAGCCCAGGTGGTGGAGCTGGCCTGGCAGATGAGCGGCCAGGTGGAGCCAGAGCGCCAGCTGAACAAGGTGGACGTTGGACTGGCCCAGTCCATCGGCGGGCTGGCCAACAACAACCTGGTGACCATCCTCACCCGCACCGACCGCAAGCGCACCTGGCAGGTGCCCGAGGAGTTGGAGTATCAGCCCGAGCTGGTCCCCAGTCGCCCGCTGTTGCAACTCCAGAGCCTCAAGCCGGGGCGGGGCACTCTGCTCACCTGGACCCAGCTGTATAGCCCGCCGCCCGGCTTCGCCAATCCCCTGGACCTGGGCTACGTGAAGCTGGCCGACGGCTCGGTGATCCTGGCCCACGGGCGCATGGAGCCACCCTTCAAGGTGGGCGGCACGGTCACCGTGGACGTGGAGGGCGAGCACTTCGTGTTCAAGCACCGCGACACCGCGGGCGAGCTTATCAAGCAGATCGGCAACCTGGCCCGCCAGGTGGTGGGCTGGTGGAGCGCGGTGGAGGACGTTTCCACCGGCGCGGTGCGCTCGCGCAAGGCGGCCAAGCTCAAGGCGGCCCGCAAGAAGCGCCGGGAGCAGGCCGCCGATGGGGAGGGCGATTCCCAGCCTGATGGGCGGGAATGAGTTAGGCAATAGATACTCAGCATCAATTTTTAATAACGACCCCTACGATCTTGGGAGTAAGTGGCCATGGGAGCGACATCTACGGTGCAGGTGGATAACGATCGGGTGGTGGTGACCGAGTGGCGGTTGGCGCCTGGAGCCAATACGGGATTCCACGTACACCAGCGTGACTATGTGGTCATTCCCCTCACCACCGGCGTGCTGCGCCTGGAAGAGCCCGGCGGAGTGGTGCGCGAGGTGCCTCTGGAGGCCGGGGCTTCCTATGCCAGATAGGCCGGGGTGAGCCACAACACCATGAACGGCGGCGACCAGGAGTTCCGCTTCGTGGAGGTGGAGCTCAAGTAAGCCGGGGTGTCGCCCCATCGTTTGATAAAAAAATATTCGATGCCCTGTAGGTTGGGTGGAGGGGCTCTTGCCCCGAAACCCAACTACTCCTTTCCTTTCCTTCACAGCCCCCAATCCCACAAAATACCCAGTGCTATGGGAATTTTTGGCTTGAAGACGCCGTTTGCCGTCGCGTAGGTTGAATGCGGGGCGGGCCGGAGCCGGGCACTAGGGCTTGGCGCACCGACGCGCCCATGGGAGGGAAGATATGGCCCGTTGGTTACGAGTTATTCTTAGCGGTCTGGCCATGCTGCTGGCCCTGTCCCTGGTGTCCCTGGCCGGCGGGGCCTGGGCCCAGCCCTTGAGCGACTGCCGGAGCACCTGCGCCCAGTTGAAGGCTGAGGGCACCCTGGCAAGCGAAGATGATATGCAGCAGTGTATGGACTTGTGCGGCAAGTTCAAGGACGCGGGCATTGACGGCATCTCCTTCAAGTGCTCCATGAACTTGACCAAGGCCTGCGGCTTCGAGCTGGCCTGGGACCTGATCCGCTACTGCTTCAAGCCCTGCATCGAGTTCAAGGAGAACCCCTGCGAGGACTGCCTGGTCAAGCACTCCTTCTGCCAAAAGGGCAGCGCCTGCCGCGACATGGTCTGCAAGTGCTTCCAGATTCCCAACTGTCAGAACATGCACCGGAAAATTTGCGACAAGTAGGGCGGGCGGGCGAGAGCGTCACCAGAATTAGGGTAGGTTGGGTGGAGGGGCCGTAGGCCCCGAAACCCAACAATATTCAATGGGAAGCACAACCATGGATTCTTCTGTATTAGATTTAATCGCAAAGATACCCTCCACTTTTTGGGGCATTATCGTTGGGGCATTTTTTTCGTTAGGTGGTGTGGTATTAACAAATCGCGCTAATATTAAAAATTTATATGCTCAGTTTGCCAATGAGCGAGAAATAAAAAACAGAGAAAGAGAGTTGTCTGTAAAAAAAGAAGTATATTTGGCTGCGGCAGAGGCAGCTCACGCAGGCATAATTTCCATCGCAAAACTCGCGAACTTGGGCTACCCTAACGACAAAATATTTGACACATATGAAGAAAAGTCTCCAGCTATTGGAAAAGTTCATTTAATAGGAGACGCTGATACCATTGAGGCAGTCTCGGAGTTTACAGGAGAATTGGGTGCAGTTTTTGCTAAACTCTCTTTGAAACGGGCACAGTTATTATCAACAAGGGATAATATTTTGGGCCTGTCAAATTTGAGAGCAAAATTCGAGAAAGATAGGGACGCCACTCTGGAACTCATGAAACAGCATAATATTGAAGGTGTCGTAGATAAGCGTAGATGGGAGGTAATTCAAAAAAACTTTGAAATTGAGCAAGATACGGTGTCCAAATTTTTAGAAGACCAGCGTAAACTTAGTTATGAACTTGAAACTAAAAGGTTGGTTTTTGCAGGGGAATGTGTTTCAGAATGTAGTAGGTTGGGAAAATTATTGGTCCCTGCGCTATTGTCTGCTCGTAAGGAACTAGATCTGCCAATTGGAGAAGACAAATATCGCGAGATTATTCAAAATAGTCTTTTAAAACAGGACGCCACTATGAAAGAAGTTGTACAGCAGGCACAAAAAACCATTCAATCATTAAAGCCAAATTAATTGGTGCTTTAATTTTTTATTCATAGTCATCTTTGTGGCCGCTCAATTTGGTTCAGCCAGCCCGTAGTCCCGGAGGGATAAATAGAACTGTCTTACTCCCTCACAGCGGCGGAAAGAGCCTCTTGCCCTTACATGCCCGCTTGGCCTGCCGCTGTTCGCAATGACCGCTAATTGATGAAAAGGGAAAATAAGGTGTAGGTTGGGTTTCGGGCTTCGCCCTCTACCCAACCTACACTATCTTGAATTTCGGCTGGTTATTCCCAGACCGCCGTGGACATCTCATGATTATTGGCGATGTCGTCCAGGATGAGGCGGCGCAGCTTCTGGGCCACCGGCCCCACCTTGCCGTCCGCCACCGGCCTGCCGTCGATGCGGCTCACCGGCAACACGTCCAGGGTGGTGCCGAAGAGCATCACCTCGGCGGCGGTTTTGAGCTCGTCCACCTGCAGGTGACGCCGGGCCACCCCGGCCAGCTCGCCGCGCTCCACCAGCCTCCGGGCCAATTCCACGGTGCGTTTGGCCGTGGTGCCTTCCAGGATGTGCTCCGGAGGGGGCAGCAGCAAAAAGCCGTCTTGGTCCACCAGGCCCATGTTCTCGGTGGAGCCCTCGGCCAGGTAGCCGTCCGGGTCCAGGCAGATCGCGAAGTCCCAGCCGTGGGTGATGGCCTCGCGCTTTAAGAGCACGTTGGGCAGGTAGTTGCAGGATTTCACTCCCGCGAAAAAGCCGCTCTTGGCCGGAACCTGGCTCACCCCCAGGTTGGCCCCCAGCTCGTAGATATCCTCTGACGGCGGATGGATGAGGCTGGCCACCAGGTAAACCCCGGCCTGGGGGCACTCGTAGGGGTTGGTGCTGAAGCCGCCCGGCCCCCGCGAGAGGAAGATGCGCAGCATGCACTCGCGCCGGCCGCCGGCCCGGATCACCGCCGTGGCCAGGGAGGTAAGCTCCCGCCGGGTCAGGGGCAGCTCCAGGTGGATGGAGGTGGCCGAGCGCTTCAGGCGCTCCAGATGGCGCTCGAACAGGTAGATGCGCCCGTTCAGGCATTTGGTGGCTTCGAAGACCCCGTCGCCCCGGTGCACCAGATGGTCGTCGATGGGCACGCTCATGAGCCAGGGGTCGGTTACGATGCCACCCAGCCAGTTGGAGTACATGGCCAGGTAGTCACCGGACCAGGGCCGGGGCAGGGCCTTAAGGCGCGCCAGGGCCTGATCTGGGCTGAGCAGGGGTGGTTCTTGGTAGTTGGACATAATCCGACTCTACACCTCGCGCCGGGCCCGGACAAGAACTGAAGCCGGTTCATTCTTGACAAGCCGGGCGAGGAGGCTACAGTTACTTCCATCTTATCTCTATGGTATAGGCCCCCGGCGGCCGGGTGAGGATTACGTGGCATCCGCCAAGCAAAAGCCTTTTCCCCTATCCCTTACGGCGAATTTTTCCCGCGGCCTGAAAAGGCAACTGGTGCGGCGCGCCGGAGGAATAGATTTTTACCGTTTGCTGCAACACGTTTCCCACAGCGAATCGGGCCGTCACTGGCTGGAGCGCTTCCGGCAGATTCCCGCCTATTGGCAAGAGGCCGGGGCCATCCGGGAGCGGGCCGCCGAGCTGACCCTGGCCCAACTGGCCTCCGAGGGCCTGCCCGCGGACCCCGCAGCGGTGGAGCACAACCTGGAGTCCATCGCCATCCGCTACGACCGCGAGATCTACATCTACGGGATCACGGCGGCGGTTACCCTGGTCAACGGTTTCTTCACCCAGCACGACCCCGAGGCCAGCTTCCTTTCGCCGGACCGGCGCGAGGTGGCCCACATCGCCAAGCTCCAGGAATACAGCAAGCAGGGCCTGGGGGTGATCTACCTGATCAACCACTCCTCCCATTTGGACGAATTCCTCCTGGCCGCGTTGCTGAGCCAGCACGACCTGTGCCTGCCCGCCTTTGCGGCGGGCGACAACATGATGGCCATCGAGAGCATCGCCCGCATTTTTTGGGCCTCCTCCTACGTGGTTCGCCGCCGGGGAGCCGACCGCTCCTACATGGCCGCCCTTTTCAACTACTGCCGGGCCCTGGGCGAGTGCGGCGGACAGCAGGGCATCTTCCTGGAGGCCTGGGCCGGAGGGGCCCGCAGCCGCGACGGCAGCCTGCGTTACCCCCGCCGCCTGGTGACCCTCAGGGGCGCCCTGGCCGGTGAGGAGGAGGTGGTGGTCCAGCCGGTAGCCATCAGTTTTTCGGTGGTGCCCGAAGACCTTTCCTTGGCCGCCCGCAAGGGGGCCTACACCTGGCTCAGGGGCCTGGGCATGCTGCCCACCCTGGGGCGCATGGTGGGCCACCCCCGTTCCTGGATCTGGCGCAGCATCCAGGGCCTGTACGGCCGGGCCTACGTGACCCTGCCCGAGCCGCGCCTGCTTTCCGACCTCAAGGCCTCCCACGCCGCCGACCGCCAGGGCCGGGAGTTGGACGAGTTGGTGGCGCTCACCGCCATCAGCGACATCGCCCGCAGCAAAAAGGTCATGGCCAGCCAGCTCACCGCCCGGGGCCTGCAAAGGGCCCGTGGCCAGGGCATGCGCGACCTGAACGCGGCCACCAAGGCCGAGCTGGAGTCCCTGACCGAGTATCACCTGGAGACCTTCGGGGTGGAGCCGGATCTGGAGGACTTCATCCGCGACAACCCCATCTCCCTGGTGGTGGCCGACGGCCTCAAGACCCTGCGCCGCCGGGGGGTGGTGTGGCCCCTGATGCGCGACGAAAAAAAGCTGCCCAAGGTGCGCAACGCCAGGGGGCTGGGCTTCTACGCCACCCACGGCGACCGCCGCCTGTATTCGCCCAACGCCAAGCAGAACCTGGTGGTGGTGGGGGCGGGCGACTGGGGCTTCTCCCTGACCTATCACCTGGGCAACCGCATGCTGGAGGGCCGCCACTATTTGCACGCCAGCCTGACCCTCTACGACCCCCGGCGGGAGCTGGTGGACCACCTGATCTACGACCGCAGCCCCGAGGGACGCTTCGCCGAGCAGCGCCTGCCCAAGAACGCCTTTGTCACCGCCGACCCGCCCAGCGCCTTCAAGAAGGCCACCGAGGTGGTGCTGGCCTGCCCGGCCCAGTTTTTGGCCGAGCAGGTGCGGGTGATCCTGGCCCAGGCCGAGCAGGGGCTCAAGCTGGTGGTGGCCAGCCGGGGCCTGGCCCTGGAGCCGCCCTATCTGCCGGTGGCCATGGTGCGCCAAATGGCCGCCAACGCCGGGCGTGGCGACGTGGCGGTGTACGCCCTGGGCGGGGCGGTGGGCACCGGGGATCTGGTGGAGGGGCGCAGCAGCCGCCTGGTGCTGGCCGGGCCGGCCGCCGACCGCGGCGAACTGGCCAAGCTGTTCACCCTGGACCCCATCGCCGTGGCGGTGAGCGACGACCCGGTGGGGGTGAACCTGGCCGGGGTGCTCTCGCGCATCTACGGGATGTGGGCGGGATACCTGTCCAAGGTGGGCCGCATGAACCGGGGCTCCACGGCGGGCTGCTACCTGGCCGACGCCTCGGCCGAGGCCATCGCCATGGCCAGGGCCCTGGGCGGGGCGGAAAGCAGCTTCAGCGCGGCCAGCACGGCCTGGTCCGCCGCCTTCGCGGCCGGCGGCCTGGGCGGCCAGGCCAGGGACTTCGGCCGCCGTTTGGGCGGCCAGGCCCGGAAAGGGCGCGAGCTGCCCTCCGTGGCCCGCCGCCTGGCGCGGCAATGGGCCGAGGAGGGCCGCCCGCTGATCGCTTGGAACGATCTGGATCTGGCCATCAAGATGGCGGCTTCGCGCCGGGTGGAAATGCCCATCCTGACCGAAGCCTGGACCACCTTGATGGGGGACGAGCCTAGCTCTTAGTAGCCTCGGCCCGTTCTTCTTTGCTCATGGCCGCCAACGCCTTGACCCGGCCCACGTTCAGGCCCAGGCCCTGGGCCACATTGGTGCCGTAGTCCACGTCGCACTTGTAGAACACCGCCGCCTGGCGCTCCTGGATGCGCTTTTGCGCTCCGCCCAGGTGGTCCACGATGTTGCCCACCAGATGCTCGCGGTCCATGTCGCTCATCACGTCGCGGTACAGGTTGCCCGGCTGCACGAAGTCGTCATTGTCAAAGGTGTACTCGTAGCGGTCGGCGTCGCCTTCCAGGGCGAAGGCCGGCTCCTGGGCCGCCGGGTCCGGGGCCGGGCCGCCGAAGCTGTTGGGGTAGTAGTTGGGGCCGCTGCCGCCGCCTTCGTCCACCCGCATCATGCCGTCGCGCTGGTAGTTGTTCTCCGGGTGGTGCTTGGCCTGGTTCACGGGGATCAGGTGGTAGTTGGTGCCCAGGCGGTGGATGTGGGTGTCATGGTAGGAGAACACCCGGCCCTGGAGCATCTTGTCCGGGCTGATGGCGATGCCCGGCACCAGGTTGCCGGGGCAGAAGGCCGCCTGCTCCACCTCGGCGAAGTAGTTCACCGGGTTGCGGTTGAGTACCAGCTTTCCCACCTTCACCGGCGGCACCTCGCCGTGGGGCCACACCTTGGTGATGTCCAGGATGTCCCACTTGAAGTCCTTGGCCTGCTCGGGGGTCAGTATCTGCATCTCCAGGGTCCAGGAGGGGTAGTCGCCGTTTTCGATGGAGTTGTACAGGTCGCGGGTGGCGTGGTCCGGGTCCTTGCCCTTCATCACCTCCGCCTCCTGGCGGGTCAGGTTCTTGACGCCTTGGTCGGTCTTGAAGTGGTACTGCACCCATACGTAGTCGCCCTTGGCGTTGTACCACTTGTAGGTGTGGCTGGAGTAGCCGTTCATGTTGCGGTAGGTGGCCGGGGTGCCCCGGTCGGAAAAGAGCACCGTCACCTGGTGGGCCGACTCGGGGGTCAGCGACAGGAAGTCCCAGAACATGTCCGGGTCCGGCAGGTTGGTGGCCGGGTTGCGCTTCTGGGTGTGGATGAAGTCCGGGAACTTGATGACGTCGCGGATGAAGAACACGGGGGTGTTGTTGCCCACCATGTCGTAGTTGCCCTCTTCGGTGTAGAACTTCAGGGCGAAGCCGCGGGGGTCGCGGGCCGCGTCGGCCGAGCCTTTTTCGCCGCCCACGGTGGAGAAGCGGGCGAAGACGTCGGTCTTTTTGCCGATCTCGCTCAGGAACTTGGCCTTGGTCCACTGGGTCACGTCGGCGGTCACCTCGAAGTAGCCGTAGGCGCCCGCGCCCTTGGCGTGCACCACCCGCTCGGGGATGCGCTCGCGGTCGAAGTGGCCCAGTTTCTCCAGCACGTGGTAGTCCTGCATCAGGATGGGCCCGCGGGGCCCGGCGGTCATGCTGTGTTGGTCGTCGCCCACCGGTTGGCCGAAGGCTGTGGTCATTGGTCTTTTTTTCTCGGACATAAAAGGCTCTCCTTTTAGACTGCTGGTTGATAGCTGGCCCCTTTAGGCCAACGTTTACTATATAACAACAATTATCGCATAATAATTATTCTTATATAAGTAGGTTGTTCAAAAAATTCTAGGCTAGGCCTTTTTTCGGCAGTCGGGGCAGAGGCCGAAAAAGTCCAATTGATGCCGGTCGATTCGGTATCCCGAGCGGCGGGCCATCTCCTGGGCCATTTCCTCTACGTTGGGAACTTCGGGGTCGGCTATGGCTCCGCAACGCAGGCACACGGCGTGGGGGTGGGGGTGGGGCGTCTTGCCGTCGTAGCGGCTGCCCCAGTGGGCAAAGCCCAACTCCAGCACCTGATTCAATGACTTGAGCAGGGTCAAGGTCTTGTACACCGTGGCCAGGCTGGTGGTGGGAAACTCTCGCACCACCTGCTCGTATATCACCTCAACGCTGGGGTGTTCGCTGTTCTGGGCCAAGATTTTGAGCACGGCCAGGCGCTGGGGAGTGATCCGCTGGCCCGCTTGCTGAAGGGCTTCGGTCATCTCCTCTATGCGCCGTTGGCTGGACTCCGGCGGGGCTGGCTGGCGTCTGGTCAAAAGTTCCTTCATGGTTAGGAAAATGATTCTTAATTAATAAGCTGACAGCCCCTCCCACCCTTTGTCAAGTGACGCTAAGGCTATTATTCGGGACGCGGGAAATACGGCTGGGGGTGCGGTCGGCGTTTTGTTAGGATGGACCCGCCGCCCCCAAACCAACCAAGTTCGCGCAATCTGATATCCGAGGAGGCAAGCATGACCAGCCAAGCCAGACCCATCACCGCCCATCACGAATGGGGCAAGCTGCGCGAAGTCATCGTGGGCCGTGGAGAAGACCTGGTGATGCCCGGCTTCAGCGAGGCGGTCAGCTTCATCTACGACCCTCAGTTCATCGAAGTCATGAGAACCTGTGGCGGCCGCCCCGCCCAGGAGATAGAGCCCGAGCGCACCGCCAAGGTAATCGCCCAGATCGGCCACCTGGCCGAGGTGCTGGCCGGGCGCGGGGTCATCGTGCACCGCAGCCATCGCCTGGCCCCGGCGGAGCGTGAGTACATGGACTACGTGCAGCAGGGTGGCATGTTGCTCTACGCCCGCGACCCCATGCTGGTGGTGGGCGATCACGTAATCGAAACCGTGCTCAAGGTGCCCATGCGGGCCAAGGAGCGCTTCGCGGTGCGCCCCATCATCCGCGAGCGCCTGGCCGGTTCGGGAGCCCGCTATGTGGCCATGCCTCCGGCCTCGCCCAGCTTCGGGGAGGACAACCTCTATCTGGAGGGCGGCGACGTACTGCTCAACGGCTACGACGTCTACGTGGGCAACTCCGGCCGGGGCTCCAACCCGGCGGGTATCGCCTGGCTGCAAGCCACCCTGGGGAACAGGTACCGGGTGCACGAGGTGAAGCTCACCGACGCCTGGGAGCACCTGGACTGCGTGCTGGCCCTGGTGCGCCCCGGCCTGGGGGTGATCTGCCGCGAGGGATTCGTGGAGAGCCTGCCCGAGAGCATCCGCGACTGGGACTATGTGGAGGTGAGCTTGGAGGAGGCCAAGCGCCTGGCGGCCAACTGCCTGGTGCTGGACGATAAGAGCGTGATCATCGACGAGCAGCACCACCGCATCGGCCAGGAACTGGCCCGGCGCGGGGTGGAGGTCATCGAGATTCCCTACGACGCGGTGGCCACCTGGGGCGGGGCCTTCAGGTGCTCCCATCACCCTCTGTGGAGAGAGAGCGTTTTAGATTAAACAGCGGTTTTGTTGCGCACCGGTTCCAAGTCTGAACCGGCACAGCCAGGTGTTCGTGGGCAAGGCGTCCGGCGAGCGAAAGGCGCAAGCGTAGCAAAGCCTACGTCGAGCCGTGAGCGATGCCGGCAACTCAGCCCATGGGCGGCTGGCTGTGCCGGACTAATCCAAGAATTTGGGCGGCAGCTTGTCCTGGTTCACCAGGGCCAGGTGAGGCGCCACCATCAGGGTGGTGGTGGCGTGGGCCACCATCTTGCCCGCCGAGTTGGTGACCGTGGCCTCGCCCAGGCCCAGGGTGCGCCCCAGCTTGATGCAGCGCCCCTCGCCGATGAGTTGGCCCACGTCCTTGGTCGGAGCCAGGAAGTTCACCTTCAGCTCCACCGTGGTCATGGCGTACCCCGGCTCCATCTGGCTGTAGACCCCCCAGAAGCCCGCCGCGTCGGCGATGGAGGAGATCACCCCGCCGTGCACTATGCCGAAGGGCTGGATGTGCTTGCGGGCCAGGTCTATCTCCAGGCGGGCCCGGCCCCAGCTCACGTCGGCGATGCGCATGGATTGCAGCTCAAAGTAAGGGCAGGGGTTCACCCCGCTCTGGATGGCCTTGACCCATTCCGGGTTTATTCGCTTCATGATGCCTCCAAGGGTATCTCGGTCAACACGCTGGGTGCGGGGGTAAGGTTCAGGGCCGGGCCCGAGGGCCGCACCGCCACGCTGCTTTCCAGGCCCACCGGCCCCAGGCTGGTGACCATCTTCAGCTCCAGGGCGTAGGTTTCGCCCACGCGCACCACGGCCTGGGAGTTCTCCAGGATGTAGGGCGGGCAGCCCAACTCCTGGCCCACCCCATGGGCCGCGAAGCGGATCTTGTGTCCCGGCCTGCCAAGGTAGCTGTCGCTCAGCCCCCAACGGGCCGCGATCTCCAGGGACAGGTCATACAGCTGGCCGCTCACCGCGCCGGGCGTCAGGCCCTGTATGAGCGCGGTCTCGATCTCTTCCAGACAGGCGTGGGCCCGGCGCACCTCCTCGGGCGCTTTGCCCAAAACGAAGGTGCGGGTCTGGTCGGTCTGGTAGCCCTCGATGCTCAGGCCGAAGTCCACGTTGATGGGCTCGCCCGCCTTCAAGCGCCGGTGGCTGGCCCCCAGGGGGAAGGCCGGGGACAGGCCCCAGCCGTTGAAGGGCGCGTCCATGGCGCTGGGCAGGTTGCCCTCCGGGCCGGAGGCGATGTGCCAGGAATAGGTCTGGTGATAGGCGTGGCGCGAGCGCAAGTAGTCGATGGAGCCCACGGCCATGGCCATGCGCTGCATCTCCCCGGCCAACTCGGTCTCGCTCATGCCGGGCTTTATCAGGCCGGGCAGGGCGGCGTAGATGCCGGCGGCCAGCTTGCCCGCCTGGGTCATGCGCTCCAGCTCCCAGGCGTCCTTGACCGCCTTGAGCCCCAGCCAGGGCTTGGTGGCGTCGGTGAGCTCCAGGCCGGGCAGGCGCCTTTGCCAGCCCAGGTAGTCCACGGCGGGCATGACATCTAGCGTTAAACCCAAACGCGAGACCGAGGGCAGGGCAGCCAGCAGGAAGTCCGCCGCCTGGGTCAGGCCGCTGATGGGGGTCACCGGCCAGGGGCTCTCCGCCGCGGCCCGCTCGAAATGGCGGCGCATGAGCACCAGGGGCTCGCCCTTGGCCGGGATCATCACCAGGCCTTGCTGGCTGGTGCCGCTGGCGTAGAACACGTCGTAGGCGTCGCTGAGCACTATGCCACCCAGCCCCTGTTCGGCGCACATGGCCGCGATGCGCTCCCGGCGAGGGGCCAGCACCTCTTTGGGGGTCAGGCGGTACCAAGAGGGGAAATCCCAGCTCACAGCAGCGCCTCCGCCCGGCCCAGCCAGGCCCACACCAGCTCGCCCAGGCCGTCCAGGTCGCTTAGCTTGAGCACCGAGGCCGGGCTGTGGATGTAGCGGGTGGGCACGCTCACCACCCCGGTGAGCACCCCGCCCCGGCTCATGTGGATCGCCCCGGCGTTGGTGCCCCCAAAGGGAGGCCGCTTGCGCTGGGCCGCGATGCCCGTTTCCCGGGCCGCCGCCTCCAGGGAGTCCACCATGGCCAGGGGCACCACGATGCGCCCGTCGGCCACGGTGATGGCCGGGCCCTGGCCCAGGCGGGTGGGGGTGCGGGCCGCCTCCACCCCCGGGGTCTCGCCCACCGTGGACTCCACGGCCAGGGCCAGGTCCGGGGCCAGGTCAAAGGCCGCCGTGGCCGCTCCACGCAGGCCCACCTCCTCGGCCACCGAGAAGTTCATGACCAGGCCGAAGGGAAGCTCGCGCTTCTCGGCGGCCAGCCGCTCAAGCAGCCACACCAGCACCGCGCACCCGGCCCGGTTGTCCAGGTTGCGGGCGTGGTAAAAGCCTTGGCCCAGGGGGCCGTTGCCCAACTCCAGCACCCCGCAGGTGCCGATCTCCAGGCCCGCCTCGGCCGCCTCGGCCGCGCTGTTCAATCCCGCGTCCAAGAATATCTGCTCCCAGGCCGGGGTCTTGTCCTGGTCCTTGCCGCCGCTCACGTGGGGCGGCAACAGGCCGCACACCGCATCGACCCGTTGGCCGGGCCTGGGTTGTAGGATCACTTTGGAGCCGGGCAGCAAACGCCGGTCCAGGCCGCCCAGGGGGGCCACCCTGATGAAGCCCTGCTCGTCGATGTGCTGCACGATCACCGCCACCTCGTCCATGTGGGCGTCCAGCATCACCAGGGGCCGCTTGTCCGGCCCCCACCAGGCCCTGAGGTTGCCCAGGCGGTCGGTCTCCACCCGCTGGGCCAGGGGCTCCACCAGCTCTCGCACCACCAGGCGGATGTCGTCCTCGCGCCCCGGAGGGCCCAGGGGCGGGCACAGGGTGTCCAGCAGTTCAAGCAAGCTCATCAATGCACGCTCTCTTCCTCTTGCTCCGGGGGAGGCCCGGCGAAAAAGGCCTTGAGGTAATAGAAGCCCTGAGTGCCCTCGCAGTTCACCGGCGCGGCGGCCAGGCGGCCCTGGGAGCAGAGCATCTCGTACAGGTCGTCCACGATGGTGGCGAACAGCTCGAAGTCCGCCGGGGACTGGTAGTAGCTCTCCAAAAGGGACAGGAAGTCCCGGCCAAGCTCGAAGCCCTGCACCGCGCGCAAAAGGTGGGCCTCGTCGCTGGTGCCTACATACAGCAGATGGGGGCAGCGCACCCGCTCGCTGACCTGATCGCCCAGCACCAGGGAGTTGTCGGTCTGGCAGTAGGGGCAGCGGGCGCTGATCACCTGGCCCGAGCCCGCCAGTTGGGGGGCGTACAGGGCCAGCTCGCTGGGGTTCAAGACCAGGCTGGGCCGCAGGCGCGAAAGCAGGGCCAAGTTGGGCGGAGCGCCGATCACCGCCCCGCACCAGGCGGACCAGGCCAGGGCGGCCACCGCCGGGGCGATCTCCGGGTCCACCCCCTCCAACCCGTCACCCAGGGTAAGCCAGGTTAAGAGCTCGGCGTCGCTCATCACCTCCGCCGCCTTGGCTTGGGCCAGAACCACCCCCGCGGTTTCGGCCAGGAGCGCGTCGGGCTTTTCGTCTTCCTGGCCCACGGCCTGCAAGGCCCGGCGGG